>Ga0097691_1000037_pt1 | contig 117655 bp, 108 predicted proteins | sample NGESurdeep072012_8_FD_72858 | JGI IMG/M metagenome (GOLD analysis project Ga0097691, IMG submission 72858) | Arctic peat soil microbial communities from Barrow, Alaska - NGEE Surface sample 210-1 deep-072012 | ecosystem: Environmental > Terrestrial > Soil > Wetlands > Peat ... | reverse complement strand
GCGGTGACCTCTGCGGGATTTGAGGTACATCACAACTGCAATGCCTACCACGAACAGAACTTCGCCCCAGAGCAGAATGTAGGTCCGGTCGAGATTGCTGTACCACGCAGCCGAAGGAGCAGCGTGGCCTATGGGCATTCCGATGCTGGTCATGAAGTTATTACGCCAGCGCGACATCGCGATCAGGAAATTCCACGCCAGCCCCACGACCAGGACGATCGTCCAGAGAAGAATGCCGAACCGCTCGGGCCCGCGGCGACGAACAACACCCTCAAGCGAACCCGGCTCGGGCACGGCCATGCCGGCGAGACGAACCAACATTTTGCGGCGGTCCGGGGGGATGGGGTCTTCCTCTTGATCCGCGGGCGGAGCCGGCTGAGGGAAGAGGGACGTCTGACCGATTGCGGAGCCGCCCCCCGCCTCGCGAATTTGGCGCAAGATGAAAAGCATATCCTGCTTAAAGGTCAGGGTTCCGAACATCGCGCATTTCGACAGCGTCTCGAGCTCCTCAGGGGTTATCCTGAGGCGCTCGATAAGTTCATGGTCGCTTCGAATCTGATCGAGGATCTCGCGCACTTCTTGTGGCACGAGCATCGGCTGATCTTGCGGATCGGGTTTCATCGCATGCCTTTTTTACACTGACCACGGCTTAAAGCAAGACTAAAGGAGCCGTGAGATATATAGGATATCAAAACATACATAAGCGGCCTGAAAGAGTCCAATAGATAGAGCAAATAGTACGAATTACCTTCCTACTGTAAGTTTATAACTTTCAGAGACTGCCTGGATGGAAGAAAATTGTACTTTGCGTATAGCTTGCGGTCTTCGCGCCGGACGAACCGCGCGAGCATTGAAACCAGAAACATCGTGAGTGGAATCTTCTAAAAAATACCCCGGCCGGGAATCGAGCCCGGACTGAAGTCCGCGCCTGCCGCCGCAAGCCGGTCGCCGGAGAGTCCGTCGAGATTCTTCGCTACAGCAGCTTTCGCTCAGAATGACACAAAAAACGGACGGGCTCTTTCTTGGTCAACCCCTTCTAACAGGGACGAAGTCCCGCATCCCGCGGCGGTGCCGATTCTCCTTTCACTGGGTGCAGGGGTCACCCCTGCAAACCCACGGCGGGTTCCGCATTCAATTAAGCTCCCCCTCCGAACACTCTGCCGTTCGGCGTTAATTATGTACTCCCCTGACATGGAACGCGCGGAATGTTACGATTCGCGGGGAATCGCGATGGCCGAAACGAAGATAACGCTCGAGCAGGTGCGCCACGTCGCGCGTCTGGCGCGTCTGGAATGGTCGCCGGAAGAGGAAGAGCGCCTGCGCGCCGACATGGACGAAATGCTTGCCTACGTTGATAAATTGAACGAACTCGACACCAAAGATGTCGCGCCGACGACGCAGGTCGGCGAGGCCGGCATGCCCATGCGCGACGACGAAGTGACCAACCGTCCCGACGCGGAGGCGATGCTCGCCAACGCGCCTTCGAGCGAGCGCGGTTACTTCAAAGTGCCGAAAATAATCGAGTAGAACTTTAGTTGACAAGATCCCCCGCATGGCATCGGAACTGAACAAACTCACAATCGCCGACGCATCGTCGAAGCTCCGCGCGCGCGAAATCACCGCGACGCAGCTGACGCGCGATTGCCTCGACCGCATCGCCGCCGCCGAGCCCCGGCTCCACGCCTTCATCACGGTGTGCGAGAAGGAGGCTCTCGAGCAGGCGCGCGCGGCTGACGCTCGCCTCGCCGCGGGCAACGCGCCTGCGCTGTGCGGAATCCCGCTCGGCATCAAGGATATCTACGCGACGAAGGGCATTCGCACGACCTGCGCGTCGCGAATCCTCGAGACGTTCGTGCCGCCGTTTGACGCGACCGTGATCGAGCGCATGCGCGCGGACGGCGCGATTTTCGTCGGCAAGACCAATATGGATGAATTCGCGATGGGCTCGTCAACCGAGAACTCCGCGTTCGGGCCGACGATGAATCCTCACGATACCGCGCGCGTCGCCGGCGGATCGTCGGGCGGCTCTGCGGCCGCAGTCGCGGCGCACGAATGCTTGGGTTCTCTGGGCACCGACACCGGCGGATCGATTCGCGAGCCGGCGTCGTTCTGCGGCGTAGTCGGAATCAAGCCGACCTACAGCCGCGTCAGCCGCTACGGCGTCGTCGCATACGCGTCGTCGCTCGATCAGGTCGGTCCGTTTGCGAGATCGGTGCGCGACGCCGCGATAATCCTTCGCACCCTCGCCGGCAAGGACGTTCGCGATTCGACCTGCTCGGCGCGTCCGGTGCCCGACTACGAACGCGCGCTGACGGGCGACGTGGGCCGACTCCGAATCGGCGTGCCTCGCGAATATTTCGTCGAAGGGATGCAACCCGAGGTCGAAAAGTCGATCCGCTCCGCGCTCAAGAACTACGAATCTCTGGGCGCCTCGACGGTCGAAATCTCGCTGCCGCACACCGGCTACGCCATCGCGGCGTATTACCTGGTCGCGACCGCCGAGGCGAGCGCCAATCTCGCCCGCTACGACGGTATCCGCTTCGGTCTGCGCGTCAACGCCGAGGATAATATCGCGCTGTATGAAACGACGCGGGCGAAGGGGTTCGGCGCCGAGGTCAAGCGCCGCATCATGCTCGGCACGTTCGCGCTCTCGGCGGGCTACTACGACGCCTACTATCTGAAGGCGCAAAAGGTGCGCACCCTGATTCGCAACGACTTCGAGCGCGCGTTCGAGAAGTGCGATTTGATCGTCACGCCGGTTGCGCCGACCACGGCCTTCAAGATCGGCGAGAAGATGAACGATCCGCTGACGATGTACCTGTCGGACATCTTTACGATTTCGGTGAACCTGGCCGGTCTGCCCGGGATGTCGATTCCGTGCGGCCACGATTCGAACAATCTGCCGATTGGGATGCAATTGATCGCGCCGCCATTCGCCGAGGAAACAATCCTGCGCGCGGGCGACGCATTCGAGCGCACTGGCACATTCAAGCCGCGGACACCCGCGGTCTGACGGAAATTTGCGATGAATCGGGAAGCATACGAGGCGGTGATTGGGCTCGAAGTCCACACCCATCTTCTGACCCGCTCGAAACTGTTCTGCGGATGCTCGACGACTTTCGGCGCGGGTCCGAACGAGAACGTCTGCCCGGTGTGCATGGGGATGCCAGGCGTGCTGCCTGTCCTCAACCGGCGGGTGGTGGAACTCGCGATTCGAACCGGGCTGGCGGCGCATTGCGCGATCGCGCCCTATTCTGTTTTCGATCGAAAGAGCTATTTCTATCCCGACCTGCCCAAGGGCTACCAGATCAGTCAGTACGAAACTCCCATCTGCAAAGGCGGCTATATCGATTTGCCGCCGACCGAGAATGGCGAGACGCGCCGAATCGGGCTCACGCGAATCCATATCGAGGAAGATGCGGGCAAGAATATCCACGGCGAAAACGCGAGCCTGGTCGATTTCAATCGCTCGGGGGTGCCGCTGATCGAGATCGTCAGCGAGCCCGACCTGCGCTCGGCCGAGGACGCGGGCGCGTACTTGCGCCAACTGCGCGCGATACTTCGGTACGTCGATGCGTCCGACGGCAAGATGGAGGAAGGCAGCTTCCGATGCGATTGCAACGTGTCGATCCGCAAGCGCGGCGCGAAAGAATACGGCGTCAGGTCCGAAATCAAAAATCTCAACTCGTTCCGCTTCGTCGAAGACGCAATTGAGTATGAGGTCGGACGCCAAATAGAGATTGTCGAGGGAGGCGGCAGAGTCGCGCAGGAAACTCTTCTGTGGGATCCCGCGCGCAAGGAAACGCGCGCGATGCGCTCGAAAGAGTATGCGAATGACTATCGCTATTTCCCCGAGCCGGATCTGCCGCCGCTGATTGTGCCGGCCGAAATGGAAGAAAAGGTACGCGCGTCAATGCCCGAGCTGCCGGCGGACCGGAAAGCGCGCTACGTGCGCGAACTCGGACTGACGGAATACGAGGCGGGCGTGCTGATCGCCGATCGCGACGTCGCCGACTACTTCGAAGCCACGCTGCCGGGACTCAAGAATCGCAAAAGCGCCGCGAACTGGGTGATGACGGAAGTGCTGCGCGTCGCCCGCGACTCGGACAAGCCGTTCGTCGAAGCGGTGCCGGCGGCGGCCGAAGTCGGCGCGATTCTGCGGATGGTCGAAGGACAGAAGGTAAGCCTGAATGCCGCGAAGACCGCATTTGCCGCGATGGTGAAGTCCGGCAAGGGAGCGGAGGCGACGATCGCCGAGCTGGGCCTCGCGCAAGTATCGGATGAAGGCGCGATCGCGGCCGCATGCGACAAGATACTCGCGGCAGAGCCGGAAAAACTCGCCGAGTACCGCGCGGGACGCGACAAGCTGTTCGGATTTTTCGTCGGCGCGGTGATGAAAGCGATGGGCGGAAAGGCAAACCCGAAAGTGATCAACGACCTCCTGCGCGCAAAGCTCGCCGGCTGACGATCATCCCTTGGGGAGGCCCAGCGTGCGCTCGCCTATTATGTTGCGCTGGATTTCGCTGGTGCCGCCCGCGATTGTGTATTGGCGCGAGCTGAGGACGCGGTTCAGCCATCGCGGGGAATCGGCGACGACGCCGGTGGGCTCGCCGACGAGGCCGTAGGCGCCCAGCAGTTCGGTCGAGAAGCGCGCGATGCGCACGCCCAGTTCGGAGCCGAACAGTTTGAGCACCGAGCCCTCAGGTCCGGGCGGCAATCCTCGAAGTTGGCGCGTGAGCGAGCGCAGGCGCGTGTAGCGCGCGGCCTCGCACTCGATGATGAATTGCGCAAGCTGCTGCCGCACCCATTCCTGTTCCCACGCGGGCTTGCCGTCGACGTGGACGATCTTCGCGAGTTCCGCAAGGCGGCGCACCTGCGAGCTATGGCCGCCGCCGCCGGCGGATGCGCGCTCGTAGCTAAGCGTCGTCATCGCGACTTTCCATCCTTCGTTGAGCGGGCCGACCAGGTTTTCCTTGGGCACTTGCGCGTTGTCGAAAAAGACTTCGTTGAAATGCGAGTGCCCGTTCATCAGGACCAGCGGCCGGACGGTGATGCCCGGGCTTTTCATGTCGAGCAGCAGATAGCTGATGCCGCGATGCTTGGGCGCTTCGGGGTCGGTGCGCGCGAGCATGAACATCCAATCGGCGTACTGCGCGCCAGAGGTCCAGACTTTCTGGCCGTTGACGAGAAAGTAGTCGCCCATGTCGGCGGCGCGGGTGGACAGGCCGGCGAGATCGGAACCGGCGCCCGGCTCCGAGTAGCCCTGGCACCAGATGTCGTCGGCACCGAGGATTCGCGGGATGAAGCGTTTCTTCTGCGCCTCGGTCCCCCAATTCATCAGCGTGGGACCGCATAGTCCCAGCCCGAAATATCCGGGCAGCACGGGCGCGCGGGCGCGGGAATATTCCTCGTCCCAAATGACCTGCTCGATGAGGCTGGCGGCGTGCCCGCCGTACGCTTTGGGCCACGACAGGCCGGCGTATCCGGCGCTGTGGAGCTTGGCCTGCCACGCGCGGCGGCGCTCGAAGACGTCACGATTGGGCGCGACACGTTCATCCTGGGCATCGTCAACGCACAGGTCCTTGGGCAGATTCGCGTCGAGCCAGGCGCGAACCTTGTGGCGGAACGCTTCCTGTTCAGGAGTAAATTCGAAATCCATTTACCCAACCCCTAAGCCCTTCCCATGTGGGGCACCGGAACAACCGCGTCGTGATGGATACGCGGCAAGCTCACCTCTAACGCATTTTCCTGAACGCTGCACCCGATGGAGGCAGTCATATACAGTCAAGTTCACGGGAGGAACGGCGCATGAGCTCGGCGGAAGTACGATTCAAGAAGTTGACAGCCGATTTTGGGAAGACCGCCAACGACTATGGACGTCATCGCGCCGGTTTCCCCGATGAATTTTTCGAGCGGTTGAAGGCGTTGGGAATCCTGAGAGCGGGAATCCGCGCGCTCGACCTGGGAACGGGCACGGGGACAATCGCGCGCGGGCTGGCGACTCGGGGATGCGAAGTTACCGGACTTGATCGATCGGCGCCGCTGATGGAGCAGGCGGCGGAGCTGGATCGAGGCGCGGGCGCCGTCGTGAAGTACGTGAATGCGGCCGCGGAGGAGACGGGACTGGCGGCGGCGGAGTTCGATCTCGTGACGGCGGGACAATGCTGGCATTGGTTCGATCGTCCGCGCGCAGCGGCGGAGGCGCTGCGGGTGTTGAAGCCGGAGGGCAGGCTCGTGATCGCGCATTTCGACTGGATTGTGCTGCCCGGCAACATGACCGAGGCGACGGAGAAGCTAATCGAGAAACACAATCCGAAATGGAAATTCGGCGGCGGACTGGGAATCTATCCACTGTGGCTGCGCGACATGGCGGTGGCGGGCTTTGTAAATATCGAGACGTTTTCGTTCGACCTCGACGCGATCTATACCCATGAAGCATGGCGCGGGCGGATTCGCGCAAGCGCGGGGGTCGGGGCAAGCCTGGAGCCGGATCGAGTTGCGGCATTTGACGACGAGCTGCGCGCGATGCTGGCAAAGCGGTATCCCGAGGATCCGATGCGCGTGATGCATCGCGTGTTCGCGGCTATTGGCGTCGTACCGATGATTGCATCGACAAAATTTCGCGCGACGTGATTGCGCGGATGTGAGCGAGCATCACAGGTAGTCAGGCGGGGGCGACTTCGGCCAGTGCGATCGCGCCGGCGGCGATGGCGGGAACGTAGTAGGCCTCGGGCGAGCCCCATACGGTGGCCGGATGCGGCCGCATACTGACCGCGAGCGGATGCTCGAACACATCCGCGATGCTCGCGTTGATGCGCAGACAGTTGGGGGCGAGCGGCTCGGCGATTTCGCCGTCGCGAACGATGTAAGAGTCGCCGCTGACGGTGCAGGTGAAGTCGCCGGCGCGCTGGCCGTTGATCGGATAGGTGTACCAGATGCGTCCGACGTAAATTCCGTCGCCGACGGCGCGCACGAGTTCGCGGTCTGTGACTCCACCGCGCGCGCGCATCACGACGTTGGTGCCCGCCGTGCCGGGACTTGCGTCGAAGCGCCGGCCCCCGCCTTCGCCGAGCCGGTAACCGCTCAGCGGATCGAAATCGAGTTTCGCGGGGGCGCATCCGCCAAGCTTTTCGGCGCGATGCTCGTCGGTGAGCAGGCGGTGAGTATCGTAGAAATTCGAGAGCAAGCCGACGAGCTTGCCGTCGCGGATCAATTCGACACGGCGCGTGGGGATTCCTTCGCAGGTGATTCGGCGGCGAATCGCGCCTGCGCTAAAGGCCGGGTCGTCGGCGAGGCTCAAGCGTGAGTCCATCACCGGCGCGCCGAATTTTGCGTGGTAGGCGGAACTGGCGGCGTGAAAAGCACCGGTGGTGAGCGAGCCCATCACCAGGTAGTTGAGAATTTCGGCGACCGGCTGCGGTCCAAGCACGACGCGAAATTTTCCCGACGCGGGCCGAGCACCGTGGGAGAGGGCAAGCGCGCGGCGGACGGCGTCGCGGCCCAGCACGCGGGCGGCGCGGCGCATCGCAGCCGCGCAATCGCCGAGCGCGCCGGCAGTACCCTTGGCGTCGAGCGATTCGATTATCGACGTGACGGAGGCGTTGAAATGCGCGCTTTCGTCCACTCGGACTTCAGCGAAAGCGAAATTCGAATTGAAGATCGCGATCCGATCGCGAATCACGGATACGTCGCCACCGATGATGAGACCGGGGTGTTCAATTCGAGACGCGCCAAAGCGATCGTTCGCGGACCGCTTCGCGAATGCAGCCAGCGCGCCGTCCAGCACGTCCCACGCGGCGGCAGCGATCGCGCCGTCCCCCACTCTCGCCAGATCGCTCTTTTCAGACAACGCAGGCTTGCGGCCAAGCGGGACAGACGGGAAGCCGGGAAAATGCGGATCGACGACGGCGGCGCTGCGTGCGCGGTGGAGCGCGTCGCGGACGGAGTCGGAGCTGAAATCGCCGGCTTCGGATGCGGCGCCGACTTCGTGCGGATCGCGGCGCATCGCGATCCGTAACTGGAATCCGTCGGCATGAAGCGATTTGAACTCCTCGAGGCCGCGGCTCGGAATGTCAGAGGTGTAGTTGAGGCGGGCGATTCGATGCTCGGCGCTGGCGCAATAAATCTCGTAGCTCGCGAGGTCCTTCTCGCGCGCGAGAATCCCCGTTGCTTCGCGGGTGAAGGACTTGAGGTCGGCAAGCGTGCGCATCAGTTGCCCGCCAGCCGTGCGCGCGAGCGGATCGTCGGCCCGCCGTTGGACATCCGCTTGACCTGCATCGGCTGTCCCTTGCCGCAGTTGGGTATCGCGATGAGCCGCAGATCGTTGCCGACCGCGTCCACGTTGGTGAAGAAGCTCTTCGAGTCGGCAATCAAGCTGCCGGAGCGATACAGGCGCCCGATTCGTCCGTGATCGATCTCGTAAATGCGGCGCGCGGAAATTCGGAAGTTCTCGCGCGACTCGGAGATCGAGGGAATCTGATGGCCGCAGACGTAGTAACCGTGCTCGACGCCGGCGATGATTTTTTCGGGCGGCGTTTCACCGGGGAGAAAGAAGGTGTTGGACATTCTGATCAGCGGCACATGCCATCCTTCGCTCGCACGCGCCGAGCCGTTGGGCTCGACGCCAAGCACGGCGGCGGTCGCGCGCGAATTGAGGAAGCCAGTGAAGATGCCGCGATCGATGTGCATCACGCGGCGGCCGCGCGTGCCTTCGTGGTCGTAGCGGTAGTGGCCGTAACCGTCGAGGCTCGGATCGGAGCAGGCGGAGAGCAGCGGCGATGCGACCGCCCTGCCCAACTGGTTGTCCGCGAGCGAGCGCAGGAACCAACTGCGTCCGGCGTATGCGGCTTCCATCTTGAGCGCGCGATCGGCTTCGCATGGATGGCCGATGACCTCATGCGAGACGAGCGCGTTGAAATGCGGGTCGGTAACGACCACGACTTCGCCATCGGGGGGCCTCAGGATCGGTGCGGCGGCAAGCTCGCGCGCCTCGGTGGCAAGGTTGACGCAAAAGCGCGCGAGGTCCGGATTCGGCATCAACTCACCGCGCCATCCGTCGCTTAAGCATTCGAGCCCGCGCTGCTGGCCGATCGAGTCGTAACTTTCCTGGTGCCCGTCGCCGATCTGCGCGACGACGTAGCAGTCGCCCTGCGAAAACGCGTACTCCTGGGACACGACGGTGCCGGCGGTATCGATGAAAATTTCGCGGCGCAACTCCGTCATCGCGGCTACGACCTGGTAGGCGATCGCGCCGCCAAGTGCGGCGACTTCGCGCGACGCGTCGAGCGAAATTTTCTTGAGCGCGTCGGTCGAGAGCGACCGCGGATCCTGGCGAAAGCTCGCGTCGATGTCGTCGCGAACTTTTTCGCGGTGTGGAATTTGCGCAACGAGGAGGCCCTTCGCCGCGTCGCCGAGGCGTGCGATGAGATTGGCTTTTTTGCGGGCGCTGAAGCGCGCGCGATCGTAAGCCTCGGCGAGCCCGCGCCGGAGTTCGGCGACGAGTTTGGCCGGCCGGCGCGCCAGCGCGCCAATCTCGACGCCGGTTTGTCCAAAACCGACCGGACCCGTCCTGTCGGCGACATGAACCGAGACTGAGTACGCAGCGCTCTCGCTCTCAGAGCCGTCGCGCGGTTCACCGCCCACCGCGGCGCCGGCGCGATTGAAGACGACTTCGAAGCGGAGATCGGCGTACGCGACGCCGGGCTTTGAGCGTACGAAGCGCGCGAGGATGCTCTCGCCCTCGCGGCGCAGGTATTCGATCGCTTCGAACAAATCGCCGCGCCCGATCAAGGCAGCCGCAGCCTCAGATGATACCTTCGCGCTTGAGGTCTTCGAGCTGGCCGGCGCCGAGTCCGAGCAAATCGCCATAGACGTCGGCGTTGTGCTGACCCAGCAGGGGCGCGGCTGTCACTTCGACGGGCGAATCTTCCAGTCGCACCGGGCATCCCGGCATAGCGAATTCGCCGCGCACGGGATGCTTGATGGTGACGATCATGCCGCGCTGCTTGAGATGGGGATCATTGAGCAACTCGACGCTGTCGAGCACGGCGCCGCATGGGACGCCGGCCTCGCCAAGGATGCGCATCACCTCGAACTTGGTGTGGCGGCCGGTCCATTCGTTAATGATCGCGGTCAGCGCCTCGACGTTTTGCGCGCGGTTTCGTCCCGTGCGGAAACGCTCGTCGCCTGCGAATTCGGGGCGCTCGATCACTTGCCACAGGCTCGCGACCATCTCGGGCGAAGTGCACAGGATGTAGCAATAGTCGTTGTCGCCGCCGGGCGCGCATTTGTAGATGTCGCCGGGACCACCGCCGCCGACGCGGTTGCCGACGCGCGGCGCGGGTTTGTGGGTGACGTAGGTACCCATCATGGGAACGCGCACGAAGTTTAGCACCGCTTCCTGCATCGAGACTTCGACTTTCTGTCCCTTGCCGGTGCGTTCGCGCTGGATGTACGCGGCGAGCACGCCGATGGCCGCATGCATGCCGGTGCCGGTGTCGCCGATGGTGGGTCCGGGCTTGAGCGGAGGCGAATCGGGAAAGCCGGTGAGCGCCATCGCGCCGCCGGCAGCCTGCGCAATCATATCGAAGCTTTTGTACGTGCAGTAGGGACCGTGCGTGCCAAAGCCCTTGATGGTCAAGTAGATGAGGCGCGGATTTATTTCGCGGAGACGGTCGTAGCCGAGGCCGAGGCTTTCGAGCGTGCCGAGCGAGAAATTTTCGGCGAGCATATCGACTTGCTTGACCAGGTCGATGAACATCGCGCGGCCCTTCTCGCTCTTGAGGTTGAGCGTGATGCCGCGTTTGTTGGCGTTGAGCAGGATGAAGTAGTAGGAATCGACGCCCGGCTTTTCGGTGAGCAGCCAGCGGCCCTGCTCACCCATCTTTGGCGACTCGAGCTTGATGACGTCGGCACCGAGCCACGCGAGCATCTCGGTGCACGAGGTGCCGGCCTCGAATTGCGTCAGGTCCAGAATTTTGACACCGCTCAGCGCCTTTTCCATTGCCGCCCTCCTGCCTCGCGCACGCCTGGCGCCGACGAGGATCGTCCGAGCGCGCGCGGTAACCTGATCTAGCGCCAGCAGCGGCGCGGCGGCAAGCTGCAGGGGTGACCCCTGCACCCAATGTTAAGGCCGCGCTCCGTTGTCGCGCGCGGCCACTGCCAACGGCTTAATACCGCGCTGCCGTCGCCACGGCCGCGGGCGGGGTTAAGTCTTCGGCTCCGGTCTGGTAGAACTCATTTGCAGAGTTGATCGATGGATCGGCTCGCACGCAATGACAGACACCGCACTATCGAAGCTCGCGCGGATCCGAGAGGAACTGAACCGGATGTTCCTCGAACGAACCGACTTGATCGATGGCGCAATCGTGGCGATGCTGTCGGCGAATCACGTGCTGATAATCGGGCCGCCGGGAACGGCGAAATCGATGCTGGCCGACGAACTGTGCCGGCGAATCGAAGGGGCGAACTATTTTCAGTGGCTGCTGACGAAGTTCAGCACGCCGGAGGAAATTTTCGGCGCGGTGAGCTTGAAGGGACTCGAGGAAGACGATTACCGGCGCGTCACCACGCACAAACTGCCCGAGGCGCACATCGCGTTCCTGGACGAACTCTTCAAGGCCAACTCGTCGATCCTCAACGCGCTGTTGACGATCATCAACGAGCGTATTTTCCACAACGGACGCGAGCGCGTCGCGGTGCCGCTGATTACAATGTTCGGCGCGTCGAACGAACTGCCCGACGAGGACGAACTGACCGCGCTTTACGATCGATTCATGCTGCGCTTCATGGCCGATTACATCACGGAGGAGCACGGCTTCATCCGCATGATGGCGGGCGGTCCGGAGCGGACGCGGACGACGCTTAAATTTGCGGAGCTCGACGAACTGCGCGCAGCGGCGGCGGCGGTCAAGGCGCCGGGCGCAATCCTCGAGGCGATTGCGCAAATCAGGCGCGAACTCGCGCGCGAGCAAATCATCGTCTCGGATCGGCGCTGGAAAAACTCGCTCGGCATTTTGCGCGCGCACGCAATCCTCGCCGGACGCACCGCGGTGGTCGAAGACGACCTGATGTTCCTCGCGCACGTGCTGTGGAAGGACCCCGAGGAGCGGCCCAAAGTGGCCGAGGCGCTGCGCCGAATCGTCAGGGGATACGAAGACAAGCTGCAGGAACTGGTGTTCGAGAGCCGCGAGCTGCGCGAATACGCCGACGGCGCGTGGGAGAGCGAGGAGTTGCGGCGGCGCGCGCTGACCGAGGCGAATGCGAAACTCGCGAATATAGCGGCGCGTTTCGACGTGCTGCTGAAAGAAGCATCGGACTCCGGCCGGGCGGTCGCCAATGCGGAGCGGATGCGCGTCGAGGTCAAGGACATTCAGCAAGCCGTGTTCCGCAGAAGCGTCGGCGATTAGAAATTCATGCCGGTCGAAGAATCAACGCCGGCGATCGTGCTTCGCGCGCGCGACTACGCCGAGTCGGATCGAATCGTCACGCTGCTGACGCTGCACGCCGGCAAGCTCAGCGGTATCGCGAAGGGCGCCAAAGTGTCGCGGCATCGCTTCGAGCGCAAGCTCGAACCATTTACGCACGTCGTCCTGCACTACCGCCGGCGGCCGCACGGGCAGTTGGTGTTTATCACGCGCGCCGAAGCGGCCGACCTGCCTCAACACGTGCTCGACGATGACCTGGCAAAGATCGCGCTGGGCTGCTACATGCTCGACCTCACCGACGCGCTGACGACCGAGGAGAGCGAAGCGGCGGATGCGTATCGGGTGTTGTCGGAAGGACTCGGCGCGCTGAGCCACCGGTTCGCGGATGCGGCGCTACGGCAGGCTTTCGAGATGCGGCTGCTGGGATGGGCAGGATTTGGACTCGAGTTTACGCGCTGCCGCATATGTGCGAGCGCCAACGGCGACAACGGCGCGACGGTTTATTTCGTGGTGTCGCGCGGCGGTATCGTGTGCGCGAAATGCCGGCCTTCGGTGGCGGAGGGCGCGATCAAGCTCTCGAGCGCCGCCGCCGCAATTCTCGCGCGACTGGGGACGGCGCCGATGGACGATTCGCCCGGCTCGGAGGCGGCGGGACCGGACGGTGCGCTCGCGCTGGCGCGGTTCATCGGATCGATCGTGGATCGGCGGCTGCGCAGCCAGGAATTTCTCGATTCAGTTTTGCCGGGCGCGGGTAAAGAGTGAAAAAGTGAAAATGAAAATTACCCGCCGGTTTCGCGGGCCGGAGATTCTCCGTACACCACTTCGGGATCGCGGTAGCGGCCGCTTTCATGCTCGATCACAACGATACCGCAGTTGGGCGGCACGTGAGCATTTTCCCATTTGCCGGTCACGTGCGCCCACACCGATCGCATCACGCCGCCATGACTGACGATTACGATCTCGTCTTCGGGATATTGCCGGGCTACGCGGTCGAGAGCCGGAGCGACGCGCCTGAGCACGTCTTCATGACTCTCGCCGCCCGGCGCGCGCCACACCCATGAGCGCTTCGGATCGAAGCTGGGATCGTTGGCGACCGACTCGTACGGCTGTCCGGCGAGGTCGCCAAGACTCTGCTCGCGGAACTCCGCCTCGTATTCGATCGGGATGCGCAGTTCCCCGGCGATGATGAGGCCGGTCTCGCGGGCGCGCGCGAAGGTGCTCGCAATCACCAGCGTCGGCTGAAACTTGAGCTTGATTCTGAGCGCGGCTTCGCGCGCCTGGCGGCGGCCAAGCTCCGTGATTTTCGCTTCGCCGGAGCTGGTGAAGCGCCGAATCGCGTTGCCTTCGCTCTCGCCATGACGAACCATTATTAGCTTGCCCATAGGGTCGAAAGTCTCTCCGAAAATTCAGTTTGGCGCCAACGAAACGATACGGTTGCTCAGGTCCTGGACTTGTCGTCGCCGCCGCCGGCAGCTTTTGCAAGCGCGCGGAACGGTTCGAGCAGATCGATCGGCAACGGAAAGACGATGGTGGAATTGTGTTCGCCCGCGATCTCCTTGAGCGTCTGCAGGTAGCGAAGCTGGAGCGTGATGGGACTCTTGCTCATGATCTCCGCTGCCTCCGAGAGCCGCTGCGCGGCCTGAAATTCACCTTCGGCTGCGATCACCTTGGCGCGGCGCTCGCGCTCGGCCTCGGCCTGCGCCGCGATCGCGCGCTGCATAATCTGCGGGAGATCGATATTTTTCAACTCGACGAGCGTGACCTTCACGCCCCACGGCTCGGTTTGCGAATCGACGATTTCCTGGATGCGCGCGTTGAGCTTGTCGCGCTGGCTGAGCAACTCGTCGAGTTCGGTCTGGCCGCCGACGGAGCGCAGCGTGGTCTGCGCCAGTTGCATCGTGGCGAACAGGTAATTTTCGACCTCGGTGACCGCGCGCGAGGGATCCACGACGCGAAAATACAGGACCGCGCTGACCTTGACGGTCACGTTGTCCTTGGTGATTACGTCTTGCGGCGGGATGTCCAGCGTAACGGTCCGCAGATCGATTCGCATCATCCGCTCGAGCATGGGGATCACGAAGATCACGCCCGGCCCGCGATAAGGAGTGAGGCGTCCGAGACGGAAGACTACGCCGCGCTCGTACTCGTTGAGGATTTTGAGCCCGCTCAAAATGAAAATTGCAACGATGAAAACGACTACGCCTACTCCGCTCGCCATCACGATTCTCCTTCGCCCCCAAGCGCGCGAGGCTTGTTGATGCCCTACGTTATCTTCCGAACGCTGCGAACTCTTCCAAACATCACGGCAACTTCTGCACTTGCAATTCCAAACCGTCGATCGACTTGACGCGAGCGCGCGCGCCGGGGCTGAGCGCGTCGGTGCTGACGGCGCGCCAAATCTCGCCATGGACAAACACTTTGCCCGGCGCGCCGGGAGCGATCGCCTCGCGCACCTCGCCGACCTCGCCGACCAGACCTTCCGCGCCGGCGGTCGAGCGGCTGCGGCGCGCGCGGGCCACGATGTATCCGATGCCGAGGATGATCAGCGTCAGCGCCGCGGCGGCGCCATATATGATGTTGCGATCGACCACCAGTTCGGTCTTCGAAGTGTCGATCAAAAACAGCGAGCCTATGACGAACGCCGTAACGCCGCCCAAGCCGAGGATTCCATAGCTGGTGACGAAGGCTTCGGAGATCAGCAATCCAACGCCGAGAAAAATCAACAGCAAGCCGGTGAGATTTACCGGCAGGACCTGGAACGATGCGAGCGCGAGCAGCAGGCAAATCGCGCCGGCAACGCCGGGAAAGATGACGCCGGGATGCGCGAACTCGAAGTACAGGCCGATCAATCCCGCCATCAGCAGCAGATAGACGATGTTGGGATCGGCCAGCGTGTTGAGCAGTTGCTGGCCGGGCGTCATTCGCACGCGGCGCACGGCGGCATCGGCCAGCGCGAGCGTCACGGTGCGGCCGGCGACCTGGACTTTGCGGCCGGTGGCTTGCGTCAGCAGGCTGCGCAGGTCGGGCGCGACGATATCGACGACGTTCTTGGCAAGCGCCTCGCGCTCGCCGATCGCGACGCTGTGGCGGACGGCCTGCTCGATCCAATCCTGGTTGCGCCCGCGCTGCTCCGCGATCGTGCGTGCAAAGGTCGCGGTGAAATTCTCGATCTTCTGACCCATCGCACCCTTGATGTCTTCTCCACCCTCTTCGACCGGATGAGCCGCACCGATTGTGGTTCCAGGCGCCATCGCGGCTACGTTCGCGGCTTCGGTGATGAAGGTGCCGGCGGACGCGGCGCTGGCGCCGGATGGCGCGACGTACACGATTACGGGTACGGGAGCGGCGAGGATGTCCTTGACGATCTTTTCCGCGGAATTGAGCAGGCCGCCCGGCGTGTCGAGCTCGATCACCAGGGCGCTTGCGCCTCCGGCATCTGCGGACGCGAGCGAATCCTCGATGTAGGACGCGGTGGCGGGATTGATCGAGCCGTCAATCGCGATCAGTTGAACCCACGGCGGATGCGCGGCCGATTTCGCGGGCGCGGCGGCGGCAAGTATCCGATCCGATGCGAACGATCCGATCGCGATCGTTAATGCCGCGATGAAGACGAACCTTAAGCGCAGGCTCACGAGGCGGAACCGCCGCGGCGCGGAATCGGCATCCCGAGAACTTTCATCACTTCCTGAATATCCGCCCATACCAGCCGTTTGTCGCTCGGGTTGCGGAGCAGGTAGGCGGGATGAAACGTGGGCATGAATCGAATGCCGCGGAAATCGTGCCAGTTACCGCGCAACTTGCTGATCGGCGTCTTCACTTTCAGCACGGCCTGCACGGCGAAGGAGCCCAGCCCGACGATCGCGCGCGGACGCACGAGGTCAATCTGGCGAAAAAGAAACGGTTCGCACGCGGCGACTTCCTCCGGTTCGGGATTTCGATTGTCGGGCGGCCGGCACTTGATCACGTTGCAGATGTACACGTCGGCGCGGCGGATGCCCATGCCGCGCTCGATGATGTCGGTCAGCAATTGACCGGCGCGGCCGACGAACGGCTCGCCGCGGGCATCCTCGTCGGCACCGGGCGCCTCGCCGACGAACATCAGCTGCGCGTTGGGATCGCCGACGCCGAAGACCAAATTGATACGGCGCGGCGCCAGCTTGCATCGTTGACAATCTCCGATGAACTGGCGCAGATCGTCGAGCGTCGTGGATTTTTCGAGTCCGGGATATTTCGAGAACAGTTCGGTGGGCATGAGTGCGGCGTCGGTCTTGCCGGCTTCGGGCGCCGAGCCGGCTACAGGAGCCGGCGCGGTGAGCGCGGAGCGCGCGGCCCCGGATGCAGAGGCGGGAAGTCCTTCCATCCCCTCCTCGCGCAGCTGCTCGACGTAATCGCGGATCGTGGCGACCAGCGTGCGACGATCCGGCGGCGAAGATGCGTCCATTCGAAAGCTATCTGACGGCACGCAGGCGCGAGGATTTACTTGGGCGGGTGGACTTCGGTTTAGCGGCGCGGATTGCGACGATTCGATCGAGGATCAGATCCGCGACCGCGTCTTTGGACATCTGCGGATAGCTCTGGGAGCGGCCGTCGGAGCCGATTAGCGTGACGATATTGGTATCGACTTCAAAGCCGGCGCCCTCCCGGGTCACATCGTTGGCGACGATAAGGTCAAGTCCCTTGCGTTTGAGCTTGGCGCGGGCGTTGGCTTCCAGGTCGTCGGTCTCGGCGGCGAATCCTATCAGCAGGCGCGCGCCCTTCTTCGCCGCCAGGCGCGGCATCTCGTCGGCGATCGACTCCATCTCGAGTCGAAGCCCGCGCGCATCTTTCTTGATCTTGCCGCGCGCCGGATTCGCGGGGCGAAAATCGGCAACCGCCGCCGCCATCACGAGCGCCGTGGACCACGGAAAATTGCCGGAGGTTTGACTGAGCATCCCGGCCGCAGTCACCGTGTCGATTCGTTCGACGCCGTAAGGCGTCGCGAGCGCGGACGGACCCGCGACGATTCGCACGGCGGCGCCGCGGCGCCATGCCGCGCGCGCGATCGCAAATCCCATCTTGCCCGACGAACGGTTGGAGACGAATCGCACCGTATCGATCGGTTCCTGAGTCGGTCCTGCCGTTACCAGAATGTTTTCGCCCGCAAGATCCTGCGCGGAGAGCATCTTCTCGATTTCCGCGACGATGATCGCCGGGTCCGCCAGGCGGCCCTTGCCCTCGTAACCGCATGCGAGTGCCCCCTCGCCGGGATCGATGACCACCGCGCCGCGCGATCGCAGTTTGGCGAGGTTCTCGACGACCGTCGGATGCTCGTACATGTGCACGTTCATCGCGGGTGCGAACGCGACTTTCGCGCGCGTGGCAAGCAACACGGTGGTCACTATGTCGTCGGCGATACCGACGGCGGCCTTGGCGATCACGTCGGCGGTCGCGGGCGCGATCACGATCGCGTCGGCGCTGTCGGCGAGTCTGATGTGGCCGATTTCGGATTCCTGCGTGAGAGAGAACGTGTCGGTGGCGACGGGATTCGAGCTGAGCGTCTGGAGCGTGAGCGGCGTGATGAACTCGGTTGCGTTACGCGTCATCATGACCCGGACGATCGCGCCGGAGTTGACGAGCAGACGGACGAGTTCCGCGGATTTGTAGGCGGCGATTCCGCCACTCACGCCGAGAACGATCGTCTTGCCGCTAAGCACGCCCATCGAGCCTTGATTCTAGTGCGGCGCGCTCGTGAGCGAAACGGCCCGCGCCGCGGCCGTCAGTCGTAGTATTCAAGCCCGAGATGCGTGATGAGGTCCTCGCCGCGCATCCAGCGCAGCGTGTTCTTGAGCTTCATCAGCTGGATGAAGATGTCGTGCTCGGGATAGATGTTCGGCGCGTGCATCGGCGCCTTGAAGTAGAAGGACAGCCATTCCTGAATCCCGCGCATGCCGGCGCGACGGGCCAAATCGAGGAACAACACGAGGTCGAGCACCAGCGGCGCCGCCAGGATCGAATCGCGGCACAGGAAGTTGATCTTGATCTGCATCGGATAGCCGAGCCATCCGAAGATATCGATATTGTCCCAGCCCTCTTTGGAGTCGCCGCGAGGCGGGTAGTAATTGATTTTTACCGAGTGGAACACGTCTTTGTAAAGCTGCGGATACAGCTCGGGCTGAAGGATTTGGCCCAGCACCGACAGCTTGGTCTCCTCCTTGGACTTGAACGAGCCGGGATCCTCGAGCACCTCGCCGTCGCGATTGCCCAGGATGTTGGTCGAGAACCATCCCGACATCCCCAGCATGCGAGCCTTCAGCCCGGGCGCGATCAGCGTCTTCATAAACGTCTGCCCGGTCTTGAAGTCCTTGCCGCAGACGGGGAGGTTGGTCTCGCGCGCGAGTTCCAGCAGCGCGGGCGTGTCGGTGGTCAGGTTGGGCGCGCCGTTTGCGTATGGGATTCCCATCTTGAGCGCGGCGTAGGCGTAGATCTGGCTCGGCGCGATTTCGGGATCATTGTTAGCGAGCCCGGCCTCGAAGGCTTTCAGCGTCTCATGGACCGCCGACGGGCGATGGAACACCTCCGTCGAGCCGCACCATACCATCACGGTGCGCGCGACGCCGGTGCGTTTCTGGAACTGCCGGATGTCATCCATCAGCATCGCGGCCTTGTCCATCTTGGTGCGCGCTTCCTTCAGATTGGGGCCGCGGATGTTGCGCACGTAGTCCTGGTCGAACACCGCCTCCATCGGATGAATTTTTTCCAGCGGCGCGCGCACCTGCTCCAGGAGCGCGGAATCGAGGACCGCGGCGTTGCGCGCGGCTTCGTAGGCGCTGTCTTCGTAAATGTCCCATCCGCCGAATTCGAGATCTTCCAGTTTGGCGAGCGGGACGAAGTCCTTGATCAGCGGCGTGCGTCCCTCGGTGCGCTTGCCGAGGCGAACAGTGGCGAGCTGGGTCAGAGATCCGATCGGCGCGCCCAGCCCGCGCTTAACCGCCTCGACTCCGGCGATGAAGGTCGTGCTGACGGCGCCGATGCCGGGCAGCAGCACGCCGAGCTTGCCGTCCGCAGGCGCGATTCGGACGGGATCTTTTGTCGTCAAACTTCGAGACTCCTTGGCGTCAGCCCTTTCGAAACCGCGAGGGGTATTCGGCGCCGAAGGTTTGATCGGGATGGAGCACGCGAGCGCGCTCAATAAGGACCTCTTCGGTCTCGGGAATGTTGGGGTCCGGGATGCAGCAATCGACCGGGCAAACCGCCGCGCACTGTTCCTGGTCGAAGAAGCCGACGCATTCGGTGCATTTGTCGGGGACGATATAGTAGAGGTCGTCCTTGATCGCGGGCGTGGTCGCGCCGTTGAGTTCCCATTGCGCGCCGCCTTCGTAAATCGCGGTGTTGGGGCATTCCGGCTCGCACGCACCGCAGTTAATGCATTCTTCTGTTATCACCGTGGCCATTTTCGAGCTCCAAATCCGGTCATTGTTGAACTAGGTTGCCGCGCCTGGGCGGCGACGAAACGATAGGGCCGAACCGCCACAATATCGGCGCGCGGCAGGTCGAGCAAGTATTTCAAGTTGTTAGTTGTCAGCCGGCCGCGGCGTTTGCAATCCGCCGTGCGAGTTCCATGAACGCCACACTCGCAGGATGCTCAGGTTTGGCGATCGTTATCGGCATGCCGTCGTCACCGGCCTGGCGCACCTCGGGATAGATCGGGATCCTCGCGAGCAGTTGGGTCCCTTCCTCGGCGGCCATCCGCTCGCCGCCGCCGTGGCCGAAAAGTTCGTCGCGCTCGCCGCAATCCGGACAGACGAAATAGCTCATGTTCTCGACCACGCCGAGAATCGGACAATGCACCTGCCGAAACATCTTGACCGCGCGCGTCGCGTCGAGCAGCGCAACGTCCTGGGGCGTCGTCACGATCACGGCGCCGTCGAGCGAGACTTGCTGCGCGAGCGTCAACTGCGCGTCGCCGGTGCCGGGCGGAAGATCGACGACGAGAAAATCCTGGCTGCCCCACAGCGTGTCCTTGAGAAATTGGCGCACCGCCCCCATCACCATCGGTCCGCGCCAGATAACCGGCGCCTTCTCGCCCAGGAAAAATCCGATCGAGATCAGCTTCACGCCGTACTTTTCGATCGGGAAGAAATTCTGTCCGCCTGCCGGCTTGGGCCGCTCCTCACCGGCGTTGAACATCATCGGGATAGACGGCCCGTACATGTCGGCGTCCAGCAGACCGACGCTGAGCCCCAATCGCACCAGCGCCACCGCGAGGTTCGCCGCGACGGTGGATTTGCCGACTCCGCCCTTGCCGCTTCCCACCGCGATTATGTGCTTGATGCCTTCGAGCCGCACGCGGCCGGTTTTTTCGCCAAGCTCGGCTTCGATTCGATGCACCCTAAGCTCGACGCCGGGCACGCCAAGGTCGTGCGTGAGCGAGTGATGGATTTTCCCGGCCAGCTCGCGGATCACCTCGTCGCGCTCGGTGACCTGCCGAATCGTGATCGCGTAGCCGCCGCTCTGCGCAGGCCGGGCATCCTCGACGATTCCAAGCGCAACGATATCGGCGGCGTAACCGGGATACTTTACGTGTCCAAGCGCCTCGATAACCGCATCGTTTGGTATCTGCCGTGCCACTAATAAAATTATCGCAGATGTATTAGCGCGTCGAAAGCAGCGATGACGGCAGCCGGCGCCGCAAGACGTTTCGCTCAGGCTTCGTTGACAATCTGCGCAGGTCAGCGGAGATAATGGCTGCCGTCGGCGGCAACCGTTCGGAGTGAAGAATCGCGCCTACATAATAAACCCGGCGCCGGCGCGCCGATGGTATCCCGCGGCGATCGATAGCTGTCCGGAATGGAGGCTTGCCGCCGCGTTGGCGGCGGCCGCTCTTGCGATCCGGCTCTATCTCAACCTGACCAATTTCTGCATCGCGGCCGACGGCGTGAAATACCTCCGGATGGCGCGCGATTTCGCCGCCGGCCGCTTGTTGAGCGGTCTCCACTCGAGACTTTCGCCGCTCTATCCGTGGCTCATCTCGCTCGCATCGCCTTTGACCGGCAACCTCGAACTCGCCGCCGGTCTGATTTCCGCCGCCTTCGGCACCGCGGCGGTGGTGCTGCTCTATTATCTGATGCGCGAGGTTTTTGGCCGTCGGGATATCGCCGCCGGCGCGGCGGCGATTGCCGCGATTCATCCCGGCTTGTCGGCCTATTCGGCTTCCGTGCGCACGGAAGCCGGTTACATATGCCTGATGACCGGCGCGCTTTGGCTGTTCGCAAGCGGGCTGAATCGCCAAAGCGTGGCGCGCTTTGCCCTTGCGGGGGTATTCGGAGGCGCCGCATACCTGTACCGGGACGAGGGAATTGGCCTGCTGATCGCCGGTTGCGCGTTCCTCATCCTGGGCGCAGCGGCCTGGCGGCAATGGAATTTCGCGCAGGCGGCGCTTTGGACGGCATGCTTCGCGGTCCCGTTTATCCTCGTTGCATCGCCCTTCCTGATTTACCTGCATCTTGCGACCGGCCGTTGGATCGTCAGCCGCCAATTAAAGGACCTGATGGAGCTGGGGGTCAACCAGGAGCCGTGGACGAAGCTGGCGCGCTCGCGCGACACGTCGATATTCGCGCCGCTGCGCGCCGATCCGCGTGCCTACCTGTCCAAAATCGGCTTCGATCTTTGGATGACGCCATACTACTTCGTGCAGGCGATCGAGCCCGCGGTGGCCGTGCTGGTCGCAATCGGGCTTTGGGTGCGCGGGCGCGCGATGATCCGGAACTGGCGCGAGTGCTGGCTGGGCGCGGTCGTGCTCTTCTACGGGCTGGGCTTTGTGTTCTTGAACACCGGCCCGCGGTTCATGATCCATTTAGTCCCGTACACTTTCGGATGGGCGGCAATCGGGTTTGAGTCGCTGTCACTTGGGCTGGCGCGGGTCCGGATTTGGAGCCGCGCGGTCCCGGCGGCAGCGCCGGCCGTCCTGCTCGCGGTTCTCCTGCTTGCGCGCACCCTGTGGCCGATCGGTTACGATACCCGGGCGTTTCCTTACGCGGCGGCCGATATCCGCCACCGCGGCGGGCCGCCCCGCGCGGTCGCGGCGGGCGATTGCCGCCTGGCGTATTATGCGGCGGCTGAATGCGTCAGCATCCCGGCCGAGCCGAAGCCCGACACCTGCGGATGGCTGGCGACCGTGCCCCAAGTAGGCTACCTGATGCTGGCCAGCCGCGAAGAGCCGCGGTGGGGCGACGTGAGGGGCGCGCGATGCCTTAAGCTCGTGAAGCGGTACCCGCGGACTGGGTCGAGTTATTTCGATCTCTTCGAGGTAAAGAGCGACTGAGGGCGATCGGGTAGCAGGTCATCGTGAATCCGCGGGGCATTCGCCGCCGAACAGCTCGCAGAACCCCGTCCCTGATATCCGCTCAACAGTTCCCGCCGCTCAGGGCTTACCTTATCCGCTAAGGGCGCTCCTGGCTGTAGTCCCACGAGATCGTGCGCGCCGGCTTGAAGGTCACGACGACGACCTTGTTGCCCTTGAGCGACTTCGCGTACGCCTTGCCGAGTTTCTTGCCGAGGTACTCGACGGCCATCCGCTCCGTGCGTTTGTCGTCGATCTTTTTTTCGAGCGCGGCGCGCCCCTTGAGCACCACCGTCTTGTAGGGCGCCTTCTTGGTATCGACCACCAGCGTGATTCGCGGATCGTGCACCAGGCATTTGTGTTTGAACGACTCCGGTGCGGTGTGAAAGACGATTTGCCCGCCGGCGTACTCGTACCAGGTCGGCACCGCGTGCGGCGCGCCGTCGGGTGCGGTCACCGCGACCACCGCGACGATCGGTTTCTTGAGCAGCTTCTCGATGTCTTTTTTCTTCATCGGCATGGGACGAGGTCTCCTGTGGCGGCGCGGCTTGGAAGTGAGTGAAAGTTGAAACGGTGAAACAGTAAAAACTCACTTGCCCTTGAAATTCGGCTTGCGTTTTTCGCGAAAGGCGCGGATGCCCTCTCGCACGTCCTCGGACGGATTCGTGATCATCACGTTGAGCGCGGCGTCCTCGAGCGCATTCTCGAGCGTCATCTCGCGCTGCTTGTACATCATGCGTTTGGCCAGCCTTATTGCCAAGGGCGGTCCTTGCGCGAGCCGCCGCGCGAAGTCGTTCACGCGTGACTCGAGTTCCGCGTGCGGCACCACTTCGGTAACCAGCCCGAGTTCGAGCGCCGTTTTGGCGTCATAGACTTCGGACAGCAGCGTCATCTTGAGTGCGCGATCCAATCCCATGAAGCGGGGGAAAAGATACGCTCCGCCTTCGTCGCATAGCAGCGCGAACTTGAGCGCGGTGTCCCCCAGCCGCGCCTGGTCCGATGCGATTCTAAAATCGCACGAAAGCGCAAGCGTCAGGCCGCCCGCCACCGCCGCGCCGTTAATCGCCGCGATCACGGGTTTGTCGAAGCGATGCAACGACAACACCAGCCGATGGAACCCTTCGCGCATCTCGAGCATGTGGCCCATCGGATGCCCGTGAAATCGCGAATGGCTCTCGGGCGCGCCGCTGATATCGCCGCCGGCGCAGAACGCGCGTCCGCTGCCGGTGATGATCAACACGCGGACCTCGTCGTCCTGGCGGGCGAGATCGATCGCCGCGCACATTTCCTTGACCATCGTTTCGTTGTAGCCGTTCATCCGCTCGGCGCGGTTGATAGTGATTTTCGCGACGTGCTCGCGCGCATCGTAGATGATCGTCTTGAAGTCCATCGTGGTTGCGCCTCCTATCGAAGCCCCTTCTATCTGCCCTTAAACGTGGGCGGGCGCTTCTCGAGAAACGCTTTGACGGCCTCGCGATGGTCCTCGGTCAGGCCGGTCATAATTTGCCCCCACGCCTCGCGGTCGAGCAGCTCGTTGAACTCGTGATTGATCGCCGCGTTGAGATTCGCCTTCATATATGAATAGGCCACCGACGGACCGTTGGCGATCCTCGACGCGATAGCATGCACCTCGTCGCGGAACGACGCCGCCGGCACCACGCGATTTGCCAGTCCGATTCGCAATGCCTCGTCGGCGCCGATCACGTCGGCCAGAAAATATAATTCGCGCGCCTTGGCCGACCCGACCAGATGGGTCAGCGACCAGGTACCGCCGTAATCACCCGAGAAGCCGACCTTGGCGAACGCCGTGCCGAAACGCGCCGCGTCGGACGCGATCCTGATGTCGCACGCCGTCGCCAGGCTCAGTCCCGCGCCGGCCGCCGGTCCGTTGACCGCGGCGATCGTCACTTTGGCCATCTCGTGCAGCATCATCGACGCTTCTTCGCCGCGCCGCAGTCCCGCGACGAGATCCTCGACCGTCTGCGCCGCGCCCGATGCGCCTGCGCCCTCGTTGCGTCCGCGCATCGCGCCGATATCTCCGCCGGAGCAGAATCCGCGCCCCGCACCGGTCAGCACGACGGCGCCTATCTCGCGATTGGTCGCGGCGCGCGTCAGGTTGTCCACCAGCCCGCCCATCATCTCGGCGCTCATCGCGTTGAGCTTGTCGGGCCGATTCATCGTAAGGTAGAGGACGCGGTCTTTCAGTTCCGTGAGCAGATGGTCTGCCATTTTCTGGCCTCCAAAAATCCGGGTTCGACTCTGGTACTACTTCACGTCGGCCAATCTGTCGAGCGCCGCCGCGACGGCCTGCGTGCCGTCGAGATCGTGACCGAGCGCCGCGGCCGCGTTGAACATCGAGGCCATCAGCGAAAGTCCGGGCAGCGCCAGGCCCGATTCACGCGCCGCCTCGACCACCAGGCGCAGGTCCTTGCGAATCAGCTTGATAAAAAACCCCGGCCTATTATCGCCGGCTATTATTTTGGGACCGAGATTCGACAACTGCCACGACGCGGCCGCGCCCGCGCCTATCGCCTCGACCACCCGCGACGCATCGAGACCGCCGGCTTGCGCGAACTTGATCGCCTCGGCCGCCGCCTCCAGCGCAAGCGCGACCGCGATCTGATTGGCAAGCTTGGTCATCTGGCCCGCGCCCGACGCGCCCATGTGCGTGACCCTGCGCCCAAGCAGCTCGAACAGCGGACGCGCACGCCCGAACGCCGACGCGTCCCCGCCAACCATGATCGCGAGCGTGCCGTCGCGGGCGCCGACGTCGCCGCCCGACACCGGCGCATCCAGGTAATCGACGCCGGCCGGCTTCAGCCGCGACGCGATCCTGCGCTCCGCCATCGGCGAAATAGTGCTCATATCGACGACGAGCTGCCCTGCGACGAGCGCGGGTTCAATCTTCGCGACGACCGCCTCTACGTCGGGCGTGTCAGGCACCATGATGAACACCGCGGCCGCGCCCGTGGCGCACGCAGCCGCGTCGGCGACGCCGATCGCGCCGTCAAGGGCGAGTGCTCGCGCCTTGTCGGCTGAGCGATTGAAGACGCGGACGCGATGGCCTACGCCGATCAATCGTCGCACCATCGGCGCGCCCATTATTCCGGTTCCGATCCATCCGATTTCCATGCGTGACGCTCCGTCAAACGAAGAAGTGAGGCGCCTCTTTCTTTGTGTCATTCTGAACGCAGTGAAGAATCCCGGATCCGGGTTCCCTTCGCTACGCTCAAGGGCAGGCTCTTCGATGCCGGCAGCCTTCGCTCAGGATGGCACAAAAAAGCGGCCGCCTCTTCTCCCTACCCCTGCTGAGAGCTCACTGCAGGGCTGACGTTATCTGGACTCAAGGCGACAAAACCGTTGACGCCGGTCTTCGATGCGCGGGTCGATCCTTCGACTCCGGGTCCGGCGCACGTGACGGAGTACCGATTGCCCGGAAGTCGAGGAGCAAGAGGCGCATGACAGCGATGGTTGTCGTGAGCCGAGTGCGAAAATCTGCTTGATGGGCGGCACCGGCTGTTCTATATGAGAAGTGTCAGGGATCGCAGCCGCCGGCTGACGCTCGTCGTGGGCGCGGCCAGGTGCGCATCGCACGATCCCCATCGGAGGCACTAATGGATTTCAATTTCAGCGCCGAAGACGAAGCGTTTCGCAAGGAGTTTCGCAGCTGGCTCCATGCCAACCTGCCCAAGGCGGGCAAGGGCGAAGATGCCGCCGACGCCATGCGCGAAGAAGGCAGCCCGGACGACTGGAAGCGACGCGTCGAGTGGCACAAGAGGATGCACGCGGGCGGATGGGTCGGAATCAGCTGGCCCAAGGAGTACGGCGGACGCGGCGCGTCGCTCACCGAGCAAATCATTTACAACGAGGAGCTCGCGAAAGTTGACTCGCCGATGCTGGTCAACCTACTGGGCATCATGCTGGTCGGTCCGACGATCATTCATTGGGGCACCGAGGAGCAGAAGAAGCGCTACGTTCCGAAAATTCTTTCGGCGGACGAGCTCTGGTGCCAGGGATATTCCGAGCCGGACGCCGGCTCCGACGCGGCCAGCCTAAAGACGCGCGCCATCGAGGAAGGCGACTACTTTATCGTCAACGGCCAGAAGGTCTGGACCTCCGACGCGCATCACGCGGACATGTGTATCCTGCTGGTCCGCACCGATCCCGACGCGCCCAAGCATAAGGGAATCAGCTACATCCTGGTCGATATGCACAGTCCCGGCGTGACCGTACGCCCGCTCGTGCAGATCACCGGCGATGCGAATTTCAACGAGGTCTTCTTCGAGGACGTGAAGGTGCCGAAGAAGAATCTTATCGGCGAGAAAAACCAGGGATGGCAGGTCGCGATCACCACGCTGATGTTCGAACGGTCGGGACTCGGCGGCGGGCGCGACATGATGGGCCAGGTCAAGGAGATGGTCGAGCTGGCCAAGACGATCCGCAGCAACGGACACACGGCGTGGGAAGACTCAAGCGTGCGCCAGAAGCTGGGAGGTTTCGCGTGCGAGGCGGCTGCGCTGCGCTACACCGGCTTTCGGCAACTGACGCGCCGGCTCAAGGGTCTGCCGCCGGGGCCCGAGGGCTCGGTGCTCAAGCTATGCGCCAGCGAACTTAACGTGCGCATGAACAAGTTCGTGATGGAGATGCTGGGGCCGTACAGCCAGATGGCATTCAGGGCGCCGTATGCGCTGGACAAAGGCAAGTGGTCGTATCGGATGCTCGCATCGCGGGCGCTGACGATCGCCGGCGGCACCAGCGAAATCCAGCACAACATCATCGGCGAGCGCGTGCTCGGATTGCCCAAGGGCTAGTCACTTTCCAACTGAGCAGTAATCGACGAAGGGCGGCCCTGCGGCGGGTCGCCCTTCTTTTTTTGGGAATGGAAAGCGGTGGAGTTTTTTCGAGCAAGGAGTCCAAACATGGAAGGCAACCTGGGGATTCTCGAAAGCGAGTTCCGCGCCATCCCCTGGCGCGGCTACTTCCCGGTTCCTGACAGCCTCACAGTTCGCGGCCCGCTCGAGCCGTTGTTGTTGACCGTGAGGAGGCCGGCGCGCAGCCCCTTTGCGGTCGGAGCGAAGATCACGGCATAGGTGCATTTCTTTTTGGGTTTCAGCTCCCTGCCGCAGCGCTTCGAGAGCGCGAAGTCGCCAGTCACCTGCGCACCGATCAACGTTATCGACACTTTGCCCTTATTGGCCGCGGTTACTTTCTTTGCCTTGCTCTTCTTGCCCAACTTCGCGGCAAAAGTCGCGGATCTCGGCGAGACAGCCAGCGCCGCTGCTACGGTCGGCATCGGCGTCGGCGTCAAGGTCGCGGTCGGCGTTGCCGTCGCGGTGGCGGTCGCGGTGCGCGTCGGTGTTGCCGTCGCGGACGGCGTTGCCGTTGCGGATGCGGTCGCGGTGCGCGTCGGTGTTGCTGTCGCGGACGGCGTTGCCGTTGCGGACGGGTTGCGGCGAAGACCACACCGCTCAGATTCTGCTCGATATCGAAAACTGCGACTGCAGGAATCACCCCGAGGTTGAACGGCGCCCAAGTCGATCCGCCGTCGGTCGTCCTGAAAACACCGATGTCGGTCGCGGCCAGCACAGTGTTCGCCGTGGGGTCATTGCGATCTACCAGCAATCGCAGCACTGGAACGTCGGGCAGCGCATTGGCGGGTGGCGGACTCTGGAGGGTCGGATTGCCGTCGGCCTGCGTCCATGAACCGCCGAAGTCCGTGGTCACGAAAATGTGACCGATTCCGGTAGCCGACGTGAACCCCGAAAGGCTCAGGTAGGCGACGCTGTAATCGAACGGGTCAACGGCAATTCCGGTCGCCTGCGTGGAATTCGGAAACACGATTGGCGGCAGTTGCGAGGTCTTGTCGGTCCACTCGGCGCCATTGGGCTGGCTGGCGCTGACCTGGAGGTCGGCCTGGTCGGTGGTGAAGATTTTGAAGGGCATGGGACGAAAGGTCGTGCTGGTCTCCATCGAGAGCGCGTACGCCTTGGTATGATCAGAAGGCGCGATCTCGAGATCCTCGAGCCCACACGCGCCACTGTTGCATCCGCCGGTCAAATCCTGAGTCGTTTGCTGCGCCCATGTCGCCATCGCGTCATTCGACACGTAAACCGAGTGCGCGCCAAACAACACGCGTTCGGCGACGGCCGGATCGCTCGCGAGCGACGGATAGTAGGCCGCGCCGTCGTCGCCCGCCATCGCCATCGCAGTCTGCAGTGCCGCGCTCGAAGAGGCAGAATTGAAAGTGACTCCGCCGTTGGTCGAGCGCGAAACCCATGGTCCGACCGGGGTGGTCGCGAACGTATGGTAGGCAAACAGCGGGTTGACCGTGTCGAAGAGCGCGAATCCGCCGTCGAGGTTATCCACCTCTGTCCAGCTCGACGCCGGCGGCTGCGCAGCGTTGAAGCGCGCGGTGCCGTTGTCCTGAAATCCCGCAATCACCACCGTGCTGTTAGTCGGATGAGGACCGACCGAATCCGCTTGCGCCGCGCTGATGCTCGCATTGAGAGCAGTCCAGGTGAGAGTACCGGCGTCGAAGCGATAAAGCCCGCCGTCGTTGCCGAGAAAGAAGCTGTGCGCGCTTGCGGGATCGAACGCGATCGCGTGTTGATCCGAATGCGTTCCACCGCTCGGCGCGAGCGAAGTCCAATTTCTCCCGGAGTTGATTGAGCGGTAGATTCCGACGCCGCCGAACACGATGGTTGCGCCGGTTGCGTCGGCAGGATCGATCGCAATCGTCTAGTCGAAGAACGACTCCGAAAAGTTGCTCGAGCTGGACCCGTCGATAGTCGTGCTGCCGAGCGTCGCGCTCGGCACCGACGCCTGAGTCCAGGTGATTCCGTCATTGGCGGATTTGTAGAATCCCGCGTACTCGATACCGTCAGCCGCGCCAACTATGGCATACGCAACGCCGTCCGCAGCGGCGACGCTCACGCGGCCGACGCCGCCGCTCAAGTTGGGCAGGCTGGCAGGAGTCCAACTGAATCCGGAATTCGACGAGCGGAACACGCCGGCTCCGAGAATCGAAACCAGAACGGCGGTCGGTGACGCGGGATCGATCACCACCGACTCTGCAGGACATGGATCGCTGGTGAAGTACGGGCATGCGCCGAAGGTGCCCGCGGGATATGGAATCCAGGACTCGCCGCCGTCGCCCGAGCGCCACAGGCCGTCTTGACTGAAATCGCCCTCGACCCACGACGCGTCCGCCCGGTTCGCGCTCGAGCCGTAGGTTACTGCCGCGTAGATTGTTCGCGGCGTCTGCGTGGTATCGACCGCGATCGAGGCGATCGACGCGTGCGCGAAGTTGCTTGCGCCGAGTTGCGTCCAGGTATTGCCGAGATCGCTCGAGACGAACACTCCCTCGCCATAGTATGAATCGGCCGAGCCGTTGCCTTCTCCACTGCCGACGTAGAGCGTTGGATTTGGACTGGTGGTGGTGTCGAGCGCAAGCGCGCCGACCGACAGCGTGGGTTCCAGATCGAATATCGGTACGAATGCCGCGGTTGCATTGGCGCGCATCCACACTCCCCCGTCGCCGGTGCCGACGAACATCCGTCCGCTCACGATCGGGTCCGCGACCAGCGCGGTAACCCGTCCCGTCACGCCGGCGAGTGCGCCCCCCAGTGAAATTCCGCCGAAGGCGGGAATCTCATTAATCAATGGCAAAGGACCAAGAGCGCTCCACGCGAGAGAAGCAGCCGCTTGCGGCGAGTCCGTCGCATCCAGCCTGGCGCTTCCAACTGCTTTGCGCTCTTGCCGGCGCATCTGGGCGATCGCCGCGCGATACGCACCAGGCGGCACTCCAAAGTTCAGTCCACGCCGGCTGAGGAAGAATGCCTCGCGCGCCACCCGGTCGCGCGCGTGCAGCGATCCGGGTGCGTTGCGGTTAGCGCGCGCCGATCGCGACTTCGCGCTCTGCGGTAGAGACAGAATTACCCCGAGACTGGCTGCGAGCAGCAAGCCGCCCGCGGCGGCGAGAAGCCATGGCGAAAACCGTCTGGACAAAGCGAAGACCCCCCTTCGGCCTGCGTCCAGTATTCACTCTACTCTCATAGTATACACGAACCAACTATATAATGAGTATTTAGTCGATTACCTATTTAGTATTACTCCCGTCTATCTGAGTATTCCTTTGCCCATGATAGGCAGCACTTGGCCCTGCACGTCACGCTTCGATCACGGCGAGGACGAAATTGCGCTGAATCTGATCGCCCGGCTTGACCCGAAACTCCATGATGCGCCCGTTGGCCGGGGCCTTGACCGGTATCTCGACCTTCATCGATTCGATCACCATCACTTCGTCGCCACGCGCAACTTGCGCCCCGCTCTCGACCGAGAGTCGGATCACCTTGCCCACGGCGGGGCTCTTTATATCCATCGCTCAGCAGTCCTTTTCGAGGCTTGTCGGCTTCCCGCCTCTTAGCAGGCACGGCGCGCATGCACCAGTGCTCGGAGGAATGCGCCTTGTGTTTTCGGGGCTCTTGGTTGTAGAGAAACTAAGCCAACGTTCGTCGGGCTTATGGGGAGAGACGGCATGAACAGTTTCGTGGCGACTCGAACGCTGACTGAATATCCGCGCGGCGCCCATCGATGGTCCCTGCTGATCCTGACGGTGCTCGCTTCGATTCTGGGCGCATACGATTTCCAGCTGGGTCCCCTGCTGCCGATCCTGCTTCCGTACCTGCACATGAGTCACGTCGTGTACGGCGCATTTATAACTTTTGCCGTGCTGATTTCTGGAATCTCCGCGTTTTTCGGTGGTCCGCTGGCAGATCGCTACGGCCGCGTCCTCATCATTGACATATGTCTTGGCCTGGTCACCGGCCTGTTGTTCCTGAACGTGTTAATCACCGGCATCGTCTCGTTCGTGATTCTGCGCACCTTGATGGGAATCGTGGCCGGTCTGACGGCCGGCGCCTTGGCTGCCCTGGTGCGCGATATGTCGCCGCGGCTCAGCCGTGCGCTGGCCTTCGGACTGCTGACGATCGGTCCGGTCGGCGCGGCCTTCCTCGCCAACTACGTAGCGGGAAAGACGCTGCCGATTTATCACACTTGGCAATCGCAGATCTGGATAATGGGATTCTTCGCGGTCGCGATGTACGTCCCGATTGTGTTGTGGCTGTGCGATCTGAGCCCCGAACTGCGCATGCAGATTATGAAGACTGAAATCCAGGCACTCGCCGCCGAGGGACGCCTGCCCTCCGCCTCCGAACTTCCTTCCAGCACCAGCGACGCCTTCAGGCGTCTGCTCGGTCATTTCGAGGTCTGGCTGCTCGTCATCGGGGCAAGCGCGAACCTGACGCTGTATTTTGCGATCCAGGGCTTCGGGCCGTTGATGTTCACCGAGGCGTTTCATTACACGCCTGCCGATGCGGCGAAGATGAATGGATACTTCTGGCTGGCGAACCTCGCCGCCCTGGTGCTGACGGGGCTGGTCTCCGATCGCCTGCAAACGCGCAAACCGATCGCAATCTTCGGCGCGATGCTCGCCTCGATCCTGATGGCCTGGTGGATTCCAACCTTCGGTCACGTGCTTCCACGCGCCACGATGACGATGGTCGCGTCGCTGATGGGATGCTTCCTGGCTATAGGCTACGTGCCGTGGGCTGCTCAGTTCTCCGAGGCTCTCGAGGACGTCTCCCCCGCTCTGCAAGCGACCGGATGGGCCTTCTTCGGGCTGGTCGCGCGCGGATGGGTCGCAATCTCAGCGCCGCTGTCGCTCTACGTCGCGGTCCATTACGGATGGGGTGAGTGGGTCAAGGTCGCGCTGGGCGGAATGATAATCTACATCATCGCGATGGCATTCACTCGCGGCCATGCGGCGGCTGAAAAGCACGCTCAAACCGCTCCGGCGACCGCCCGTGGGCACGGGTAGCCAGTGTTAAAAAAAGGAGCCGGCGCGCTGGATAAGGACCCTCACCTTCATCCTCTTCCCAACAGGGAGAGGAAACGAAAGCAGCGAGCGGGTACGCAAAGCTCCCCTACGGGCGCATCGTCCGCGTTCTGACTCCCAGCTGCGTGGGAACTATCTCGTACGCCTGATGCACCCAGTCGACGAGAATCGGCCGCGTATCGCGCGGATCGATTATTTCCTCGATTCCAAACGCTTCGGCGGTGCGAATCGGCGAGCGTACGGCGTTGAATTTCTCTTCCAATTCTGCCCGCAACTTTTCGGGATCGCTCGACGCCGCCAAGTCCCGCTTGTACGCCGCCTCGATCCCTCCCTCTATCGGCAGCGAGCCCCAATCCGCCGACGGCCACGCGTAGCGGAGATTCAACCCGGTCGTGATTCCATGGCCCGCGCCCGCGACTCCGAACGCCTTGCGCACTATGATCGCAACCAGCGGCGTCGTCGTCTGGAACAGCGCATACAGCGCGCGCACGCCGCGCCGAATCGTTCCCGCCATCTCGGCCTCGCGTCCGATCAGGAATCCCGGCTGATCGACGAAGTTCACCACCGGAATGTGAAACGTGTCGCAAAGATCGACGAACTTGACCATCTTGTCCGACGCCGGCCCGTCCAGCGATCCGCCAATCGAGAACGGATCGTTCGCCATCACGCCGACCGGGAATCCGTCCAGGCGCGCAAATCCCGTCACCAGCGACGGCCCGAAGAACGGCGTCATCTCGAAAAATGACTCCCGGTCCATCACGAGTTCCAGGATTCGCCGCACATCGTAACCGTGGCGGCGATTGCGCGGCACGATGCCGATCAACTCCTCCTCGCGCCGGCCGGGGTCGTCGTCGGGCGTCATCCGCGGCGGCACGTTCCACACGCTCTGCGGCAAATACGACAGGAAGCGCCGAATCTGCGCGAACGCGTCGTCCTCGCTGTCGGCTTCGTTGTCCACCGCACCGCTGATGTGCGCGTGGATTTCGGAGCCGCCGAGTTCTTCCTTGGTCAGTTCCTCGCCCACGCCCCATTTGACGACCGGAGGTCCCGCGATAAACAACTGGCTCGACCCGCGAACCATCACCGAGAAATGCGACGCCGCCACGCGCGCAGCGCCAAGCCCCGCCACCGAGCCCATGCATCCCGCGACCACAGGCACCTCGCCGATCAATTTTACGAGCACGTCGAAAGCGGGATTGGCCGGGATGTAGGTCCGTTTCATCGTGTCGAGCGAACGCACGCTGCCGCCGCCTCCGGTTCCGTCCACCAGCCGCACAATCGGCAGATGCAGTTCATGCGCGAGCATTTCCGCGTAGCCCTGCTTGTTGCCGATCGACGCGTCGGCAGCGCCGCCGCGCACCGTGAAGTCGTCGCCGCCGACCACCACGCGGCGCCCGTTGATTCGCCCCGTGCCGCCGACGAAGTTCGCCGGCATGATCGACACGAGCGTCTGCCCCTCGTACTTCGGCGCTCCGGCAATCGCGCCGTACTCGTGAAACGATCCGGGGTCGAGCAGCCTGTCGATTCGCTCGCGTACCGTGAGCTTGCCACCGTCATGCTGGCGCTTGATGTTGTCGGGCCCGCCCATCCCTTTGGCGATCTCGACGCGGCGGCGGATTTCTTCGACTTCCCTTTCCCAAGACATAGGAATCTCCCGACGGATGCAATTGCTGAATCTATAGACCACACCGATGCTTTCCAAAAGCGCATTCATTTAATTGAATGTGAAACCCACCGTGGGTTTCACGCTTCCTTGGGCAGGGGCTGCGACCCCTGCACCCGCAGTGAGAAGACGCGAAAATCTGCGCAGCGCATCTTTTCGCGACTACGCGATAGAGGAGCCCGCGGGCGCACGGTGTCTTAATACTGCGCTGCCGTCGCCACGGCCAGGTGCAATGGCAGTCAAATTTTTCAGAAGTGGTCAGAAATCGTGCTGTCCTGCTGAGGTTTTGATCGAAAACGTTTCACGGGATGACCCAAAACAAAGAGCGCGCGGGCGGGCGGCGGCAGTTGGCGTACCTAGACGCTGAGGGGGGCGGGCGCGGCTGTTTCACTGTTTCGCGCGCGGGCAGGGCTGAGCCCTGCACCCAATGTTAAGGCCGTCCGCCGTTGGCGGCGGCATGAAGGAAGAATCACCTGCGCGGTGGGCGGCAGGGGCTGCGGCCCCTGCACCCGCAGTATCAATCGAAAAGTGCGCCGAAGCGCCCTTTTCTCTCGGTTTCTCGCGCGAGAGCGAGAGACGCGGCTCGCGCGTATCTCGCGCTTTACGTTGCGCCGTCGCCGCCGCGACAAAACGCGCCCCCGTCGCAACGGGCGCCCACCGCGCAGGTGATTCTTTCCTCATCTTGTCCACCCCGTTGGCACGGGACGCCGGTGTTAACGTCGCGCTCGGTTGTTGCGCCCGGCTCGCGGCTGTTTCACTCTTTCACTCTTTCTCGGTCGCCCTGCTTCCTGTTAGCTTCAATGCGTACTTGCGGGCCGCCGGCGACGGCGCCTGCGCTTGCAGACTCGATGACGCAAATGACAGAACGACGCGAATCCAGCGCGATGCCGCAGCCGCGCCATGCATTACTCACCGGATGGGGCCGCTATCCGCTCTCGGAGAGCGACATCTACCGGCCCGAGAAAATCGCCGAACTGCAAGCGGTCGTGACCGCCGACGCGACCTCGCTGATCGCGCGCGGGGCGGGGCGGGCCTACGGCGACGCGGCGCTGAACGATCAAAATCGCGTCGTCGATCTGACGCGGCTCAATCGGATGCTCGCCTTCGACTCCGCCACCGGCATCCTGCGATGCGAGGCCGGCGTCACTATCGCGGAGTTGATCGACGTCTTTCTCCCGCGCGGTTTCTTTCCGCCGGTCACGCCGGGTACCCGCTTCGTCACGCTTGGCGGATCGATCGCCGCCGACGTGCACGGCAAGAATCACCATCGCGACTCCTCATTGGCTTCGCACGTGACCAGCTTCGACCTGATGATCGCGTCGGGCGAGGTGCTTCGATGCTCGCGCGAGGAAAACGCCGGGCTGTTCTGGGCGACGGTGGGCGGGATGGGCCTGACCGGCGTAATCCTCGAACTTGAACTAAGGATGCGGCGGGTCGAGAGCGCTTATCTCGATGGCGAGTTGATCCGGGCCGGCAATATCGACGCTGCGATCGAAGCCTTCGAGCGCGCCGACGCCGAGTGGGGCTATTCGGTCGCGTGGATCGATTGCGCCAGCCGGATGGGCGCGCTGGGGCGCTCGGTGCTTAACGTCGGCAACTTTGCGACGCTGGACCGGCTGCCGCGAAATCTCGCGCAGAATCCGCTGGGCACGACACCGCGGCTCAGCCCAATCGTTCCGTTCGACCTTCCGGGATTTGCGCTGAATCGGCTTACCGTCAAGGCGTTCAACGCGGTCTATTACGCCCTTCATCGCGAGACCGCGGCGCGCACCATCTTCGGCTACGAAAGTTTTTTCTACCCGCTCGATTCGATCCGGAACTGGAATCGGATCTATGGCAAACGCGGCTTCACCCAGTATCAATGCGTGTGGCCGCCCGACGAGAGCCGCGCGGGCCTGGTCGAAGTGCTCGAGGCGATCAGCCGCAGCCAACGGGGATCGTTTCTCGCCGTGCTGAAAAAGTTCGGCGCGCAGAACGGCCTGCTTTCCTTCCCGATGCCCGGTTATACGCTCGCACTCGACTTCCCGGTGACGGAAGGACTGCTGGAGTTTCTCGACTCGATCGACGCGATGGTGCTCAAGCGCGGCGGCCGCGTGTACCTGGCCAAGGATGCGCGCCTTTGTGCCGAGACGTTTCGCGCGATGTATCCGAATCTCACGAAGTGGCAGGCGGCGAAGGCCGTCGCCGATCCCGACAACCGCTTCTCGTCGAGCCTGTCGCGCAGGCTTGGGATGTATCCCGCCTGAAAGACGGCGCAAGCTCTATCGCACGATGACAAAAATTCTGATTCTTGGCGCCACCAGCCCGATCGCGCGCGCACTCGCGCTTCGCTTCGCATCCGACGGGGCGCGCTTGTACCTCGCCGCCCGCAACGCCGATGAGGCGCGGCGCGTTGCCGAAGACGTCAGCGTTCGCGCGGGAGTGAGCGCTCTTTCCGGGACCTTCGACGCGTCGGATTTCGCCTCGCACGACGAGTTCATTCGTCACGCTGCGGGCCAGCTCGGCGGACTCGACGGGGTCGTCGTATGCTTCGGCACGCTCGGCGACGAGGACGCCGCCCAGACCGACCCCGGCGCCGCGCTTGCCACGATTCATCAGAACTTCACCGGCGCAGTGTCCTTGATTACTCTCGCCGCCCGCCATCTCGAACAGCAACTCTCCGGCTTCATCATCGTGATCGGATCGGTCGCCGGCGAGCGCGGCCGCGCACGCAATTACGTGTACGGCTCGGCCAAGGGCGCGCTCGCCATCTTTGCGCAAGGCCTGCGCGGGCGGCTGGCCGCCAGCGGAGTGCACGTGATGACGGTGAAGCTCGGCACGGTGGATACCCGGATGACTTGGGGACGCGAGGGTGGTCTGCTCACGATTGCGCCCGCCAAAGCCGCCGATCTGATATACGCGGCGTATCGCAGGCGCGCCGAAGTGGTGTACACACCGTGGTTCTGGCGCTTCATCATGGGCGCGATCCGGCTGATCCCCGAAAGCCGCTTCAAACGCGTCAGCTTCTAGCGTTGCGATTTCATCGTTGTCTTGACTTAAAGAACCCCAGGGTGATAGGCAGGGACCTCGTTTCTTAAGCATTAGCAAATTTGCGGAGGAAGAACAGCATGGCTTATGACAGTAGCATCGAGGAGCGCTTCGAAGGGATGGCGAAACGGCTCGAGCGAGCCGAACAGGCAAATCGCGCGATGAATATCTGGGGCTCAATTGCCTTCTTCGCGTTGATGACGTTCGGATCAGGACCGTTCGCTTCGGATGCCACGGCCAAAAAGAAACCGCCGGCCATAGTCACAGCAACGCAAGAAATCGACCTGGCGTCCGGAGGCAAAACTGTGGCGTCGCTCAGAATGGTGGGTGGAAAGCCAAACCTTGTGTTCTTTGATTCTGCTGGTAAGACCGTCGTAGACGTCGGAATCAATGGGACCGCCCTGCCAACAGGTCATGCGGCGGGCATCACTGTTTTGGACGGTAATGAGGACATACCTGGCACCGGCAAAATCAGGGCCGGTTTTGGAGTAATCCCCAGCGGACCCGAAGCTGGAGCGGGCGAGTCTACCTTCGATGGTAACGGTGTAGTGCGATCGGCAGTGGGTTCCACGGTCGACGGTTCTATCGCCTTCGCTGCCTTATATGACGCGACGGGCGTGAGCAGGACCGGGCTGACGTACGATCCTGGCATCAACTTCACTGGTTCCTTTAGCGATGACGCAAGTGGTGACGTGCGCTCGTCAGTGGGTTCCGGCGTTGACGGTTCTTATAGCGGGGCCTTCATCTACGATGCGGCCGGAAAGCTTCGTAACCAAATCATCTACATTCCGTCGGTCAATTTTAACGCATTCCAAACCCAGGACGGAGCTGGTCACGGTCTTGCGGCGGTCGGCAATTTCCTGGTCACAGACGCGCCTCACCTAATCCAGGCGAACGAGTCGTTCTTAGATCTCTCCGATACCGCTGGCACTCTGCGAGTATTTGAGTTCCAGAACAGCACGAATGAAGGCGGCATCGATTTCGACCCGGGTAGCACGACCGTTCAGGGTAGTTGGGGTAACCCCTGAGATAATCGCGGTCAGCCACGTAGTTTGACCGCTGAGGCGTCGCGCCAAGGCGAACCAGAGCCGGTGCGGAGTCATCGCTGGACGATATTCAAACAGAAGGCCCGCGAGATGCGCTCGCGGGCCTTCGTGCATTCGCTACAAATGTTCGCGGATCAGTTCACCGTCCAGCTGTCGCCCCTACTCAGCAGCTCCCTCAAGTCGCCCGCGCCATTCTTGGCCTTGGCGTCCACGAGCTGCTGGTTGACAGCTCCGTCGTAAGTCGGCTGCGACACCGCGTAGAACACTCCCACCGGGGTCGGCAGAGGAGCCTCGAAGTGGCCAAGCATGAACGCCAGCGAGAGATTGGTCTCGTCGTGCACGACGAGATCCTTCTCCGTGACGGTTGCGCCGAGCTGCACTGCCTCGGGGCGCATTCCGTTCATCCTGATTCCCATGTCGCGATTTTTGCCGAAGATGAGCGGTTTGCCGTGCTCGAGAACCAGCTGATGGTCCGCCTTGAGCGCCTTGTCGCTGACATCGTTGAAAGCGCCGTCGTTGAAGATGCTGCAGTTCTGCAGAATCTCGATGAACGACGTGCCGCGATGCGCATGCGCGCGCTTGAGCATCTCGCCGAGATGCTTCTGCTCGATGTCGATCGAGCGCGCAACGAAGGTCCCGTGCGTGCCGAGCGCCACGGTGATCGGATTGAACGGATAATCAATCGAACCGGCCGGCGTGGACTTGGTAATTTTGCCCACTTCCGAGGTCGGCGAGTATTGACCCTTGGTGAGTCCATAGATTCGATTGTTGAAGAGCAGAATCTTTATATCGACGTTGCGCCTGAGCGTGTGGATTAGATGATTGCCGCCGATCGAGAGCCCGTCGCCGTCGCCGGTCACCACCCACACGTCGAGATCGGGCCGTGAAATCTTAAGCCCCGTGGCGATCGCCGGCGCGCGGCCGTGAATCGTGTGGAAGCCGTAGGTGTTCATGTAGTACGGAAACCGGCTCGAGCATCCGATCCCCGAGATGAAGACCGTGTTCTCGGGAGCGATGCCGAACTCGGGCATCGTTTTTTGCACCGCGGCCAGAATCGCGTAGTCGCCGCATCCGGGGCACCAGCGTACTTCCTGGTCGGAGACGAAATCCTTGCGGTTAAGAACGGTTGCCATTTTCGATCAGCCCTCCAGGACCTGGTTGATGCGGTTTTCGATCTCGCTGACTTTGAACGGACGGCCCTGGATTTTGTTGAATCCGAAGGCGTCGATCAGGTATTCGGCGCGCACCAGCTTGAGCAGTTGCCCCATGTTCATTTCCGCGATCATCACCTGCTTGAAACGCTTGAGCGTCTCGCTCAAGTCGCCGGGCAGAGGATTGAGATAGCGCAGATGCACGTGCGAGACTTTCTTGCCGTTGGCGCGCACACGCTTGACGGCTTCGCGAATCGGACCGTAGGTCGAGCCCCATCCGAGCACGACCAGGTCGCCGCTGGCATCGCCAAACACTTTGGTCGGCGGAATCTCGCGCGCGATACCCGCAACCTTGCGCGCCCGCGTCCGCACCATCAGCTCGTTGTTGGCCGGCGAATGGCTCACGTTGCCGGTCAGGTTTTCGCCCGACAGTCCTCCGATGCGATGCTCGAGACCCTTGGTCCCTGGCACCGCCCACGGACGCGACAGCGTTTCCGCGTCGCGGGCGTAGGGCAGGAAGCCCTCTGGATTGGTCGCGAATTCAACTTTGATCGGCGCAAGCTTGTCCGGGTCGGGCAGCAGCCACGGCTCCGCACCGTTGGCCAACTGGCCGTCGGTGAGCAGGATCACCGGGGTCATGTACTTGACCGCGATTCGCACCGCCTCGTACGCACAATCGAAGCAGTCGGCCGGCGTCGAGGCCGCGATAATCGGAACCGGCGCCTCGCCATGCCGTCCGTACATCGCCTGCAGCAAATCGGCCTGCTCGGGCTTGGTCGGCATCCCGGTGGACGGTCCCGCGCGCTGGACGTCGGTAATCACCATCGGCAGCTCAACCTTCATTGCCAGCCCGATCGCCTCGCCCTTCAAGTTCATGCCGGGGCCCGAAGTCGTGGTGATTGCGATCGCTCCGCCGAATGCCGCGCCAATCGCCGAGCACACGCCGGCAATCTCGTCCTCGGCCTGGAAAGTATAGATCGGGAAATTCTTGTAGCCTGCAAGGTCGTGCAGGATATCGCTGGCGGGCGTAATCGGATAAGAGCCCAGAAACAGCGGACGACCTGCCTTTACCGCGGCCGCCACGAAACCCAGCGCGGTCGCGCTATTGCCCGTGATATTGCGATAGAGGCCGGGGGCGATTCGCGCGGCTGGCACCTCGTACGAGCTCGCGAACATCTCGGTCGTCTCGCCGTAATTGTACCCGGCCGTGAGCACGCGAATATTGGCATCGATCAGCTCGGGCGTCTTCTTGAACCGGCTCTTCAGGGAGGTGATCGTGTTGTCGATCGGCCGCTGAAACAGCCACGACAGCATCCCGAGCACGAACATGTTGCGGCATCGGAACGCCGCGCGATTATTGAGCCCCAGCCCGTGCACCGCCAGCGACGTGAGCTTGCTCACATCGACTTCGATCAGCTGGAATTTGTCGAGCGAATGATCCGTCAGCGGATTGCTCGTGTAGCCGGCGCGCTTGATGTTGGATTCGTTGAACGCCTCGCGGTCCACGATTATCACGGCGTTGGGCTGAAGATCCCCGATGTTGGTCCGCAGCGCCGCGGGATTCATCGCGACCAGCACGTTGGGCTCGTCGCCAGGGGTGAAGACCTCGTTGCTTGAAAAATTCAGTTGAAAGCCGCTGACCCCGGCCAGCGTTCCCTGCGGCGCGCGGATTTCAGCGGGATAGTCGGGCAGTGTTGCGATATCGTTACCGGCCAGCGCCGATTCGGACGTGAATTGCATCCCCGTCAACTGCATTCCATCGCCCGAGTCGCCCGCAAATCGGATAACGACCTGGTCGCGTTTCACATGCGGCTTGGGCGCGGACGCGGCGGATTCGTGCGACTCGGCAGCTTGTTCAGCCGCCTCAGGTGGTACAGCCATCTCAGTCCAATCTCCTTGTGGTTAGAGCCTGATTGAAAATTACTCCGATATCTCGAAGCCCTACAAATATTTGAACACGTGGATTTAAAGCATAGCTAATCTAACCGAGCCATTAAAGCCCCACTTTTTTGCGCGCCCGATCAGCGAATCCGAAACTCGGTGAACTCACCCGTAAAATCCAGCCAGTCTTCGCGTACCTCAGTCACGTGCGCCGACGGCGGGCCCAGATGTGCCCAAGCCGCCAGCATCTGCAAACTCTCCTTGATGCCTTCCGCGACGATTTCGACCTCGCCGCCCGGGATATTGCGCACCCATCCGGCAAGTGCGAGATCTTTCGCCTCGTCGTAAGCCGAGAATCGATAGCCGACTCCATGCACCCGCCCGCTGATTATCAGATGCAGCCTCGCGCGACCCGCCTGCTTTTGAGTCGTCATGCCTCCAATCCCTCGCCCATTATTTCACGGGAGAGGTTAGGTGAGGGTTCTGGATCGATCGCCGGTTCACGATTCGCCCGCAAGAATCGACACGAGCCCCTTCTCGTCGAGCACCCTCACTCCCAAATCATTTGCCTTCTTCAGCTTCGAGCCCGGCTGCGCGCCCGCGACCACGAAGTCCGTCTTGCGGCTGACCGATGACGTGACTCGCCCCCCTGCCGCCATGATTTTGCGCTCGGCCTCCTCCCGCGTCATCGATTCGAGCGTCCCGGTCAGCACGAACGTCTTGTCGCGGACTGCGCCGCGCCGCTGGACCTGGGCTGGCGGTTCGACATCCAGGATTTTGATCAGGCGCTTGACGGTCTTCAGATTTCGCGGCTCGTCGAAGTACTCGCGGATGCTGTGCGCTACTTCGCTCCCGATATCGCGCACGCCGAGCAAATCGTCCTCCGAGGCGGCCACCAGCGCGTCCATCGTCTTGAACTTCAACGCCAGTTGACGGGCGGTATGCTCGCCGACGTGCCGTATGCCAAGCCCGTTGATAAACCTGTCGAGCGAAGTCTTGCGCGCCGCCGCAACCGCATCCAGCACGTTGTGCGCGCTCTTGTCGGCCATTCGATCGAGCCCCGCGAGTTGCTCCTTGGTCAGCCCGAATAGATCGTTCAGCTCCTTCACCAAGCCCTTCTCGACGAGTTGCGCGACCAGCTTGTCGCCCAACCCTTCGATATCGAGGCCGCCCTTCGACGCGAAATGGCGAATCGATTCGCGCATCCGCGCCGGGCAGTTCGCATTGACGCAGAAGTAACCGACCTCGCCCTCCTCGTGAACGATCGCCGCGCCGCATTCCGGGCAATGCGCGGGCATCTCAAACGGCTTCGCGCGCGGATGCCCTTCCCTGGTGACTCGAATGACGTACGGAATGACGTCGCCGGCGCGCTCGATCAGCACGGTGTCGCGCTCGCGGATGTCCTTGCGCCTGATCTCGTCTAGGTTGTGCAGCGAGGTATTCGAAATCGTCACGCCGGCGAGCTGCACGGGACGAAGCTTGCCGACCGGCGTGAGCGATCCGATTCTGCCGACCTGCACGTCGATCTTCTCGACCACCGTCTCCGCCTGCTGCGCCTTGAACTTGTAGGCAATCGCCCAGCGCGGCGAACGCGACACCTCGCCGAGCTGCTCCTGGAGCGCGTACGAATTCACCTTGGCCACCACGCCGTCGGCCTCGTAGTCCAGCTCGCGGCGTTGTTCGGTGATTTCGTTCCAGTATTCGCGGATCGCGCCGATGCCCTTGCATGGGCGCGACAACGGATTCACGCGCAACCCCAGCGCTTTGATCCCTTGCAGAAATTCCCACTGCGATTTGAACGTGACGCCCTCGATCACGCCCGGCGCGTACAGGAAAACGTCGAGCGGCCGCGACGCGGTGATCTTCGGATCGAGCTGGCGCAGAGCGCCCGCTGCAGCGTTGCGCGGATTGGCGAAGACCGGCTCGCCGGCCTCGTCGCGCTCCTGGTTCATCTTCGCAAATGCCTTGCGCGGGATGATCACTTCGCCACGCACTTCGAGCAGGCGCGGGATTTTGCCGTTCTCGGGACGGCGCAATCTGAGCGGCACGCTCTTGATCGTGCGGATATTCCGGATGACGTCCTCGCCGTTGATTCCGTCGCCGCGAGTCGAGCCGACGGTCAGCCGCCCGTCTTCGTAAACCAGCTCGATACCGAGTCCGTCGAGCTTGACCTCGGCGACGTACTCGACGTCGGCGTCGGATTTCAGCAGCCGCTTGACGCGCTTGTCGAACTCGCGCATCTCCTCGGCGTCCATCGCGTTGCCGAGCGACATCATCGGCCGCCGATGCACCACGACGCCGAATTTTTCGCTCGGCGCCGCACCCACCCGCTGCGTGGGCGAATCGGGCGTGGCAAGCTCGGGATGCTCCCGCTCGAGCGCCTCGAGCCGGTGCATCAGCTTGTCGTATTCGGCGTCGGAAATTTCCGGATCGTCGAGGACGTAGTAGCGATAGTTGGCGCGGTCGATCTCGTCGCGCAGCTTTTCGGCTTGCGCGGCGAGCTTGTGCGAATCCTCACGCATGGCTGGAGTTCACGACCATCGCGCGAATCCCCGGCTAGCGGCGCGGGTATCCCATCGCGTCGAGAAAATCGTCGAGTGTCGGAAATCGCATGTACATGTTGTGGCGCTTCTGATCGCCGATCGTCGTGCTCGATTCCGGCGAGTACGCGTGCCCCGGATACACCACCGTCGAGTCGTCGAGATTGCGCAGCGTATCGTTCAGGCTGTGATACATCGCCTCCGGATCCGAATCCGGCAGGTCCACCCGTCCGCACGAGTTCACGAACAGCGTGTCGCCGGAAATCAGGTTGCCCTCGACCAGGAAGCATTGCGAGCCCGGCGTATGCCCGGGAGTATGCAGGAACTTCACCTCGAGCTCGCCCACTTTGACCGTGTCGCCCGCATCGACCTTGACCAGGTCGGAGTCCGACAATCCCGCGACCTGCTTCACCCCGTCGGCCTCGTGCTTGTTCACATAGACCTTGACCTTCACGTGTTCGAGCATCATCGCGGCGCCCTCGATATTCTGGCCCATCATGTGCCCGCCCAGATGATCGGGGTGATAGTGCGTCAGCAGGATTTTGTCGATCTGGTAACCTTCCCGCTCCGCATAGGTGCGTATCGCATCGACGTCCCACGCGGGATCGACGACCGCGAGCTTGCGCGTGACCGGATCGCCGATCAGGTACACGAAATTCGCCATCGGGCCGATCTGCGTCTGTCGCAGATAGATTTTACTTTCGCTGGATTCAGCCATCGCCAAATTTCCCCCACTCAGGATTTCACGCTGCCGCCGCGGCCCGGCCTGCTTTTCGCCGCGCGCGCGGTCTTCGTATTCTCTTCGATCCGCAGCGCCCGGTCCCACAGAAATTCGGGCTCGCCGAGCCGCTTCGCAATCCATCGCGACTGCACGAACAGATGATCGCTCAGCCGGTTCACATAGATGATGAGATTGTCGCTGATGTCCTCTTCACGCTTCAGCCGCCAGCATTCGCGCTCCGCACGCCTGCACACCGTGCGCGCCTGATGGATGAAGGCGTTGAGCACGCCGCCGCCGGGGAGAGTGAAAGATTTCAGCGGCTCGAGCTCCTTCTCCATCGCGTCCATCTCTTCTTCGAGCCGCTTGGTCTCGCCGGCGCCCATCTTGTGCATCTGCGGATATTCGCCGTCGGGCGGCGTAGCGAGTTCGCTGCCGAGGTCGAACAATTCGTTTTGTATCCGCCGCAAGGTCTCCGAATACGGCTCGAAGTCGGCGCCGAGCCCGTCGCGATAATCCGGGATGTAGGTGCGGACGATTCCGACGATCGAATTCAGCTCATCGATCGTTCCGTAGGCCTCCAGCCGCGTGCTCTCTTTGGGCACGCGCTTGCCGCCGACCAGCGCCGTATTCCCCTTGTCGCCGGTGCGCGTGTAAATCCTGGTAAGGCGTATCGCCATTACACGCCCGCCTTGGTCCGCTGCGCCGCGTAGGCGGCGTCGCCCAGATCCGTCGTCACTGGCAGTCCCGCGTCCTTCCATCCCGCGACGATGACCTTGCCCGACGCGTCGCGCTGGCCGCCAAAGCCGCCGACCAGGTTGGTCAGATCGGTGAATCCCGCCTCTTCGAGCATCTCGCACGCGCGCTGCGAACGGCCGCCCGCCATGCATCCGACGACGAGTTTCCTGCCGCGGGGAATCACCTTCTCGGCGACCTCGACAAAGTCGAGATTCAACTGCATCTGGCCCGGACCCTTGGCAACCATGACCGGGATATTGATCGCGCCCGTCGCGTGTCCGGCCGCAAATTCTACTTCGGTGCGAACGTCGAGATAGAGCGCGTCGGGATTATCCTGCATCGTTGCGTACGCTTCGGGCGGAACTTGCTGTTTTATCGCCATCGCAAAACCTTCTTTTTTTCAGTGTTAAGGCTCAACCAGATCGTCACGGCTTGGGATTTCCCACGCGCTCATAATGCACCATCTCGCCGCGCGGTTTGAGCGGCTTCGCCTGCGGCGGATTCTTTGGGTCGGCGTAGCCGAACGGCAGAATCGTGAAGACCGCCCATCCGTCCTTGACGCCAAGCAGCGCGCCGATCTTCGCACCGTCGAAGTTGCCGACCCAGCAAGTGCCGAGTCCATCCGCCCATCCTGCGTTCGCCATGTTCTGCACCGCTTGCGCGCAATCCACGTCGGCCCATCGCGCGTTGGCGACGTCCTTGAGCACCACGATCGCCGACGGCGCCTCCGCAACGAAACGGCCCGTCGAGCATAGCGCGCCAATCTCTTTAAGCCGATCGCGATTTTGAATCACGACAAACTGCCACGGCTGCATGTTGCGCGCACTCATCGCATGGCGTCCGGCCTCGACGATTTTCGAGAGTTTTTCGCGCTCCACCGGTTTGTCCGAGAACGCGCGCTGCACCCGGCGGGAGAGAATCGCTTCAAGAGCGTCCATGGATGGCGCCTCCATCTGAAATTTCGAATCGGGGCGGCCACCAGTCGAAGAGGCGGCCGCCGACGCCACCGAACTGACGGCGCTAAAAGCCGAACTGCACTGATCGCTTTAGCAGGCTGTCTCAGCCGCGCTTGTACACCGAAAATTCCTGCTCGAGTTTCGCCACCCGCTCCTGAATCGACGACAAGCGTTGAAGCCCAAGAAAAAACCGCACCAATTCATCGTGACCGGCCTGTCCGCCCGGGCTCATCACCTCGACCAGCTCCTCGATGAGGCTCGGGAACTTCTCGCTCGGGACGTAGTAGTTCGCCCATCCAAAATTGCAATGGCGATGCAGAATCTTCGCGATTGTCTTCTCAAGAAGTTCGCGCCGGCCGCCTGCGTGCCCTTGTTCGTCGTTCAATGAATCCTCTCCTGCTTGCGATGGCCCCGATGTTCCCGCCGTCTCACGCGCCCTTCTTCACCGGCGCGGGTGGTGCGGCGTCGGCCCACAAAATCTTGTGATAGTCGAAACGCATGCCCTCGATGATATTGAATTTGATGATCTCGAAATAGGGCGAGAGATCGAAATCGCGCGGCGTGATCAGCGTCGGCGAGACCATCCTAAGCGTGCCGTATTGCAAGGCGCCGGTCGTCCTCGGGCCTATCGGCCACAGCTTGCGCTTGGGCGACGCCGCCGGCGGCGGCAATTGCTGGTAGTTCGGCACAATGGGGAACTTCACGCGATTAAACGAAGACGCGATCACGCTCGAACAGATGACTCGCGTCGGCACGCCGCTTCCGAACTGCAGCGCCTGGCGGCGAAAGCGCGGCGGCACCAGGCTCACCGGCAGGAAGTAGCGCGCCAAATCGATTACGTTGCGCAGATCGTAGGTATTGCCCACGCTGCGAATCGCCTCGTCCATCACGTCGGCCAGATCCGCCGCCGACAGGTTGAATGGCCGGCAGACGCGGATGTTGAAGTCGCGATACTTGGCCAACGGCGAGAGCACCACGCCCGCCTCGACGATCGCCTCGACCATCAGGAAGTTCGCTTCTTCGCCGAATTGCGCCACCAGCGGCGCCTTCATCTCGGGATTGCGCCGAATCGGCTCGTCGCCGACGTACAACGCCGAGTGCGACCACGAGCTTTGGGTCAGGTACTTGATGCATTCGCTGACTCGCTCGTTTCCTTCCACCAATACGACGTCGCCCTTGCGAATGTGACGCTTGAGCGCGGCAATATCGTTTGGGACGTGGAGGGCGTAACTCTTGAGAGGCTTGGTGAGCAGGCCGACGGCCCAATCACTTATCCGGTCCCGCAGCCAGGAAATGATCCCCGATTTCTCGCGCCGAGCCATTTCAGCCCAGTTCCCCTGTTCGCGTCGAACCTCGATCAGGTCTTGAACTGCCCCACGATTGCGTAGAACGGCACCTTCAGCGCCGCCTGATCCGGGTCGTCCGTCTTTATCGTCAAATCCCCCCGCAACTGCCCGTCGGGTGTGCCATGCCTGAGCGTGACCGTCACCTTGTATTCCTTGCCCGGCGTGACCGGCTCCACAGTCGCGGCGACGGCCGGGCTGCTGCTCGCCACCTCGAGTACCTTTACCGGATGGGGACCCTGATTGCTCAACTTGAGGATTCTCACGATGTCCTGGCCGCGAGGAACGATACCGAACGAAACCTGCGCGGGATCAATATTCAAATTTCCCGTCACGGTTCCGAACACGTCAACCTGCAACGGCACGCGATTGGTTGTGATCTTGATCGTGTCGTCGAATTGCCCCACCGGCATCGTCTTGAGCAGCGAGACTTTGAGCAGCGCGCCCGGCTTGCCGTCGGGGCGCTTCTCCTGCACGACCTTGATCGAAGAATTCGAGTTGCTCACCGGACCGACCTGGAACGGCCCGCGCCCCGGGTCGAGATCATTGACCACCAGCTCCCTGGTGTTTTCGGCCCCCTTCTTCACGTTGCCAAATGAGATTTCACCCGGCTGCGCCTCGACCTGCTTCTTGACGACCCCCTGCATCGTCATCGCGACCTGCGGATTGTCGGGATCGTTGGTGATCGCCGTGATAGTGCGCACCTGATGACCCTTCTGAAAGTGCGTGTCGAACGAGACGGCGATTTCGCTCTCGTCGCCCGGCGCGATATGCATCTTCGAGGGATTTCCCGTCGTGCATCCGCATGAGGTCTTCACGCCGCGAATATCCAGATAGCCCTGGCCGTTGTTCTTGATCGTGAAGGTGTGACTGACCATCGTACCTTCGAGCGCGCTGCCGAAATCGTACAGCGGATTGGCGACCACTGCCTTCGGCGCGCGGCCCGGAGGTGCGCTGTTGCCGCCGGGAATCAGCGGATTCATTCCGTCCTGCGCCGCAGCCGGCACGCTCGCAATCAACCCGATTATCAGTGCAAGAAATGCTCGTTTGATTTTTTTCAAGTTCGTCATTTGACTCATGGGCCCAGGCATGACGCCTCTCCACTGGACTCTATCAAGCATGGCGCGGAGCGTTGCGGTCAAGAGGCCTTGCTTATCGGCGCGTGGTGCGCGGCTTCGGGCTGGGCCGGTTCATAGCGGCTTAGAAAATCGGTCGAGAATTCGCCGCGATTGAAATCCGGATCGTGCAGAATCTTCAGATGCAGCGGGATGTTGGTCTTGATGCCGTCGATTACATACTCGCGCAGCGCCGCCTTGGCCCGCGCGATCACTTCGGGGCGCGTCTCGGCGTGCACTATCAGCTTTGCGATCAGCGGATCGTATTGCACCGGCACGCGATAGCCGTCGTACAGCGCCGTCTCGACGCGCACGCCCAGTCCGCCCGGCGGATGGTGATTCGTGACGACGCCCGGCGCCGGAATATGACGCTCCGGATCTTCGGCATAGATGCGAAACTCCATCGACGCGCCATCGAACTTCACCTGCCGCTGCTTCAGCCCAAGTCTCTCACCCATCGCCATCCGGATACTTTCCTTCACCAGGTCAATGCCCGTGACCATCTCGGTCACGCCGTGCTCGACCTGGATCCGGGTGTTCATCTCGATAAAATAAAACTTGCCGCCGCCCGCCAGCAGGAATTCCACGGTGCCGACGTTCGAATAGCCGACCACTTCGGCCGCGCGCACCGCCGCCTTGCCCATCTTTTCGCGCAGCCGCGTGGTCAGAATCGGGCACGGCGATTCCTCGATCAGCTTCTGATGACGGCGCTGAATCGAGCAGTCGCGTTCGCCAAGATGAATCGCGTTGCGGTGAAGGTCGGCAAGTATCTGAAACTCGACGTGACGCACGCGCTCCAGGTATTTCTCCAGGTACATCTTGCGCGAGTTGAACGACGCCTCCGATTCCCCCTGCGCCTGCGGAAACAGGCGCGTCAACTCCGCGCTGTCGCGAACGACTCGCATCCCCTTGCCGCCACCGCCCGCGGCCGCCTTGATCAGCACCGGGTAGCCCAGCCGCTTCGCGTCCGCTTGCGCCTCCCGCAGCTCCGTAACTCCCGTGCCCTCGCTGCCCGGCAGAACAGGCACGCCCGCGCGCTTCATGATTCGCCGTGCACGCGGCTTGTCGCCCATCAACCTGATATGACGCGCCCGCGGACCCACGAAGTTCAGTCCCGAGCGCTGGCATGCCTCCGCGAAGTCGCCATTCTCGGACAAAAAACCGTAGCCGGGATGCACCGCATCGGCGCCGAAGGTCGTGGCCGCGCTCAGAATCGCCGGGATGTTCATGTAGCTGTCTTCAGCCGCCGGCGGCCCGATGCATACCGACTCGTCCGCCATCCGCACGTGCAGCGCGTCCTTGTCCGCCGTCGAGTAAACCGCCACCGTCAAAATCCCCAGCTCGCGGCATGCGCGGATTATCCGGATTGCGATTGTCCCGCGATTTGCGACCAGCAGTTTCTTGAACATCGACGAGCGCCCCGCCTTCTCAGATCACTTCGATGATCATCAGCGGTTGACCGTACTCAATAGGATTCCCATTCTCGGCGATGATTCTTATCACCCGCCCTGCTGCCGGCGATTCGATCTCGTTCATCATCTTCATCGCCTCGATGATGCACAGCGGCTGCCCCTTGCGCACCGACGATCCTTCCTCGACGAATGGCGCCGCGTCCGGCGAGCCGGCCCGGTAAAACGTACCCACCATCGGGCTTTCGATCAGCTTCTGATTCGGCGCCAGCTCGATTCTGCCCGCCGCCTTCGAGCCTTCCTCTTCGGTCGCCTCCAGGTGCCTCATCGCCATCTTGATCGGCGTGGCCGCGCGCGACGCCACGTGCGCCTCCGAGCCCGCCTCGGTCACCTCCACCGACGCGCGCCCGCCGCCGCGGACCAGCCGCACCTTGCCCTTCTTGTCTTCTATCTCGAGTTCAACCAGCCCATAGTCCCGCATCAGGACCAGCAGGATTTTTAGCTCGCGTACTTCCATCTGCTCTCCGTGTCTTCCCGCAACGGCGGCTCGCCTGCGCGCTTGATCGTTGCCCGCCATGGCGTTCATCCGCTCTGTCGGCGCGACTCCTCGACCATCGTGCGCGCGGCTCTGAGAGCCAGGCTATAGCTCTCGGCGCCAAATCCCATGATTCGACCGTGCGCGATGTCCGCAATCGTCGAATGATGCCGAAACGGCTCGCGCCGATACACGTTGGACAGATGCACTTCGATCACCGGGATGCTCACGGCCTGTATCGCGTCGCGAATCGCAACGCTGGTGTGCGTGTATGCGCCAGGATTGAGGATTAGCACGTCGCACTTGCCGCGCGCCTTCTGAATTCGATCGACGATCCCGCCTTCGCTGTTCGACTGAAACGTCTCAACCTTCATCTCGAGTTCGCGTCCCAGTTGCTTGAGTTCCTTGTCGATATCAGCGAGGCGGGTTCGGCCGTAAATTTCCGGCTCGCGTTCGCCGAGCAGATTCAGGTTGGGTCCATGGATTACCAGCACCGTAATCGGGCCGCTCGCGCCGCCCGCCGCGGCTTCGCCAGTCTTCTGCCGCCCTTTAACCCTCGTCGCCATCCCCGCACCGCTCCTGGCTTTCATTGAACCGCACCCTCGATGCGACTGCAAGCGCGGGCATCGAATGCTGTCCACCGGTCAGTCATCACTGGAGTCATCAGAGCGCGATTTGAGGGCATTCTGGTACACTTCGCGACGACCTATCCCCGTCAGCCGCGCGATCACCGCGCTCGCCTGCTTGAGCCCAAGTCCCGCCTCACGCAGAACTTCGAGCGCTTCACCCACGTCAACGGTGACCGGTCCCGCGTCCGCGCCGGCGATGCTCGACGTCTCCGGCGCGCCTGCGACGATGATCGTGATCTCGCCGAGCGCGGGCGTCGCGCGAAACCGACGCTCCAGCTCGACCAGCGTCCCGCGCGCAGTCTTCTCGTAGGTCTTGGTGATTTCGCTCACCACCGCCGCATCCCGCGATTCTCCGAATGCTGTCCCCATCTCGGCCAGCGTATCGGCCAGCCGGCGCGCCGCCTCGTAGAAAACCATCGTGCGCGGCTCGCGGCGGAGTTCTTCCAGCCGGCTGCGCCGCGCCGCGGCGCGCGCCGGGATAAATCCCTCGAACGTGAACCTGTCGGTCGGTATTCCGGCAATCGACAGCGCTGCGATTGCCGCCGACGCTCCCGGCACCGCCATCACGCACACGTTTGCCTCCCACGCCGCCCGCACCAGCCGAAAGCCCGGATCGGAAATGGCAGGCGTGCCCGCGTCGGTGACCAGCGCAATTTTTTCTCCCGCCTTCAGCCTCTCGATCAGCTCCGGCACGCGCCGCTCCTCGTTGTGCTCGAAGTGGCTGACGGTGGGCGTGTGAATCTGATGACGCGCGAGCATCTGCCCGGTTCGCCGCGTGTCCTCGCATGCGATCAGACTGACCTCCTCGAGCGTGCGAATTGCGCGCGCGGAAATGTCGTCCGGATTGCCGATCGGCGTCGCGACAACGTACAAAATCCCGCCAGCGCCGGTTTGTTTATTTGCGCGCCCAGACATTACAATTCAAAATTACTATTCGCCCCCGGAGTAATCAGCGTGGCCGAAGGCAAAGCTACTCTCCTCATCTCATGCATCGACCGCCCCGGCATCATAGCCCGCGTCGCCACCCACCTGTTCACTCTCGGCTGCAATATTATCACCTCCGACCAGTACTCCGACGACGAGGATGGCCACTTCTTCTGGCGCATCCACTTCGAAAGCCTCCGACTCCCCATTAGCGAGCTGTCCAAAGAACTGGACGCGTCGATGCCGTCGATCCTGCCGTGGGAGCGCCTCAAATGGCAGCTCTTCGACGCCGCCAGGCGGGACCGGATTGTCATCATGGTTTCGCGCCTGCCGCACTGCATGATGGATCTCTTGAGCCGCCATCGTTTCGGCGAGCTCGACGGCGACGTCGTCGGTGTGGTCAGCAATCATCCCGACCTCGAATCGCTTGCGCGCCCGTTCGAGGCGCCCTTCACGGTCATTCCGGTCGCGAAGGATCGCAAATCGGAGTCTGAAGCCGCGCTCTTGAAGCATCTCGGCGAGCTCCGCGCGGACACCGTCGTGCTCGCGCGCTACATGCAAGTGCTGTCGGGCGAATTTCTTCGCACCTGGAACAAGCCGATCGTCAACATTCACCACAGCTTCCTGCCCGCGTTCGCCGGCCAGCGGCCGCACAAGCAGGCGCACGACCGCGGCGTCAAGCTAATTGGCGCGACCGCGCACTACGTGACCGAAGAGCTCGACGCCGGCCCGATAATCGCCCAGGCCACCACTGCGATGACGCATCGCGACACCGTCGCCGACCTCGCGCGCAAGGGCAAGGATCTCGAAGTGATGGTCCTGGCGAAGGCCGTGCGCGCTCACCTCAAAAAGCAGGTGCTGCTCCACCACAACCGCACGATCGTTTTCGAATGACGGGTAATTCCTGGCCCCTGCTCAAGTGGGGCCGGTGAAGAAACTCAGCGAGCGGTTCGCAAACGAGATGATCGGCGACCAGTACAGCCCAAACACGATTGTCGCGCAGGCCAGCACTCCCATCAGCCCGTAATTCCACGCCTCGAAGCGCACCGTGCCTTCGTCCCCTCGCGGCTGTTCGAAGAACATCATCTGAATCGGCTTCAGGTAGTAATACAGAGACACTACTGAATTGAGTATTCCAACAATAGCCAGTATGTAGAATTGGCCGCGAATCACGGCCGCGAATAGGTAGAACTTTCCGATGAATCCAACCGTCAGCGGAATGCCTGTCAATGAGAACAGGAAGATGGTCAGTGCGAGCGCCGGAACGATTCCGCCGCGCCACGCCAGCCCGCGGTACGCGTCCACATCCTCGCGCCCCGTCGAGTTTGCCACGATCATCACCACCACGAATGCGCCCGCATCCATTACATAGTAGGCAAACAGATAGAACAGCGTCGCCCGAATCCCGTCGTTCGACAGCACGACGAATCCCATCAGCGCGTATCCCGCCTGCGCGATACTCGAGTACGCCAGCAGCCGCTTCATGTTGGTCTGCTGCAGCGCGGCAAGATTGCCGAGCGTCATCGTGATCATGCAAATGAAGAGCAGCAGTTGCGGCCAATCGACGCCCGCAAGCGCCGTCCAGCTTCCGCCCGCCGCCAGATGCGAAATCGCCGGGAAGAAAAAGCGCGTCAGCAGCGCAAAGCCCGCCGCCTTCGAGCCGACCGCCAGAAAAGTTGTGATCGGAATCGGCGCGCCGGTGTAAACGTCCGGCGCCCACATATGAAACGGCGCCGACGCCACCTTGTAGCCCATCCCGGTCAGGATCAGCACCAGCGCGATGAATACCGCGAGCACCGGCAGATGCCCGGGCGTCGAGAGCGCCTTATTGATCACGTTGAAGTCGAGCGAGCCGGTGATGCCGAAAATCCAGCTCATGCCGTAAATCATCGTGCCCGACGCGACGCCCCCGTAGATCAAGTACTTAAGCGCGGCTTCGAGCGAGCGCCGGTTATGCCGCAAGAAACCCGTCAGGATGTACGACGTCAGGCTGACGAACTCCAGCGCCAGGTACGCCATCAGCAGGTTCGCCGACTCCGCCATCAGGAACATCGCGAACGTGCTCGCGAGCAATATCGCGTAGTACTCGCCCTGGTCGCAGTTCTTCACTTCCTCCGAGCCAATCGACATCCAGATAGCCACCACCGCGGCCAGGGCGATCAGCGTGCGGAAGTAAATCGCAAACGAATCGAATACCAGCATCCGATGAAACAGCCACGCGCCCGACAGCGCCGGCTCCAGGCCAATCGCCAGCAATGACGCCGCGGCCGCTATCAGAGCCAGTGCGCCGAGACGCGACTTGTCGCGTACCGCCAGGTCGATGATCACCATCGCCAGGACGCCGGCCACCAGGATCATTTCCGGGATGAAATGGTTCAGGCTCGCGAGATTTCCGAGATCCATCTGCTTCCGTCCGACCTGCCTTGAGTCTCAGCGAACCATCGCGACGGCTGCGCCCGAGGTCGACAGCACAACCTGGTTCAGGTGAACCAGCGAGGTGTTGAGCAGGCCGAGAATCGCGTTCGGATAGACGCCGAGTATCAGCACGATGATCCCGAGCGGCACCAGCGTGAACGCCTCGCGAAACGACAAATCGGGAAAGTCCTTGTATTTTTCGTTCAACGGCCCCAGATAGATTCGCTGGAAGGTCCACAGCAGATAGCCCGCCGTCAGTATCGCCGTCGCCGCCCCGAATACCACCATAACCGGATGCGTCTGCCACGCGCCGAGCAGCACCAGCACTTCCGAAATAAATGCCGACATCCCCGGCAGTCCCATGCCGGCGAAAAACGCAAACCCGGTGATCGCCGTATATATCGGCATCTGCTGCGCCAGGCCGCCGAAGCCGTTTATCTCGCGATGATGCGCGCGATCGTAGATCACGCCGACCAGGATAAAGAGCATCGCCGTGATCGTTCCGTGATTGAACATCTGCAGCACCGCGCCGTTGATTCCCGCCGCCGTGAACGCCGCCATCCCCAGCATCACGTAACCCATGTGGCTAATTGACGAATAGGCAATCAGTTTCTTATAGTCAGTCTGCGCCATCGCGCACATCGCGCCGTACACGATGTTGATGGTGCCGATCACGCCAAGGAACAGCCACGCAAGCTGGTAGGTGGCGGCAGGCAGCACCGCAAAATTGACGCGCAGAATGCCGTAGGTGCCCATTTTCAGCAGCACACCCGCAAGAATCACCGAAATCGCCGTGGGCGCTTCCACGTGCGCGTCGGGCAGCCAGGTATGGAACGGGAACGCCGGAATCTTGATTGCGAAGCCGATAAACAGTGCGATCCATACTATTCGCTGGAACCCGATTGAGTAATGACTCGAATTCGCCGCCAGCTCGGTCAAGTCAAAGGTCGGAGTCGCGCTATAGTAATATAGTCCGAGCATCGCCAGCAGAATTAGTACCGAACCCAGTAGCGTGTAGAGAAAGAATTTGATCGCCGCGTACTCGCGTCGCGGACCGCCCCAGATGCCGATAAGAAAATACATCGGCAGCAGCATCACTTCCCAAAAAATATAAAACAGGAAGAAATCGAGCGACACGAACACGCCCATCATTCCCGTGTCGAGCATCAGCAGCATCGCGTAGTAACCCTTCTCCGCGCGATTTATTCCGAAGCTCGCGAACGTCGAGATGAACATGATGAGCGCCGTCAGCAGAATCATCGAAATGCTGATTCCGTCCACGCCCACGAAGTAACTAATGTGGTACGAGGGCATCCACGACACCTTCTCGGCGAACTGAACCGCGCTGGTCGTCGTGTCGAAGTACTCGTACAGGTGAATCGCGATCAGGAGTTGCGGTATCGTCGCCGCGACCGCGATCCACTTGCTTGCGTTCTTCATCGAGTCGGGCAGCGCGAGAATCAGCACCATCCCGGCGATCGGCACAAAGGTTATCAGCGTAAGCGCGTGACTCATTTCAGTTTCGCTCTTCCCGTTTGACTTGAAATCGGCGCCGCCGCCGAATTTGTCATGCCCTTACCACCGCGCGCACCAGCAATATCAGCATCACCGCGGCCAGAATTCCGTATAAGTATCCATTGATCGAGCCGGTCTGCAGCCGTCGCAGCCTGCCGCCCACGTCGAGCGTCAGGTTCGAGGTGAAGTTCACCAGCCCATCGACTACGTAGTGGTCGAATAGTCCCGACAGCCACGACAGAAATACTATGATGCGTGCCGCCAGGTTCACGACTCCGTCGATGATGTTGGAATCGAACCATGCCAGTGCCCGCGTCGCGAACATATATGGCTGTATAATCACTCGATTGTAGAATTCATCGACGTAGTATTTGTTGTATACCCATTCGTATGGCACTCCGCCGAACATCTGACTAAAGCGCGCGGGATTCAGCTTCTGCTGCTGGTACATCAGGTCCGCTACCAGCCATCCGATTACTACTACCGTGAACGTGACAAATCCGAATGCAGCTTCGGTCGCATGACTATGTATTCCCGCTTCGGTTATCCGGCGCGTCACCTCGGAGCTGAATACGGGATCGAGAAAGTCCTCGAACGGTTTGAATGTCACGATGAATTCCGGAATCATCACGAGTCCGCCCACTACCGACAGCGCCCCCAGCGCGATCAGCACGTTCGCCATCGACGGTGGCGATTCGTGCACATGATGCTCCTGCTCGTGCGTGCCGCGAAATTCGCCGAAGAACGTCATGTACACCTGGCGAAACATGTAGAACACCGTGATTCCCGCGCCAATCAGCAGCATCGCCCACACCACCGGGTGCCCGTGCGAGATTGCCTGCCAGATGATCTCGTCCTTCGACATGAATCCCGCGAACGGCGGCACGCCCGAAATGGCCAGCGTCGCCGCCATGAACGTGACGAACGTCACCGGCATCTTGTGCCGCAGCCCGCCCATCTTGCGCATGTCCTGCTCTCCACCCATCGCGTGGATCACCGACCCCGCTCCCAGGAACAGGCACGCCTTGAAGAACGCATGCGTCATTAGATGGAACACGCCCGCCGCGTATGCGCCGACGCCCAGCGCCGCGAACATGTATCCGAGCTGGCTCACCGTCGAGTACGCGAGTACTTTCTTGATGTCGGTTTGCGCCACGCCAATCGTCGCCGCGAACAGCGCCGTCAGTCCGCCCGCCACCGCGATTACGCCCATCGTGAACGGCGACATCGAAAACAAAAAGTTCAGCCGCGCCACCATGTACACGCCCGCCGTCACCATCGTCGCCGCATGTATCAGCGCGCTGACCGGCGTCGGTCCCGCCATCGCGTCCGGCAGCCACACGTACAGCGGAATCTGCGCCGACTTTCCCGTCGCCCCGATGAACATCAACAGCGTCACGAAGCCGACCAGGGGATACGCCGACTGATAGCCGGCGAAATTTAGCGCCGTCCCCGCAAGCCCCGGCGCGTATCTCGCGACTTCGCGCGTCACCAGCGTCGCGTGGCCGATCGACTGCAGTCCCGCGAACAAACTGTACAGCGCGATCACGAATGCCAGGTCGCCGATCCGGTTGACGATGAACGCCTTGTTGCCCGCCGTCGTGTTCGCCGTCACCTTGTACCAGAACCCGATCAGCGCGAACGAGCACAGTCCCACGCCCTCCCAGCCCACGAACATCAGCCACAGGTTGTCGCCCAACACCAGCACCAGCATCGCGAACGTGAACAGGTTGAGCCATCCGAAAAAACGCCAGTAGCCGTCGTCGTCGTGCATGTAGCCAATCGAGTAGATGTGGATCAGGCCGCCCACGCCGGTGACTATCAGCGTCATCACCATCGACAACGGATCGAGCCAGAACGCGATGTCCAGGTTCAGTCCGCCGACGTCGAACCACTTCCACAGGTCATCGAGCATGAAGCGGTTTTCCGGCGGGATCGCGATCATCGCGATAAACGCGCGCACCGCAAGGATGAACGCCGCGATAACGACGCCGCATCCAAGGAAGCTTATCGCGCGCTTGCCGAATGTCTTCTGCAGCCACGCGCCCGCAATGAAATTGATCGCCGCGCCAGCCAGCGGCAGCGCCACGATCAATCGGATGAACGTAACCGCAATCGGATGATCCATCTCTCAGCTATCCACGCAGCGTCTCGGCCGCATCGACATCGATCGTCTTGAAGTTCTGATAAATCGCCAGCACCACCGCCAGCCCGATTACCGCCTCTGCCGCCGCCAGCATGATTACGAAAATCGCAAAAATCTGGCCATCGTATTTGCCGCCGCCGTAAAACGCGAATGCAAGGTAGTTGATGTTGGCGGAGTTGAGTATCAGCTCGACGCCCATCAGGATTCCAATCGCGTTTCGGCGCGTCAGAACCGTGAACAGCCCGAGCGAAAATATTATCAGGCTCAGAACAAGGAAGTGGTTCAGCGTTATTCCCCCGCCCATCCCGATTCTCCCGCTCCCCTACTCTCTGACTTCGTGGCGCGAAATCACAATCGCGCCGATTAGCGCCGCCAACAGCACCAGCGACGCGACCTCGAACGGCAGCACGTAATCGCCCAGGAACGCGTTTCCGATCGCGTAGGTCGTCGGCGCGGGCGTGAACGCGGCCGCCTGATGCCACTGCGTTCGCATCACCGCATACAGCATCACAATCGCCACGACTCCTGCTACTACAATCGCGGGTCCGGTTCCCACCGCGCGATTCGATACCTTCACGTCACCGATTCCCGCCGTCAGCATCACCGCGAAGATAGTCAGTACCAATATCCCGCCGACGTAAACGAGTAGCTGCACCATCGCGACAAAATCCGCCGCGAGCAGAATGTAGATACCCACTGCGCCCATGAATGCGCCCAGCAGCGCAAAGGTCGAATAAACTATGTTGCGCGAGAACGCCACCAGCGCGGCCGATCCCACCGTCAACGCGGCCAGCGCATAGAATATTACCTGTGCGAGCATCGATTCGCCCTTCCCCGCGTTGCAGGCCCGCGCGCGCTACGCCGGCTCTTCTCCGGGGGGCTTCTCGCCGCCAGGTTGCGCCCATTGATCGAGGTAGGCCATGCCGCGATTCAGGATTGGCGCGATTCTCGGATCCGTCTCCGGCCCCTTCTTGGCCTTGTACGCCATCACCGGATCCTGGACGAAGCGGCGAATCAGGCTCTCCAGCGAATAGTCAGCGCCCTCGAACTCCGTCGTATGATGTATCGATCCGGTTGGACACACCTCGCTGCACAGCCCGCAGTACATGCACTTGGCGATGTCTATATCGAACTGCGACAGCAGCAACTGCCGCGTTTGCTGATCCTTCTCGGCTACGATGACTATGCAATCGATCGGGCAGGCGCGCTCGCACGCCAGGCATCCCGTGCAGATTTCGAGATCGACATCGAGGATCCCGCGATAACGGAACGGCAGCGTGTCCTGCACGCGCACCGGCATCCGATCCGGATATTGCACCGTGTACGGCTTGCGCATGAAGTGCGACGCCGTTACCGCCATGCCCTCGAAGATCGTCGAGACCGTGTCCTTTATATTATGTACGTATTGCGAAACCGCGCTCATCGATAACCTCTATATAGTCGGATTGAGGTAAACTTCCATCCGCGAACGCCTGAGATAGTAGATAACCCGTTGAATGAATACTGCCCCGAGCACAATCGCCCCGGCGAACATGATATAGCCGATCGCCACGTTGCCGTCGGGCCATATGGCTACCCACACCGCGGTGCCGATCATATTCACGAACGATATCGGCACGAAGTACTTCCAGCATGCTGTCGTTAGCTGATCGATTCGGACCCGCGGCAGCGTCGCGCGTATCCACATCGAGACGAACACCAGGAATAGTACTTTGACGGTGAACGTAATCACTTCCAGCACGTTCATCGCAACTACATTGTTCGTCACGTGCGGAAATTGCCATCCGCCAAGGAACAACGTCGTGATTATCGCGCCGACGATAAACAGGTTTCCCCATTCCGCCATCGAGAAACACGCGTAGCGCCAGCCGCTATACTCAGTCGCAAAACCCGCCACCAGTTCGGATTCGGCTTCGGGCAAATCGAACGGCGTCCGGTTAGCCTCGGCGAGCGACGACATATAGAGGATGTTGGCCGCCACGAACGTGAATGGATTGGCGAACAGGAACCAATGCTGCGGCGCCCAGCCCTGCCCGCGGATGATTCCCTGCATCGACAGCGTGCCCGTCATCAGCACCACCGGGAAGATCGAAAGCCCCGCCGGTATTTCGTAACTGACTATTTGCGCCGCCGAGCGGACTCCGCCGATCAGCGACCACTTGTTGTTCGACGCCCATCCCGCCATCAGCACGCCCACCACCGTAAGCGCCGTCACCGCCGTCATGTAAAGGATGCCCACGTTCAGGTCGGCCAGTATCAGCGACGACGAGAACGGCATCACCGCCCACGGCAGGATGAACGCCAGCATCACCAGGTACGGCGCCATCTTGAACAGGCGCGAGTCGGCTTCGTCGGGGATGATGTCTTCCTTGCAGATGATTTTTATTCCGTCCGCCAGCCACTGCAGAAAGCCCTGCGGACCGACGCGGTTTGGACCCACCCGCGACTGGATTCGCGCCCACACCCGCCGCTCGACCCAGGTCACGATTCCCCCAAACGGAAGCGCGACGGCCAGGAACACGACCAGGCTCATCACGAACACCACGATCGCGGCGACCAGGTCCCGCGGCGGGTTCTTGCCGAACACGCCCGACGCAATCAGATTTTGAATCAGCGTCTGCATCGATGCCTATCGATCGATCTCCGGCGCAATCACGTCCAGGCTCGCGATCAGCGTGACCAGGTCCGCGATCATCAATCCCGCGCTCAGCTTCTGGATGATTCCCATCGCTGCGAACGATCCCGTGCGCACGTGAACCCGCCACGGATACCCGGTGCCGTCGCTGACCAGGTACCAGCCCATGTCGCCGCGTCCGCTCTCGACGCGAATCTGGCATTCGCCGGCCGGCGGCTTGAAATTGCGCACCACTTTCGCCAGCACCGCCCCCGGCGGAATCTTCTGCAGCGCCTGGCGCAGTATTTTCGACGACTCCGCCATCTCGCGAATCCGCACCACGTATCGATCCATCGAGTCGCCGAGCTTGCCCCACTGGCCGTTGCCGACCGGCACCTCGAACTCGAACTCGGGATACACCGAATACGGAATGTCCTTGCGGATGTCCCACTTGATTCCGCACGCGCGCAGATTCGGCCCGACCAGGTTGTAGTTGATCGCCTCCGCCGGCGTGATCACTCCGACGTTCGCCAGCCGCTCGACGTAGATTTTGTTCCACGAGATGAGCGCGTTGTATTCCTCGAGGATCGGGTCGAAATGATCCAGGTACTTAAGCGCCTTCTCGCGCCATCCGGGCGGCAGGTCCCACGCCACGCCGCCGATTCGCATGTAGTTGAACGTCAGCCGCGCGCCGCACAGCTCCTCGATCAAATCGTTGATCATCTCGCGCTCGCGGATCACGTGCGCGAACGGCGTCATCGCGCCGATATCCATCGCCATCGCGCCCACCGACAGCAGATGCGACGCGATTCGGTTGAACTCCGCCGCGATCACCCGGCAGTACTCGCCGCGCTTGGGCACTTCGATTCCCGCCAGCTTCTCGCACGCCATGCCCCAGCCCTGGTTGGTGAACATCGCGCACACGTAATCGACGCGATCGGTGTATGGCATGAAGCCGCGGTAGCCGACCTTTTCCGCAATCTTTTCGATCGACCGGTGCAGGTAGCCGACGTCCGGGATCGCCTCGCGCATCACCTCGCCGTCGGCCCGCACCACGAAGCGCAGCACCCCGTGCGTCGACGGATGCTGCGGGCCCATGTTGAGCGTCATTTCTTCGGTGCGCAGCGTGCTCATTTCTTTTTCGTGTCGAGCCGGACTATCGGGCTCTCCCTGACCGTTGAGATTCCGTGGTATTGCGCCGGCTCGACGAAATCCTTGCGCAGCGGATGACCGATCCAGTCCTCCGGCATCAGGATTCGCCGCATGTCGCTATGCCCTTCGAAGTTGACGCCCAGCAGGTCGAATATTTCGCGCTCCATCCAGTTGGCCGACTTCCACACGCCCTCCAGCGTCGCCACGCTCGGGTTGTCGCGCGGCAGCTTCACCTTCAGCACCGCGCCGTGGCGATGCTGATACGAGAACAGGTGATAGACCACCTCGATCCGGTCCTTGTAATCGACGCCGCTCTCGTTGGACAGGCAGTCCATCGCGAGCTCGGGATCCTCATTCATGAAACGGCCGATCTCGACGATCGCTCCGGGGTCAACCACCGAGAATGGATCCGGCTTTTTCTCGGATATTTCCAGCACCCGATCGCCGAACTGGCTCTTGACCCGCTCGAGTATTTGCAGCGCCTCCATTTGCTCAGGCTGCTGCGACCTGCTTTGCGTTGGGCGAGCGCACCAGCCAGCGCTCGGTCATGATCTTCTCTTGCAGCTTGAGCAGGCCTTCGGTCAGCGCCTCGGGACGCGGCGGGCAGCCGGGAACGTACACATCGACCGGCAGGATTTTGTCCACCCCGTCGCAAACCGAGTAGGCCAGTTGGAACAGTCCGCCGCAGCTCGCGCACGAACCCATCGCGATGACGTATTTCGGGTCGGGCATCTGATCGTAAAGCAGCCGCGTCCTTAACGCCATTTTCAGCGTCAGCGTTCCCGCTACGATCATCAGATCCGACTGACGCGCTGAAGCCCGCGGCACCGCGCCGAAACGATCGAGGTCCGCGCGCGGGCCGCCCGTATGCATCAGCTCGATCGCGCAACAGGCCAGCCCGAACAGCATGTACCAGATGCTCGATTTGCGCATCCAGTTCAGCAGTTCATCCGTCTTGGTGGTCAGAACGTAATCCGGGAGCGTATTCAGCAGGGGCATAAAATAAACCTCAGTCTTCGACCGGTACCTTCTTGATCCATTCCAGGTCGTGCTTGACCCACACATAAACCAGGCCGACGAACAGGATCAGCAGAAAAATTAAAATTTCGCTGAGCGCGTAAAGGCGGCGCCCCGAGCGCACCCAGTCCAGGTAAACCGCGGCAATCGGATAAACGAACGCGATTTCGACCTCGAACACCACGAAAATCAGCGCGATCAGGTAGAAGCGGACGTTGAAATTGATCCACGCGGGCCCGGTCGGCGGCTCGCCGCATTCGTAGGGAGTCAGCTTTCGATCGTACGGATTTTGCGGCGCCAGCAAACTCTGCAGACCGAGCATCAGCGCCACGAAGCCGACCGCGATGATCGTAAGCGCCAGCGGTACGCCGAAATTGATATACATTTTATGTTACGGAGTCCTCATTAATTGGACTGGGCTAAGCTGTCAAGAAGGACCGCTTTACCAGCGGTCGATTTCGCTTAAGAAAATCTTAATTCAAATCGGCGCGCTGCCAAGCAACGGCTATTTGTGCTCCTTCAGCGCCGCCTTCAATGCCGGCGCGTCGATCCAGGCGCCATGCCCTGCCGGGCACGCGTGCATTGGTACTCCGGCCTCGGTTTTCGCCACCAAAAACTGCTTGCAATGCGGACAAGCTGTCTTGCTCATGCGCTCGCGCATCTTCTCGATCAGGTCGGCATCACGCTCTCGCGCCCACTGATCTTCGCGCGCCGCCTCGACATCGTGCAGCTTGCTGCCCAGCCGGTCCTTGTTATCACCCGTCATAGTCCCGCCTCTTCATCGCGCGGTCAGAGCATCTCCTTGATCAGCTTGCCGCTGCGTGCTTTTTCGACCGTAGCCTCGAATTTCGATCCGAGATCGACGCCCAACTCCTTGGCCCGCTTCTTCGCCCACAGTCCAACGTTGCGCGAGTCGCGATAGAACGAATCGTCGCGCGGCTTCGACGCGTCGAAACCCGCAATCCGTGACGACTCGCTCTCGACCACCGCGAACGATGACATCACGCGCCGCAGCCGCGCCGACCCGCACTCGGGACAGCCACGACGCTCGCGGCGACGCGATGAACCCATTATCACGTGCGAGCTGACGAGCCCGCATCGCGAGCATTCGTACTCGAAAATAGGCATCAGAGCTAAAGGATATCCTCCCCGCCGACGGCTCGCAAATCAGCCCAAGTTAGGATGTTGCGTTCCGCGCCACTGGCTATGCGCCTCGCCCGCTTGCGGGAGAGGCCGCGCCTTCAGCGCGGGTGAGGGTGCAGCCTTATCGGCTCGGGTTAGGGTGAGGGACATTTGTGCGGCGCGATTGCCTGATGCGCCGCACATGAGGTCTTTCACCCGGCGTTGAAAATTACTTTTTCAACGGCCTTTGCAGTCTGTCAGGTGGGACTTTTGTTTTCGTCGGCGCCGGGCTTGGGCCGCGACAAGGGCCGCCAACTTTCGCGCACGTCGAGCACCGGTCCCGCCAACGGGTTGCCTACCAGCAGGATAAGTCCAACTGCGCCGGTCGCCAGGCCGCATCCGAGCCACCAAAGAGAGCGGTACTCGACGCCGAGCGCGAGCATCGCGAGCGCCCACAGCGGGATTATGAGCGAGACGACGAAGCGCATCAGCGCACTCATCGCATGTTCAGCATGTTCGACGCGGTCAGCCATCGATTCTCTATTTAGCCGCTCCGCCGGCGCCTTTCAAACCCCCGTTCGCGCCGCTTGGCGAGATTTCATACAGCGCCGGCGGGCCGCCGCCACCGATCAGATTGGATTTCGCGATGAGCTTGAGCCGCGTCCGATACTCGGACGTCATCGCGTCCAGCTCGCGCGGCGTCGCGATCAGATAGACAGGCTTGCCCGCGGCGCCATTTGCACATTGAGGATTCGCGAGATCAGGAACCGCAGCGCCGTAGTAGTACGACAGCTCGTAGTTGATACCGCTCGGGATGCACAACTGATCTCCTTTGACGTGATCCGCGACGATCGGCACGAAACTCTTGACGCTGCGAATAGCAGCCAGGTCTGGTCGTAATACCGCTGTCCAGAACAGACTCAAGGAAAGCGCCAATAGACCAAACGCGGCGCCGATCGCAATCGCGCGTCGTTGGATCAGCGCGAATATCGCGATAGCGAGCGCGGCCAACCAGACAACGCCGAACTCAATAAACCCTGGCGTCAAGGTTCCGACGTTGGCACGGAAGATCGAGTAGTAAGCCGCGTCGCTCGATTGGAGATTCACGTGCGGCGCGCCCCGGAAGAGACAAACGAAAAGCGTCGGCAAAGCCGGACTCAGCACGAATGCCGCGACGAGCACGTCGCGCAACTTCGCCGCGGCGCCGCGTACGTCCAGCGTGAACACCGACGCGCACAGAATCGCAATCCCCGGGATCGCGGGCAGGATGTAGTCGTCGCGCTTGACGCTTGCAATCGAGAAAAAAATCAACACCGCGAGCGACATGCTGACCTGGTAGATCACCGCGCGCCGCTTTACCGCCGAAATCTCGCCAGTGTAGAAGGCGAGCGCCGACGGCACGATCAGGATCGTCATCGGCATAGCGCCGCCCAGCAAACGCGCAGCGATAAAATAAAAGGGTCGATAACTCTCGCCCGTTCCGCCGAGCCGCGCCGGCATGAAATGTCCGAAATTCTCCGCGAAGATGATCCTGAGAATTTTATCCCCGCCGGCGATCGCGGCCGGCACATACCAGACCGCGCCCAATCCGACCGCAATCGCGACGACCTGCCACGGCCATCGCTGACGCAGGATCGCGATGGGATTGCGGCGCTCGATCAGCAGATAGATCGACGCGGCGAGCGCGCACAGCACGATTGCAACCGGACCCTTGGCCAGGACTGCCAGCCCGAGGATCAAGCCTGCCTGCATAGTCCGGCGCGGCGCGGCTCGCGCTTGGGGCTCCGAGTTGTCAACTAAAGTTGCCAGCCGGCAATACGCTGTAAACAAAAGAAACGTGAGCAGCATGTCGGTCAGCGTTTCGGTCGCGCGCGACGCGAACCCGTAGGTGCCGAGCATGAACAGAAACGCGAGCCATCCTTCGGATGCACCGACGTTGGCGGCCGTCCAGGCGAGCACTGCAGTCGCAAGTGCGGTGCCTGCCACCACCGACACTGCCCGCGCGCGCACCTCGTCCACGGTGGCGCCGGTCGCCTTGGCGACGATCGCTGAAAGCCAATAGAAGAGCGGGGGTTTGCGATCGGTGTATCCGTACGCGTCGCTCGGTATCAGCCAACGTCCGTCGCGCACGATGCTCTGAATCCACTCGGCCGATTGCGGCTCCGCGTCCTTCTGAAACGGCGCGCTGATTCCCTGTACGAGAACGATGAAGGCGAACAACGAGGCAATCGCAAGTGTTGCGGGTTGCAGGACCGCGGGGCGGCGCGCAGCCGCCGTCGTATCGGGACGCTCGATAGTCACCGACGGCGGCCCGTTGCGATCGGCTCGAGCCACAGATGGCGCAGTCCGCCCGCCGGATCGTACCTCGCCACCTGCATCGAGGCGGTGTTGTGGGCGTAACCGATTCTGCCGCGGCCGTCGATCAGTATTATTCCGGCCTCCGCACCGGTCGCGTCGATCATTTCGAGGATCGCCTCGCGCGCGACGGGGCGCGGCGAGCCGTCCGCGAGCGCCAACACCGCCTCGCGGCAGAGCGCGGTCAGGATGATCGCCTCGCCCTGCCCGGTGGCAGAGGCGGCTCCGAACGCATGCGCGAAAGTGCCGGCGCCAATCAGCGCGGAATCGCCGACGCGTCCAAACAGTTTGCCCGGCACTCCGCCGGTCGAGGTCGCTGCCGCGATGCCGCCGTGCTCGTCGACGGCGACCGCGCCGACCGTGCCATGTCCCATCGCGGCGCGCACGGCGCCCTCGGCCTCGAACATCCCGCTCTCCTGCTTTCGCGCGCGCCATCGTTCGCGTGCGCGCTCTGTAACCATTTCCTCGGGCCGCACGAGCCGGATGCCGGCCTTGCGTGCGAAGTTTTCCGCGCCGGCGCCCGCCATCAGGATGTGCGGCGAACGTTCCATCACGGCGCGCGCGAGCACGATCGGGTTTCGCACACGGCTGACCGCGGCAACCGCGCCGGCTGAGACACTGTAGTCGAACGCGTTGGGATGGCCGGCATGGCCTGAGCGTTTGCCTCGTGAAGCAGGTCTGAGCGCGGCCGGATCGGCGACGGGCTCGGCGAACATCACGGATGCGTCCATTTCGACGTTGCCCTCGGAGTTCAGCAACGAACCGTAGCCGGCATTGAAGAGCGGATGATCCTCCAGCGCCGCGACTGTCGCGACCACGGCCTCGAGCGCGCTGCCGTTGGCGCGAAGAATTCTCGCGCCCAGGCGCATCGCCGCCATCATCGCGCCGCGCCGCTCGGCGCGCTCCGCACCAGGACCGGCGGAACCGGCGCCGCCGTGCGCGACGAGTGCGGGACGATTGCGCGCGCGAGCCATCTTAGGTTCCAGGGCGGCGGCCCCAGATAAACAGCCGCTTGAAGTCAAACGTCATCGGCCCGTAAGTGCCGTAAGCCGAGTTGAGCCGCGCCGTCAACTGGGCAAGAAATTCGTCGTGACGATCTTCCGGGAGCGCGTCGAGAAAAGGCCGCAGCCCGGTCGAGCGGTACCATTGAACGACGTCGGCGGGCCGATCCATCGGATGGTAAAACGTCAGGTGATAGCAGTCGATGCGATCGTAGCCAAGCCGCGCCAGCATCGCGGCGTAAAACTCCGGCGGCTCTTCGTCAAACGCATGCTCGCGTCCGCCCAGCATCGTGTTCCATGGCGCTTCGCGCGCCAGGCGCCCGATTTCCATCTTCGCGGTCTCGGTCTCGTTGGCGGGCATCTGCACGACGATCCTTCCGCCCGGGCGCAGCGCATCGAAGCACGATGCGAACAGCGCGCGCTTATCGGGAATCCAATGAAACGTGGCGTTCGAGAAAATCAGCGTGTACGCGCGGTCGGCGCGAAACTCAGGCACGTCGAGCAACTCGAACGAGACGCGCGCTTTGAGCACGGCGGGCTCGCCGTCAAGCAGCTTGCGAGCCGCCTCGATCATCGCGGGCGAGCCGTCGACGCCGCGCGCCGATCCACGCGGGCTGCGCCGCGCCAGTTCGATCGTGTTCTCGCCGGAGCCGCAGCCGAGGTCGATGATCTGCTCGTCGTCGGTGAATTGAAGGCGCGACAGAATATGCTCGACAGGTTCCGCGCGGTAGCGGCGAAAGCGGTTGTAGAGTTCCGGATCCCAATCGGACATGAGCGTCGCTTTTCCTGTGAGGCAGCATAAGTGGCGAATGAAACGCTCACAAGCGCGTCTTGCGGCAAAGTGTGTAATCGTGCACAAGCATAGCGGATGAGTGATCCTTCGGCATCTATACCAGTGGCGCCCAAGCGCAGGCCGCGGCGCACCTTCGGCATCGCCGCAATCCTGCTGGGCATCCCGATTATTCTCTGGATGGGGGCGGCCCTGTTCGTCGCGCGATCGTTGATGTACCCGGACTTTCTCCGGCGCGGCAGGCAGGACGTTTTCGGACAGCATGTCCCGTCGTTCCAGCGGGGCTCGCTGACAGACATCGGGAACGCGCTCGGAGTCGAGCCGGAGCGATTGGACTGCGGTGTGGTCGAAGTGGATGGTATCCGCCACCGTCAGGTCAGCGTGGTCGGATGGTATTTCCCGGGCAAACGCCGCGAAGTGGTGGTGATTCTGCCGGCGGCGGGAGCGCCGGAAGTGGCTATGATTCCGTACGTCAAGTTTCTGCTGGGCGCCGGCTACACCGTGGTCGCGAGTTACAGCGCCAACAATCCGAGCTACGGAATCAACTGGGGAATGCTGAAGCGCAAATTCGCGCTGGCGACCGCGCGCACGCTTAAAGACGATGGCTTCGATAAAATCGCCGCGCTCGGAATATCCGAGGGCGCCGCCGGCGCGATCATGGCGCAGGCGGAGCAGCCGGTCTTCACTGCGATCGCCGCCGACAGTTCCTACGCGAACCTGGCGCAACTGTTCATGCGCAGCCCGTCGCTGTCACGGCTGAATCCCGCGTTCGCCAGCACGGTAATGTGGGAAGCGCAGCTATGGTTCGGGCGGTCCCTGTACAAAATCTCGCCGGTCACCGACGCGGGCAACCTGGGCACTTGCTCATTGCTCATCATCCAGAATCGCGACGACAAGATCACGCCGGTTGCCGACGGCAAAGCGATCCTCGACTCGGCAGGCTTCAACGCGCAGATGTGGGCGGTGCCATCGGGCGGCCACGGCGATGCGATCTACGAGGATCCCAATGGATACGCCGCACGAGTTATTAGATTCCTCGACGCGAGTTTTGACATTGAACGGCCCGCCGCCAAGCCGCACGCGCATTGACGGCGGCCTAAATCGCCGGGCCGGCTACATTCGCGGCTGGCTCAGATCGACCAGCAGCGTGTTCTTGAGCCGCTCGAACAGCTCGTCAACGTTCCACGGGCCGTTGTTATACAGAATCTTGTCGGGAACGATGTGCCGATAGCGCATGATGCGAAAGCCCGACGCGCCAAAGCATTGCCCGGTCACGTTCGCGGCATCGTCGCTGGCGAGAAAAACCACGATCGGCGCGACGTTGGCAGGATCGCGCGGGGTGCCCTCGACCTTTTCGGACTGCGGGATTCCGGTTGCGCCGGGCATCCTGCCCGCGGGAATCGTGTCGGTCATGCGCGTCGCCGCTCCCGGCATGATCGCATTTACCGTGATTCCATACTTGTGCAGCGAGTTCGCGCTCGAGTACGTCAGGCCCAGGATTCCCGCCTTGGCGGCGGCGTAGTTGGGTTGGCCGGGACTGCCCAGGGCAGAATTGGAAGAAAAGTTGATAATCCTGCCGTACTTGCGCTCGCGCATATGCGCCGACGCGGGACGGACCGTGCAGTAGTGCCCCTTGAGGTGCACTCGGATCACGTCGTCCCATTCCTGTTCGGACATGTTGAAGATCATGCGATCGCGCAGGATGCCGGCGACGTTGACCAGGATATCGAGCTTGCCGAATTCCTTGATCGCTTGGTTGACGAGGCCCTCACCGCCTTCGACGGTGGCGATATCCATGTGATTGGAAACGGCGTTGCCGCCCGCGGCCTTGATTTCCTTGACCACGTCGTCGGCAGGCGACTGAGTTTCCTTCTGGCCGGCGACCGTGACGCCAAGATCGTTGACTACCACTGCGCATCCCTGGGCGGCGAATGCCCTCGCGATGCCGCGGCCGATGCCGCGACCGCCGCCGGTGATGACGGCTGCCTTTCCGTCGAGCTTGCCCATCGTTCAATATCTCCCTTGCGGCATAATGCCGGAATCCAAACGCGCCCAGCGTTTCGGTTCGTATAGGGCGCTTATAGCGCAAAACTCGGCGAACGGAACAGACGCGCTATCGCTTACGCCGCGACCGTCGCCTCCGCGCTCACTTGGACTCGCTGTAGGGATCGGAGAAGACGAATTCCCTGACGTCGCCCGAGGTCGTGAGACGGCCTATCTTGCCATTGGGCTCGGTGAACCACAGGCCGCCGTCGGGACCGGCCGTGATGAAAGTCGCCATCGACTTTTCAGGCGTGGGGAACGGCGTGAACTCTCCCCTCGGCGTCACGCGATAGATCAGTTGCGCACGAATCACCGTGACCCAGAGATTTTTGTCGGCGCCCGCCGCGATTCCGAGCGGCACACCGGGATTGGGCAATGCGAACTCCGAGATGTAGCCACCGGGCGTGATTCTGCCAATTTTGTTGGCCTGCGGTTGGGTGAACCACACGTTGCCGTCGGCGCCGAGTGTCATCATCGCAGGGCGGCTGTCGGGAGTCAGGATTTGGAACTCCTTGACCGCGCCCGAGACGGTGACGCGCGCGATACGATTGACCTGATCCTCGGCGAACCACAGGTTGCCGTCGCTGCCCGCGACTATTTCGGCGGGACCTGTTCCCTTGGGCAGCTCGATCTCGGTCAGAGTGCCGGTGGTGCTGAGCCGCCCGATGCGATTGCCCGAATGCTCGGTGAACCAGAGATTGCCGTCGGGGCCCGAGGCGATTCCCGCCGGTCCGCTGCTCGCGTGGGGCAATTTGACGTACGCGATTTTTGCATCGGGCGCCACGCGGCCGATCCGGTTGCCGGCCGTATCGGTGAACCAGACTGCGCCGTCGGGGCCCGCGGTGATCCGTTCGGCGAATCCGCCGGGATCGATCTGAAAGCGTTTGGTGGCGCCGTATGGGGTCATCCGTCCGATCCCGTCGCCCTGGTACTCGGTGAACCACAGATTGCCGTCGAGGCCCGCCGTGATTGCGTACGGCGCATGGGTGCCCAGCGGAGCGCCGGTGGGCGTTGGTTTCGCGCTCGGAATTGAAGCGGCGGCCGCGGGTCCGGGCTTCGAGGGCGAGGGTTGTCGCGCGGCGCATCCCTGCACGATCGCTATTGCGGCGGCAAAAATGGCGAATTTCAGCGCGCGGTCCAATGGTCCCATCGATGCCTCCGGGGAAAATTGCTCCCCGAGTGTCGCCAAGTAGATTACACGGTCAAGTGTTGCTTATAGTTCAAGCCACAGGCGCGCCACAACTTGAGCGAGCGGACGTCTCTTCCCTTACCTTTCTAACAGGGACGAAGTCCCGCATCTTCTCCTAATACTGGGTGCAGGGGTCACCCTGCCCAAGGAAGCGTGAAACCCACGGAGGGGTTTCACATTTAATTACGTGAATCGTCCGCTGCCGACGGCGATTTCGCGCAGCTTGGCGACGCGCGACTGTATCGCGCGGCTGCGGCGCATCCGTTCCAGCGTCAGCGGCATTCGATAGGTCCAGTTCGAGTCGCTGATCGTTCCGGGCCGGTTGATTCGCGCACTCCATCCAAACAGATCCTGGATCGGAATTATCACGAGCCGCGACGGCGCAGCATACAGCGCGGCCAGAATCGCATCGTGCGCCGCTTCCCCGAGCATTGGGCGCGGATTCACCTGGCTCTCGAGACCAAGTGCGCGCACGAATTTCTCACGCTCGGCAACCGGCTGCGCGCGCCACCACGCGGTCAGAGGTTCGGTGTCATGCGTGCCCGTAGTCGCGAGCGAAAGTTCGGGATAGGCCGCGGGGCTGAGAAATGATTCGTCGGCTTGGCCCCAGTTGCGTTCCCATTGCATCACCTTGTATCCGGGCACGCCGAGGCGCGTGAGCGATTCGCGCACCCACGGCGGCACGGTGCCCAGGTCTTCAGCGATCAGTTCCGCCGCGCCACCTTCTTGTTTGATCGCGCGGATCGCCTCTTCGCCCTGGAGTCTCTGATCCGCTTCGTCCGCCGGGGTGAAAGTTCCCGCCGCGTCCGGGTCCGAACCGAAATTGAAAGTTCGATAAAGCCCAACGACGTGATCGATTCGAATCAAATCGTAAAGCGAACTGGCGTGACGCGCACGCGCGCGCAGCAGCTTGAATCCATGCGCGCGCATCTGATCCCAGTTGGGGATCGGCAAGCCCCATCGCTGTCCCTTGGGATTGAAATCGTCGGGCGGCGCGCCGACGCTGCGCGACAGATCAAACTCGTCCTGGTTCGCCCACACCTCGGCGCTGTCGCGCCGTGGCGAGAACGCGAGGTCTCCGCCGATCAGTGCGCCGTGCGAGGATGCGTAGGCGCGCATCTGCGACCATTGCCGGTGCGCGATCAACTGCCAATAACCGTACATCTCGATCGGCTCGGCCAATTCGCGGCGCGCGGCTGCGAGTGCGGCGGGATCGCGCTGCGCAATTGACGCCGGCCACGTTTCCCAACTGGTCCAGTTGAAGCGCTCCTTGAGCGCCCGAAACAACGCGTAGTCATCGAGCCAGTACGAGTTGGCCTCGACGAACGCGTCGAGTTGCGCGCCCTCGTCGCGCCCCCCGCGCGCTCGAGTCGCCCGGTACGCGCGCTCGAGAAGTGCAAATTTTTCCCGCCGTACGATTGCACGCGGAACAAAGCGCGCCTTCCCCACCGCCGCGCGCGCGCGCCTCAGCACCACCCGCCCGACGCCGGCCAGCCCGCCAACCGAGATGTACATCGGATCGATCGCCATCACGCTCATCGCGCTGTACGGGCTGAGATCGTCGGGCCCGGTCTCGTCCAGCGGCAGCAGTTGGATTACCCGATGACCCATCGACAGCGCAAAATCCATCATCGGCGAGAGATCCAGTATTTCCCCGCGCCCGAGACTGTCGCGCGTGCGGATCGAGAACAGTGGAATCAGGATCCCCGCGGACCGTGTCAGCATCGTGGGATCATCCAGCGGTCCGCTCGATCCTCGGGGTTCAAATCACATAGCCGCCGTTGGGGCTGAGCACCTGGCCGACCATGAACTTCGAATCCTCGCAGGCCAGAAAAAGCGCCGCGGCCGCGATGTCGCTCGGCTCGCCGAAGCGCCCCATCGGCGTCATCGCTTCCAGTTGCTTGCGGAACTCGCCCTCGATGATCGCGGTCATCGGCGTGTCGATGAATCCCGGCGCGATGCAATTGACCAAAATCCCCATCATCACCACTTCGCGCGCCACCGACTTGGTGAACGCAATGATCCCGCCCTTCGCCGCGCAGTAGTCCGACGCGAAGGCCAGCCCTGTGGTGCCGGCGACCGAGCCCATATTGATGATGCGTCCCGACTGTTTCGGGATCATCACCTTGAGCGCCTCGCGGGTGCAGTAGAACGTCGAGTCCAGATGCGTCGCGAGCATCTTGTGCCAATCCTCGTCGGTCTTCTGGTGAGTCGGGATCACCTCGCTAGTGTCGCGAGTGCGCGCGATGCCCGCGTTGTTGATCAGGATGTCGATCGTCCCGAACGCGGCGATAAAGTCGGCGAACATCTTGCCGACCGCCGCGCTGCTCGACACGTCCGCGACCAACGGCCGCGCCACCCCGCCCGCGCGCTCGATTTCAGTCACCACGTTTTGCGCCGATTCGGGCCTGATGTCGTTGACTCCCACTTTCGCGCCCTCGCGCGCGAACGTCAGTCCCATTTCGCGCCCAAGTCCGGAGCCTCCGCCGGTGATCAGTACAACTTTGTCCTTGAGCTTCATCGCGCCCCTACTTCTTGCCTTCCTTGAGTTGTCGCTTCCAGTCCAGGCGCCGCGCCTCGGCGCCGGCCGCCTCCGCTTCCGGCACCATGCCCTTCTTCTGATAAAACATGCTGAGGTTGGTGTACGCCAGAATGTCTTCCGGTTCCTGCGCGATATATTTTTTCGTCAACTCGATCGCCGCGTCGAGATCTCCCTTGGCCTGGTAGCACATCGTCATTCCGTGGATCGCATCGGCGTACTTCGGATCGATCTCGAGCGCTTGTTTGTACAACTCGATCGCTTCGTCGAACTTATCGTCGGCGTATGCGTCGATCGCTTCGTCGTACAGTTCTTCTTTGTCGGGCATTTCGGACCTCCGGTGAATCCGCGCGCCGCACGTTGCGGGTCCGCGGATTTCGCGCACACCCATCCTCTTATATACTAGGCTCCGCACTATGGAGAATTCGCCCGCACCGACCGAAGCAGACGTTTACGAAGTGCTGCGCGAGTGCTACGACCCCGAGATTCCCGTCAATCTCGTGGACCTCGGACTCATCTACGGCGTCGCGATCGACAACCGCGTCGTCAATGTTACCATGACGCTCACCGCGCCCGGCTGCCAGATGGGCATGATGATCGCGCAGGACATCCAGGACAAGTTGCTTGGCATTCCCGGCTGCGACGACGCCTGCGTCGAGATCGTGTGGGACCCGCCATGGACGCCGCGCATGATGAGCGACGCGGCGAAAAAACAACTCGACATCGACGACTAGCGCCGGCGCCCCTCAATCCGCATCGATCAGCACGCCCGGGTTGAGAATCCCGCGCGGATCGAGCGCGCGTTTCGCCGCCTTCAGCACGCGCGCGAATCCATCCGGACGCTGGCGGTCGTACCACGGCCGATGATACCGGCCGACCGCATGATGATGCGTGATCGTGCCGCCGAGCGCGATCAGCTTGTCCGACACCGCCGCCTTTATCTCGTCCCACTGCTCGATCTCGGAGCCGCGTTTGCCCGGCGCCAGAACCGTGTAATACGGCGCCGGCCCGTCGGGATAAACGTGCGTGAATCGGCACGTGACCGAGCCCTTGCCGCACACCCGCGCGATTGCGGCGCGCGCGCACTCCATCACCTGGCGATGAAATTCCGGAAATCGCTCCCACGTGATTGCGGTCTCGAACATGTCGCTCACCATTCCCATCGCGGCTACCGTGTCCATCAGGTAGGGCGCGCTCAGAAACGCGTTGCGCCACGCTCCCGCCGATCCTTCGTGCGTCGCGTCGGCGTCGGTGCGAGTCTTCCCGGCGTCCGCCGGAATTTTCCCGCCGTGATCCGCGCAACACTCCAGCGCGCGCTTCATCCACGCTTCCAGCGGATGGTCTGCCGATTCGAATGCGAGCACCAGCACGGCCTCCTCGCCGTTGCCCGCGCCTGAATTGAAGGCCTCGCCTTCGTCGAGAACCCGGCAATTCGCGGGATACAGCCCGGCCTGCGAAATCTGGCGGGTCGCCTCTGCCGCCTTGATCATGCTTGGAAACGGCACCGACGCGCCCACGCGAAACGTCGGCCGATCCTGAAGCCGCATCCAGGCCTCGGTGATGATGCCGAGAATTCCTTCGGAACCGATGAACATCCGGTCCGGGCTGGGACCCGCGCCCGAGCCGGGCAAGCGGCGCGATTCGACCACTCCGGTTGGAGTCACGACGCGGATCGATTCGACGAAGTCGTCGATATGCGTGTACAGCGTCGCGAAATGCCCGCCCGACCGCGTCGCGATCCATCCGCCGAGCGTCGAGAATTCGAATGACTGCGGAAAATGTCGAATCGTCAGTCCGTGCGGCTTCAACTGCGCGTCGAGCGCGGGACCATACACCCCGGCCTGAATTCGTGCCGCGCGCGAGACCCGGTCCACTTCCACGACTTTGTCCAGATGCATCAGATCGATCGAGACCGCGCCGCGATAGCGGTCGCCCTCGGGTGCTTCGACTCCGCCGACGACGCTCGAGCCGCCGCCGTATGGCACCGCTGCAATATGCGCGCCGTCGCACCATTCGAGCACCCCAATCAGTTCATTCTCATCGCCCGGAAACGCGACCACGTCGATCGGATTCGGATAGTCACGCCTAAACGCCCGCCTCAGATCGCGCGAACTCTTGCCGTAGGTGTGACCCGCGCGATCGTGGGTGCTGGTCGAGCAAATCGCCTCGAGCGCCGCCGGTGGTTTCACGCGTGGCGCGCGCAGATTCAGCTCGCTTTCCTTTGGCGCCGGCGTGAGCTCGAGTGGCCCGAGCCCAAATCGCTTGGCCATTCGCTCGGCCAAATTCTTTTGCTGCTCGGGAGTCAGCCCCTGGTCCTCGTAGCCCCATCCCCAGAACTTTCGCTTGCGATTCTCGGCCATCAGATTGGTCCTCGCGATACGTGAAGGTTTTATGCGTCGAGCTTGACGACTGCCGCGATTCTGCGCCCGCCCCGCCCGCAAGGGCAAACACTTGGCCAGCGACAACGCATTCGTCGAAGTCCGAGCAATCTACGAGTCCGACGATCGTCTACGCGTGCCGCCGGTCGTCTTCAATGCGCTCCGTAACGCGCCCGAACCGATCGCGAGTTAATCCACGACCGCGCCACCTGACCCTTGCGGACGGTCGTCCGACGTCTGCGCTTTTTTTGTGTCATCCCGACCGGAGTCTGCGGAGCGGAGGGACCCCGGATCTTTGCCTCTCCCTGTATCGGGAGAGGCCAACGCGAGACCTTGAGCGGCGGGTGAGGGACCGCTCCTAATTCGGCGCCTGCATCAGGATGTGCGGCGCGCTTGGGGCTTCGGGACCTGGAGTCGGATTTTCTTACTTACCCCGGTGCGTGATCTGGCCCTCGCGATCCGCAATCACGCGCAACGCTAGCGCCTCACCCGCCGCAAGCGCCTCTGCACGCGTCTTGCCATATGCAAGCACGCCCGGCAGCTTGGGAACCTCGGCAATCCAGCGACCGTCTGTTTCCCGATCGAACTCCACTCTCAACTTCATAGCGGTCTTCGACTGTAGCACTATCCGCCCCACCTGCTCGCCTGCCGCCCGCAACTCATGCCACAGCGCCCTGCTTTCCCCCTTAACAAGTTCTAACAGGGACGAAGTCCCGCATCCCGCGGCGGTGCCGATTCTCTTGTCACCGGGTGCAGGGGCAGGGGTGACCCCTGCACCCGGTATTAAGGTCGCCCGCCGTTGGCGGGCGCGGCCACTGCCAACGGCTTAATACTGCGCTGCTGTCGTCACGGCCAAGGGGCACCCCTGCCGCGCGGGCTCTTCCATCGCGTAGTCGCGAAAAGATGCGCTGCGCAGATTTTCGCGTCTTCTCACTGCGGGTGCAGGGGCCGCAGCCCCTGCCCAAGGAAGTGTGAAACCCAGGCGGGTTTCACATTCAATCAAGTGTATTTGCCTCCCGTCACCCCTGCCCGCTAGCGCGGCGGCCTTGGCCGAGGCCTGGCACTATCCTCCCTACCTCACCTGCCGCTGCCCGCGGCGGTGCCGCCCGCGGCGGTGTCGCCCGCGGCCGGTTCCGGTACCTCCGGATGCGACGGCTTCGGCATGTGAATGTAAAGCTTGTCGGCGGACGGGCGTCCTTCGCTATGCATCGACGGCGGGCGCATCGCGTATTTGATTGGCCGCGAATGCTCCGCGAGCTGCCGGTCCGCGTTGTACACGCTGTTGAACTTCCACAGCATCCTGATGAAGTTGGTCTGCCCCTTGAGCGCGAGCCTGCCCACAATCCCCGCCATCGACTTCAGCGCCGCGAAGCCAAGATGCTTGCGGTTGAGCACGTCCTGCGTCTTCACCAGCTCCTGGTAGAACTGCAGCAGCGGCAGCTTGGTCGGCAGCACCGCATGCTGGATATCGTACAGCCGGTAGTCGAGCGTCGTCAGCTTGCGCGATTCCGTGAACCACAGCTCCGTGCCGGGATACGGCGTCGCCACCGTCAGATGAACGACCTCCGGGACGCTGATCGCCCATTCGCGAATCACCTCGAAGCGCTTCTCGTCCCATGACGGGTCCGCGATCAGGTTGACCGCGACCCTCAGCCCGATCTCGCGCGCGACTTCGAGCGCCTTGAAGTTGACGCCCATCGACGAGCGCTTGCGATGCAGCTTCAGGCCCTCCTCGTCGATCGCTTCCAGGCCGAGGAACATGTACTCCATCCCGAGCTTGCGCCAGTAGCGGAATACTTCCGGATTGCGGCACAGCACGTCGGCGCGAGTCTCGAGGTAGTACTGTTTTTTGATCTTGCGCTTTTCGATTTCGTGGCCGATCGCAAACCCATGCTCGGGATGGACGAACGCGACGTCATCGACGATGAAGACGTTGGGCTCCTTGATCGACAGCATGTCCTCTGCCGCGGCTTCCGGCGTCGATTTGCGGTAGCTGCGGCCGTAGAACGTCCACGCGCTGCAGAACGAACAATCCCACGGGCATCCGCGCGTAAACTCGATCGACGCGCACGGGTCGAGCACGCCGATAAAATACTTGTGGCGCCGCCGCCCCAGGTCGCGCGCCGGAAAAAACTTGTCGAGATCGTCGAGCATCACCGGCGTCGGTCCCACCCCTTGCGTCGTCATCACGCCGGGAACTTTCCCGACTGAGCCGGTGCCGATCGCATCGAGCAGCATCGGCGTCGCCGTCTCGCCCTCGCCGCGGATCACCGCGTCGATCGCACCGGCCGCATGCTCCAAAATTTCGTCCGCGACGAAAGAGCCGCTGTGCCCGCCGCTGAAAACGAAACAATCCTTCCTCAGCCGCTTCACGTCTTTGGCGAGATCGATCACCTCGGGCACGTTGGCGAGATAATTCAGCGAGAACCCCACCGCATTGGGGCGGAAGCTCTCGAGTTCGGCGAACAGATCGCGATGCTTGAAAATCTGCAGGTCGATGATTCTCACGTCGTGGCCGGCCGCGCGCGCTGCCGCCGCCACCCGCTCCATCCCGAGCGGTTCGAGCCGCAAATAAAGCTCGCTGTACATAAGCGGACTCGGATGTACAAATAGGACCCGCATAGACTCCCTCCGGCGCCGCATCTTTCGGGCGTGCGACACCTTCCACTTACTTCGCTAATCTTCGGTAAATCTCCGCCTGACCAATCGGCCAGCTGGGTTTGCTGGATCCTAATATGCGGGCGGAGGCAATGAAATAGCACGATGGTCGTCAGCAGCGGCCTTCGTGCTATTAATCAGTATTATGTCGATGCGCGAGGCGCGCCAGCCGGAAAGGGACGTCTTCATCGCTGTCATTTTTATCGCGGTGATAATCGACGCCGTCATGTTCGCAATCGTGCACGAGAATTTCGTTCACGACCGCGGCTACGACACGCGCGTGCGACAACGGAGCGCGGCCTTAACGTTGGGTGCAGGGGTCACCCCTGCCCAAGCCCGCTCCGCCCTGACGCCGTGCGGATTTCAGGCACTGGTTCGGGGATGACCTAGTTCAGCCTGACCCCGACGGATTTGGTGTGCTATGCGTGCGGTATGGACAACTGTGAGGATGCCACATACTCGCCGGGCTCGCCCGAAATCGGGCGACCTCCGCTCTCGGCAGAAATAATTTTTGACGGAACGAAACTACGCCTAGAGCGGAGCCTTCCGAAAACCACAACGGATAGTATGAAATTGCTCTCTTCACCTGGACTCGATCGATCAGAATCGCGCCCGTCACAGTCTGATCTTCGCGGCGAGCGCGCGTATTGACCTTCGCCGACCGCATCAGCGAGCGGAACCGGTTGCGCGATGCCGGGCACTAGCTCAGTTTGTCAGGTTGGCAAACTGAACCAGTGCCGGATTTCACTTCGGCCTTGACAAGCGCGAGCGAGCGCCGGAGTTTTGGCCATGCGGGCGCGGAACTCGGAACCCAACGAAAAAAATAATTCGGAGAAATCATGCAGTACGCAAAATTGGGCAAGACCGGAATCACCGTCTCACGCATCTGCCTCGGATGCATGAGCTACGGCGACAAGAAATGGCGCGATTGGGTGCTGACGATGGACGAGGCGCGCGAACATTTCGCCGCTGCCGTCGAGTCGGGGATCAACTTCTTCGACACGGCCAACGTCTATTCAATCGGCGTGAGCGAGGAGGTCACCGGGCGATGGCTCGGCGAGATGGCGAAGCGCGACGAGATCGTGCTGGCGACCAAAGTGCACGGCCCGATGGCGTCGGGTCTCAATCGCGCGGGGCTGAGCCGCAAAAATATTCTCGAAGCGTGCGACGCGTCGCTGCGCCGCCTCAAGATGGATTTCATCGACCTCTACCAAATCCACCGCTGGGATTACACGACGCCGATCGAGGAAACTCTCGAGGCGCTGGACTCATTGGTGCGCGCCGGAAAAGTGCGCTACCTGGGCGCGAGCTCGATGGCCGCGTGGCAATTCGCCAAGGCGCTTGCTCTGCAGAAGGAAAACGGATGGCACCGGTTCGTCTCGATGCAAAACCATTACAACCTCGTCTATCGCGAGGAGGAGCGCGAGATGAATTCGCTTTGCATCGACAACGGCGTCGGCTTGATTCCATGGAGCCCGCTCGCGCGCGGATTTCTGGCGGGCAATCGCGACAAGGCCGGCGCCGGTCCAACGGCGCGCGCCAAGACCGACGACTTCGCCAAGAATATGTACTTCCGCGAGTACGACTTCGAAGTGCTGAGCGTGGTCGAACAGATCGCCAAACAGCGCAGCGTCACGCCGTCGCAGATCGCATGCGCGTGGATCCTGCAGGCCCCCGGCGTCACCGCACCCATCATCGGCGCGACCAAGCTCTCTCATCTCAAGGAGGCGATCGCGGCCGTCGACGTGAAGCTCACCGCTGACGAAGTCGCCGCGCTCGAGAAGCCGTACCGGCCGCATCCGATTCTCGGCCACGAACAGCCACGGCCGGCGCGGATGATCCAGGCGCGCTGAGAAGTTAAAGGGTTACTTGAAGTTGCGGGGGCGCTCGGGCTTCTGCGGGCACCGAAAATGGAGACGCGAAATGGAAATTAACGGCGTCGCGCATGTGATGCTCACGGTCAGCAATTTCGAGGCGTGCTTTCCATTCTACGAAAAGCTGCTCACGTACCTCGGCCTCAAGCCGGTAATCCGCAATGAGCAGATGCTGTACTGCGTCGGCGGAAGGACCGCCGTGGGAATCGTCCGCGGCGACGACGCGCATCGCTCGGAAAAATTCGTGCAGCGCCGCGTCGGACTGCATCATCTATGTCTGCGCGCGCGCGAGCGCGGCGACGTCGATGAACTTTACGGCTTCCTCAAGACGATCGGCGCAACGATCGTGCATCCGCCGGAGGAAGCCCCGTGGGCGCCCGGATACTACTCGGTACTGTTCGAGGATCCCGACGGCATCCGCCTCGAGATCAACCACGTCCCGGGCAAGGGCCTGCTGGCGTGAAGCGACTGCGCTGGTCGGGACGTTCGAACAGGAGCTCGCTTCTTTTCGTCATCCTGAGCGCAGCGAAGGATCTCGCGCGCGCCAGCGCGTGCCTGCCCAGCGCCGGAGGCCGGAGTGTCCGTCGAGATTCTTCGCCGCAGCGGCTCAGAATGACGGAAACAGATTCCGGATGAGGAAAGATCTCAGCGTCTCGCCAGCTCATCCCTTCAGAGTTGCTTGCAGGTTTGCACCTTCGCGTTTCCGGAAGCCGACCGCTACGCTCAGCCGCTCGAGGTGCTGATCGATTAACTTGCCGCCCAGGCGCACGCGATGCTCGACGAAGAACTTCTTGACCTCTTCTTCGCGATCGAGCAGCGCGATCACGGCTTCGCACATCCGCGGCAGCGCGTTGTCGGGATACTTCTGAATCATCTCGTCCCAATGCGCGCGGGCAAAGTCCCACGCCTGGTAGCGGCAGGCGGGGTTGAGCAGCAGCGAATGCATCAGGTACGGCGAATTCTGGGTTCGCACCTGCCCGTCCAGCGTCATCTCCATGGTTTTTTTCAGGAGATCGCGATTGCGGAAATTGGCCAGCGCAAACAGGAAGCGCTGCTCTTCCTGCGGCGTGCGCGGCGCTTTGAACTTTCGCTTGAACTCCTCGTAACGCGCGGCGTCGCCGCAATGCGCGAGGATATTCACCAGCGCGGGCATCAGGTCGCGATCCGCCGAATCGGGATTGTCCTCGAAGCGCGCATACAGGTCGCGCGCGTGCCTCTGGACCTCGGAATCGTCGCCGAGCGTGCCGAGCGCGCCGATGAGCGTGCCGCGCAACTGGCGCACAAGCTCGCTCTCGCCGGACTTTGGCTCCCAGCCCAGCCGTGCGGCGGCGGGACCGACGATCTCGCGCACCGCGGCGGCCAGCGCGGGCCGGTCGGCGTCGGACGCGATCATGTCGAGATACGCGAACGCACCAATCAACGCGCGCCACACGTTGATGTCGGTCTCGCCGGTGAACAGCCACGCCATCTTGAGGAACTCGCTGAGCGGGCCAAGTCCCGCGACGGTCGCCGCCCACGTATCGCTCACCAGCCCGAAGCGTTCGATCGGTTGCAGCGCGCCGAGATTCTCCGTGATCGCCGCGAGCAGCGCCGGCGCATAGTGCACGCGATAGAAGCCGTGGCCGCCCTCGTTCAACAGCGCCCATTCGAGCTTGCCCGGGATATCGAGAGTCGTCTCGCCAGTGGTGAGGATCACCTTGTGGGTCGAGCCGCCCTGGTCGGTCTTCGCGCGAACCATCACGGGCACATGCCAGAGCTGGTGGTTGTCCTCGGCGAGATAGAAGAATCGGCGCTGCGAGAGCTTGAGTCCGCGGCCGTTGGCAGCCGGCGCCGCTTCGATGATCGGAAAGCCGGGCTGGAAGATCCACGAGTCCATCATTTTGCGCACGGGCTCGCGCGACGCCGCCTCGAGCGCGTCCCACAGGTCGCCGGTCTCGGTGTTGTTGAATTGATGCTTGTTCAGGTAGAGGCGAATTCCGTCGCGAAAGACGTTGGCGCCCAGGAACTGCTCGAGCATCCGCAGCACGGCCGCGCCCTTTTCATAGGTCAGGATGTCGAACATCGCGCGGCAGTCTTCGGGACTGCGCACCGTGTATTCAATCGGGCGCGTGCTGCGCAGCCCGTCTATCGACATCGCCGCCGCGCGCGAGACGCTGAAGCTCTCCCATCGCTTCCACTCCGGCTTCCACGCGTCGACGGCCAGCATCTCCATGAAGGTGGCGAACGCCTCGTTGAGCCAGATCCCGTTCCACCATCGCATGGTGACGAGATCGCCGAACCACATGTGCGCGTTTTCGTGCGACACCACGTCGGCGACGCGCTCGAGCTCGGCGCGCGACGCGGATTTTTCGTCGGCGAGCAGCGCGGTCTCGCGAAAGGTAATCGCGCCCAGATTTTCCATCGCGCCCGAGGCGAAATCCGGAATCGCGATCAGGTCGAGCTTGTCGCCGGGATACTTGAGCCCGTAGTAGCCGGCAAAATATTTGAGCGAGAACGCGCCAATCTGCCGCGCCCAACCGGTCAGCGACTCCTTGCCGGGAACGTGAACGATCCTGAGCGGCGTGCCCGCATCGACCGGCGCGGTCGCGTCGAACTCGCCGACGATGAACGCGACCAGGTAGGTGGACATCGGGATCGTCTCCTTGAAGACGACCTCCTTCTTTGCGCCGGCCAGCTTCCGCTCGCTCTCCTGTCCGCCGTTCGAGATGGCGGCCAGGTGCTCATCGACAACCAGCGTCACCTTGTAACTCGCCTTGAGCTCCGGCTCGTCCCAGCATGGGAACGCGCGGCGCGCGTCGGTGGATTCGAACTGCGTCGTCGCAGCGACGTGGGTCTTGCCGGAAGCGTCCTGGTACTGGCTGCGATAAAAGCCGTGCAGCTTGTCGTTCAGGATTCCGCGAAACGCAATCTTAAGCCGCCATTCGCCCGGCGAAAGTTTCTCGGCGAATCGGAGATGCGCGCGTTCCTTGGCCGGCTCCTGCTCGGCCTTCGCGGCGAGAGATTTTCCGCCGCGTTGCGCGGTGACCTTGTCGATTTCCAGCTCGAGCGCGTTCAACACGACGTCGTCGGTCGCATCGTTGACGACGACAGCGATATTCACCTCGCCTTGAAAGGTGAACGCCTTGAGATCGGGCGTCAGACGAATTTCATAGCGCTTGGGCGTGACGTTTTTCGGCAGGCGATAATCATCCTGAGAATCAGCGAGGGGAGATCCATCCTGATCACGCATCTGGTCTCTCTTCCTTTGTATGCAGTCGAGCGTGAAAACGTGAAAAATGAAAAAGTGCGCGAGGCGCGCCCCGCAGATGCATAGCCTAGTTCAAACCGCGTCGGGGCGCGAGCAATTGATTCGGCGGCGAGCCGGAGGCACTGGCTCAGTTTGCCTTTAGGCTATATGTTGAAATTTCGCTTGTGTCCTTCGCAGGAGGTATTCAATGAAGACCGGTAACCCCGCAGAAATCGGAATCGATCCAGCACGCCTCGATCGGGTCGCCGCCGCGATACGGCAGGATGTCGCGAGCAACCGCTACGATGGAGTTGTGTACGCCGTCGCCCGGGGCGGGGTGGTGGCGGCTCATGAGGCAGTCGGCTTCGCCGATAGGGCCAGCAGCCGCGCCGCGCGCATCGATGACATTTTCGCGATCATGTCTATTACCAAGACGATGACCACCGCGGCGGTCCTGGCGCGCGTGGAACGGGGTGAACTGCTGCTGACAACGAAGATCGCAGACGTGATCCCGGAGTTCGGAATCAAGGGCAAGCAGCGGATCTCAGTTGCTCATATGCTGACTCACACTGCCGGGATGTCGGCGACTCCTGCGGTCCCGCCGGAGTTGTTCGGCAACCTCGAGGTTTTTGTGGCGGCAGCGTGCCAGCAACTCCCCGATACCGTTCCCGGCAGCGCCGTTAGCTACAGTGCGCTTACCGCGCACGCGGTGCTGGCGGAAGTGGTGCGCAGACTTGACGGCGGGCGTCGGTCGTTCCGTGACATTCTCGCGCAGGAATTCTTTGAGCCATTGGCCATGAAAGAAACCGCCTTGGGTCGGCGCAAGGATCTCGCTGCGCGGTTCGTTCCAATAGTGGTGCGGGACCGAACTCCCGGAGTCTTCCAGCCCGAATTGCTCGAAGCGATGAACCTACTGCTTACTGAAGACGCTGAGATTCCGGCCGGCGGGGTGGTTTCCACAGCGGGCGATATCTTGCGATGGGCCGAGATGCTCAGGCGTGGTGGCGAACTCGACGGAGTTCGAGTGCTGTCGCCGGCAGCTATCCGGTTGGCCGCCACCATCCACACCGGCACGCTCCCGAACAATCTGTTCAGCTATGCCTACGAGGCGCGCGGATGGGGCGAATTCCCCGCAAACCTCGGATTGAGCTTCTTCATCCGCGGGACCGGTATCTTCCCGCACCCGTTCGGCACGACGGCGTCGCCCTCGACGTTCGGCGGTCTCGGCGCTGGTTCGACCATGTTCTGGATCGATCCGGAGCGGGATTTGACGTTCGTGTGTTTGACCGCCGGACTGCTGGAGGAATCGCGCAATTTCGAACGTCTTCAGCGGCTCTCAGACATGGTCCTCGCTTCGGTCGTGAACTGAAACGACCCACACGGGTCGAACTTGATCACGACCGCTCTTATGGCACAGTGCCGAGCCGGAGCGGGCGCTGCATCCACACGACATGGCGCCGATTCCCCGCCCCTTCGCGTCGTGCGCGCAGCAGACGGACGTCTCGACGCTCGTGTCGTACGCCGCCATGACGCCGGTCTCCCGCTCGGGAAGTTTTTTTGGCACGAGCCACAGGGAACGCCAGATGCAAAGTTGAATCAAGCGGGGGGATTGCCCTTTGCAAGATCGGCAAACGTGATCAGTTCGATTCCATTTCGATCGATCGCATCGCGCACGCGCCGGCTGGTGAGAATCTCGACCTCGAGTTGCGCCTCGACCGCAGGCGGGACTCCGCCGATATCGGCGGCCGGATGGAAATAAAGTTCCGTGGCGCCATCGCGGATACGATCGATCACGCCCAGGACGTAATCCTCGCTCAGATGACCGCTCTGATGAAGTCCAAACAGCGCGTCGGTCGAGATAAGGCCACGCTCCGCCATCATTGCGCGGGTTCGACGCGACAGGGTGCGAAAGATGATCGACTCGACGAGCTTGCGCGGCGCATTGTCCCGGCGCAGCCGCAGCGTCGTCATCACGCGCTCGCGCGGAAGCCTGATGCATGGCACTTTATATTCGACGGCGAGGTCAACCAAAATATCGGCGAACAACGGATGGACGTGGAAATTCAAGTGCCCGTCGATATGGTTGAGGTAGCCAATCAACTCGAGATGCCGCTCGACTTGCGCGCGCAGTTCGTCGGTCATCGCGGCGCGCATCGAACGGTCGAAGAAATATCGCATCCCCGCAGCCACGGGATTGTCGATGAACTCTCCCGACGCGCGCACCGCGGCGCCGAGCCGCGACGCGTCGAGGAGGCTGCGTCCCCGGCAGACCACCACATGCAGGCCGACGTCGAGCGCGGGATTTTCGCGCGCTATTTGAGCAGCGGCCGGCGCGGCAGGCTCCGCAACCATCAGGCTCGCACTGCGCAAAATTCCGTCGCGAGTCGCCCGTACGACGGCGGCGTTGACCTCGGGCGACAAGCCGAAGTCGTCGGCGTTAACAATCAGGCGCTTCAAAATCCGCCACCAGGACTTGGCACGCAATTCGTCACCAAGACCCCATGCGAGGCCTTCGGGTCACTGAAAAGAAACACCGGCACAAGTTTGCTAGCATCGGATGGTTCGCTCAAGCGCGCGCTCCGAAAGTCCAAGATGAGACCACGCGATTGATTCTTCTCTTTTACGCCTTCGCGCGCGAGATCGCGCCTTTCAAGCGCCGGCTCAGCCGTCGCACTCCGCTCGCTCTCGACGGCTTGCATGGCTTTCGCGCGGAGATCGGCGGCAAAAGATTCACTGTCGTTGGCCACGGAATCGGCCACAGCCGCGCAAGCGATACCGCGCGCCGCGCGTTCGATCTGATCCCCGGCGCCGAGTTGGTAATCGGGACCGGTGTCGCCGGCGCGCTTTCCAGCGGGCTGAAGCCGGGCGACCTCGTCCTATCCGACCGCACTCTGACGATTCATACCGACGGCCAGGTTGCCGAACAAGTGACGACCGTGGGCGACGCGCACATCCGCGCGGTCGGCCGCTCGCTTGCGATCGCGGGTATCGCGTACTCGACCGGCGCGATTTTGACATCGCATCGCGTGCTCGCCACCGGCGCCGAGAAGCGACGCGCCAAGGAAAGCACCGGCGCGATCGCGGTGGACATGGAGACCGCCGCGATTGCCGCGCAAGCCGCCGCGCGCGGGATCCCGTTCGTCGCGATCCGGGCAGTGCTCGATGAAGTTGACGACGAAATAGTTGGCGCGGCGATGGCCGACCAGGACGGCAAGGTCCGGCCGCTCGTCGCAACGTCCTACCTGATCCGCAATCCGGCAACTATCCTCAAGCTGCCGCGGCTGATTCGAAACCTGTCGCGCGCAACGACCGCAATCGCCGACGCACTGACGGCTATCGCGTACGACGGCGAGGTCCCGGCGGCTGCTAGGCGTGCTCGCGGGCCGGTGGAGCGAAAGTACCCGCGCTGAGCCCGCCGTCAATTGGCACCGCGACGCCCGTGATGAACCCCGCCTCATCGGACGCCAGGAACGCCGCCAACGCAGCGACCTCTTCCGGCTTTCCGTTGCGCCCGAGCGGATGCGCGTTTGCGGTGCGTTCCCAAACCAAATGCGACGCGCCGGCGGGAACGGTGTTGCAATTCTCGGCGATCGGCGTCTCGATCACGCCCGGGCAGATCGACACGCATCGAATCTTGTCGCGCGCGAAGTCGAGCGCGATTCCTTTCGACATGATCACGACGCCGCCTTTCGCCGCCTGGTAGGCGGCAAGATCCGGCACGCCCTTGATTCCCGCGCCGCTGGCGGTGTTGACGATCACGCCGCCGCCCTGCTTGATCATTTGCGGGATCGCATACTTGCAGCCGAAGAATACACCCTTCAGACACACGTCCACGACCCAGTCCCATTCTTCCTCGCTCGTGTCCACCACGTTTTTGGGCACGAAGACGCCGGCGTTATTGAACAGGATGTCGAGCCGGCCGAACGCGCTTACCGTTTCATTGACCATCCGCTCGACTTCGGCGCCGACGCGCACGTCCACCGACAGCGACTTCGCCACGCCGCCGGCCTTCTCGATCTCAGCGGCGGTATTGCTCGCCGATTCGGCGCGTACGTCGGCGACCATCAGCTTCGCGCCTTCTTGCGCAAACCGAATCGCGCTGGCGCGGCCGATTCCCGAACCTGCGCCCGTGATCAACGCAACTTTGTCCTTGAGCAGCATGCCAAGTCACCTCTGTTTACTTCGTCGCAGCTCGATGACCGACGCTTGCCACACTTGGCGAAACTTTGGAAGCGCCTCCCGATCAAGCGCCTCGCCGACGACTGTCTGTGCTCGCTAAGCGGCGGCCCGGCTCGCGTATGCGCGCGCTCGCCGGCCTCCAGACAGGAAGAGCACGCTCGTAGGGAAAGTCCGCCAGATGGCGCTCGATTGCCGCGTGGTCGCCGTAGGATTCGCGGCGGGTCAGGATATGAATCGCCAGGACCGTGAAGGGCAGGTAGATGAACACGGCAGCCCACCCGATTTCCGGCGCGTTGATTCGGAACAGCATCGTGATTCCGAAGATCACGATCCCCGCATAGAGCGCCGGACCGAGCAGCGCGCGCGACCGCATCGCGGGAAGCGCACGCGCCGGCTTCGCCGAGCCGCGATTGAGCATCGCGTCGAGCCACTGGAAAATCGCAATCGTGATCGCGGCGACGAAATACCATCCCAGGTAGTTGCTGATCGGCACGCCGAAGTGCGGCCCCGGCGGATCGTACCAGAACATTTTGCCGAGGAACCATCTGTCGCCGAGCACGCTCAGCGGATCAACCACCAGGTCCACCATCACCATGAACAGCGCTGCCATCAGCCATACTCGCGGCGCACGGCGAATTTGCCACGTGTCGAGAATCCGAAAATCAGCACCCCGCCAATACAACGGCGAACTGAGCAGCAGCGCGACCGTATAGCTGGCGAAAGCCAGAAAGGTGAACGACAACGAATCCATGAACGGAACGCCGAACACCCAAATCTCGCGCCCGCGGGTCGCGTCAATATAGTGATACAACCCGAACGGGAATCCGTTGTGAACTGAAGACCACTCGCACGCGAGCGACACGGCATAGGTCAGGACCGTAAACAAAACAGTCGTGCGCAGACCGAAGTTCACGATCGCGATATACAGAAAACTCACCAGAAAGATGAACACATACGGGCGCAGCACAATCGTTGACAGTAGTAAATGCATGGCGTGGCTTACGCGGCGCTCCTGGCCGTCCCTTTGGATCTAAAGAATTCTATCGCTGCCGCCAGCGCCGCCTCGATCGGCCCCGGCGAATAACCCAACTCTGCGCGCGCCTTCGACGAGTCGAAAAACATCCGCTTTCGCGCCATCCGCACCTCGGTCAGGCTCGCCCGCGGCGCCCGGCGTGTGACGGTGCGCGCAAACGCTTCGGCGCCGAGCGCATACCCCAGCGCGACCGCGTACGGAATCCTCATCTTTGGCGCGGGCAGCCCGGAAATCATGGCGAGCCGCTCGAGAAATTCCCTGAGCGTGAGATTGTCGCCGCCGAGAATATACTTCTCGCCGATTCGGCCGCGCTCCGCCGCCAGCAGATGCCCGCGTGCGACATCTTCGACATCGACGATGTTAAGGCCGGTCTCCACGTACGCCGGCATCCGCCGATTCAGGAAGTCCACGATGATTCTGCCGGTCGGAGTCGGCTTTAAGTCGAGCGCGCCAATCGGCGTCGATGGATTCACGATCACCACCGGCGCGCCCGTGCGGGCGGCCTCCAGCGCCGCCTGCTCGGCCATGTACTTCGATCTCTTATAATGACCCGTCATCTCGGCGAGCGACGACGGCGTGTCTTCGCGCCCCACTCCGCCGTGCGGAATTCCGAGCGCCCCCACCGTGCTGGTGTGAACGATTCGCGAAACACCGGCGTTGGCTGCAGCCCGGATAACATGCTGCGTGCCCCCGACGTTGGTTTCATACATCGGCGCCGGATCGGTCAGCCACAGCCGGTAATCGGCGGCGACGTGATAAACCTCATCGCATCCGTTGACTGCGCGATCGACGGAATCGAAGTACCGGAGATCGCCGCGCACGATCTCGACCGGCAGACCAACCAGCGCACTTAAATCCGCGTTCTCGCGCGCCAGCACTCGCACCCGATCGCCGCGGGCAATGAGCGCGCGCACGACGTGGCATCCCACGAATCCGTTGCCGCCTGTCACCAGCGCTAACTTAGTAGTCATCGGATTCACTCAATAGCTATTCAGCCGTTCGCTCGGAGACGGCGGCGGCTGCGGCCCGTCCCGAAATCACCGCACTCTCAATCGTTGCCGGCAAACCGGTTTGTATCCAGTCACCGGCCAGGAAGAAGTTCGCGATCGGCGTCTTCGCCGTCGGACGCAGTTCATGCGATCGAAGGTCCGGGGCCATCGTGGCATTTTTCTCCTTGAGCACCAGGGACTTCACGACTCTGGCTCCGCGCGACGCGGGAATCATCGCGTGGAGATCGTTAATCACGATATCCAGGATTTCCTGATTGCTGCGATCGACCAGCTTTCGCGCGCCGCTGATCACGAAGCTCAGGTAACCCGGATGCGCCTCGCCGCGCTGCGCGAATATTTGACGTTTGTTGAATAGCCATTGAGTAGTAGTGCCGATAAAACCGATGAACGCTGAATTAGTCACTTCGCGATCGAGCCACACGTGGACACAGATGATTGGCGAGCTGGAAAGACCCGTGAAGCGCGAGAAAAATGGATCGGCAACCGCGTTTTCAGGCAAGAACCGCAGTAACTGGGGCGCCGGAACCGCGCTGATGAAGTCCGACGCCTCGATTCGCCGCCCGTCGCGCAGCCGCACGCTTGCGACATGGCCTCGAGCGCCAGGTTCCAGCATCTCCACGATCGAATGCGAAACAATCCTCCCGCCGGCGCGCTCGATCACCCGCTGCGCGCCCGTGCAGTACAGGTCGCTCAGCCCGACGCGCGAATAAACGAACGCCGAATCGCGGCGGCGCGAAAAGAACGCACGCTTCAGGACCTCGGCCAACAGCCGCGCCGACGACGATTGCGGCTCGTCGTTCAGCGTCGCGATCGACAGCGGGTACCAGAAGCAGCGGCGCGCTTGTTCTGATTGCCCGATGCGATCCATCAGCTGCGCGACGGTGAGACGACGCAATTCGGCGTCGCCGAACCGTCTCATCGCGAGCATGCGCAGTCCCCCGCGCATCACAGCGATTCGCTCCGCGATACTCAGATGCCGGTATCCGAGCAGCGCGGCCGTCATGTGCAGAGGTCCGGGCAGCCGCGCCGTTTTCAGGATCGCACTCTGGCCGGGACCCGCGAGCATTTCGATTTCCAAATCTTCGTGAAATACCAACTGGTCGTAAGCGCCGATCCGCTTGAGGAAGTCGAGCGTCTCACCGTAACAACCCATCAGGACGTGCTGCCCGTTGTCGACGAAATCTCCGCTGTCCGGGTCGGTGAACGAATACGCACGCCCGCCGGGCGCGGGTTTTCCTTCGAGCACTGTAACCCGCACGCCCCGCTCCGCGAGCGCGACCGCTGCGCTGAGTCCCGCGAACCCGGCGCCGATCACGACCGCGTCTTTCATCGCCGATGCCATCTAATTCGCCACGCGCATCCCGCTTATCCGTGCAGCGCGCCGCAGCGGGCCACCGCCCACGCGCGGCCGACCAGGTAGAGCTTGTGCGGCGCAGACAGGCTGTGGCGGCGGTCGAGCACGCGATAATTCGATTTGATGATCCGTTCGAGCAACGCGGCATAGATAAGCCGCATCGCCTCGGCCGTCAGCAGTGTCGCGCGATCTTCCGGTGCGAGTGCGCTCTGCGCCTTCGCGTAAAGTTCCTGCGCGCGTTTCGCCTCGAAGTCCATCAGGCTGACGAAGTTCGGCGAGTACACGCCGCCGAGAATTTCATCCTCGCTAACGTTGAATCGCGCAAGGTCTTCCAGCGGAAGGTAAATGCGGCCGCGCGCGGCGTCTTCGCCCACGTCGCGGACAATATTGGTCAACTGAAGCGCCAGTCCGAGGTTCTCCGCGTACGACTTCGCCGACGGATTGCGGTAGCCGAAAATCTCGATGCAGATGAGGCCCAGCGCCGACGCGACGCGATAGCAGTACGGCCGCAGCTCTTCCCAGCTTTGATAGCGCTTGCGCGACAGATCCATCTCCACACCGTTTATGATTTCCTCGAACAGCTCCCGCGGAATTTTAAATCGCCGCCCGCTGTCAGCGAGCGCGCGAGAGAGAGCGCGCGTCGGCACGCCCGCATATACACGGTCAAGTTCCTCGCGCCACCGGCGGAGCAGCAGCGCCGGCTCGCGAATCGCTTCGTCGTCGGCGATATCGTCGATGAAACGGCAGAATGCATAGACGGCGTGGAGCGCACGGCGCCGCTGGGGCGGCAGCAAAATGAACGCGTAGTAAAAGCTCGACCGCGAGCGCCGTGTGATTTGCGCACAGCGTTCGTAGTCGGCGTCGAGCGACGCGCCCTCGCGGCCGGCGGCTTCTTCGATCCCGGCGGCGCTGCTGTCAGACTTCAAGCCGTCCACGTAACGCGCTCCATCCAAGCTTCAGGTAGTCGAGTTTCGCAAGCTCCGGACGCATCCGGAACACGTCGTAGTTGACGCGATCTATCGCGCGGATAATCGCCAGCCCGCCGCCCGCGAACATTACGATGTCGCGCCGCAGCCGCTTGTCCACGCGCTTGTGCAATTCTCCCCCCTCGACAAGCATCGCACGCGCGACACCGGCTTCGTGACGCATCAAATTCACGAACTCGCGCGATGAGGTATGCGCGGCCAGGTCCGCCGGCGTGACTCCGAATCGTTCCATGTCGCGGCGCGGAAGATAGATTCGTCCCTTGTCGAGATCGACTGCAACGTCCTGCCAGAAGTTGGCGAGCTGCAATCCACTGCAGACCAGGTCCGACAGATGTTGCCGTTCGGGGTCGCGGTAGCCGAACAGGTAAAGCACCAGCCGTCCAACCGGATTCGCCGAGTAGCGCGAATAGCCGAGCAGGTCGTCGAGCGTGTCGAAGCCCTTGAAGTCCACGTCGGATCGAAACGCAGTCAAGAGATCTTTGAACGGCTCGCGCGGAATTTCGAAGCGGCGCACTGTGTCGGCGAGCGCAATAAATACCGGATGGCGCGGCGTGCCGGCGTACGCCAGGTCGAGCTCGCGCTCCCATTCGTCGAGCATCGCGAGGTCATGATGCTCGTCGGCAAAGTCGTCCGCCATCCGCGCGTACGCGTAAATTGCATACATGTGCGGGCGCATCTCGCGCGGCATCAGCCACGACGCGACCGTGAAATTCTCGTAGTGCGATTTTGCCAGCCGCGCGCAGAACTGGTACGCGCTCGCTACGTCGAACGCTCCCGGCGGCGGCGACGCGTCCGGCGCTGCACTCACAGCGTACGAGGTTCCTTCGCTTTGCACGTTGGCCCGCGCGTTTGCCATCATCTCAGGCTGCGACCGGTCGCGCTCCGATAAGTTCGCGCGCCGCGGCTCGCGCCCATCCATCGGTCTCCAGCAGATCTTCGATCGTTCGCGCCGCCGAGTTGCGATGCCGTTGCATTACGGTTTCGATATGGCGCGGGATATCCACGAAACGCACGCGTCCCGCCAGGAAGCCCGCCACCAGTTCCTCGTTGGCGGCGTTGAGGCACGCGGGCATCGTGTACCCCGCCGCGAGCGCCTCGTACGCCAGCCGCAGGCACGGGAAGCGTCTCAGGTCGGGTTCTTCAAACGTCAACCGCGAATTTTCCGCCAGTGACAGCGGCTTCAGATGCGTCATCGGCAGCCGCTCCGGATACGCAAGCGCGTACGCCACCGGAATCGCCATGTCGGGAATCGCCATCTCCGCGATCACCGAGCCATCGATCATTTCGACCATCGAATGGATCACGCTCTGCGGATGAATCACCACCGAGACCTCGGCGGCCTTGAGGTCGAACAGCCACCGCGCCTCGATCACCTCGAGCCCCTTGTTCATCAGCGTCGCCGAATCGATCGTAATCTTGCTGCCCATACGCCAGGTCGGATGCTTCAGCGCCTGTTCGACTGTGATCGATTCGAAACTATCGGCCGCCAGCTCGCGAAACGGTCCCCCCGACGCGGTCAAAATGATCCGCTTCAACGACTCGCGCCCGCGTCCTTCCAGGCATTGAAAAACCGCGTTGTGCTCGCTGTCCACCGGCAACAGCCGCACGCGATTCTCCCGCACCGCCGCCGTGATCAACTCGCCCGCAATGACCAGCACTTCCTTGTTGGCAAACGCGATGTCCTTGCCGGCCTTGATAGCGGCCAGCGTCGGCTGCAATCCCATCGCACCGACCAGCGCCGACATCACCAGCTTCGCCGCGGGATGCGTTGCGACGGCAATCGCGCCTTCGAGTCCGTGAACGATCGTCACGCGCTGCGCACCGACGCGCGCCGCCAGTTCGCGCGCGAGTTCGGGCGTCGCCACCGAGACGAGTTCGGGATGAAAGCGCTTCACCTGCTCGGTCAGCAGATCCAGGTTGCGTCCCGCGGCCATCGCGACGACGCGAAATCGGTCGCTGAATCGGCCGGCCACGTCCAGCGTCGTGACGCCGACCGATCCGGTCGAGCCAAGAATTGAAATCGCCTTCATCGCGATGCGCTCAATGTGACGCCGTCTCCGCCAGCCGCCGACGGAACCGCCCCAGCGCCATCAGCGGAAAGTAATGCGCGTACATGTAGTAACGAAGATAAAAATGATTCGGAAATCCGTTGCCGGTCGATTCCCTCTCGTCCCACGCGCCCTCATCGTTCTGCCGCTCTGAGAGCCACTGCACGCCGCGCATCGCGTGTTCGCTGATCCCTGACTCGCCCGCGATCAATCCGATCAGCGCCCACGCCGTCTGCGACGCTGTGCTGTTCCCGCGCCCGCGCCACGCGGGATCTTTGTCCGACCGCGGGCTCTCGCCCCAGCCGCCGTCGGGATTCTGCTTCGACTTGAGCCACTCGACCGCCCGCTTGATCCACGGCTCGTTGATATCGACGCCGATCGCGCGCAAACCCGACAGCGCCGAGAATGTGCCGTAGATATAGTTGACACCCCAGCGTCCCCACCATCCGCCCGCCGGCGACTGATTTCGCTTGAGCCATTCGATCGCGCGTTTCGCCACCGGATGCTCGGTGCGATAGCCGACCGACGCCATCATCTCGAGCACCCTCCCGGTGAGATCGGGACACGACGGATCCGTCACCGCTTCCACGTCCGCGAGCGGCAAATGATTGAGCCAGGTTGAATCGTTGTCGGCGTCGAACGCCGCGAAGCCGCCGTCTTTCGATTGCATTCCCATTACCCAGTTCGCGCCAACCCGGATCGCGCGCTCCCTGGCCGCGCCGTCATCGGCTGCCGAATCCGCCATCACCGACAGAATTACCGCCGAATCATCCACGTCGGGATACCAGTCGTTGTAAAACTCGAACGCCCATCCGCCCGGTTCGAGATCGGGTCGCTTTACTGACCAATCGCCCTTCTTGAAAATCTGATGATCGATAAACCATTGCGACGTCCGCTTCAGCACCGGATGGTCGCCCGGCAATCCCGAGTCAAGCAGCGCCCGGCCCGCGAGCGCCGTGTCCCAGTTGACCGACACGCACGGCATGTACATGTCGTAGTCGTTGAAGTGCCAAATCAGTTCGTGCGACGCCTCGATCGCCTTCTTCAGCACCGGATGGTCGTTGCGGTAGCCGTTGGCTTTCAGAGCCATCGCGCTCAGCAGGTAGCACGGCTCAATTCCGCCCCACGAGCCATTGGCCGCCTGATGCTCGATGAGCCAGTTTTCCGTGTGGCGCAGCGCGCGCGCGCGGATCGATTTGATTTTGTGCCGATCGTAGAATCGCAGCGCCTTGTCGGCGAGGTTCAGCGCGTTGCGCAGAGACAGCAATTTTTTTCCGCGCGGCTGTTTGAACTTCGTGAAATGCGGCGGCTGGATGAACAGTTCCAGCACTCCGCGCTGGTAATCGATCTTTTTTTCGGGACGCGCCGCCTGCAGCATCATCAGTCCCATCAGCGTTCCGCGCGCCCATGAGCCGAGCTCGTAAATGTTGAACGGGAACCAGTTCGGGAAAAGCGCGAGTTCGACCGGCAGCGCAGCCGTCGCTTCCCACGTTATTTGGCCCATCGCCGCCAGGTAAAAGCGCGCCAGCGTCCCGCAGTTCACGATGCCGCCCTTGGACAGGATCCAGCGCCGCGCCGCCGCCATCGGCTCGTCACCCGCGCGCATGCCGGTGAGCTTCAGCGCAAAATAACTTTCGATCGTCGTCGACAGATGCCCTTCGCTGCCCTGGTAAAGCGCCCAGCTCCCGTCCGGACTCTGAATGTCCAGCAGATGCTTCTTCAGAGGCGCTTCGACCTCGATATCGACCGTGTCCATGAAATGGTTGAAGATGATGAACTCCGCGTTCATCTCCGCATTCGCTTCCAGCGGCGCGTGCCAGTAGCCCTCGGGCTTCTGCAGCGCGATAAGCGCACGCTGCGCGCGATCTACCGTGTAATCAACCTGCGCGACGAACTTGTCATGCGGCGACATGGCAATCGCCGTGCTTCCAATTTCAATAGCCTGACTCATATTTCACCCTGGCCTGAACTCAGCCCGCGTCCCGCGGGAACCCGCCGCAACCTCATCGCAACCCACTATGGAATCACGGCGCATTTCAGAACCACGCCGCGCTCGAGCATCGCAAACACTTCCACCAAATCGCCAAGCCGCATTCGCGCGTTGACGATCGCGCCCGCATTCAGCGCACGCTCCTCCAGCAATTCGTAGGCGCGCCGCACGTCGCGCGGCCGGAAATGAAACGGCGCCATCAACGTCAGATTGTCGTAATGCATCAGTCGCGTATCGACGCTGAGCGCCGTGCCCACCGGGCATCCGCCGAAAAAAACTACCCGCCCTCCGCGCCGCACCCGCGCCAGCGCATCCTGCCATCCCTCGACTTGCCCCGTGCACTCGATCACCAGGTCGGGACCGAAGCCGCCGTTGAGCCGCGCGATTTCCGCGCTCGCATCGACGCTGCGCGCGTCGATCACCCGGTCCGCGCCCATCTCCTCTGCCCACTTCAGGCGCTTGGCGCCTCGCCCCACGACCGCCACCTCGCGAACGCCCGCGGCCTTCAACACGAGCATGTGCAGCAGACTGAACGCGCCGCCGCCGATGATCGCCACCGTCTCGGTCTTTTCGGGACGCGCCATTTCCTGCGCATGAACCACGCACGAAAGCGGCTCGAGCAGCGCGGCTTCTTCGAACGGCAGGTCCGCGGGTTTAATAAACGTGTTGCGCGCGACGACGTGCGCCGGCAGCAGCAGCAGGTCCGCGTATGCGCCGAGCACCATCCGCCCGATCGCATCGTCGCAAAGATTCTCCTGCCCATGCTGGCAGTAGAAACAGATTCCACACGGCGCGGTCGGCGCAGCCATTATTTCGTCGCCGGCCTTGAATGCCGTCACGCCCTCGCCGGCTTCCGCCACCACGCCGGAAAACTCATGTCCGAAAGCAATCGGAAGTGTCCACAGCGGATGTCCGCGCAGAAACATCTTCAGATCGGTGCCGCAAGTCAACGCGCAGCGGATTTCAATCAGCAATTCGCCCGGTCCCGGATGCGGCGCGACGTAGTCGCGCAATTCGATCCGCCCGGGCTCCACCAGCACGGCCTGGCGCGAGTGCGTCCCGGCAATTTCCACCGACGCTTCGGCCGCCCTCACAGCTTGCGCTCCACGACGAAGGTTGCAATGTGGCGCAGCGCGTCGGCGCTATCCCCGAAACCGGCAATTGCGCGATGCGCTCGCGTTTCGAGCTCGCGCGCCAAATCCAGCGAGCGCTCGATTCCCAATATCGCGGGATAGGTCGCCTTGCCGCGCTCGACGTCCTTTTGCGTGCGTTTGCCCATCTGCTCGGGCGTGCCTTGAACATCCAACAAGTCATCGACGACCTGGAACGCCAGCCCGAGCGAGCGCGCGTATGCGTCGAGCGATTCGATTTGCGCCTCGTTCGCGCCGCCCAGGCGCGCACCGCCGCGAACCGACGCCAGGAACAGCGCCCCGGTTTTCTTGCCGTGCAGTTCTTCGAGCTCCTCGACCGTCTTCGACTTGCCCTCGCCGAGCAGATCGATCACCTGCCCGGCGACCATCCCGGCTGATCCCGCCGCCCAGGCAAGCTCCGCGATCGTTTCCAGCACCAGTGCCGGCGGCGCGCTGTTGTGCGCCGAGCGCGCGAGCACCTTGAATGCGTCCGTCAGCAGCGCGTCGCCCGCCAGCGTCGCGATCGCTTCGCCATAGACCTTGTGATTGGTCGGGCGCCCGCGGCGCATATCGTCATCGTCCATGCACGGCAGGTCATCGTGAATCAGCGAGTAGGTGTGAATCATCTCGACCGCGCACGCCAGTCCCATCGCCGCATCGACTTTCCCTCCGACCGCCTCGCACGACGCCAGCACGAGCACCGGCCGCAGCCGCTTGCCGCCCGCCAACAGCGAGTAGCGCATCGCCTCATGCAAGCGCGCCGCCGCGCCCGCGCCTTCCTCGACGCTTTGAGCGAGCGCTCGCTCGATAATCTGCGCGCGCTCCTTTAAATAGCTGTGCAAGTCGAACACGTCTCGTTTCTCTTGTCCCGATGCCGGCGGCGCTGACGCCCGCTCGACCGCGGCGCTGAAAAACTGGCCGGGATTTTTCCTCACGCGATCGTTCCCCTCCCCCGCTTGGCAAGGGTGATTGGTCAGCTGCGCGCGCGCGCTCTCCGCTTCGACAGCGCAGGCGATTCCTCACGCCGCGTAATGCCGCACCATCCGCCACGAGTCTTTGAGATTCTTGCCGAAATCAAGCGCCACTGTGCCCTCGAATCCCGAATGCAGCTTGCAGTCGCGGCAGCGGAAATCCTGCTTGGTTCGGTAGTATTCCCAGTCCGTCGCCGCATGCATTTCGTTGAACGTCTTGTAGTGCCCGTTGGTTATCAGGTAACACGGCCCCTTCCATCCCTGCGGATTGCGCGTCACCGTCGTCCACGGACTGCACTGCATGTCGCGTTTGCCGACCAGGTAGTCCAGGTATATCGGCGTATTGATGATCTTGTAGGCGTCCGCCATGTCGCGGACTTTGAAGAACTTGGCCGGCATCTCCTCTTTCTTCAGATACGCGCCGGCGTTGCTCATCACCTGGTAGTGATAGCCGGGGCTAAACAGCATCCCATCGACGCCCAGGCTCGTCAGGTACTTGATCAGACCTTCGAGTTCTTCACCGCTGGTCTCGCGGAACACCGTCGTGTTGGTCTGCACCCGGTAGCCCTTCTCCTTCAGCATCTTGATCATCTTCACGACGGTGTCGAAATGCCCCGGCCGGTTGGTCACGCGATCGTTGGTCTCGCGCATCCCGTCCAGATGCAGGTTGAAGCTCAGGTACGAACTCGGCGCCACCTGCTTGACGAATCGCTCCAGCAGGACCGCGTTGGTGCAGATCATGACGTGACGCTTCTGCTCCTCGATCAATCCCTGCGTCAGCGCCACGATATGCTTGTACATCAGCGGTTCGCCGCCGCAGATCGACACGATCGGCGCGCCCGCTTCCTCAGCCGAATGCAGCGCCTCGTCCAGCGGCATCATGTCGCGAATCGTGTCCTTGTACTCGACGATTCGCCCGCATCCGATGCATGCAAGGTTGCACGCATGCAGCGGCTCGAGCATCAGCACCAACGGAAAATACTTCTCCCCCGAACGCTTCTTCGCGCTCATGTAGCGGCCCAGATCGATCATCTGTCTTAGCGGGATTCGCATGCTGGCGCGTTCTCCTGGATGTTGAATAAAGTGAAAAGAGTGAAAATTTCAGGCGGCCGGCGCGCCGCCACCCTCCGTTGAAGATGACCCCGGTAAGATCCCGAACAGCCACTCGGCGACCATCGCCACCGCCCCTTCCGGATCGACTGCGTTTGCGCCCATGAACAAGTATTCGATCAGCAATCCGTTCAGCGCCGAGAGCAGAAACGCCGCCGCCGATTCGGGCGCCGTCCGCCGCGCGCAGATGCCCTTTTGCTGCGCGCGCCCGATCAGTTCCACCAGCATCGCGCGATATCCGCTATACAGCTTGAGCACCTGGTCGCTGAGACTCTCGGACAGCCGCTCGTCGTGGAGCATCTGCGCCAGGAAAAAACGCACCGAGCTCGCGTTGTCGCGCACGAACAACAGGTAGGCCTCCACCAGCTTCTCAATCTGCGCCCGCTCGTCCATCGCCGCTTCTTCCGCAAAATCGATGAAGTACGGCTCCAGCAGCCGCTTCAGCACCGCCACGAACAGCTCTTCCTTGGTCTTGAAATGCCAGAAAATCAGCGCCTTGCTGACCCGCGCCTCGCGCGCCACTTCCGACATCGACGTCTCATGGAATCCGCGATTGGCAAATAGCTGCATCGCCGCCTTCAGAATCTCGTCTCGCGAATCCTGCGACTGTGTGCGCGGCTCGGATGAGTTTAGTTGTTTGGCCTGCGATGCACCCATAATATTCCCGTCTCGATAATCCGGCTAACCTTTCGGTCAATGGCAACTTTACCGTCAGACTCTCGAAAGTCAAGAGAGACAGTCCGAGCGGTCAGGCGGTCACTTGGAGCCAAAATGTCCCGGGTGAGATATTTCGGCCTAACTACCTGATTTTATGGGATATTTATCTCGATGCCATTGTTGATAGCTGATCGTCGTGCTGCATCGATTAGCGCCAGCGCGACGCGCGCCTCAGCCAAATTGCGTCTTGCAACAGCAACGGATGAGTTGCTTCCTTCGGAGACAGCTCGCTCGAACTCTTGCGCGACTCCGCCGAACCACGCCGAATGGTACGAATCGTCGGGAATGTCAGCCACCGAGAGGTCTTCAGCCTTGCCCGACCGATCAGTCAGCCGCACCCGATCCCCTTCGATCTCGATACTCGCGCGCTCTCCATAGATAACCGCCGAAGTTCTGCGCACCGGCGCGCGCCACGACAGATGCGCACGCGCCACACGCCCCGCCCCAAACCCAACTCGCACGTCGGCCACGTCGTCAACGTCCACGCCCGCCGGCGATTCAAGCCGCGCCGAAATCGACACCGGCGACTCGCCACCGAGCATCCAACACATCAGGTAGAACACGTGCCATCCGTGATCGATCAGAATCCCTCCGCCCGACGCCGCCGACGCGCGCCACTTGCCGCCGCTTCCGCCCGCGCCCGCAGGCTCTGTGCGCAGCCGGTCGATCGACATGAAGCGAATCTCGCCAAGCCGCCCTGCTTCGACAGCCCGGCGCGCGGCCGCATACGCAGGCGCGTATTTCCAATTGTGCACGCACATCAGCACGCGTCGTTTTTCCGCGGCAATCGCGGCAAGCTCGTCGAAGTCGGCAAGCGTGAGCGCAAGCGGCTTTTCGACTAGCACGTGCGCGCCCGCTCTAAGCGCCGCACGCGCGGCCTCATGATGCATCCCCGGGGGGCTGGCGACATCGACAAAGTCGGGCGACTCACCGTCGAGCATCAGCTCGAGGTCGTCGTACACCCGAACATTCCTGATTAGCCCAATCGCCTCGTGGCGGCGCTCCGCGATTGGATCGTGGATCGCGCCGATGGCGATATTTTCGCGCGTGCGCCATCCCGGGAGATGCGCCCGCGCCGCGACCTCGCCGAATCCCGAGATCGCACCCCGGATTTTGGATTGAATCGCCACCGCGGCGATCAGTTTTAGCTAAACCGATATCTGGGGCAACCGCCGTCTTACACCTCCCCCTGCCCCGCAGCCGCAATCCGGCGGTGCAGTCGAAATTCGGCATCATATCCGCCGCAATACCGCCTGATTCACGCGCCAATTCGCGCGTATCCCCGATGGCAGCGCTCTTGCTCCTCCTTGGATGAAGGCTTGACGCCGAACTTTCGGGCGTCGCGGCCAACAACAGGGAGGACAGGCCAATCATGTTCGCATGGATTTTAATCGGACTCATTTCAGGATGGCTGGCCGGGAAGATTCTCAACGGCGACGGCTACGGCATGATGGCTGATATAGCGCTCGGTCTGGTCGGCGGAGTGATCGGAGGAATGATTTTCGCGGTGCTCGGCGTGCACGCGCATAACTTTGTCGGCGCGATCCTGATGTCCACGGCCGGCGCCACCGCGCTGGTAATCGCGACGCGAATCCTCCGCGACGAGATCTGAGCAGGTGCGTGACCGCGCGCCCGTCGCAGGAAGAGGACAAACCGGTCAGGACTCAGCAGGCGCGCAGCCGCCGCTTAAAATTCAGAACTCCACAGGATGCCCGAGCTGCTCGGATATCGCCTCTGCCAGACCTGGAAACAACTCGTGGCCGTCCTTGTCGTCGAGCCACAGACGGCGAGCAGCGTCCCAACTGTAATGGAATCCACGCGAGCCGGCGGCGAGCCACATCTGCTTCATCTGCGATTGCCTCGACAGGATAAACTTCGCGCCGCCCGCGAACTCAATCGTCACGACGCCGTCGGCCGTCGTGTAATCCACTTCGTCCGGGTCGAGGTCCTCGAGCCATTTCGCGACTTTGCTCAAGGCGATATCGGACCGCTCGCGAAATTCGTTATCGTCCATGCCCCCGATTGTATCAACCACCGACCCGATGCAGCCACCGCCTCCCCCTTAACCCTTCTAACAGGCCATCAGGCCGCATCTTTTCTTAATACTAAGGTGCAGGGGCTCGCCCGTGCCCAAGGAGGTGCGGAGCCCAGGTGGGTTCCGCATACGATTAAGTGCCCCGGTCTGCCCCTCTCGCCATCGCGTCGCAACAGTGCGATAAATCTCAGCGAATCCCCCGGGAGGAAGTTTTCATTTTGAACAATCCATTCAGTGTCGAAGGCAAGGTTACGATCGTGACCGGTGGCGGAACCGGAATCGGCGAGTCGATCGCCAAGGAGTTCGCGCTGCGCGGTGCGCCGGTGCTGATCGCGAGCCGCAAGGTCGAAAACCTCGAGCGCGTGCGCGACGAAATTCGCAAAGCAGGCGGTAAATGCGAGATGACTCAGGTCGACGTCCGCGACGCCGAGCAATGCGACAAGATGGTGGCGGAGGCGGTCAAGCAGTTCGGCCGTCTCGATGTGCTGATTAACAATCACGGCGCCAGTATCGCAGCGCCGTCGTTGAATCTCTCACCCAACGGATGGCGCGCGGTGGTCGGAATCAATCTCGACGGCGTGTTCTTCTGCTCGAAGGCGGCGGCTCGCCAATTCATCGAGCAGAAGAGCCCCGGCTCGATCATCAATATCTCCTCGACCGCGGGCGTGCATGGGTCGCCCTTTATGGTTCCGTACGGCGCGGCAAAAGCCGGCGTCATCAACCTGACCGTTTCTCACGCAGGCGAATGGGGCGCTATGGGCATCCGCGTCAACTGCATCGCGCCCGGCCCGATCGACACCGAAGGCGCGGCGCCGCGCGTATGGCCGAATCCAAAGGTCAAGGAGATGGTCGCGCGATCGCGCGCGCTGCAGCGCTTCGGCCGCGTCGAGGAAATCGCCTACCCGTGCATCTTCCTCGCGTCGGAGGCGTCGAGCTACGTCACCGGCGCGCTACTGATAATCGACGGCGGCGAAGGCATGCGAATCGGCGAGTAAGTGGACAAACCGATCGAGCAACAGTAAATAATTCCTCGACCCTGTCGAGAGAGGTTGATTCATATGGCTGATAGAAGCGCTGTCGGGAAAACCGGCAAACCATTCAAGATGCACGTCGATTGGAGCAAGGTGCGCGAGTTCGCCCGTGCGATCAAAGACCCCAATCCGCTCTACTTCGACCCGGAACTGGCGAAAAAAGAACTGGGCGGAATCCCGGTGCCGGTCACGTTCCTGCAGACCAGCGCGTTCTGGACCGACGAGACCTCCAGCCCCGGCTTCGGCGGCTTCGACTTGCGCCGTATCCTGCACGGCGAGCAGGAGTTCGAATTCTTCAAGCCAATCTTTGTCGGCGACACCCTGACCGGCGTGAGCAAGGTCGCCGACGTGCTCGAGAAGGAAGGCGGACGCGGCGGCAAGATGACGCTGCTCATCACCGAAACCGAGTACACCAACCAGAAGGGCGAGAAGGTCGCGATTGCGCGCTCGACGCTGATCGAGACCGGACAAGCGGTCAAAGCATAATCGGGCCGTATCCGCGAAACGACTCAATCGGAGAACCAAAAAAAATGGCAAAACTGAAATTCGATTCGATCAAAGTCGGCGACGAAATTCCCAAGTTCGAGGTGGCCGGCGTGATGCGTCCCGATTTCGTCCGCTATGCGGGCGCGTCGGGCGACTTCGTCCCGCTGCATTACGATCAGAGCTTCGTCGAGATGGCCGGAATCCCGACCGTGTTCGCGCAGGGGATGTTCACCGCGGGACTGCTCTCGAAGGCCGTCACCGATTACGTGGGGGTCGGCAACGTGCGCCGCTTCCAGGTGCGCTTCGCCACCCGCGTATGGCCCGGTGACGTCGTCACGTGCACGGGCAAAGTCACCAACAAGATCGAGAAAGACGGCGAGAAGCAGATAGAGGGCGACCTGATCGTGCTCAATCAAAAGGGCGAACCCGCGATTCGCGGCAGCTTCCGCGCCGCCTGCGCATAGGCAGCACCCCAGTCAGGAGAGCAAAGAGAAGGGTGCAGGACCCAAGCCCTGCGGTGCAGGGGCTGGCCCCTGCCTGTGGATGGAATTGTTCAAGGATTGTGGATAGTTAGCGCTTAAATTCGCTCTTTCGCTTGATAAGCTGGGGATAATCCGGCAAAGAAGGCGGATAAGTTTTACTCTGCTGGGCGGGTGAGCTTTCGCAGGGCGGCTTGGAGGCGCAACATAGTCTTCGATGGGTGAACCCAGGTACGTCATAATCCACGGCCATTTTTATCAGCCGCCGCGCGAGAGCCCGTGGACGGGTTTGATCAATCCTGAGCATGGCGCTGCCCCGTTTCCGAACTGGAACGAGCGAATTCTGAGCGAATGTTACACGGCCAACGCTCATGCCCACACGATGCAAGGGCCGGTCGTTCACGTTCGCAATAATTACGAGTCGCTGAGCTTCGATGTCGGGCCGACGCTGGCAGGATGGCTGCAGACGCATGGCAAGGCCGCGTATCGCGCGATGACCCGCGGCGACGCGTTGAATGCCAATGCGCACGGCGGCCATGGCAACGCGATCGCGCAGTCGTACAGTCATTCGATACTGCCGCTGTTGCCGCCGCGCGATCGCGAACTGCAGATCGCATGGGGTATCGACGATTTTTTCTTCCGATTCGGCCGCAAGCCCGCCGGGATGTGGATCCCCGAGTGCGCCGCCGATGACGACACGCTGGCGTCGATCGCGGCGGCGGGAATCGGGTTCGTCATTCTCGCGTCGGATCAAGGGAAGTTCAGCGGCCCGCGCGCCGAGTCGCGTAATGCCGGGCCGTTCCAATGGCGCAGGGGCGATTTGAACCTGGCAGTGTTCCGCTTCGACCGTGAATTGTCCACGACCGTCTCTTTCGGCAACGGATTGGCCGACGGCGCCCGGCTGGCGGACTGGATTGCCGACACGGCGCTCAAGCTGGAGCCCGGCGCCGCGCTGATGTTAGCGACCGACGGCGAAACGTTTGGGCATCATAATAAACACGGTGCCGCCGAGCTGGCGCGCGCCCTGATGGCGCTGGAACGCCGCGACGACGTGATTCTTAGCAATTGCGCGGACTACCTGGCGACGCATCCCGCGGCGGGATCATTCGAGATTGCGTCCGCCAGTTCATGGAGCTGTCCGCATGGCGTCGAACGATGGCGCTCGAACTGCGGATGCCGCCACGATCCTAACACCTCGCAGGAATGGCGCGGGCCGCTTCGCGCCGCGATGGATTTCGTGAAAAACCATGCCGAGGCGACTTACGACCGCTTCGCCCCGGCGATTGTGAAAGAGCCCGGCGCGATCCTGCGCGGCGCAATCCGTTTGCTGATCGATCCGAATCCCGCCGTCCACGAAGAGTTCTTCAAGCGCTTCGGGGTTACCGACGAAGGTAACCGCGAAACGCTGCTGCGGATGTTCGAGATGGTTCGCGCGGGGCAGGCGGCGCTCACCAGTTGCGCGTGGTTCTTCGATGATTTCGGAGGCCTGGAGGGGCGCGTCGTACTCAGATGGGCGGCGCGTGCGGTCGAACTCGCGGCTGAGCATTCGGCGAGCGTCGAAAACGAACTGATCGAGAGGCTGCGCGGAATCAATTCGAACCGGCGCGAGAATGGCGACGCCGCGACCCTGTACTTGAGCTTGAAAACGCGCGAAGCTCGCGGTCGCGTGTAACCCCCAAGCCCAATCGACAGGTGCTCGTGCGATGCCTTCGACCGAAGCGACTCATATCGATTCGACGCTGACCGAATCACGCAAGTTTCCTCCCCCCGCCGAGTTCAGTGCGCGGGCGTGGGTCAAAAGCCTCGACGAGTACCAAGCGATCTGCAAGCGCGCTGACGCCGATCCGGAGGCATTCTGGGCGCAATGCGCGCGCAACCTTGATTGGTTCAAGCCGTTCGGCAAAACGCTTGAGTGGAATTTCCCGCATGCGAAGTGGTTTGTCGGCGGCACGATCAACGCCGCCTACAACTGCCTCGATCGCCATCTCGACGGCCCGCGCCGCAACAAAGCCGCGCTGATTTGGGAGGGCGAGCCGGGCGACTCGCGCGTGCTGACCTACCAGATGCTCGCCGACGAAGTGGGCAGGTGCGCCAACGCGTTGAAGAGCATCGGCGTCAAGGATGGCGACCGCGTCGCGATCTACATGCCGCTGGTGCCGGAGGCGGCGATCGCGATGCTGGCGTGCGCGCGAATCGGTGCGATTCACTCGGTGGTCTTCGCCGGCTTCTCGTCCGAAGCGCTGGCCGATCGGATCAACGACGCGGAAGCGAAGGTCTGTATCACCGCGGACGGCGGATGGCGCCGCGGGCAAATCGTCGAGCTCAAGAACAATGTCGATGAGGCGCTGAAAAAGTGTCCATCGATCCAGAAAGTCCTCGTGCTCAAGCGGGCCGGCAACAAAGTCGAGATGCGCAAAGGGCGCGACCTGTGGTGGGACGAGCTGGTTCCCGCGCAAAGCCCCCGATGCGAGGCCGCCGCGCTCGACTCCGAGCATTCGCTCTACACGCTTTACACCAGCGGCACGACCGGCAAACCCAAGGGCGTCGTGCATACGACCGGCGGGTACCTGACGCATGTCCTGATGACGATGAAGTGGGTGTTCGACTTGAAGGAGGACGACATCTACTGGTGCACCGCGGATATCGGATGGGTTACAGGCCACAGTTACACCGTGTACGGGCCGCTGGCGGCGGGCGCGACGGTCGTGATGTATGAAGGCGCGCCGAACTTTCCCGCCAACGATCGCTTCTGGCAGATAATCGCGAAGTACCACGTCAGCATCTTCTACACCGCGCCCACTGCGATACGGACTTTCATCAAATGGGGCGAGGCGTGGGTGAAAAAGCATGACCTGTCGAGTCTGAGATTGCTCGGTTCGGTCGGCGAGCCGATCAATCCCGAAGCCTGGATGTGGTACCGCAAAGTTATCGGCGGCGAGCGATGCCCGATCGTCGATACCTGGTGGCAGACCGAGACCGGCGGGATCATGATAAGCCCGATGCCCGGTGCGACCACCACCAAGCCCGGCTCCGCGACGTATCCGCTGCCCGGCATCGCAGCCGACGTCGTCACGCGCGAGGGCAAGAGCGTCGGCGCCAATCAGGGCGGCTTGCTGATCGTGCGCAAGCCGTGGCCCGGGATGCTGCGAACGATCTACCGCGACCCCGAGCGCTACAAGAACAATTACTTTGTCCAGATTGACGGCGCCTATTTCACCGGCGACGGAGCGCGGCGCGATCAGGACGGCTACTTGTGGATCATGGGCCGCGTGGACGACGTGATTAACGTGTCCGGCCATCGCCTGGGCACGATGGAGATCGAAAGCGCGCTGGTCTCGCATGCGGCGGTTGCGGAGGCCGCGTGCGTCGGGCGCCCCGACGAGATGAAGGGACAGGCCGTGGTCGCATTCGTCACGCTCGAGGGCGGGCGCAAGGGCGACGGCAAGTTGCGCGACGAATTGCGCGCGCACGTCGTCAAGGAAATCGGCGCGCTGGCGCGGCCCGAGGACATCCGCTTCACCGATGCGCTGCCGAAAACGCGCAGCGGCAAGATCATGCGGCGCCTGCTGCGGCAAATCGCGTCGGGCGATCAGACGCTTGGCGACACGACGACACTCGAGGATTTGTCGGTGCTCGCCAAGCTGCGCGATGAAGAGGAATAATTGAATGCGGAACCCACCGTGGGTTCCGCACCTCCTTGGGCAGGGGCTGCGGCCCCTGCACCCGCAGTGAGAAGACGCGAAAATCTGCGCAGCGCATCTTTTCGCGACTACACGATGGCAGGAGTGATCGCAGGGGTGACCCCTGCAACTCAGTATTAAGGCCGCCCGCCGTTGGCGGGCGCGGCCCCTGCCGATGGCACGGCTGGCCAGTATTAAGAGCGGGGGTGAGCCCTGCACCCAGTATTAAAACAAAGATGCGGGCGGAGTTTATCCTGAGTACTCGAAGGGCCCTGTTAGAAGGGGTTTAGGGGAAAGGGCGGCCGTCTTGTGACCCTCCCTACTAGTCAGTTGGCTTGCAGATGACTTACTAGTTCGATGACGCGGGCGGGGTCGATAATGACTATTGCCGCCGCACCGACGGCGAACATGATCGCGAACCCCGCCATCAGGCGCAGGTAGAAGGCCGGCTGATGGCTGGTCTGCGCTACTCCCGACTTGAAGATCGCGTTGACTCCGGCCGCCAGCGTGAGACCGATCACAGCGTCGCGCGCGGCGCTGGTGCCTGCCTGAACAAAAGACGCCAGTGTCAGCGAGATCGCGTCGACGTCCACCAGTCCGCTGATAGCCGAAACCACCATCTGGCCGTTGTACCCCGCGTAATTCTTGGCGACGCGGGTAATCAGCAGTACGATGGTGAATCCCACGCCGAACTTGAGCGCGGGGCGGATCGAAAATGGGTTGCGGAAGGTGGAATCCGCAACCTGGTCGCTTTTTTTCGTTTTCACCGGCGCGCGCGCCAGTACCAGGGCGGCGGCGAATCCCGCGAGCATCATCGCAGCGAAAGCAGGGATTGCCGCGATCGCGAGCGTCGGGCTAATCACCGCGACCAGCAGCAGCATCCGCGGGAATAGTATCGAATTGGCTATCAGCGAGTAGCGGGCCGCCGACACGGCAGACTTCGGCGCGTCGGCGACTGCGCGCGAGATCCCGGCGGTATAGGCGGTCGTCGAGGCGATTGCACCGACTATCGCAGTGAGTAATTCGCCGCGCTCGCGCCCGGTAAACTTGGTCAGGAAATAGCCGACATATGAGACGCCGGATACGAGGATTACGAATAGCCAGATTTTGCGCGGCTCAAAAAATCCGAATGGTCCGTAGCTGCCGGCCGGCAGCAGCGGGTAGATGATGAAAATCAGGCCGAGAAAACTCAGCGTATCGATGTATTCGCGGTCGGAGACCGCATCGCGCACAAAGTGGCGCAACTGATCGCGCTCCGCCAGAATCGCCGCGAGCACGATTCCGAGCCCGGCGCCGAACTGACGGTCCGAGGTGAGGCACAGGCCAGCCAAGACGAAGGTCGCGGCGGCGGCGAGCTCGGTGGTGATGCCGCTGCGCTCCGGATGCTGCGCGCGCAACACGAGCAGAGCGCCGATCGTACCGGCGAACAATGCGATCGCGATCGCCGGGTTGCCGACGTGGCCCGCGACCGCGCCGAGCAGCGCGATTATCAGGAAATCGCGCATCCCGGCACGCGGCGGATCGTCGGGTCCGGGTTCTCGCGTACGGCCGACGAGGAATCCGATCGCCAGCGCGAGCAGGAATCCCAGGGCGGGTGAGTTGGGGCCGGTCAGCTCGGGCATCGAGACAGGAATGTTAGCGGAATGTTACGACAAATGCTTACCGGAGCAGCAAATAGGGGAACTTAATTTCATGTGAAACCCACCGTGGGTGCAGGGGTGACCCCTGCAGCCAATGTTAAAACAAAGATGCGGGCGGAGTTTACTCTGAGTACTCGAAGGGCCCGGTTAGAACTTTTTTGTGTCATCCTGAGCGCAGCCGAAGGATCTCGCGCGCGCAAGCGCGTGCCCTCGCAGGCGCCAGACCAGATCAACGACCCGATACTGAAATTCTTGAAATCAGCATCCTAAGGTCACTAAGAAGAAAGTCCCTCAGCCATCGAATCCTGGCGTGTCCGCGATCTGGGTATATCGTTCAGTCCAGTCGCGCAGGGTTCCCATCTTGCTCGCGACTTCGGCCTCGTAGCGCTGGATATATTCCCAGATGATCAGTCGGTCGAGCAGCATGTAGAGGGAAAAGCGTTCGCGGAAACCGGGTCGCGGCGCGCGGAGCTGCAGGTAAGTGGCCAGGAACTCGCGCGCCAACTCCGGATCCCGATCGAAATATTCGGCAGTTATCCGCGACAGATCGGTCTCGCCATCGCCGAAATAGCATCCCATGAAGTCGAAGACCCCGCTGACCTGCCATCCATCGGGTGTTCGACTCAGTACTACGTTGCCTTCCTTGTAGTCCTCCATCGTGAAGCACGGAGTAAAAGATACTGCTAACGCGGCGTTCGCGCGTTCGATCAATTCTTCGGCCCACTCGACATCAGCCGTCGTCGTGCGATCGCTCGCGCTATGCGCTCGTTCGAGGTAGCGGCGGACGCGCGCGGTGACGAGCTCGCGATGCGGCGGCGGCTGAATCACTTCACCGTAGCCGTTATTGAAGGGCCAATCGGCGTGATCCTTCACCGGCACCGGTCTGACGATATCCCGGTCCGGATCGTAGCGCGCGCAGCAAGGCATCGTGACCTGCTGCATCGCGACGAGGTTGTATGCCATCGTCCGCGCAATCGCGCGGAGGTCGGCGCCGGTCAGGTCGCGTCGCACCTTGCGATCCGTGACCTGCAGCCCCGGCATCCGGGGCATGATCACGTAGCTCCAGGGAAAAAAGTCGCAAGAATCATCAATCTGATATGGCCATGGCACGGGCACGCTCGTCCGCTCGTGGAGGATGCGAGTGAAGAAGCGCTCGGTCGGAAACTGAGGAGGTCCATGCGGCGCTCCGCGGAACACGAACTCGCCGACGCTCGAGGTGACGAACAGGTTTTGCCCGAACAGCCCGCATGGCACGGGCTCGACCGTCAGCAAATCGCCCAACTCGAAGCGAGTGAGCGCGCGGCGAAGCACGTCGTGACTAATCGGCCCGAGCCGTTTCGAAGTTTCGTAAATTCGTTGAGCCATCGTCGGCGCTGCTGAATTTCAATCTTGCGCGATCGATGACCACTAGTCGAGTTCTACGCTCCGTCAACTGCCAGTAGCTGCGCGCGTCCGGTCGGACTGCGATGCCTATACAGCGCCATCGCTGGATCCTGCCGGCGGCGGAGTGCGGATCAACCCATAAGCCGTCACCGCGAAGAAGACGGCCAGGTTGATCGAAGCAGCCGCGATCAGCGCCGCGTTCGGATGGTCGGGAAAATGTGACGAGGTGTCGCTGAGATGCTTGATGTAGACCAGGTTAAACAGGAACGTCGCGCTTACGACGGCGAAGATCGAAGTGAGAAAGCCGCTCTCCAGCGCGATCGGAATCAGAAATACGATCGGGTAGTACAGATATCGCTCATGCATTCGGGGCGCGAACATGAAGAACCCGAATAGCGCGACGAAAATCGCGAGCATCGCGGCGCCGGCGGACCGCGCGCGCCAGATCAGATACGACGCGATCAGGTAAACGGCGCATGTCAGCGAAAGCCCCAGCGCGCTGTACGAAACGCCGCCGAAGATTTTGTCGGTGTCGGGCGTGCCCATCCCGCCGACCAACCCCATGAAATTGAACGCGCCCACCGAAGCTTCGCTGAATCGCGTGCCGAGATCCTTATATACGTTGATTATCCAATCCCACGAATGTCCGAGTTGATACGGCATGATTCCAATCGCAACCGTGCCGAAGAATGCACCCGCAGACCATCCGCATTCGCCGACTCCCGCGTTGAACAGCGTCCACAGTCCCAGCGGCGGCGTGAATGCGATCGCTTGCGGCTTGGCCAGGATCGCGATCGCGGCCGCGCTCCATCCCAGCCGATAGCGGCCGGTGAGGATCAGGATCGCGGCGGCGATCATCGGCAGCGCGACTATCGAATCGCTCTGGCCCCATACCACCGTATCGAAGATGAGCGCCGGGTTAAGCGCGAACAGCATCATTATAATGATGGCGCGCAAGCCGCGTCCGTCGCGCCACGCCGCAAAGTACAGCGTGAGACCGATAAAAAGATCGGCAATCAGCGGCGGCGTCTCGACGATCACGCGGAAACCGTTTGCGGTCGGCTCGATCAACCTGCCGATCCATCCTGAGAGCCACAGCAGGTACAGCGACCCGGGCGGATAGGCGTCAACCGGCAGACCGGGATCGTAAATTCGTGAGGGGCCCACAACGGTGGCCAGCAACGCGCGATTGGTCTTCGCCCAGATGTCCCAGTAGAAGCCGGTGAAATGAAATAGCGCGGCAAACTTGACCGCGGTGATCGCGAGCATGAGGCCGGCAGGGAGCATCCACGCCGATCGCCCTGCCCCAAGCCCCGGCCGCCATATTACGGCGAGCGCCCATCCCAGCATCCCCAGCAGAATCAGGCCGGATACAACGCCCGTCGCACGGATCGAGACTCTGCTATCCGGCTGATGTACCTGCTCCTTGTAGTGTTCGCGAATTGCGGCGAGATCGAATCCGCGCGCGCTACGCGACGCCGGACTCGCAACGGCGATCGCTTTAATATTGCGAAATGACGCGCGGCCCGTATCCGGGAAATCCGCCACACCGAGCTGGCAGAGCAATTCACTCGAATCGCCCCATCGATCTTCCTTCAGAAAGAACGAGAGTTTCTGCCAGCCCGTCGTGCCGTGCAGATGCGCCGAGACGAGTCGGATTCCGTCGTAGGTGCTGACGGCTATATTCGCGCCGCCGGCGTGCGGCTGCGCACCCTCGACGCTCACTTCGGCGCTGATTTCGTAAATCCCGGGCCGTAGTATCAGCGCCTGATGCCAGCTCGCATAGTTCGGATTCAGATTGGAGATTCCAAGCGCGCCGCCCCCGGCCGGCGTATAGGTCCATGAAAACTTGCTCAGCTTCTTGTCGGAAGACAGCGCGTACCAATCCGCCGGCGCGCCGTCGAAGCCGGCGGTAAGGTCGCCGTTCTTTACGAGATTAGTTTCAGCAAAGGCGCAAATCGGCCTCCAGAGCCATGATGCGCACATTGCGAGCGCCGCAACCGCGATGAATCGCCACATTGCTCGATCGAATCCGATGCCGTCAGCGGTACCGATCCCCGCGCATCCAATCAAGTCTCAATACCCATATGCAAGACCTGATGCGTTTCACGCGGCCGCCGACTAGGATGTGCCACAACCAGCTCGAAAGCCAAGGGGGTGCCAAAATGGAAGAGAAATCACGCGGTGCGACTCTGACGATCTTCGCGCTGCTGCTCGCACTGATGGCGATCTCCAATTTCGGCAAGCCGTTCTCGCATAACCCCGGCGTCGGCTTTGTTTTCTTCGGCACGCGGCTTTCGGGCGCGCCCAACATGATCGTCGCTCCGATTTTCGGGATCATCCTCGCCGTGTACGTGTACGGAATTCTGGCGATGCGCAAGTTTGCGCTGCCGATCGGAATCTTTTACGCCGCGTACGTGATCGTCAACATGCCGCTGTTCCTCCTGAAGTACCACGGCACCGCGGTGATGCAGGAGCACTCGTGGGCCTACCTTCTACCCTACCCGTTCGTCGCGATTGGCGTGTCGTCGGGCGCAGCCTGGCTGCTGTACCGCCGCAAGGCCGACATGCGGTGAAGCTTTTCGATTTCTCCAACCGGCGCGCAATCGAGGATTTCCGCGCTTATGCGGCCGAGCGTGCTATCGCGTTCAGCAATCTTGAAGCCACTAACGAAAATGCTCGCCAGCTCTCGATTCTCGATCCGCTGGTCACTGAAAAACGGTTCGCTTACGTCGGCGAGCCGGATCATTTCATTCATGAGAAATACGCGTACCGGCTCCTGATGCTGAAGTACCTGGCTGGGCGCGGGTTCACACATCTAGGCGAGGAAATCGGCGCTTCGGATGGAATGCGGATCGATCGCTTTCTCGGGACCGGCGACGAGTCGCACGTCGAACGCATCGCGATCTATGGCTACTCCGGCACGATTCGGACCGATCGCGACGACACTCCGACCGGAATCCTCCGCGACAGCTTTGGAGCCGCGTACCCGACCGCGCAATTCGCTGCCGAGCAGAAGCGATTCGCACATGGCATCCGCGAAATCGGCGCGCACCTCGAATCAGCGGAGAGCGGCTCGCGCCTGCACTTCTTCGGGTTCGATATCGATGCCATGCCGGGTGGCGGCTATGAGGATCTCGCCGAAATACTCGAGTCCGTACCAGCCGATGCGACGATCGATCGAATACGGAATGCACTCCAGCGCGTAAAGGGCGAAACGATCGATGCGGAAATCGCGCGGCTCGACGAAGCGCTGAGATTGATCGAAGCCGACAGCAATCGCCTGGCGGAAATTCTCGGCGCCGACCGGGTAAGCGCAATCCGCCACTGCGCAACCTGCATCCGCGACAGTTTCAACTACGTGCGCATCACATATCCGGCGAAGAGCTGGGATGCGCTCAATCCGGGAATGGCTTTTCGTGAGCGCTACATGCAGCGGCAGCTTAACCATAGGATCGGACAAATGCGTGCGAACGAAAAGCTCGCATTGATGAGCCACAACATGCACCTGTGCCGAGCGCCGGATGCGGTCCTAAGGAGCGACGCCGCCGCGGGTCCGGGCGGGAAGACCGACCCTCCCCTTGGAGCGTGGCTGTCAGCGCGCTATCCGGCAGAAGTGTTCTCGATCTGGATGATTGTCGGGCGCGGCAGAGACTCGCAGCCGTTTCCTTCGCTGTCAAATAACATTCGAGAAAAGGCTGGAACGCTCAATGCCATCCTGGGCGGGATCGGCGATTGCTTCATACTGCCAATCGACGGGGCCGACTCGCGTGCGCGGCTACTAGCTGAAAATATCGAGATCATGCATGACGCCAACGGCGGCGTCCGCACGGCGATCGCAATGCAGGCGGATGCGATATTTTTCATCCGCGAGGTGACTCCGCTGCGGGCATAGAGTCTGGCGACAGCTTGGCGGTAGAATTGTCCCTGGCCGCGACCCGTCCGTGACGCGGCTCCGCGAGGTGCTCGAATGAAACGATCACGCGACGGATCGATCATTGGACGACGCGAATTCCTGAAACGAGGCGTGCTTGCCGGCGTGGGCGTATCGATCCTGCCGCTGGCCGGCGCCGTCGGCGCGTCGGTCGAGGCGGCGCCGCACGTTCGCCGTTACTCGACGCTTGGCCGCACGGGTCTTAAGATTTCCGACATCTCGTTCGGCGCCAGCCGGCTGAGCGCCGGAAACGAAGACCTGGTCCGTCACGCATTCGATTGCGGCGTCAACTACTTTGACTCGGCCGATACTTACACTGGCGGCGAATCCGAAACCACGATCGGCAACGCGCTCAAGGGGATGCGCGAAAAGGTCTTCCTGACCTCGAAGACGATGGCGCAAGCGGACGACAGCCGCGCGTCGATGATGAGCGCGCTCGAAGCAAGTCTGCGCCGCCTGCGGACCGATCGCATCGACGTGTACTTCAACCACGCGGTCAACGATCCGGCGCGGCTGAAGAATCCCGAGTGGCACGAATTCGTCGCGCAGGCGCGGCGCCAAGGCAAGATTCGGTTCACCGGGATGTCGGGCCACGCGAGCAATCTGGCCGAATGCCTCGACTACGCGATCGACAGCGGGCACTGCGACGTGATCCTGTGCGCGCACAACTTCGGCCAGGATCCGCGCTTCTACCAGCGCTTCACTCGCAACTTCGATTTCGTCGCGAGACAACCCGAACTGCCCCGCATCATGGAAAAGGCCAAACAGCACGGCGTCGGCGTGGTTGTGATGAAGACCCTGATGGGCGCGCGCTTGAACGATATGCGGCCGTATGAATCCGGCGGCGCCACCTTCTCGCAGGCGGCGTTTCGATGGGTGCTGTCGAATGCAAACGTGAACGCGCTGATCGTCTCGATGACGAGCCGCCAACTCATCGACGAATACCTGGGCGCGTCGGGCGCGCGCGCGACTGCGGCGGCAGATCTTCCGCTGTTGAATCGCTACGCGACTCTCAACGGCGATTCGCAGTGCCGTCCCGCATGCAACGAGTGCGCGAATGCATGTCCTTACGGCGTACCGATCGCCGACGTGATGCGCACGCGGATGTACGCTCGAGACTACGGCGATATGCGCCTTGCGCGGAGCGAATACGCGATGCTCTCAGAGAACGCCGCGGCGTGTCTCAGTTGCGATGCGAAGCCGTGCGCAGGGGCGTGTCCGCACGGGATCGCGACGGAAGTGTTGCTGGCGCCAACCCATCGCATGCTCGCATAGCCACTCAACGGACTCTCAAATGCTTTGGACGGACAAATGCAGCGCTAGCCTTTCTGAATCATGACCTCCGTGGCCTTAACGACGGCGGCCACCTTGTCGCCCTTCTTCAGGCGAAGTTCTTCCGCGCTCCTCCTGGTAATAACGGCCTCGACGATATTGTCTCCGACCTTGAGACAGACGAGCGCGGTGACGGTCCCAAGAACTACCTCGGTAATTTCGCCCTTTAGATGGTTGCGAGCGCTGAGTGCCATAGAAAATTTCCTCCTCGCGTGACTTTTGGCCCCTGCAAATGTGAGCGTGGGGCCTCGATGCATTTGTCGGCCGGGACTCGGACTCTATCGCCGGCGCTCAATCCCTGCAAATCGCTCGGCAATTTGGACGCCGCATGGTCAGAACGGAATCCGCGCGGTCAGGATGAGGTTGTGGTTGTATTTCTGATGATACGTCACCGCGACCTGCTCGCCGACGCCGAACGTCAAGCCGACGCGGTCGTGAATCGGAATCCGCCCGATCAAAATCCCAGGCGTCAGATAGAGCGTGCTGTGCCCGGTGTCGCTGCCATACGACTGCCAGGTGTAGTTGGTTTCAAACTCCGGCCAGAAATATTTGAAGAGGCGATACTGGAAGGTGGTATTCCAAGCCACCGGCATCCCCAGCCGGTCGAGAGTGGCGTGACCGCCGGCGGCGAACGTGACGCCGACCGTCGATTGGACGTCGAAGTCGCCAAACCCTTTGCCGGCCGCCAGGGTCGGCGTGAAGAGCGCGTGCCCGTTGCCGTTGACGTTCGAGCCGGTCGGCACGCTGAACCCCATGAAGGCGGTGACGATGTAATTGTCG
>Ga0097691_1000036_pt1 | contig 120285 bp, 133 predicted proteins | sample NGESurdeep072012_8_FD_72858 | JGI IMG/M metagenome (GOLD analysis project Ga0097691, IMG submission 72858) | Arctic peat soil microbial communities from Barrow, Alaska - NGEE Surface sample 210-1 deep-072012 | ecosystem: Environmental > Terrestrial > Soil > Wetlands > Peat ... | reverse complement strand
CTCCTCTCGCCTCCCCGCCGCGCCAACATACCCCCTTCCCAGCCCGTCGCCGGTGCCGAGAAACCACAAGCCGTGCCCTCGCCCACCAACCGACCCACAAAATCTGGTCCCACTGGCGCCCTGGAGCCCTTATAATCCCGGCAGCCCGCGCAATATCTCTTCTCTACGTTCCAGGAGGCATCCCAGCACACTTTGTCACGGCGGAAGAAAACCGTCGGTCTCGACCTCGGCACGAGCCGGGTCGCGGTGGTCATAGCCGAGTCTGACGACCCCGGTGCTCCCGTGAGCATCATCGGTGTGGGCGAGAGCCCCTCCGAAGGCCTGCGCAAGGGCGTGGTCGTCAACCTCGACAAGACGATCGCGGCCATCCAGGCCGCCGCCGTCACCGCGGAAAGAATGGCCGGCCAGCGCATCGAGTCGGTCGTCGTCTCCCTGGCAGGCACCCATCTCTGGTCACAGAACTCCACCGGCGTGGTCGCCGTCGCCCGGCCCGACCACGAGATCAGCGAAGACGACATCCAGCGCGTGGTCGAGGCAAGTCGCGCGATCAGCGTCGCCTCCGACCGCCAGGTCATCCACGTCATCCCCCGCGCCTACACAGTCGACGGGCAGGACGGCGTGAGGGATGCGATCGGCATGACCGGCCACCGGCTCGAGGTCGAGACGAACATCATCACCGGCGCGCAGACCGCCATCCAGAACGTGATCAAATGCGTGCACGGCGCCGGCTTCGACGTCGAGGACGTCGTCTGTGCCGGGCTCGCGGCCGGCGAAGGCGTGCTGAGCCAGCAGGAGATCGAGCTCGGCGTCTGCCTGATCGAGATCGGCGCGGGCACCACGAACGTGGTCGTCTACAACGACGGCACGGCCCGCCACCTCGCGGTGCTTCCCGTGGGCGGCAACCACGTCACCAGTGACATCGCGATCGGCCTGCGCACCACGCTGGACGAGGCGGAGAGTCTGAAGCTCAACTACGGCCACTCGCTGCCGGAGGCGATCGACCAGTCTGAGAAGGTCGAGGTGCGGCAGGTTGGCGGCGACAGGATCACCGCCCTCCCGCGCCGTTTTCTCGCCGAGATCATCGGTCCGAGGATGCAGGAGATCTTCCTGATGGCCCGCGAAGAGGTCCGCAAGACGGGCTTCGACCACCTGCTCCCCGCGGGCGTCGTCGTCACGGGCGGCGGATCGCGCCTCATGGGCACGATGGATGCGGCGTCGTACGTCTTCGACACCTCGGCGCGGCTCGGCCAGCCGACCGGGCTCGCCGGCCTGGCCGACAAGGCGCACGGACCCTCGTTCGGGGTCGCGTCCGGCCTGGTGAAGTGGGGCTCACGGGCGCCCGCACGGAACTACGGAAACCGCCAACCCGCGTTCGGCAGCACGTATCAAAAAACAGTGAGGTGGCTGCGCGATTTTTTCTAGAGAGCAAACCCGAAGCCAGCTGGAGCTCGCCATAGCCAAAGCAAATCCGGATCAGGAGGAAGTAATGAAAGAAAGCTTGTTGCACGAAGGGCGAGCGCGAATCAAGGTCGTCGGCTGTGGTGGCGGTGGCGGAAACGCCGTCAATCGCATGATCTCGAAAGCGCTCAAGGTCGAGTTCATCGCCGTCAACACGGACAAGCAGGCGCTCGAGCGCTGCCAGGCCGACGTCAAAGTCGTGATGGGAAGCAAGATCACCCGCGGACTCGGGGCCGGCGGCGACTGGACGCGCGGCCGCGACGCCGCGGACGAGAGCCGCACCGAGCTGTCCGCGGTCGTGCAGGACTCGGACATGGTGTTCATCACCTGCGGCATGGGCGGCGGGACCGGCACCGGGTCGGCCGCGATCGTGGCGCAGCTGGCGAAGGAGGCCGGCGCCCTGACCATCGGCGTGGTCACAAGGCCCTTCGCGTTCGAAGGTCGCATCCGCAACGACACCGCCGAGGAAGGCATCAAGGCGCTGCGCAGCCAGGTCGACGCGCTGATCGTCGTGCCCAACGACCGCCTGGCCCAGGTCGCCAGCTCCAAGACCACGCTCGAGGAAGCGTTTCGGATGGCGGACGACGTCCTGCGCCAGGGCGTGCAGGGCATCTCGGACCTCGTCACCCAGCCTGGCGTCATCAACCTCGACTTCGCCGACGTGAAGGCGATCATGGAAAACGCGGGCGAGGCCCTGATGGGCATCGGCCACGGTGCGGGCGACACTCGCGCCGAGGACGCCGCCAAGCAGGCCGTTTCCAGCCCGCTGCTCGAGACGTCGATCGACGGTGCCAAGGGCATCCTGTTCAACATCACGGCCGGCAAGGACATCACCCTTCAAGAGGTCCAGAAAGCGGCCGAGATCGTGCGCGCGGCGGCTGACCCCGGCGCCAACATCATCTTCGGCGTCGTGCGCGACGAGACCATGCAGGGCGAGATCAAAGTCACGGTCATCGCCACCGGGTTCGGGGGGAAGACCCAGGTCGAAGCCAAGCAGGAGACGATGCGTCGTACGATCGAGCGGCCGGAGTTCGGAGCCGAAGAGCTCGGCGACATCAACATCCCGGCGTTTCTCCGCAACCGAATGTAACCAGGAGCTTTTATGCGCTGCCCGTACTGCGGTCATCACGACCTGAAGGTCGTCGACTCACGCGACTCGGAGGTCGGTGAGGCGATTCGGCGCAGGCGCGAGTGCCTGCAGTGCGGGCAGCGATTCACCACGTACGAAAGGATCGAGACAGTCCCGTTCTTCGTCACCAAGAAGGATGGGCGGCGTGAGGACTTCGATCCCCAGAAGCTGTTCACCGGCCTGAAGAAAGCCACCGAGAAGCGCGACATCTCGCCGGAACGCCTGCGCGCGATCGTGGATGACATCGAAGCCGAGCTGCGGCGCTCCGGTCGGGTCGAGATTCCGAGCGGGGAGATCGGCGAGATGGTCATGAACCGCCTGCGCGACCTCGACGAGGTCGCCTACATCCGGTTCGCCTCCGTCTACAGGGAGTTCATGGATCTGCAGCAGGTCAAGAAGGAGATCGAGCAGGTCCTCAGCTCCCGCCGTTCGTAGAGTTCTCGGCGTGACCACCACGCCTGCGGCGCTTCACGTTCCCGAGCTGGCTGACGAGCCGGGCCTGGTTCACGGCTTCTCGACGCTGGCGCTTGGCTCGGTCGGCTTGAAGCATGCCCTCGACCCCGCGCCCGTGCTGGCTGCGCGGCGCACCTTTGCCGGCGTGCTCGGCCTGGACGGCGCCCAGCTCACCACCCTCGGGTCGGTGCACGGGGCGTCGGTGGCTCGAGTGGACGAGCCGCTCGACTCAGTTGACGACGTCGATGCGCTGCTCACGGACCAGCCGAGCGTGGCCCTGTTCGCGACCTACGCCGACTGCTACCCCATCGTGCTGTGGGACCCCGAAAAGCGGGTCGTAGGACTTGTGCACGCAGGCTGGCGCGGCACGCAGGCCAGGGTGGCGACGGCGGCGGTGACCTTCATGCAGGACGAATACGGATGCCACCACATCCGAGCTGGAATCGGACCCGGCATCTGCGGCCGCTGCTACGAGGTCGGGGAGGAGGTCGCATCACAGTTCCACGCTCTGTTCGTCACACCCTCGGGCGACCGATTCTTGCTCGACCTCGCTGCCGCCAACCGCGCGCAGCTCGAACACGCCGGCGTCAAGGCGGTCTATGACATCGGCATCTGCACCAAGGAGCACTACCTCTTTCCTTCTCACCGCCGCCATCCCGACGGCAAGCGATTCGGCGCCATAGTCGCGCTTAAATGAGCGAAAACCTCGGCGGTTTTCGCTGCGCGCAAGCGCGACCAGGATGGGACCTGCTGATTGCATCGCCCGCCGGCTTCGCCGGAGGGCTGCTCACTTTCCCCGGGATGGGACTTAATTTATTTGTCACTCCAAGCCATGCGCGCAGGCCATAAGCGTGTGGAGTCGCGGCCGGGATGAACCCGGCCGCCCCGGCCACGCGGTGACCGAACCGACCGTGCTCGAGCGTCTGGCGCGAGTCAGCGCGCGCATCGCCGCCACCGGAAGGAATCCCGACGAGGTGGCCATCGTGGCGGTGACCAAGGGATTCGGAGTCGACGTTTGCCGCGAGGCGCTTGCTTCCGGCCTGCGCGTGCTTGGCGAGAACCGAGTACAGGAGGCGCTGCAGAAAATGGACGCGATGGCCCGCGGGGGCGCAGAGGGTGCATTGGCAGCCCACTGGCACCTCATCGGGCACCTGCAGACCAACAAGGTCAAGCAAGCCGCCGGGCGATTCGCGCTGATCCAGACCGTCGACTCGGCGCGACTGGCGGAGGCGATCGCCCGCCACGCGCCGGGTCAAGCCGTCCTGGTGGAGGTCAACATCGCGCGCGAGCCACAAAAATCGGGTGTCGCGCCCGATCAAGCGCTCGACCTGATCAAAACGGTTTCGGGCCTGCTCGACCTTCACGGTTTGATGGGTATGGGACCGTCGGAGGGCGACCCGACGCCGGTGTTCAACGAGCTGCGGCTCCTGCATGACGAGGCCGAGCAGCGTGCCGGAAAGGGCCTGCCCGTCCTTTCCATGGGGATGAGCGGCGACTTCGAGGCCGCTCTGGCCGCCGGAAGCACGATGCTACGATTGGGTCAGGCGCTTTTTGGACCTCGCGCCTCGCCGGGCGCGCGCAGGGCGCTCCTTTGACAAGCCAATGCTGATCGCATCCATCCTCATCTACGCCCTCTACGCCCTCATCATCCTGATCCTGGTGCGGGTTGTTTTCTCGTGGACGAATCCCTATCCGAACAACTCGGTCTACCGGTTGGTCTTTCGGGCGACCGAGCCGGTTCTTGCTCCGGTCCGGCACCGGCTGCCGCCCATGTCCGGAATGGACCTCTCGCCGCTGGTCGTGACGCTCGTCGCCTACTTCGTGATCGCCGCTTTGCGCAACCTGACGGGCGCGTAACGCCATGTTCGAAAAGGTCGATCAGAAGGTCAGCTTCCCTGACCTGGAGAAGCAGTTGATGGCCCGCTGGAAGGAAGAGGGCACCTTCCAGAAATCGCTCGACCTTCGGGCCGGCAGGCCGCGCTTCGTCTTCTATGAGGGTCCACCGACGGCCAACGGAAAGCCGGCCACCCACCACATCCTCGCGCGCGCCTTCAAAGACCTTTTCCCACGCTACAAGACGATGAAAGGGTTCTACGTCGAGCGCAAGGCCGGTTGGGACACGCACGGCCTGCCGGTCGAGATCGAGATCGAGAAGAAGCTCAAGATCTCGGGCAAGTTCGAGATCGAAAACGAGATTGGCATCGAGCGCTTCAACGAGCTCTGCCGCGCGAGTGTTTACGAGTACGTCTCGGACTGGGTCGCCTTCAGCGAGCGGATGGGCTTCTGGCTCGACTACGACAACGCCTACTGGACCCTGACGCCCGACTACATCCAGTCAGTCTGGTGGGCGCTCAGCGAGATGTGGAAGCAGGGCCTCGTCTACAAGGGCTTTCGCGTCGCGCCTTACTGCCCCCGCTGCGCCACGCCGCTGTCCAGCCACGAGCTCGCCCTGGGCTACCAGGACAACGTGCCCGACCCGAGCGTTTACGTACGATTCCGCCTCAAGAATGACCCCAAAACGGCCATCCTTGCGTGGACGACGACGCCATGGACGCTGCCGGGAAACGTCGCCCTGGCAGTCGACAACGACGTCGATTACATCAAGGTCACGGACGGTGACAATGGATTCCTGATTCTGGCCGAGGCCCGACTCTCGGTGCTCAACGAGTCGCCTGAGGTCGTCGAGCGGATGAAGGGCAGTGACCTGGTCGGCCTCGAATACGAACCGCTCTATCCGTACTCGATCCCGGCTGAGGGTCGCGCACATTACGTCGTCGACGCAGATTTCGTCTCCACCGAGGAAGGCACCGGCGTCGTGCACACCTCGGCGCTCTATGGCGTCGATGACCTCAGGCTCTGCCAGGAGAAGGGCATTCCGTTCAAGCACACGGTGGGCCTGGATGGAAAGTTCCTGCCGTACGTCGAGCAGTTCGCGGGCCTTCATGTCAAGGAGGCCGACCCGGTAATCCTCGACGACCTCAAGGCGCGCGGCCAGCTGTACAAGTCCGAGACGATCCTGCACACATATCCCTTCTGCTGGCGGTGCAGCACGGCGCTGATCTACTACGCGCTCGACTCGTGGTACGTGCGGACCACGGAGCGCAAGTCGGAGCTCATTGCCAACAACACCGCGACCAACTGGGTCCCCGCGCACATCAAGACCGGCCGCATGGGCGACTGGCTGGAGAACAACGTCGACTGGGCGATCTCCCGCTCGCGCTACTGGGGCACGCCGCTGCCGTTCTGGGTCTGCGACAAATGCGGCGACCAGCGCTGCGTGAGCTCGTCGGACGAGCTTGGCCTCAAGGAGGACGTGGACCTGCACCGCCCGTTCATCGACACGGTGACGCTGCCGTGCGCGAAGTGCGACGGCGTGATGAAGCGAGTTCCCGAAGTGCTCGACACGTGGTTCGACTCAGGATCGATGCCTTTCGCGCAGCGCGGCCATCCCCGCCACGGTGAGAAGGAGTTCAAAGAGAGCTTTCCCGCGGACTTCATCTCCGAGGCGATGGACCAGACGCGCGGTTGGTTCTACTCGCTCCTGGCCATCTCGACGCTGCTCTTCAAGCAGAACGCCTATCGCAACGTCATCTGCCTGGGCCTCGTGGTCGACCCGAAGGGCAAGAAGGCATCCAAGTCTCGTGGCAACGTGCTGGACCCGAACTTTCTCTTCGACAACTTTGGCTCGGACGCCTTGCGCTGGTACTTCTATACGTCGACCCAGGTCGGCGAGAACTACCGCACCGGCGCGGAGACTCTTCGCGAGACCGTGCAGCAGTTCTTCATCCCGCTGTGGAACTGCTACTCGTTCTTCGTGACGTACGCGCGGCTGGATGGATTCGATCCATCCCAGGCGGCCGTGCCGGTCGCCGAGCGCCATGTGCTCGACCGATGGCTGCTCTCGAAGCTGAGCGGGCTCGTCGACGCGGTCACGGGTGGGCTGGACAGCTACGACGCCAATGAACCGGCGCGCCGGATCCAGCGATTCGTGGACGACCTCTCGAACTGGTATATCCGGCGCTCGCGGCGCAGGTTCTGGAAGTCGCAGTCGGACAGCGACAAGCTGGCCGCCTACCAGACGCTGTACGAGGCGCTGCGCACCGTCAGCCAGCTCATGGCGCCTTTCGTACCGTTCATCTCCGACGCCATGTATCGGAACCTGTCGAACGACGAATCGGTGCACCTCAGCGACTTTCCCGCGCCGACGCCAAATCACGATGCGCAGGTGGAGGCCGACATGGCGCGCGCCCGGCAGGCGGTCGAATCCGGCCTTTCGGCCCGCGATGCGGCGCGCCTGAAGGTGCGGCAGCCTCTGGCGTCGATCGCGCTTCCGGGCGACCCGCTTCCCGAGGAGATTGCCCAGATCGTGCGTGAGGAGCTCAATGTCAAGGAGCTGACGTTCAATGCGCCCGAGGTGAAGCTCAACACCGAGATCACCGAGGAGCTGAAGCTGGAGGGGCTGGCTCGCGAGGTCGTGCGAGCGATCCAGGATCGCCGCAAGAAGCTCGGCTTCAACGTCGAGGACCGCATTCAGACGCGGTACGAAGCCGACGGCATGCTCGTGAGGGCGATCGAACGGCACGGCGTATACATCAAAAACGAGACGCTCTCGGTCACCGTCGAGAATGGGCGCGCGGACGATTTCGATGGCGAGCAGCTGATGATCGAAGGAGAGCAGATCTGGATCGGCCTCAAACGAAACTAGCGAGCGGCCGGATCGCCTTCGGCCTCGTCGCCATCGCCGTCTTCGTGCTCGATCGGATCACGAAGAACCTGGTGGTGGCGCAGATCCCGTTTGGCACCGAGGTCCCTCTCTTGGGTCGCTTCGTGGGAATCATCAACGTGCACAACTCCGGGGCCGCGTTTGGCCTGGTCCCCGCCGGAGCGGGGGTGTTCCTGGTCGGGTCGGTGGTCGTGTCCATCGGGTTGGTCGTCTACGTGGCTCGCACACCCACCAGCCTGTGGGCCGGGCTCGTGCTCGGTCTGATCCTTGGCGGGACGATGGGCAACGGATTCGACCGCCTGGTACACGGGACCGTGACCGACTTCGTGAACGTCCACTTCTGGCCCGTCTTCAACGTCGCGGACTCGGCGATCAGCATCGGCGTGGTGGCGCTGATCGCGAGCTACCTGATACGCAAGCCAACCGCCTAGTAGCGACCGCCGCGGCCGCGCGGCTGGACCGCTTTCTCGCGGAGCATGCCGCCGACCTCAGCCGGTCGGCCGCCGCGCGCCTGATCAAGAGCCACCTGGTCCGGGTCAACGGGCACGCCGCCGATCCCGCGGACCGCGTGGCTGCGGGTGACGTCATCGATTTCGAGATTCCCGAGGCCTACGTCGCCGAGGCGACGCCGGAGGCGATTCCCCTCGAGATCCTGTACGAGGACGACGACCTGGCAGTCATCGACAAGCCGGCGGGGATGGTCGTCCACCCCGCGCCGGGCCATCACACCGGGACGCTCGTGCACGCGCTGCTCGGAAGGGGCGGCGGCTGGTCGGCGGTCGGGGGCGTGACGCGCCCCGGCATCGTCCACCGACTCGACAAGGGAACGTCGGGACTCATCGTGGTCGCACGCAACGACATGAGCCACCGGGCGCTGTCCGCGCAGCTCAAGGACCGCTCGCTCAGCCGCACGTACATGGCGATAGTTCGCGGGAGCGTGAGGGACGATGCCGGAGAGCTCGAGGGACCGATCGGGCGCGACCCGAAGGAGCGCAAGCGGATGGCTGTCGTCAGCGGAGGCCGGTTCGCGCGGACGCGCTACCAGGTGGTGGGCAGGCGCGGCGGCCATACTCTCCTGCGCTGTGACCTGGACACCGGCCGCACACATCAGATCCGCGTGCACCTGGCCGCGTTGGGCCACCCGGTGGCAGGCGACTCGGAATATGGAGGCGCCGAGGCCGGCGTCTCGCGGCCGATGCTCCACGCGTGGCGCCTGCGGCTGCGGCACCCGCGCACGGGCGAGGAGATGAGCTTCGAAGCGCCACCACCTCCCGACTTCGACGGATTCTGGTCGGGCTTGAAATGACAAAAGGGCGAGGCCTTCTGATCGTCATCTCCGGCCCGTCGGGAGTGGGGAAGGACACGCTGATCAAACGCCTCCTCGACCTCGACCCGAACCTGCGCTACTCCGTGTCGTGCACCACGCGAGCGCCGCGTCCGGGCGAGGTGGACGGGGTCGACTACTCGTTTGTCAGCCGAGACCGCTTCCAGCAGCTGATCGACGAGGACGCGTTCCTCGAGCACGCCACATACAACGGCAACCTCTACGGGACCATGATCGAACGGGTCGAACGGGAGCGTGAGTCGGGGCACGACATCGTGCTGAAGATCGAGGTGCAGGGCGCCGAGCAGGTGCGCGCGAGGGTGCCCGACGGGGTTTTCATCTTCCTCGTGGCGCCCTCGATCGACGAGCTCGTGAGGCGCCAGATGAAGCGCAACACGGAGACCTTTCACGACATGACGGCGCGCCGGTTGATCGCCACGCGAGAGATAGAGCACGCCTCGCGCTACGCCCACGTGGTGGTCAACGACCAGCTAGAGCGCGCGGTCGCCGAGATCCTGGCCATCATCCGCAACGCGCGCCAGCGCGACTTTCAAAACAGGCCGCGCGAGTCCCAAACTTAGCCCATGCCACTCGATCCCACACCGGTACCCGACGAGCTGCACGGCCTGCGCCTTGCCCTTCTCGTGTCCGGGGGCATCGCGGCGTACAAGGTGGTCGACCTGGCGTCCGCCCTCACCCAGGCGGGCTGCCAGGTGCGGGTTGGCATGACGCCGTCCGCCATGCGGTTCGTCGGTCCCGCGACGTTCCAGGGCGTGACCGGCAACACGGTGCTCACAGGGCTGTGGTCTCAGGGCGGCTCGCCCGAGCCGCACGTCGCGCTCGGCGACTGGGCACAGCTCATCCTGCTGGCGCCGGCCACCGCCAACGTGATTGGCCGCGTCGCGAGCGGCCGCTCCGACGACATCGTCACGGCGACGCTGCTCGCGGCGCGATGCCCGGTGGTGATCGCTCCGGCGATGAACGACGCGATGTGGTCGAAGCGCGCGGTCCAGGAGAACGTAGCAACGCTTCGACACCGCGGATTCACCGTGGTCGAGCCCGAGACAGGGCATCTCGCCAGCGGACACACGGGCACAGGCCGCCTGGCGACCGCCTCGAAGCTCTTGAAGGCGATGGCCGAGGGGGTGCGTTCGCGCTACGACCTGGCGGGCAAGCGAGTCATCGTGACCGCGGGCGGGACCCGCGAGCGGATCGACGCCGTGCGCTTCATCAGCAACTATTCGAGCGGCAAGATGGGGTTCGCCGTCGCCGCCGCCGCCGCCGACCGGGGTGCGCAGGTCACGCTTGTGTCGACCGCCAACCACCCCGCCCACCACGGGGTGCGGGTCAAGGAGGTCGTCACCGCCGACGAGATGCTGGAGGAGCTGCGCACCGAGATCAAGGGCGCCGACCTCCTGATGATGGCCGCGGCGGTGGCGGATTTTCGCCCGGCAAAGGCGGCCGCAGGAAAGATTCGCCGCGAGGACACGCCCACCCTGACCCTGGAGCTCGAGTCGATACCGGATCTCATCGCGACGCTCGGGCGCGAGAAGGACGCGGCGGGCGTCTTCCGGGTCGGTTTCGCGGCGGAGGACTCGGACCTCGCCGGCAAAGGGCTCGAGAAGATGAAGCGCAAGGGCCTGCAGGCAATCGTCGCCAACGACATCTCGCGCAAGGACATCGGCTTCGGCAGCGACCAGAACGCCGGCGTGGTCATCTTCTCGGACGGTTCGAGCCACGAGCTCGAGAAGATGACCAAACGCGAGATGGCGGATCGCATCCTGGACCTGGTGGTCCCTCGCCTCAACAAGACGTAGGCGCATTGCTGTACGCCGAGGTGGCGGTGGAGGCGGCTCGGGGATCCGGGCGTGAGACGTACACCTATGCCGTGCCGGACGGCGTGGAGGTCGTGCCGGGCCACCGCGTCACCGTCCCCTTCGGGAGGCGGAGCACGTACGGGTTCGTCGTCTCGCTCGGAACCGAGGACCCGGGGGTGGAGGTCAAGCCGATCGCGACGGCCGGCACCGACGCTCTCCTGCTGCCTCACCAGGTGGCCCTGGCGCGCCTTGTCGCTGACCACTACTGGCTGCCCCTCATCGAGTGCTTGCGCGCCATGCTCCCGCCGCGCGTGCGCGCGACCGGGTCGAGCGGTTCGCAGGCTTCCAGCCGGCAGCGCCGGCACAGCCGGCTGGTGGAGCTTGCGACCGGACCCGCCGCGCTCGCACAGCGGCCGGAGCTCACCGGCGAGCAGGAGGACGCGCTGGATCTCATCGGCGGAAACCAGCTCACCCTCTTGCACGGAGTAATCGCCAGCGGCAAGACCGAGGTTTACCTGGCCGCGGCGGAAAAAGCGCTGGCCGAAGGCCTTCGCGTGCTGCTTCTCGTCCCCGACATCTCGCTCACCCCACAGCTCGTCCAGCGCGTACGCGCCCGGCTGGACGCACCGATCGCGATCCTGCACAGCCAGCTCACCGAGCTCGAGCGCGCGCAGCAGTGGTGGCGCACGCGGCGGGGTGAGGCGCAGGTCGTGCTCGGCAGCCGGTCGGCGGTGTTCGCGCCGATCCCCCGCCTCGGGCTCATCTGCCTGGACGAGGAAGGATCCGCCGCTTACAAGCAGGACCGCACGCCGCGCTACGAGGCGGGTTGGGTCGCGCGCCGGCTGGCGTTGGTGACCGGCGCAAGGCTGGTGGCGGGCTCGGCGACACCAAGCGTGGTGACCTATTACTCGGCGACCGGTGGCGAGATGGCGCTGGCGAAGTTGAGCAAACGCGTGCGGGGGCGCGACGCCGAGGTGGAGCTCGTGGATATGCGCGACGAGGCTGCGTCAGGCAACCGGCAGCCGCTGTCGCGGCGCCTGGTCGAGGCGATCGGGCAGACGCTCGAGAACGAGGAGCAGGTGATCCTCTACCTGAACCGCCGGGGCATGGCGACGTTCGTGCTGTGTCGCGACTGCGGAAAGTCCGTGCAGTGCCTGGGGTGCTCGGTCGCGCTCGTGCAGCATGTAGAGATCGAAGGGCTGGTATGCCATTACTGCGGCTACTCGCGCGCGATGCCGTCAGTGTGCGATCACTGCGGCAGCCGCAACATCCGGGGGATGGGGATGGGCACTCAGCGACTGGAGGGCATCGTCAAGAAGCTGTGGCCGCAAGCGCGTGTGCTGCGCCTCGACAGCGACGCGGCGAAAGGCCCCGATTCGTACTTCGACATCTGGGAGACGTTCAGCGAGCGCCGCGCCGACATCCTGGTGGGCACACAGCTGGTGGCGCGCGGCCTCGACCTGCCGGCGGTGACGTGCGTCGGAGTGGTCGACGCCGACCTTCCGCTGCACTTCCCCGACTACCGGTCGGCGGAGAACACCTTCTCGCTGGTGGTGCAGGTCGCGGGGCGGGCCGGCCGCGACGGACGGTCGTCACGGGTCGTCGTGCAGACCAGCAACCCCGACCACTACAGCCTCCGCTGCGCGGCCGCCAACGACTACGAGGGCTTCTACGCCGCCGAGCTGCCGTCGCGCAAGGCGTTTTCCTTCCCCCCGTTCGCCGACCTCGTGGTGCTCACGCGGACCGATGCGGACGACGCAAGAGCGGCCGCATCGGCACGCGAGGCCGCGGAAGCGATCGCCACGGGCCTGCTGAAGGAAGGCATCGAAGGCATCCGCGTCATGGGCCCGGCGCCGGCCTTCATCCACCGCCTGCGCGGCGAATACCGCTGGCAGGTCACATTGAAAGGTGACGGGCTGCAGCGCGCGCATCACCTCGCGCCGCGCGGCAAGGGATGGAGCTATGACGTGGACCCGGTCACCTAGTTGAAGGAGGGCTTGGATGGCTGATTTGCGGACGGTTGAGGCGAGGAAGGCGGACGTGCTGGGCGTGCTCGAAGGGCAGCGCGACCTCTGGCTCGCGACAGCAGACACGTCTGGGAAGCCGCATCTGATCGCGGTGTCGGCGTGGTGGGACGGAACCGACGTGGTCGTGGCGACCAGGGCCGACAGCCGGACCGCCTCGAATCTCGTCGTCGGCTCAGAAGTGAGGCTCGCGGCTGGGACTCCAGCGGACGTGATCATGATCGACGCCGGTGTCGTGGATACGGTTCCGGCGAGCGAAGGGCCGGAGCTTGCCGACGGTTTCACCATAGCCGTCGGCTGGGACCCTCGCGCGGTGGGCCAGGGATGGGCCTTCTACCGCCTGCGCCCGACCCGGATCCAGGCCTACCGCGGCTACGACGAGCTGGAAGGCCGGATTGTCATGCGCAATTCGCGTTGGCTGGCGTAGCCGAACCCCTCGCTGGGTAGAATCCCACTCGTGATCCGGCCGATCCTGACTGTCGAGCACCCTGTTCTGCGCCAAAAAGCGCGGAAAGTGCCGCGCGTCGACACGTCTATCCAGCGGCTTCTCGACGACCTGGCAGAGACCATGCTCGACGCCCCCGGCGCCGGGCTGGCGGCCAACCAGATCGGGGTGGCGCTGCGTGTTTGCGTGGTGAAGGGCGACGAGAACCAGATCTGGGGTCTCGTCAACCCGGTGATCGTGAAGGCGGCCGGCAGCCAGGTCGGCGACGAGGGATGCTTGAGCAAGCCGGGGTGGGTGGGCGAGGTCGAGCGCCACGAGTCGGTCGTGGTCAAGGCTCTCAACCGCCACGGCAAAGAGGTGCGCATCAAATCCACCGGGTTCACCGCTCGCGCCTTTCAACACGAGCTCGACCACCTCGACGGCGTCCTCTTCACCGACCGGTTGACGAGCCTCGACTCGCTGCGCCGCATCGAGGAGCTCGTGGGTGAGGAGAAGTACGAAGCAGAGGCCGTCGCGGCGGCCGCAGGGTAACCGCCTTCCTGAAGCTCGTCTTCTCGGGCACGGCCGACTTCGCCGTGCCGTCTCTCAAGGCTCTCGTTGACGCGGGCCACGACCTCCGGCTGGTGATCACGCAGCCGGACCGGCCCGCCCGTCGGGGCATGAAGCTGACGGCGCCGCCGGTGAAAGTGGCCGCACAGAGGCTCGGACTAGAGCTGTACCAGCCCGCGCGGATCCGCGACCCGGAGGTGGTGGAGCGGCTGAGGCGGCTCGAGCCAGACCTGCTGGTCGTCGTCGCGTACGGGCAGATCATCCCGCGATCGGTGCTGGACATCCCAAAGCACGGTGCGGTCAACGTCCATGCCTCCCTCCTGCCCCAGCATCGAGGCGCGGCCCCGGTGGCAGGCGCGATTCTCGCCGGCGATACCGAGACAGGCGTCACGATCATGCGCATGGACGAGCAGCTCGACCACGGCCCGATTCTTGCGATGCGTGCCACCGCGATTGCGGCGGGTGAGGACGCGGCCGCCCTGACGTCTCGACTGGCTGAGATGGGCGCGCGGCTGTTGGTCGAAACGCTGGCCCGAATCGACGAGATCGAGGCAGTCGAACAGGACCACGCCCTTGCCACCGTCGCGCGGCGCTTGAGCCGCGAAGATGGACAGCTCGAGTGGAGCATCGGCGCCTCTGAAATCGATCGGCGCGTGCGCGCCCTTCAGCCGTGGCCCGGTGTCACGCTCCCCACCAGGAAGGGACGCGTGAAGGTGTTGAGCGGTCATATCGAGGGCGATCGGTACGTGCCGGACCTGGTCCAGCTGCCAGGCAAGAAACCGGCGCCGGCCAAGCAGGTGTTGGCCGATGCCTGAAGGCCGAGCGCCCGCGGGGCGTATTGAACGCCGGGCGCCCGCGGGGCGCATTGAAGGCCGGGCGCGCGCAGGGCGCATTGAAAAAGAAGCGAAGCAGCGCGACATGGCGGTCAACCGCCGCGCGTACCACGACTACTTCATCGACGAGAAGCTCGAGGCGGGGCTGATACTCACCGGTTCGGAGGTGAAATCGGTCCGCGGGGGCCGGACCAACTTGCGAGACGGATTCGTGCGCATCGATGGCAACGAGGCGTGGTTGGAGAACGTGAACATCTCCCCGTACACGCAGGCCAATCTCATGAACCACGAACCGATGCGCCCACGCAAGCTGCTGCTCCACAGAAAGGAGATCTCGAGCCTGATCGGAAAGGTGCGACAGAAGGGATACACGCTGATTCCCCTGAGGGTGTACTTCTCGCGCAATCACGCGAAGGTCGAGGTAGGGCTGGCGCGAGGCAAGAAGCAGTACGACAAGCGGGAGGCGATCGCCGAGCGGGACGCGAAGAGAGACATCGCGCGAGCGATGAGACGGGGATGAAGGCAGTCGCGGAGACGGGAGGAGGCGTGATGGCAGGCGAACGCGTGGTACCGGTCAGCGGTGTGAGCGAGATCACTCTGGAGCAGGGCGACCTGGCGGCGGCTGAGAAGTTCTACGCCGAAGTCCTTGGATTCCCGGTGGTCGAGCGCTGGGCCGACGAGACGGTGTGGGTGATGGCCGGCGACCGGACTCGCATCGGACTGTGGCGGCCGCAGATCGGATTGGGCGGCGGTCGCGGTGGGGTCCACGTTCACTATGCGATGGGCCTCCCGGCCGATTCTTACTCGGCAGTCGTCGAGCGGCTTCGCGACCACGGCTATACCGTGCTCGACCATGACCACGGCGGGTACGGGCCTCACGGTCGCGGCCGGGCGGCGTACGTGACAGACCCAGGCGGTCACGTGGTCGAGCTCTGGACGTGGGATGTCGCCGAGCACCTGAAGGAGCTTGCTTCCGGGGAGTCGCCGGGCTCGCGCTAGGCGCCCTGCCGGTCGAGCGCGACCGCCTGCTCGAGGTAGTAGCGCAGTGCGGGAACATTCACGTCGGCAAGTCGCTTGAGCTTGACGTGCTTGGAACGCGTCCCGACGCCTGTGAGCAGACCATATCTGTCCTTGAACTCCGCGCCACGCGTGAAGGCGAAGGTGATGTCCTTCTTGGTCGGGCTGATCACCGCGAGCGGTTTGGTGCCTCTGTACATCGGAATTCCGTAGCTCATCACCTCCCGCGCCAACGGCGCGTGCTCGCGCATGAAGCTGCGCAGGGCGTCGACAACCGGTTGGAGCTCGGGGGCAACTCGCGTCCGAACGAACTCGTCGACGGTGACTTCGCTCTTTGCGATGGGCGGCTAAAACCTCCACGAGAACATGAGTGGCTGGCTCTCGACGTCTCCATGCGCCTTGCGGTACGTCGCCGCCGCCGCCTCGTTCTCGTCATCGACCAGGACCCACATTCCGTAACAATCTTTCGAGCGCGCGAGCTCCGCAAGGTGCTCCACGAGCGCCGTCCCGATGCCGTGATGGCGATGCCCGCTGTCCACGCCCAGCTCGTACAGGAACATCTCGGTCCCCTTGTCCGGGTGGGTGACTTCCACGCCGGAAACGAAGCCGACCGGGTCGCCACGGAAATACGCCACGAGCAGGTGGTGGCTCGGGTCGGCCAGGAAGCGCGCCACCGCATCCTTGCGAGGCGGGTCGTCGAAGAGATGCCCGGCGTCCATCACGCGGGCGTCGTCGCCCGGCCCGAGGCGCTCGATGTTGACCGGCTCTGGCAGCCGGCTAGGCGGCCAGGTTGATTCCAATCGCACGCAGCCGCTTGTTGAGAGAGTCGAATGCGAACTGCAGGATCTCGCTCTCTGTGTGTCCGAACTCGGTGATGTAGGCGGGATCGGGCGGGTCGAGCGTCCCGGTCACCAGGGGCAGGCATTCGATCAAAGTCCTCTGAATCAGCGGAGCAAAGCGCTTCGGGTCCTCACGCACCGCTTCCTGCAGCACCTTGATCCCGAAGCTCACGTGCCGCGACTCGTCGCGCGCGACCGCTGTGAAGCCGCGATAGAAGCCGCGGTCAGTGCTCCCCAGCTCCCGCATGGACTCGAGCTCGAACCGCTGCCCGGTCAGGGCGATCGTCGCCTCGACGATGATGTGGTAGATCGTCACCCCTTCGATGAAGGCGTCGATGTCTTTAGGGTTGCTCGCCAGGCGTTGAGCCGCCGAGGGCAGGCGGTCATAGAAGAGCGTGTTGTATCCCTCGTTGGCCTTTGGCCGGATCTCGGCGAGGAGCTGTCCCAGGTCCTTGGCTTCCGTCCCGACCACCTCGTGCCACCAGCGCTGAAAGAAGACCGTGTGCCGGGCTTCGTCGACCATCTGGGTGGAGAGGAAGATCTCGATCTCGGGCGTGGGGGCGGCCCAGACGAACGGCGCCAGGGTCGCGGTGACGCGTTCCTCTCCGTTGAAGAAGAGGCGGTGGGACCAGAGCGTCGACTTTCGCTCCAGCTCGGTCGCCTTCAGCCAGTCCTGGCGGTCGAGCGTGAAGTCGAGGTCGCCGACAGCCCACTGTTGCGACTCCCAGCGCCGGTAGAGGTCCATGTAGCTCGGCATCTTCTCGATTCCGCGGTCGATGAACGAGAGCACGTCGTCGATGCGGATGTCGCCCAGCTCTTTGAGGCTGGCTCGCCCGATTAGATCAAGGTCCACAGACATGCGCGCTGTCAGTGTAAGAGCGTCGCATCCTGGGTAGAATTCAACCTGCAACCAGGTTCGGCTCTGTTGGGGGTGTCTGGCTTCGACGGGGTAGTTGAGCTTCGGGATTGCGAGCCGAGGGCGCGCGCGTTACAGCGCAGGCGTTTTTACAAATGCCAACAAGAACACCGCTTTCGCCCTCGCTGCGTAAGCAGTAGAGACGTAAGCCCCGGGACTTAGATCCCGGGTGTCGTCCCGGTCAATCCGGCGGATCGGGGTACGGCATCACATAGACCGGATTGCCGCTCCAGGGGCGCCACGGCCCTGGGGCGGGACATGCACCGCGGCTGGCTGAAGCGGATCCCGTCAGGAGGAGCCGCCAGGCGAGATCAAACTCCTGGACACGCTCGTAGAGATCTCGGGGGATTCTGCTTCGGACGCGAGTTCAATTCTCGCCACCTCCACCAGGCCGAACCTGTTGCAGGCTATTCGATCGCGGCTTCGATCGATCCCTGGTGCTGTTTCATGTGTCCGATCAGCACGCGCTCGATTCGCTGCGCGGCGGACATCGGGCCGGCCGGCGTGCTTCGCTCGATATCGAGCTGAGCGTCCGGTATGGCACGAACGGCGTTGGCGATGCGGCCCTTGCTCGCGCGGAGGAGCCGCAGCACCTCGTCCTTCGTCACGCCCGCATGGGACCTGGCGTGCTCGGCGTTGATCTCGCGCATGTTGATCGGCGCCAGGGGTCCGCCCGCGAGCATCGTCTGAATCCGCTCTGTGATCCAGTCGCCGTTGGTGGCGACGTGGTGGGCGATCACGCCGACCGGCCTGCCTTCGTCCTCGTCGTTGATTCGCTGCGGAAAGTTCTTGCCGGCAAGATGCCACTGCTCGTCATCGAGCGAGTCGATGAGGCGGATGAAGTCGTCCTGGGCGGCTTCGAACTGCTGCGCGTACTGGTCCGATCGGACGTGTGTCGGGCTGGCCACAACCAAATTGAAACAGTTCTTGGAATGGGAAGGTCGGTCCAGTGGGTATGAAGCGGGTGATGAGCACAAGCTTTCAAGACTTCAACCGCGACCTGATCAAGGACATCCGGGCCAACGGAAAGGCGACCTCCGGCCCGTTCGAGGGCCGCCACGTGCTGGTCCTCACCACCAAGGGCGCAAAGTCCGGCGAAGTGCGCGAGACCCCTCTCGTCTACACCCGCGACGGAGACCACATGGTGATCGTCGCCTCCAAGAGTGGCGCGCCCACCCACCCGGCCTGGTACCACAACCTCGTGAAGCACCCCGAGGTGACACTCGAGGTGGGGAAGGAGAAGTTCAAGGCCCGGGCGCACGCTGCGGACGGCGAAGAGTACGAGCGCCTCTACACCCAGCACGCCGACATCAACCCTGCCTTTCACGACTACCGGAAGAAGACCTCGCGCAAGATCCCGGTCATCGTGCTGGAGCGCATCCACTAGCCTGCGGGCAATGCACTTCGCCCTGGTCCACGGCGCTTCTTCCCATTAACCGGTCCGTCTCCCTCCGGCAGCTGAATCGCTGGACGCTCGCGCGCCAGCTGCTGCTGGAGCGCGCCGACCTCGACGCCGTCGCGGCGGTCGAGCGCCTTGCAGGCATGCAGGCGCAGTACTCCCCGTCGCCTTACATCGGCCTCTGGTCGAGGGTGAGGAATTTCAAGCGCGACGAGCTCGAGGCCGCGCTGGCGGCCCAGCTCGTCTACAAGGCAACGCTGATGCGCGGAACGCTTCACCTGGTGAGTGCGCGCCATTTCGATCTCTTCCGCGTCGCCTCCAGGTTTCCGCGCCACGTCTGGTCGGAAGGACCGAGGCAGCTCGCCGAGCGCGGCGTCGACGTCGATGCCCTGCGGGAGGAGATCCTGGCGGCGCTCGACGCCGGGGCGCTCAAGAAACCGGAGCTTGAGAAGGCCTTCCGGCATCGCATACCCGCCGACCTGCCCGACTGGGTCGCCTTCAGCGTCATCGTCTCGGTCGGCGCGGCGATCAACCATCACGAGGATGCCCGCTTCGGGCATTTCGCCGGCAGCCGCTACCGCCGCGCGCCCCTTCCGGTCGCGGATCCGGAGGATGCCATGCGCGCGGTCGTCACCTCGTACCTCGCCGCCTTCGGTCCCGCGACCCGAGCCGACATCGCGCAGTGGCTCGGACGTTCCGTCAGCACCTTTTCGGCCGCGCTCGACTCCCTGGACCTCGTCAGCTTCCTGGCCCAGGACGGCCGCAAGCTCGTCGACCTTCGGGACGCCCCTCGTCCCGAAGCCACCGTCGCGGCGCCCGTCCGCCTGCTGCCCAAATGGGACAACCTCCTGCTCGCCTACGATCGCCGGGAGCGCGTGCTGCCCGACGCGATCCGAAAGACGGTGATTCGCAAGAACGGAGACGTGCTGCCCACCTTCCTGGTCGACGGCACGGTGGCGGGAGCGTGGGATGCTCCGCTGAAAGGTCGCGCGGCGATGTCCCTCAGCCCCTTCGCCCCGCTGTCGGTGAAGAACCGCCGGGCGGTCGAGCGCGAAGCCGAGAGCCTGCTCGCCTGGTTGCGCCCTGACGCCGGGCGTCGCGAGATCACCTGGATGCCGATCTAAAGCATCGGAACGCGGCCAAACCGGGTAACCTTCGGCCGGTGCCCGACCTGAGTCATCTATGGCAGCGCTTCATGCTCGCAAGCGCCCTGGTGGTGGGCCTTGCGATTGGCGTTGCGGCGACCGTCTTCGGCTACAGCAACCTGGCAACCGTGAACGTCAACTGGTCGGTCTTCCATGTCGACGGAGTGCCCCTGTGGACGGTTGCCCTGGTCCCGCTCGCACTGATCCTTGTCGCCGGCACCGTCTACCACTGGATGGATGGCCTTCACCACTTCAGCGAGCACATGCGCCACCGCCGGCGCGTACACGAGCTCGAGGCCGAAATCACCTCTCTGAGGGCGCACCTCGACCATGTGCTCGAGATGCCGGATCACTCGACCTCCAGGCTCCCGGCCAAGGCGATCAGCGCCGACCTGCCGGCACAGGCCCACGAAGCGGTGGCACCCTCGCTGCCCGAGCCCGCCGCTCACGATGCGCCCGTGCCGGCGAATGGAGCGACGACCGTTCATCGGGCTCAGCGCTCAAAGCGGGCAAGGCTCTCGGAAGCTCGTGAGGCTCCAGGGCCAAACGCGGCTCCCGTGGCGACCAACGGCGGCCAGGAGACCGCTTCCACAGAAGCCGTCACCGGGGCTTAGCTGGAATGTCCGATCGCCGCAGAGCCGGCCGCCTCGTGGTCCCGACCGAGCAGGCGCCGGCCGACAAGGCGCTGCTCGAGCGAAACGCAATCGAGGAGCTCAGCCACCACGCCGACCCCTGGCGAGTGCTCCGCATCCTCTCCGAGTTCGTGGAGGGCTTCGACGCCCTGGGTGAGGTGGGTCCGGCCGTGACCGTGTTCGGATCTGCGCGGTCCAAGCCGGACGATCCCTACTACAAGGACGGAGTCAAGCTCGGCGCGGCGCTCGCCCGGCGCGGCTTTGCGGTCATCACCGGCGGGGGTCCCGGGATCATGGAGGCGGTCAACAAAGGCTGCCACGAGGCGGGTGGGCTGTCGGTCGGCTGCAACATCGAGTTGCCACAGGAGCAGTCGCTGAACAAGTACGTCGACCTTGGCGTCGAGTTCCGCTACTTCTTCGTGCGCAAGAACATGTTCGTCAAGTACGCGCGGGGGTTCGTCATCTTCCCCGGCGGGATTGGCACGCTCGATGAGCTTTTTGAGTCGCTGACCCTGGCCCAGACCGGAAAGATCGACCACTTCCCGATCGTTCTGTACGGCACGAGCTACTGGCGGGGGCTGCTGGACTGGCTCGAGGACGTCGTGCTCAGCGCGGGGGCGATCGCCGCCGACGACCTGAAGCTGCTGAGCTTCACCGATGACCCTGAGGAGGCCGCCGAGATGGCGACTCGCCCGATTCCGGCGAAGGTGGTGGAGCCGCGCGAGCAGACCGGGGACGGCAAGGCGGACCCGCTATAGCCGCGAACCCTCCGCTCGACCTCTTCTTTCTCACCGACGGCGCCCAGACCGCCGACGCCATCGCGCTGAGGATGGCCACGTTCCTCGATGGAGCTGCGAAGACTCTGGACATCGCCCTGTACGACCTGAGGCTGGACGATGCGCCGGGCAACACGCTGTTCGCAGCGTTCGAGGCGGCGCTGAAGCGCGGTGTGGCGGTGCGTCTCCTGTTCAACCAGGACCACGCCCTGGCCATCCCCGTCCCGCCGCCACCGGAGATCGACTGGGCGTTCATCGACCGGCTCAAAGCGATCGGAGTGCAGATCAAGCCCGTTTCCGGCGTCCCCGACCTCATGCACCACAAGTACGTGGTGCGCGACGCCGGCTCCCCGCAGGCCGCGCTGCTCACCGGGTCGACGAACTGGACCAACGATTCGTGGACCCGTGAGGAAAATGTCGTCCTCACAATCGCATCGGGAGAGATCGCAACCGCTTACCGCGCGAATTTCGAGGAGCTCTGGCAGAAGCCTGTGGTCGCCACCTCCGGCCGCATCTCGGCCGGCTGGTCGTCGCTGCCTGACGGGACGGAGGTGCGACCCTACTTTTGTCCCGGGCGAGCCGACAAGCTGGTCCACGCCATGGCCAGGTCGATCTCCACCGCGCAAAAACGTATCCGCATCTGCTCGCCGGTGATCACCTCGGGCCCGATCCTGGGCACGCTCGCGGAGGTCGTCGAGCATCCCGGCATCGACATCTCCGGTGTGTACGATGCGACTCAGATGGACGAGGTGCTGCGCCAATGGGGTTCGCAGCCGACAACCAATTGGAAGATCGCCGCGTTCCACTCCATCGCAGCCGCGGTGAAGTTCGGCGCGAAGCGGTCGACTCCGTATGCCAAGGGGACGGTCCACGACTTCATGCACGCCAAGATCCTGGTCGCCGACGACTATGTCTACACCGGGAGCTTCAACCTCTCGCACAGCGGTGAGATGAACGCCGAGAACGTCATCCAGATCCACAGCGCCGCCGTCGCCGAGACCTGCGTCGCTTACATCGATCGCGTTGCGGCGCGCTATGGCGGCCCTCCATTACCGGTGCAATCGAGCTGAGCCCCCGGGTCCTCTGGCTCGTCGCCGCCGGCGTGGCCCTCGTGGCCGTGGTGCTCGTGTTGATCGGCCCGCACGTCCGGCCCGCGACCGGCACGCTTCTCGTGGCGGTCGCGGGCAGATCGGAGGCACCGCTCGCGCGCTCGCCGTTGATGATCCACGACGTCCACGGCGGCAGCCAGTGGGTCGCGCTGGGCGACGTCTCGGGCGTCGCGCCGGCGGCACCCGGGGAGCGGGAGGTCGCGACGATCTCGATTCCGGCCGGCTCGTACGACTGGGTGAGACTTGGCGGCGACATCCAGAAGGTGCCGATCACGATCACGGCCGGACAGGTGGAGCCCCTGCTGCTTGGCATCGAGTCGGGCCACCTCATAGCCGGCGCCGCGTACGCCGGCAACGACGAGGTCAACCTCGGGCTTGGAGAGCTGGGCGGCAAGTTCGTGGCGATGCCTGGCTACGAGCTCACCGACCAGGCCGGCCAACCCTTCAACCCGGTCACGACCGCCGGCAAGGACCTTGTGATCGCGGCGTTCCACACCGCGTGCCATGAGACGTGCCCGCTGTACACGGCGCTCTTCTTTCAGATCCAGCAGCACCTGCCTGCCGGCGTGATGCTGGCTGAGGTCACGACGGACCCCGGCACCGACAGCCCCTCGGTCCTCAGCGACTACGCGCACCTCATCGGGGCGCCATGGACGTTTGCAACCGGAAGCGCGGAAGCTCTCACGTCGTTCTGGAAACCTTTCGGGGTCGAGCTCGCCGCCGGCGACGCCCACGTCTCGACCCTCGCGCTGGTCGACCGGCACGGATACGTCCGCCTCGTGTATCGCGGTGTGCCCGACGTCGGCGGCGGAATGCCGCCGGGCCTCATCACCAGCCTGAGCGCGCAGGGGCTGCACAACCTTGCCTCGGGCGGCGACGGTTGGGGAGCGGCGGACGTGCTCCAGGCGCTCGCGACGATCGCGGGACCGCAGCAGCCTTCGGCCGCCGCCGGAGGCAGCGCCCCGCCATTCACGTTGACCGGCACGGATGGCCGGCAGGTCACCCTGGCGAGTCTTGCCGGAAAGAGCGCGGTCATCAACTTCTGGGCCAGCTACTGTCCGCCCTGCCGGGCCGAGATGCCCTTGCTGCAAAGACTGGTCGGGCAGCGGGCGGACATACAGCTCGTCCTGGTCGACGAGGGCGACAGCAAACAGGCGGCGCGCGATTTCCTTGGCTCGCTTCACCTGAGCCAGCCCGCGCTGCTGGATTCCGACCTGAGCGTCGGACACGCATATGGCGCCGTCGCCCTGCCCATGACCGTGTTCGTCCACGCCGACGGCACCATCGCGGCACGCCACCTCGGCCAGCTCGATGACGCCGTCCTCGCGGCTCAGCTCGCGACTCTGGGAAACTAGGTCCCTCATGGCTTCCATCACGATGTTTCGCCGGCTGGCCGTCCTGACGGCGGTGTTTGCCTACCTGCAGATCGCCCTGGGCGGTGTAGTGCGCGTTTCCGGCTCGGGGCTCGGATGTCCTGACTGGCCCCTGTGCCACGGACGTCCGTACCCGCCGGCGAACCTGCACGCGATCATCGAGTACTCGCATCGGACCGTCGGCAGCCTGACCGGGGTGCTCATCTTCGCGACCGTGATCCTCGCCTGGGTGGTCTGGCGCACCCGTCGCCCAGTCGTCGCCTGGCTGGCGACCGCCTCGTTGATCGGCGTGGTGGGGGAGGGCGTCCTCGGCGGTGTGGTGGTGGCGAACGAGCTCGCCTCCTGGCTGGTCCTCGTGCACCTCGGCCTGGCCATGGTGATTCTCGGATTCCTCGTCGCTGCGGCGGTGATGGCGATGCCGCCTTCGAGTGGCGTGCCCGATCGGCGCTTCCGGCGGCTGGCGGCAATCGCAACCGGCGCGACGTTCCTTCTCTTGCTGACCGGCTCGACCGTGGTGGCGAGCGTCGCGGACACGGCATGCAAGTCCTGGCCGCTGTGCGGCGGGGGCTTCACCCCCAGCTTCGCGGGCGCTGACGCCTTCACAATGCTCCATCGAGGCTCGGTGTTGGTCGCCGGAGTTTTTCTAATATATGTCCTCATCCTGGGCAGCAGACTCCCGGGTCTTGCGGCACCCTCGATCGCGACGCTGGCCCTCTTCGTGCTTCAGGTCGCGGTCGGGGCCGGCGCTGCCGTGACCGACGGCGCGTTGTTCAATGGTCTTCACATCGCCCTCGCCACGCTGGTCTGGGCCGGGGTGCTGACGACGGCTCTGGTCACGCTACCGCGCGCCGACCGCGACGCCCAGCCCTCCCGGATGGTCGTGGAAAAGAGGCCCACATGAGCGCGGTGACCGCGGTTGCCATGCGCAGCACGGCGAGCGTCGCTCGCGATTACGTCAGCCTGCTCAAGCTTCGCATCGTCGCGCTGCTGGACGCGACCGCGATCGGGGTCATGATTCCAGCCGCCCACGGCCACCCAAGATTGGAAACGGTGATCGCCGTCCTCGCCGGTGGAACGCTTGCTGCCGGCGGCGCGCATGCAATCAACTGCTGGTTCGACCGAGACATCGACGCGGAGATGAGCCGCACCCGCGGCCGTCCGCTGCCCGCCGGCCGCATTCCGCCGTGGCACGCGCTGGCGATCGGGATCGCGCTCAACGCGCTCGCCTTCGCGATCCTGTGGGAGGGGGCCAACCTGCTCGCGGCGAGTCTCGCGCTGGCGGGCGCCATGATCTACGTTTTCGTTTACACGATCTGGCTCAAGCGAGCCACGCCTCAGAACATCGTCATCGGCGGGGCGGCCGGAGCGGTCCCTCCGCTGGTCGGCTGGGCCGCGGTCACGGGCCACCTCGACGTCACCGCTCTCGCCTTGTTCGGCGTCATCTTCTTCTGGACGCCGCCGCACTTCTGGGCACTCGCGCAGATGATCAAGAAGGACTACGCCCGCGCTCACGTCCCGATGCTGCCGGCGATCGGTGGCGAAAGATCCGCCAAGCGCCAGAGCATCGTGTACGCGACACTCACCGCGGCAGTGAGCGTGGTCCCGTTCTTCACCGGTTCGGCCGGTGTGGTTTACCTCGCGGGAGCCGCGGTGCTGGGCGCCGGGCTGGTCGGTATCACGCTGCTGGACCTCAATGGCAGGCGATGGACGAAGCGCGTCTTCACCTACTCGCTCGTCTATGTCGCGGTGCTCTTCACCCTGTTCGCCGTGTCCCCGTTCGTGCCCTAGCGATGGAGATCGTCCGCCTTCACCTGGCAACGATCGGGGCGATGCACGACCTCCCTGTCCACGGTTTCGTGATCAAGCACCCGCGGGAGGGCGCGATCCTGGTTGACACTGGCGTGGGCTATCCGACTGAGCTGCTGCCGGAGTGGAAGGTCGTCAACCGCCATGCCGCCGACGCGCTGGCGGAGCACGGCCTCAGCCCGGCGGACGTGCGCATCGTAATCAACAGCCACCTTCACTTCGACCACTGCGGACAGAACGCCGTGTTCAAGCACGCGCCGTTCTACGTCCAGCGTGCCGAGCTGGACCGTGCCCGCAGCGCGAACAACATCGTCTCGCAGTGGTTCGATTTCGCCGGCGCGCGCTTCGAGCTGCTCGACGGCGACGCGCAGATCGCCGAGGGCGTGCGCGTTGTGGCGACGCCGGGTCACACTGTGGGCCATCAGAGCGTCATCGTCGAGATGCCGGACGGCGGGGCGGTGATGATCGGCGACGCGGCGTACACCCCGGACATCTATCGCGAGATCGATGACGCCGACCTGACCGAATGGAATGGGCAGTACGCGGACCGGGATGCCTGGTCGGATTCGCTGCACATGCTTCACGACATGCATCCGCACCAGGTTCATTTCTGCCACGACACGCGTGTGGTGCACGGGTGAGCTTCGGGCCGCTGGTCAGCGCCGGCTGGTTGCGGGAACACATCGGGGATCCCGATGTGAGGGTCATCGACTTTCGCTGGTACCTCGCCGGGCGCGCGCAGGGCGCGTTGCCGGACGGTAAGGGCCGCGATGAATATCTCCGCGGCCACATTCCGGGCGCCTTGTTCGTGGACCTCGAGGCAGTGACCGGCACTCGAGGCGGAGGCCGGCATCCTCTCCCAGCGGCCTGGCAGGTGCAGGACGAGATGCAGAAGGCTGGAGTGGACGATGTCACGAAGGTGGTCGTGTACGACGACGCCGGAGGATCGGTCGCCGCGAGGCTATGGTTTCTCCTGAGCTGGTTCGGACATGGCGAGCAGGCCGTGCTCGACGGAGGCCTCCAGGCCTGGGGCGAACCCCTCGAGACCCGCATCCCATCTGTCATCCGCGGAACATTTCGCTCCAGGCCGCCGGACCGGACCCGGATTCTCGACTTCGACGCGGTGCGGCAGCTCGAGGATGTCCCGATGCTCGACGCACGCGCCGGCGAGCGGTACCGCGGCGAGAAGGAGCCGGTCGATCCGAAGGCCGGCCACATCCCCGGGGCGCTGAGCGCGCCCTGGATGGAGAACCTGGATCCCGACGGGCGGTTCAAGTCGCCGGGCGAGCTGCTCGCTCGCTTCTCGGGCCTCGGTGCGGCCGATGGCGCCGTCGTTTACTGCGGTTCGGGGGTCAATGCGTGCCACGACCTCCTGGCGATGGAGCTCGCCGGGGTGTCCAACGGACGCCTGTACGCCGGCTCCTGGAGCGACTGGTCGCAGCACGAAGCGCCGGTCGCCACCGGCAAAGAACCCGGCTAAGGGCCACGAAGTCAGAGGTTGCGCCGTGACTTCGCGGGGGCCCCTTTGAACTAGGATTTCGGCGTGATTCTAAAAGGCAAGAAAATCCTGATCGCGGGCATGTCCGACCGGCGCAGCATTGGCTACTCCATCGCGGTGGAAGCGCAAAAAGAGGGCGCCGAGCTCATCCTCACGAGCTTCGGCCGGATGATGACCATCACCCAGATGACCGCGAAGAAGCTCGACCCGATCCCCGAGATCCTCGAGATGGACGTGCAGAAACCATCCGACATCGCGTCCGCCGCGAAAGCAGTCGGACAGCGTTGGGACAGGATCGATGGGCTGGTTCACTCCGTCGCGTACGCGCCACCGGACGCCCTCGGCGGAAATTTCCTGAACACGCCGTGGGAAAGCGTGGCAACCGCGCTGCAGGTGAGCGCGTTTTCGTTCAAGGAGCTGGCTGCCGGATTTCTTCCTTTGATGAAAGAACACGGCGGTTCGTTGATCACTCTCGATTTCGACAATTCGACGCAGGCGTGGCCGAAATACGACTGGATGGGCGTGTCAAAAGCCGCGCTGGAATCTGTGACGCGCTATCTCGCGCGCGACCTCGGACGCTACAAGATTCGCGTCAACGCGATCTGCGCGGGGCCCCTGGCAACGCTCGCGGCGAGCGGAATTCCAGGGTTCAAGGACTTCGAAGAGGTGTGGGAAAATCGCGCGCCGCTGGGCTGGAGCCTGCAGGACAAATCGCCCGTCGGCCGCGCGGCGTGCGCCCTGCTCTCGGACTACTTGAACATGACCACTGGCGAGCTTCTGCACGTCGACGGTGGCTACCACGCGATGGGGGCCGAACTTCCTCCAGTCGACTAAAAGGGGGTCCCCGCGAAGAAGCCCCGCAAACTCAGAGGCAATGCCGTGAGTTTGCGGGGACCCCTGTCACGGCGTAGCCTCTGAGTTCGTGGGGTTTGTCGATTAACGCTACATGTTGTGCCCAGGACCGGACAAGGGCGCAACATCATGCTAGGCTCTCCCAAATTCTCCTTTGGAGGGATGCAGTTTGCGGGAGTGCCTGGTGATCTACGTGGACGCCGCTCTCGACAGGAACGGCCGGGCTGGATGTGGCCTGGCCGTTTTTGTTAGGGGCCGCGCCGTGTATACGGAATCGTTCGGCTTTTCGCATCTTGGCGGGTCCGCTCAGCTCGAGGCGCACGTGTGCGCGGGCGCCCTCGATCTCGCCGCCGCGCGCTGGCCTTATCACCGCGTCATCGTTCGCACGGATTGCGCACCGGTAGTGCGCAGTCGCATGCCGTCCAGCGACAGTTTTCGCATCGCTGTGTATGAGGTTCGCGAAAGATGTAGGCGCGGTTGGCGTGTCGTTCGTTATGTGAGCCGTAAAGCGAATCCTGCACACGAACTTGCACGCGAAGGACTCAAGAGTCTGTCGAGACAACAGGTGCTCGTGGCGGCCTAGACTGGGGTCTCCAGGCCAGATTCTTTAGACACCAGGAGTCCATATGTCAGCAGACGAGTCAGCGCAAGGTCAGGGTGCTGCGCCCCGTCGTGGCCGCCGCGGACGCCCGCCTGGCGGGGGAAGCACAACCGCCACACGCACGCGACGCAAGAGGCTCGGCGGTCCGGAGCTGACCGAGCAGCTCAATCACATGGTCGCCGAGCTCATCAAGGAGAACCGGAAGCTGAAGCGCCAGGTGCTGAAGCTCACGGAGCGCGGTACGAAGGTCGCGAGCAGCACCGTCGACCGGACGCTGCGCACGATCCAGCGCCGGGTGCAGAAAGCTCTGACCGCGCCGGCGAAGCGGCGGCGGCGGAACACCACGGCGACCGCGACGACCCGCAAGAAGGTCGTGGCGCGCAGGCGGAAGAAGACCAGCTAGCCCGTCAGATAGGACGGCCGGCCCTGGTGGCCTCGGCTTCCATGTGCTTGGCCGTCCTGTAGGCGTCGACGATGCTGAAGAGCCACAGCGTCCCGCCGCCGAGCTCCATGGGTATGCCGACGACCGCGCCGATCGCGGTGAGGTCCAGGTCAAGCCCGAAGAACTGAAGCCCTCCGATGCCCAGCAGGTACGCCAGGCCCTTCGTGTTGTGGCCAAGGTAGAAATGACCGCATCCGGGGAGCACCGCCAGCGCCGCAGCAGTCAGCGGGCTCTTGCGGCTCGTCGTGACCGGGCCCCGGTAGCTGCCTGAAGCGGGTGCCCCGCAACGAGGGCAGGGTGCGTTTGGATTGACCAGGACAGAACCGCAGCGACCGCAAAAGACATCAGCAGCCATCCGGCTATTAAACGACCTCGCGTGGCAGGCAGGCCGGATTTACTCCGGCCGTCCCGGGCACACATGAATGCCACCACACGTTGCGAGGAGTGACTTTTCGGCAATCCGATCGCGGGGAGGATATTTTCTGCCCGGTTTGATAGCCTCCAAATCGTGGATCTGGGCTTTACCGCGGAAGAGGAAGGTTTCCGGAACGAGGTCCGAACGTGGCTCGATCTCAACCTCCCGGCCGAGTGGCGGCATCGTGGAGTGGGCGGCTACCGCGAGGACGACGACACCGAGCTGCAGCGCCAATGGCAGGGCAAGCTTCACGAAGGCGGGTGGCTGAAGCTGGCGTGGCCTCTCGAGGCCGGCGGCCGGGCCGCCACGCCGGTCATGCAAGCGATCTACCAGGAGGAGCTGGCGAAGTCCGGGGCCCCGATCATCCTCGGCCGCCTCGGAGTCAGCCTGCTGGCGCCGACTCTCCTCGTGCACGGGTCGCAGTGGCAGAAGGATGCCTATGTCGAACAGATCCTGAGCGGCGAGCTGATCTTCTGCCAGGGGTTCAGCGAGCCCGATGCCGGCAGCGACCTCGCCGGGCTGCGGACGCGTGCCGAAAAGCGAGACGGAGGATGGGTCCTGAGCGGCCAGAAGACCTGGTCGAGCGGCGCCCACTACGCCGACAAGAGCTTTCTTCTCGCGCGCACTGACGCCGGGCCGGACGCCCATCACGGAATCGGGTTCTTCCTGGTCGACATGCACCAGCCTGGGGTCGAGGTACGGCGGATTCGCCAGATGACCGGTGGCGGCGAATTCTGCGAGATCTTCCTTTCGGGCGCTGTGGTGGACGACCGCGACATGGTCGGCGACCCAGGCGCGGGTTGGAAGATCGCGATGACGGTGTTCGGCTTCGAGCGCGGCGGCCTCGCGCAGGCCGCACGATTCGAACAGGCAGTCGAGCAGCTGGCGAGCCTCGCCCGCGAGCTTGGAGCCGGAGCCGACGTTCGCGTGCGCCAGCAGGTCGCGCAGGCTCAGATCGAGGCGCATGTCTTCCGGCTGATCGGCCTTCGCAACCTGACGAAGGCGCAGCACGGCCAAGCGCCCGGCGCCGAGGCAAGCCTCACGAAGCTCTACTGGAGCGAGATGGACAAGCGGATCCAGGAGACCGCTGTCAGCCTCGAAGGCCCGTACGGCGCGCTCGCGCCAGACTCTCCCTTTGCGGTCGAGGACGGTCGCTGGCAGTACGGGTGGATGTGGGCCCAGGCCGAGACGATCTACGCGGGGTCGTCTGAGATCCAGCGCAACATCATCGCCGAGCGCGTGCTGGGGCTTCCTCGAGGACGATGACCACCACGGCTTCGGTCATCGATCGACTGCGGGGGCGGATTGGAAAAGACGGCCCGCCCACCGAGGCGACGGTTGAAGCGGGCCACGTCAAGCGGTTCGTGGAGGCGATCGGCGACCCCAATCCGCGGTGGGCGCAGGAGGCGCCGCCCACCTTCCTCGTGGCGCTTGCGCCGGCCTCGATTCACCTCGCCGAGGCGGAGGAATATGGAAAAGGCTGGCTCAACGGCGGAAACCGCTTCGAGCATTTCGAGCCTGTGAGGGTGGGCGACCGGATCATCGCGACCGGCCGGGTCGCCGATGTCTACGAGAAGACCGGATCCAGCGGCAGCCTGCTCTTCATCATCTTCGAGACCGACTACGTCAACCAGCATGGCCGGACCGTGGCGAGGCTGCGCGGGACCGGGATCAGGCGATGACCGTGAAAGTCGGAGACGAAATCCCCGAGCTGGTCAAGCATCCGACCACGCGCCAGCTCGCGCAGTACGCCGGCGCGCAGGGCGACTTCTACGAGATCCACTACGACCAGGCCTACGCCCAGAGCGTTGGGCTCCCTGGAGTGATCCTCCATGGTCTGCTCAAGGCGGGCTTTCTCGGGCAGCTCGTGACGGACTGGTTGGGTGACCGCGGGACGCTCAAGACATTCGAGGTGAGCTACCGAGGCATCGACCAACCCGGCCGGCCCTACACATGTCGCGGCCGGGTGACGAAGGTCGACGGCGATCAGGTCGAGCTGGAGGTCTGGGGTGAGGATTCGGCCGGCAACCGCACGACGGTCGGCGCCGCGACGGTCGAGATGAAAGGCTGAGATCGAGCCCAGGCGAGCCCGCGCATGACGAGCAGAACCGAGGCGTCGATCACGCAGTAGCCGCCCGCGATCACCGATGGAGGGTTGCCCGATGGGATATGGGTCCACGGAGCGACCGGCAGCCACGCCCAGTTGCCGAATGACGTGCCGAAGATCTCGAGCTCACCGGTGGCGATGAAGATGGCGGAGAACAGGGCCCATCGGGGCGAGCGCAGGACGAAGTAGGCGAAGACTGGAAGGCACAGCGCGCCCTGTACGTCGACGCGGCCCGTGATCACGGGCAGGATGGTCAAGCCCGCCAGCGCCCAGGTGGTGGCGCCCGCGAGCACGACGTGCGCGACGCGCTTCCCGTACTGGATCACGACCGGTGTGCGCGCTGCGAGCAGGCCGAACAGGTAGACCATCCCGTGGCCGGGCGGCACGAACAGCGGGACGTTGTGCAGGCGGTAGCGGTACACGCCCCAGATCAGCGAGCCGAAGATCTCGAACCCGGTCGCGACGATCACGCAGGTCCACACCTGCAGGCGCTGCTCGTTCGGCGCCTTGAGCGCTGCCAGGTAGAGCACAGCGAAGGTGAGAAGCCCCAGCATCCACTGCTGCCACAGCGCCGTGATCCGGCTGTCGGCGAACAGCAGGATCGGCGTGTAGGTGAGCAGATAGGCGTGCAGCCAGTAAGGCTTGAGTCGAGCTAGCACTGCGCGGAATGTTAGCGGGGCCGGTTCGTCACCGGCCCCGCGAGGGATTCGCTACTTGATGGTGCCGCGCTCGTCGACGAGGCCGCCCTGGCTTGACCAGCCGGTGCCGTTCCAGGTGATCACCTGCTCCTGGGTGATCGGGAAGTGGTCGCTCGAGGTCGTCTTGACGACGACTCCTGGAAGCAGGAACGGATTGTTGGATTCGTTGAGGCCGCTGGTCGCGATGTTCACGACGTTGGCTCTCGTCATGTTGGAGCCGGCCTGCTTGAGAACGTCGACCATCGTGTACGCGACGGCGACGCCGTAGATGTTGAACCCGTCATTGACATTGCAGGTCGTGCAGTTGGCGATGACCGTCTTGTACAGCTGCATGCCCGAGTCACTGGCCCACTGCGGGTCGGTCGGGTCCTTGATGTAACCCACGCTCGTCACGTTCTTGAGCGCCGCGCCGTTCTTGGCCGCGATGCCCATGTAAACCTCCGGGTTGGAGACCGCGTTGAGGTAGATCGCCGGAGCCCAGCCCAGCTTGGTCACGGTGACAAGGGCTGGAATCGTGAAGCCGGGCGTCGTGAAGAGGAACAGTGTGTCAGCCCCGCTGGCCTTCAACTTGACAAGCTGTGCCGCCGTGCTGGTCGCGGTGACGTCGTAGCTCTCCTTGTCGACGATCATCGACGCGCTCGAGCCAAGCCCGTCGGTCAGGCCCTTCAAGTAGTCCTGGCCGTAGTCGTCGTTCTGGTAGAGGATGCCGATCTTGGCGCCGGCGTGGTTGGCCAGGATGTCCTTGGCGTAGATGCGGGCCTCGCCCTGGTACGGCGGCTGCCACCCGATCGAGTACTTGTACTTGCTGTAATCCAACATAAAGGTTGTGGCGCCGGTGGCCACGAACAGCTGAGGTACCTTCTGAGCGTTGAGGTAGTCGCGGACCGAGGTTTGCGCTTGCGTGCCCAGGCCGCTGAACATCGCGAAGACCTTGTCCTGCTCGACAAGCTGTTTGGTCAGCGGGACCGTCTGCGCAGGGTTGTAAGCGTCGTCGAGGATCTTGAAGGTGATTTTTCTACCGTTGACACCGCCCTGCGTGTTGTTGATGTACGTGAAGTAAGCGAGCTCGCCGTTGGCGATGGTTCCGTAGGCGGCCGCCGCTCCCGACTGGGCGATCGTGTTGCCGAGCAGGATCGAGTTGCTCGTGACGCCGACGTCGGTCTGGGCCGCAGGGGTGTTTGACCCACCGCAGGCCGCCAGGGCGATGAAAAGGGCTGTAATCCCCGCGATCCGAGACCCGAACTTTGTCATAGAACTTCCTCCCGCTTTTATGGAAACGTATTTAAACAGTGTGAGGGTCCGGCGGCATCTGTCCACTCTCCCGATCCGGGACCCCCCGCAGCCGCCCGCGCAGACGACTGTAGCCGGTCAGGACGAGGCCGACCACCCCGTTGGGCGCGAAAATCATGGTCAGAATCAGCACGGCGCCATAGGTGACCGCCGGACCCGCCTTCTCGATGGTCGACGCGATCGAGCCGGGGATCCAGGTCTGGGTCGGGACCCACTGGTTCGACTCGATTGGGAGGAAGTAGGCGAATATGGCGCCGATTATCGGGCCCGGAATAGAGGCGAGGCCGCCAACCACCGCCCCGACCAAGAGTTGAATCGAAAGAGCAACTGGGAACGTATCCGGACTCACGAACCCGACGGCCAGGCCGAAAAGTGAGCCGGCGATCCCTGCATAGAGGGCGGAGATGCCGAAGGCGAGTGTTTTGTAGCCGGCAATATTGACCCCTGACGCCGCGGCCGCGACTTCGCCGTCTCGGATGGCCCGCATCGCACGGCCGGCACGGTGGCGAACCAGGTTCCAGGCCAGCCAGAAGAGGACGAGCGTCCAGGCCAGCGTGACGTAATAGGTCCACTGGTCTGAGGTCAGCGCCGTGCCGGTCAGGGCGGAAAACGTGTCGCTGGCGAACGTGGGCGGAACGGGTGGCAGTAGCACGATTCCCTGTACGCCGCCCGTCAGCTCGGCCGGTCGCTTGATCAGGCTGGGTGTGACCACAGCGAGAGCAAAGGTGGCCAGGGCCAGATACAGCGCCGACAGCCGCAGCGCCGGCACTCCGAACAAGAACCCCAGAATCCCAGTCAAAAGCCCGGCGATGGGAATCGTTGCGAGGTAGTCCATCTTGTAGCGATGGGCGAGGATAGCCGACGTGTACGCGCCAATCGCCATGAACGCGCCATGACCCAGAGAGATCTGACCGCTATACCCGACGAGGATGTTGAGGCCCATGATCGCGATCGCGAGGACCAGCGCCTGGGCCCACTCGCCCGACTGGAAGCTGTCGATCACGGTCGGCAGGCCTATGAAGAACAGCACCACAACGAGCACGAGCCAGTAGCGCGGGGGGGTCGTCCGGATGCGCTGTATCACGGCTCAGACCCGCCGCACTGTGGGCCGGCCGAACAGGCCGTTCGGTTTTAGGACCAGGACCGCGACGATGATCGCCAGCGCAACCGCGAGCTGAAGGTCGCCTCCGACAAACGGCAAGTAAACACCAGCCAGGTTGACCGTTACGCCAACGATCACACCGCCGACCACCGCTCCGAGAGGGCTTTCGATCCCGCCCAGGACCGCGGCCGCAAACGCGTAGATGATGATTGTCTGCATCATGTTCGGCTCGAGCAGGATGATCGGGGCGACCATGATCCCCGAGACTGAGCCGACCGCAGACGCCAGCCCCCACCCAAGGGCCAGCATCCAGCTCACGCGCACGCCAAGCAGCCGGCTGGCCTCGGCGTGGTGCGCAGCCGCACGCATCGTGAGCCCGACCGTCGTGTGCTGGAGGAGCAGGTAGATGGCCAACAGCACTACAGCCGAGACCGCGATGACACCGAGATCCTGGAAGCTCGCGAGGGCGCCCAGAATATTGACCGTCTGCACCGAAAACGGGCTGGGGAATGCCCGTGGCACATAGCCAAAGATGGACCCTGCAAGACCGTTGATGAGCGTCGCGAGGCCGAGAGTCACAATGACCAGGGTCAGGATGGGAGCGCGCTCTATAGGGCGAATCACGACACGCTCGATCGCGATGCCGCCGGCAAATGCGACAACTAACGTGATGACAAAAGCGAGCCAGTAGTTCATCCCGTGAGCGATCAACGTGAAGGCGACGAAGGTTGCGAACATCGCCATCTCGCCCTGCGCGAAGTTGACCAGGCCCATCGCGTTGTAGATGAGGACGAGAGCCAGCGCGAGGCTCGCGAAGATGCCGCCTGTGGCGATGCCGCTGACTACAAGCTGCAGGAACTCCTGCATCAGTAGCCCAGGTACGAGCGGCGCACGGCCTCGTTGCCCTGCAGCTCCGAGCTGCTGCCTTTGACGGCCACGCGCCCGACCTCCAGCACGTAGGCCTCGCTCGACACGTCGAGCGCGAGGCGCGCGTTCTGCTCGACCAGCAGGATCGCGACCTTGTCCGCGCCGTTGATGGTCCGGATGATCTCGAAGATTGCGCGCACGATCAGCGGCGCCAGGCCGAGTGACGGCTCGTCGAGAAGCATGAGCCTGGGCTTCATCAGGAAGGCTCGCGCGAGTGCGAGCATCTGCTGTTCGCCTCCGGAGAGCGTGCTGGCCGACAGCCGCCGGCGCTCGCGCAGCACAGGGAAGTATTCGAACACGCGGTCATAGTCTTTGCGGACCGCAGCGCCGTCCCGGCGCAGGTGCGATCCGAGCTTCAGGTTTTCGTCGACGGTCAGCTCGGTGAGGATGCCCCTGCCTTCGGGGACGTGCGCGATACCGAGCCTCACCACGTCCTCCGTGTGCATCCGCCGCAGCGAGCGGCCGCCAAACCGGATGTCGCCCGTCCAGTGCACGCCGCCTGTGATCGATCGCAGCGTCGTGGTCTTGCCCGCGCCGTTGGCTCCGAGCAGCGAAACGATCTGGCCCTCGGGCACCGAAAGCGAGACGCCGTGAAGAACCGAGGTGGCGCCATAGCCCGCCCGCACGTCCTCCAGCTCCAGCAGGGCCATCAGGCGGCGCCGAGGTAGGCTTCGATGACCGCAGGGTTTCTCTGTACGTCGACCGGGGTGCCCTCGGCGATCTTCCGGCCAAAGTCCAGCACGACGACGCGGTCGGAGATCCCCATCACAAAGGCCATGTGATGCTCGACCAGCAGGATGGTCACGCCCAGCTCGTCGTGGATTCGCCGGAGCAGGCGAGCGGTGGCGTCGACCTCCTCGTGGCTGATGCCGCCGGCCGGCTCGTCCAGCAACAGCAGCCTGGGTTTGGAGACGAGCGCCCGCGCGAGCTCCACGCGTTTCTGGGTGCCGAACGGAAGGACCGCCACCGGCCGGCTCGCCACATCGGCCAGGCCGATGAAGTCGATCATCTCCATGGCCCGCTTCCTGGCCGCGCTTTCCGCACGGACTGCGCGTGGCGCTGGGAGCGTTGACTCGAGCCATCCACTCGGCGTCCTGATGTGGTCTCCAACGACGACGTTTTCGAGAACGCTCATCGATCGGAAGAGCGCCACGTTCTGAAAAGTTCTCGCGAGGCCGTGCCGGATCACGTCGTGTGAAGGCATCCGTGACACCGGCTCGCCGTCGAGCAGGACGCTCCCGGAGCTCGGCCGGTAGACGCGCGTGATGACGTTGAAGAGCGTGGTCTTGCCTGCGCCGTTGGGCCCGATGAGGGCCACGACTTCGCCCGAGTCGACGGAGAACGAGACGCGATCGAGCGCCACGACCCCCCCGAAGCGGACGCTGAGCTCGCGCACGTCGAGCAGCGCCATCAGCGCGAAAGTCTATAAGCGAACAGGCCGGCGGGCCTAATAATCCCCTGGCTCGGGCAGGTCGGGCGGCTCGTCGGGTGGGGCGGGTATGTCTGGGGGCGCGGCCTCTTGAGCCGGCGCGGGCGCCGGCGAGGTCATATCAGCCCACGCCGACGGGGGTGGCGCTGCCGGCGCCGGAGCCGGTGGCGGGGCGCCGAAGGCGGCGCTGTAGTCCGGCCGCGAGGCAAGATGCGCCACCGCGACAGACTTGAGAGGCCGCTCGCGAGGGCGCCTCACGATGGTCAGGATCCAGTAGATGAGCGCGATCGCCAGCCCGATGCCGGCGATGATCGGGAGGATCACGAACGGCGGCTTCAACATCAAATCGAGGCCGCTGGGGGTCGCCGCGTCCCGTGTCGGGGTGGCCGTCTCGCCGCTGGGGCTCGCGCTCGGCGACGGGCTCGTATCAGGCGATGGCGATGGCGAGTCGGCGGGCGTCGGACTGGGCGCGGGTGAGGCGGCCGGCGCCTGGAGCGTGAAGCTGGCGCAGGGGTTGGGCGGGACGCTCGCGCACAGGTGGTGAAGGCCTGGAGGGTCGCCCGAGAAAGGCTTCACCTTGGTCGTGAAGTTTCCATTGGCATCTGAGTTGGAGGCTCCGGCAACTTTGCTCGGCTGGTCCCAGTAGAGGCTGGTCGATTCGTTCGCAAGGAAGGCGGAACCGTTGACGGTGATCTGCGTCGTGACATCGCCGGCCGTGACGTCGAGCGAGAGAAATGCGTTGACTGGAGTAGGCGTGGGGGGCGGCGGAGTAGGGCTTGGTGAGGGCGATGGCGAGGGCGACGGGGACGCTGATGGGGATGGCGAGTCGGTGGGGGTGGGACTTGGTGGGGTCGGAGTCGGACTGGGTGCTGCGAGAACAAACCAGAGAAATAGCAGAGCCAGGACCCAGATGCGCTTCATGCGAAGGCCGGAAGGTTAGCAGTCTTCATACGGGCGGCCACGGTATCGACCACGCGGAAGTCGGCTCAGGGAAACGCCACGAGGGGTCGAGCACGCCGCGCAGGCGGCGCTTCAGCATCCGCACCTCGGCCGGGCTCAGCAGCCCGTCGAGAGTCGCGCCGAGGCGGCCCTTCTCGAGGTCGACCAGCGCCCGCTCCACGTCGCCGCAAAGCTCCGGCGGCAGCGGCTCGCCCGCAAAGTCCCAGATCACAGTCCGGAGCTTGTGATCGACGTTGAAGGTGAGGCCGTGGTCGATCACCCAGACATCGTCATCCGCATCGAACAGGCAGTGGCCGGACTTGCGGTCGGCGTTGTTCGCGATGACGTCGAAGAGCGCGACCTTCGCCCATGCGGGCCGCCGCATGGACTGCTCGTCGAGGAAATGCCGGCGATCGGCGTCGATGAACAGCTGCAGGGCTCCGACGCCGTGCGGCCCCTGCGCGCGCACCACCGTGGGCGGGATGCGCGGCCAGCCCAGGACCTTGCTCAGCTCATAGGCCGCGACCTCGCGCCTGTACAGCGTCCCTGCCTCGAAGTCCCACAGCGGCGACTCGCCGCGCGCGGGCTTGTAGACGGCCAGCAGCCCGGCCGGCGGATGAGGTTTGAGGCGGGCGAGAAACGTGTAGTTCGACGAACCGTGGAGCAGGCCGAGCACCGTGAGGTCGGGAAGCCTGGCGAGCAGCTGCTCGGTCTTGCTCAGGCGCGCGGGGCCGGCCGGACGGTCAGAAGATCGGCCGCGCGCCATTGGAAACCGGGCATGGATGGCCGGCGGGGTCCATGGGCAGGCCGCAGCGCGGGCAGAGCGGACGGCCCGCGGTCAGCACCGTCTCCGCCTGCTTCGAGAAGGCGACCACCTGGTCATGGCTCAGCCAGAAGCGGACGCTTGGGGCATCGTCTGAACCACTGTCCTCGTCCGAGTCAGATGCGCCCTGCGCGCGCCCGGCCGCGCCCTGGCTCGCGACCAGCACGAACATTCTCCGAGCCTCGTGGTAGCCCAGCCCCATCTCGCTGACCTGCCACTCCGGCTCGCCGGGCACCAGTCCACCGGTGGCCCGAGCGTTCTCGGCCGCCGGGATGCCCTGCGTCTCCAACATCTGGTTCAGGCGGACGATCAAAGCCTGGATCTGCGACTTCTCGCAGGCGAGCGTCAGCTGGCGCCCGGAGCCTCTGGCCAGGAGGAAGAACTGGCGCTTGCCGGGCTCGCCGACGGCGGCCACGGCGATGCCGTCGACAGGGTCGAGCTCGAAGATCGGCATGCTGACTAGCCTAGAGGCTTGGCGGACCCTGTTTTGATGCTGCCGCCCGGGGGAAAGACAGAACCATAGAAATTCAAATCCGCGCTGAGCTGCGCACCTGGAGGAAAAGCGACATATGCCGAAGACCGTAGGAATCGATTTGGGGACGACCAACTCCGTCATCGCCGTCATGGAAGGCGGTGAACCGGTGGTGATCCCTAACGCCGAAGGTTCCCGGACCACGCCCTCTGTCGTCGCATTCACCAAGTCGGGCGAGCGCCTCGTCGGAAACCTCGCACGCAGGCAGGCGGCGGTGAACCCCGAAAACACCGTCTACTCGATCAAGCGCTTCATGGGACGCAAGTACGCAGAGGTCGTCGAGGAGCGAAAGATCGTGCCCTACGAGGTCAAGGCGGGCAAGGACGACCGTGTTGTGGTCCAGATCGCCAACGCCAACAAGGAATTCACGCCGGAAGAGATCTCGGCGATGATCCTGCAGAAGCTGAAGGCCGACGCCGAGGCCTACCTTGGCGAGAAGGTCACCGACGCGGTGATCACGGTGCCGGCGTACTTCAACGACGCCCAGCGGCAGGCGACCAAGAACGCCGGGCAGATCGCCGGCCTCAACGTCGTCCGCATCATCAACGAGCCCACCGCGGCATCGCTCGCCTACGGCCTCGACAAGAAGGCCAACGAGACGATCCTGGTGTTCGACCTGGGCGGCGGCACGTTCGACGTGTCCGTCCTCGACGTAGGCGATGGCGTCTTCGAGGTCAAGTCGACCAACGGCGACACCCACCTCGGCGGCGACGACTACGACCGGCGCATCGTCGACTGGCTGGCTGAAGAGTTCAAGAAGTCGAACGGCATCGACCTGAAGTCCGACCGGCAGGCCCTGCAGCGCCTCACCGAGGCGGCAGAACGGGCCAAGATCGAGCTCTCCAGCCGGCTGGAGACGAGCATCAACCTGCCGTTCATCACGGCCGACCAGACAGGCCCCAAGCATCTCGAGATGACGCTCACCCGCGCCAAGTTCGAGTCGCTGACGTCGGACCTGACCGAGCGCTGCCGCGGACCGTTCCTCTCGGCTCTGAAGGACGCCAGCCTGACCCCTCAGCAGATCGACGAGGTCGTGCTGGTGGGCGGTTCGACCCGCATGCCGGTGATCCAGCAGCTGGTCAAGAACCTGCTCGGCGGAAAGGAGCCTCACAAGGGAGTCAACCCGGACGAGGTCGTCGCGATCGGCGCCGCGATCCAGGCCGGAGTGCTCAAGGGCGAGGTCAAGGACATCCTTCTGCTCGACGTCACGCCGCTTTCGCTGGGGGTCGAGACCCTCGGCGGCGTCATGACAAAGCTGATCGAGCGCAACACCACGATCCCGACCTCGCGCTCGCAGGTCTTCTCGACCGCTGCGGACAACCAGACCTCGGTCGAGGTCCACGTCCTGCAGGGCGAGCGCGAGATGGCGCGCGACAACCGAACGCTGGGCCGCTTCCACCTGGACGGCATTCCACCCGCGCCGCGCGGCATGCCTCAGATCGAGGTCACGTACGACCTCGACGCCAACGGCATCCTCAACGTCAAGGCGCAGGACAAGGGCACCGGCCGCGAGCAGTCGGTGACGATCACCGCGTCCTCCACCCTCGGCAAGGAAGAGGTCGAGCGCATGGTCAAGGAGGCCGAGGCGCACTCGGCCGAGGACCGCGCGAAGCGCGAGGAGGTCGAGCTCCGCAACCAGGCAGACCACATGATCCACCAGGCCGAGAAGGTCATCAAGGACAACGCGGACAAGATCCCCGCAGACGTGAAGACCGAGGTCGAAGCCAAGCTCGAGACCTTGAAGAGCGCGGCCAAGGGCTCGGACACCAAGGCGCTTCAGCGCCAGATGGACGAGTTCAACGAGTCGCTGCAGAAGATCGGCCAGCACATATACCAGCAGGGCGGCGCCGACGGCGCGCAGTCAGCGGCTGGACAGGCGGATGGCCAGGAATCGGGCGGCGAGAAGAAGAAGGAAGACGACGTGGTCGACGCCGACTACAGGGAAGTCAACTAACCAGCTCGCACCACCAAACCCGCCAAAAAGGGCTCCGGCTTCGGTCGGAGCCCTTTACTTTGTCACGGTGGTTGCTTACTTCCGAGAGCGGCGGCGGCTTTGGGCGGCCGCAGGTCTGCTGGTCGGAGTGATCCTCATCGCCTTCGATCTCTGGAAGGCGGCCCCCACCTACATCGCCCGGTACTACGTGGTTAACGACTTCCGGCTCGTTTATGCGGCAGCGACCGTGGGCCTCAGGTCGGGCTATGGCCACCTCTACGACCTGGGTGCCCAGAAGCTGGCCATCGAGGGTCTAGGCGAGGGTTTCAACCCGCAGCCATTCATCTCGCCGCCGCCGCTGGCCTGGCTGGTGACGCCTCTGCTCGCTCTCCCCTTCGAGGCGGCGCTGGTCGTCTGGACGGTGCTTCTGCTCTCGGCCCTCGTCTGGACGTGGTACCTGCTCGCGCCGGGGACCAGGCTCGCGCGCGCGGCCCACCTGGCGCTGCTTTTGGGCGTCTTCCCGGTGGCGTTCGGCGTGATGGTGGGCCAGCCGGGCGCCTGGGTTGCGGCCGCTGTCGCGACGGCCTGGTGGCTGATGCGCCACGACCGTCCCGTGTGGGCGGGGGTCGCGCTGAGCCTCCTCGTCCTGAAGCCTCAGCTGGCGCTCTTAGTGCCCCTCTGTCTGCTCGTGTCCGGCCACGCCCGCACCTTCGGCGCGTGGTTGGTGGCCACACTGTTTATCGGCCTGGTGGCGCTGGCCCTGCTGGGTCCAGACGGGGTGGCGGGCTTGCGCGACGTGCTGGCGCAGACCCAGACGCCGGCCTGGGACATCACGCGGCGCTACTCGATCTCCGGCCCGCTCGGCCTCGGCCCGATCCTGACCGTGACGCAGGTCGTGGTGGTCGCGATTGCTCTGCTCGCGGCATGGCGGCGCAGGGGAGGTGGTCCGGAGCTGCCGATGGCGGCCGCGATCGTCGGTTCGCTGCTCACCACGCCTTACCTCGGCTTCCAGGACTTCCTGATGCTCATCGTGGCCGGCTGGCTCGTGATTCGCGGTGGCGTGACGACATGGCAGGTGGTTCTCCTGGTGGCCGGCTACGCTCTGCTCCAGCTGTCGCTGGTGGTGCTGGCGATCCCGATCCTCCTGGCTGAAGCCGCCCTGCTGGCCTCGCTAGCCTGGCCGTCCGCTCAGCCGCCGCGCGATCTGGGCGGTGTGCATCGCGTCGTGGGCGGCCAGGTGGCGCATGAGCCCGGCGATCGGTACCTTGCCGACCGGGGGTGAGCGCTGAGCTTCTTCGGCCGATTCCGCACGTCTGGCGCCAGGCGCCCCCATCCGACCCGAGAAATACGCATCTTTGGCGCCAACCGTTCCTTTCAGCCGCACCTGACCTTCCAAAACGGGGCATCGGAGCCGACGGTGAGATTCGAACTCACGACCTGCCACTTACGAGGCGGCTGCTCTGCCAGCTGAGCTACGTCGGCAAATTGGTTGGCGAAATTCCACTAAGGCGTGCGCCTTCGAGGGGTCCTTAGGCTAGCATCGAAGACGATGAGGACACTCGACGTGGAGCGTCTGGCGGCAGGGGATTACAACCTCATCAAACCACTGCTGGTCGAGCTGCACCTCGGCGAGCAGGTGCACTACTCGGACCACCCCCAGCTCACCCGTGGGGAGATCGAGCGCCACCTCACCGATGTGCCCGCGGCGTTTCGCGGCGAGAACGTCATCTTCGCGGTCCGGGATGAGATCGGCCAGGTGGTCGGCTTCTGCTGGATCGTCCTGTATGACCCCGGGACCGGGCTCGAAGGCGAGGTGGCGGAGGTGTATGTGTCGGCGGAACACCGAGGACGCGGGATCGGCGAGATGCTCGTCCGGGAGGCGGTCAGGCTGTTCGACGAACGCCACGTGACGCTCGGTTACGTCTGGACGCGCCCCGACAACGAGTCCGCGGTCCGGCTCTACAGGTCGGTCGGCTTCGAGCCAAATCGCCAGCTGGTCATGACCTGGTACCCCAGGGAGTCGTCGCCCAGCAACTGACACCCCGTTTCGAAGCCCTACCTAAACTCATGGGGTGAGACCTCTCCTGCTCGTGGCCGCGGGCCTGCTCGTGACCGCCCTGGTCGCGGCCGGCGTGACGCTGGCCGTGCTCCAGCTCCAGTCACGTACGAACACCCAGCAGGTCAACCTCCGCTCGGGCGTGACGATCTCGGAAGACTCGGCCATCGTCCAGGCGGCCGCCAAGGCACGACCCGCGGTCGTGAGCGTGGTCACGCAGCAGCAGCCCACCCTGTCCCGAGGCTCGGGCTACCTCGCGACCACGGACGGATACATCGTCACCAACATCGACGTGATCGCGGGGGCGGGGACAATGACCGTGCTGGTGCCGGGCGATCCCACGGTGCATAACGCCAGGCTGGTCGACTACGACTGCCAGACGGGAGTCGCGGTGATCAAGATCGACAAGGTCAGCGGCCTGCCGACGCTGGCATTCGCCGACCCGACCGCCCTGGTGCAGGGCCAGCTCATCGTGACCGTCGGAGGTCCGTTCGAAGGGGGCGCTGTCACTCCGGGTTACGTCAGCGCGATGCACCGGGTGGTATCGATCGCGAACCCGTCCGCCACCCAGCATCCGCTGGAGCTGAGCGACACCATCCTGACCAGCTCGGTCATCAACCCGGGAACCTCGGGAGGGCCGATGCTCAACGTCGGCGGCCAGGTGATCGGCATCGCGATGCAATCGCAAGCCTCAACCGAGACGAGCGGGTTTGGCCTGAACGTGGCGGACGTGCAGGACGACGTCCAGCAGATCCTGCAGACGGGACAGGTGGTCGTGTCGTCGCTCGGAGCCACCAGCACCGACCTCAGCCCTGAGCTCGCGTCGCTCAGCGGCCTACCCATGGGAAGCCAGCTCGTGACCCTGGACCAGGGCGGACCTGCCGTCTCCGCAGGCCTGCAGGTCGGCGACGTGATCACGCAGCTCGACGACGTCGTGCTCGACGCGGCGCACCCCCTTCGCCTGCTTCTGCGCTCGCGGTTTCACCCCAATCAGAAGGTCACCGTGACCTACACACGAGGCGGGTCCTCGAGCCAGGCTCAGCTCACGCTGTCCGGCCAGCACCCGACCTGCACGTGAGCAAGGTGGCCGCGGGCAGCATCCGCGAACAGATCGCCGAAGCACTGAGGGAGGCGGCGCGAGCCGTGGGTGTCGATGGTGAGGTGCCGGACCTCGAGCTCGGGCGCGCCAAGCCTGTCGAGCGGGGCGAGTACGCGAGCTCGGCCGGGATGAAGCTCGCGCGTGTGCTCAAGGAGCCTCCACAGGAAATTGCGAGCCGGATCGCGAAGACGATCGTGGTTCCCGACGAGGCGGCGACAGTTGAGGTCGTCGGCGGTTACGTCAACTTCCGGCTGACCACGCCGTGGCTGCAAAAGCTGGTCGAGAGGGTCGCCGCCGCGGGACCGCGGTATGGGGCGATGGACATCGGGCGTGGCGAGCGTCTGCAGGTCGAGTTCGCGAGCATCAACCCGACCGGTCCCCTTCACATCGGACACGGCCGCGGCACGATCCTCGGCGATTCGATCTGCCGGCTTCTCGAGTTCACGAACCACGAGGTCCAGCGTGAGTACTACGTCAACTCCGACAACACGCAGACGAGGAGGTTCGGCCTCTCCGTCTACGCGAGGCTGCACGGTACGGAGCCGCCGGAGGGTGGGTACACGGGGGAGTACGTGACCCAGATCGCCGAGATGGCCCGCCACGACCTGCCGGGCATCGAGGAGCTGCCCGAGGCGGAGTCGGAGCCCAAGCTCCGGATGTACGCGATGCAGAAGATCGTCGACCAGATCAAGGCCACGGTCGCGCGGTTGAACATCCATTACGACGAGTGGTACTGGGAGAACACTGTCTGGGAGACCGGGCTTGCGCAGAGAGCCATCGACCGCCTGCGCGAAGAGGGCTACTTGAAGGAGCGCGATGGCGCGCTCTGGTTTGGCCCAGCTCTACAGGAGCTCGAGGGCGAGCCCGTGCAAAAAGAGTTGGTGGAAGAAGAGGATCGCGTCGTGATCCGCTCCAACGGCCAGCCAACCTATTTCGCCTCCGACCTCGGTTACCTGCTGAGCCGCTTCGAGGTGCGTGGATTCAGCCGGGTGATCGAGGTCTGGGGAGCGGACCACCACGGATACGTGCCGCGCATGAAGTCCGCCGCCGCGGCCCTGGGGATAGACCCCGCCAGGCTGTTGGTCATCCTGCACCAGATGGTGAATCTGAAAGAGGGCGCAGCGGGCAGCGCATCAAACAGGATGTCTAAGCGCGCCGGGCGCTTCGTGATGCTCGACGAGCTGATCGACCGGGTCGGCTCCGACCCCGTCCGCTACTTCTACCTGCTGCGCTCGCCCGACACCACGATCGAGTTCGATCTCGAGCTGGCGGTCACGCAGAGCAACGAGAATCCCGTCTACTACGCGCAGTACGCGCACGCGCGGCTGGTCAACGTCGAGGCGACAGCGCTCGAAAAGCATGGTCATCTGCCGGAGCATGCCGACATGTCGCTCCTCGTCGAGGCCCCGGAGCTGGACGTGGCCCGCCAGCTGGCCTTCTGGCCGGAGGTCGTCGAGGATGCGGCCCGCCTGCTGGAGCCGCATCGCATCCCTTACTACGTTCAGGATCTCGCGACCGCCGTGCATCGCTTCTACCACGCCGGCAACGAAAAGAGCGAGCACAGGGTGGTGGTCGACGACCCGGCACTGACCCGGACGCGACTGGAGCTGTGCCGGGCGGCGCGTCACACTTTGAAAACCGCGCTCGACCTGATGGGCGTCAGCGCGCCCGACCGCATGTAGCTGCCGCGCCACACAGATAAAGGAGAGAAAGGCACTTGGACGTCACCTGGCTCGGACACGGCTGCTTCCGGCTGCGAGGCCGCGGCGCGGCCGTCGTCACCGATCCCTACCCGCCCTCGATCGGTCTCAAGCTGTCCCGGCTGGATGCCAACCTCGTCACGGTGAGTCACGAGCACGACAACCACAACTACACGCAGATCGTGCGAGACGCCTATGAGATCCGCGGTCCGGGCGAGTACGAGGTCGCTGGTGTGAGCGTGATCGGCATTCCCAGCTTCCACGATGCTGAGAAGGGCGCCAAGCACGGCCGCAACACGATCTACCTGATCGAGATAGACGATGTGCGCGTCTGCCATCTCGGCGACCTGGGCGGCGTCCTTGACGACGCGGAGGCAGAGTTGATCTCGGCGCCCGACGTCCTGCTGGTGCCGGTCGGCGGTCGCACCGTGATCAACGCCGCCCAGGCGGCCCAGATCGTCCGGCAGCTGGAGCCGCGCTACGTCATCCCGATGCACTACGCGATCCCGGGCCTGAAGCTGGAGCTGGACCCGCTGGACCGCTTCCTCAAGGAGATGGCCGTGGCGGCTGCGGAGCCGCAGCCCAAGCTGTCGGTGCAGGCTTCGTCGGGCGAGTACGAGACGAAAACGGTCGTCCTCGAGCCGAAAGTAGAGCCGAAGGTTTAACGGACGGTACTAACCCGGTAGACTCTTTAAAACCGCCCTGGAGGTCTGAATGTCGAAGTACGTTTTCGTGACCGGGGGTGTCGTCTCCTCGTTGGGAAAGGGCATCACTGCGGCGTCGATCGGGAACATCCTGAAGGCCCGCCACCTCTCCGTCTCCCTTCAGAAGCTCGACCCCTACCTCAACGTCGACCCGGGCACGATGAGCCCTTACCAGCATGGCGAGGTTTTCGTCACGGATGACGGCGCCGAGACGGACCTGGACCTCGGGCACTACGAGCGCTTCGTCGACGAGAACCTGACCGTCGCCTCCAACGTGACCACCGGCAAGATCTACCAGGAGGTCATCGCGCGCGAGCGGCGGGGCGACTACCTCGGCGCGACCGTGCAGGTGATCCCCCACGTCACCAACGTGATCAAGGAGAAGATCCTCCGCGCGTCGCGCGACCCGCAGGCCGACGTCGTCGTGGTGGAGGTGGGTGGGACGGTCGGCGACATCGAGAGCCTTCCGTTCCTCGAGGCGATCCGCCAGCTCAAGAACGATCTCGGGCGCCAGAACGTCTTCTACGTTCACTGCTCCCTCGTACCGGTCGTCCACGGCCAGGAGATGAAGACCAAGCCCACGCAGCATTCGGTCCAGGCCCTGCGTGCGATCGGCATTCAGCCCGATGCGATCATCTGCCGCTCGGAGATCGCGATCGATGCCGACCTCAAAGAGAAGATCGCGCTCTTCACCGACGTGCCTCGCGAGGCGGTTGTCTCCGTGCCCGACGTCGACTCGATCTACGAAGTGCCGCTGATGCTGGAGGCAGCGGGCCTCGGCAAAGTCATGGCACGGCACTTCGAGCTCGAGGAGGCAAGCCACGTGCCTGACCTCGGCCCATGGACGCAGCTGGTCGAGCGGATCAAGCACCCGAAGGCGACCGTCCCTGTCGCGCTGGTCGGCAAGTATGTTTCCCTCCCGGACGCATATCTCAGCGTCATCGAGTCCCTCAAGCACGCGGGCATCCATCACAACCTCGCGATCGACATCCGTTGGGTCTCATCGGAGAAGCTCGATGCCGGCGACATGTCGCCGCTCATGGGGGTGGCGGGCATCGTCGTTCCGGGGGGATTCGGATACCGCGGCATCGAAGGCAAGGTCCAGGCCTCGCGCTATGCGCGCCACAACCGCATCCCATACCTGGGCCTGTGCCTGGGCATGCAGTGCGCCGTGATCGATTTCGCGCGGGAGATGCTCGACGCACCGGACGCCAACTCGACCGAGTTCGCGGCGTTCACGTCAACGCCGGTGATCGACCTCATGCCCGAGCAGAGAAACGTCGACCAGATGGGCGGGTCGATGAGGCTGGGCCTCTACCCGTGCAAGCTGCTCCCCGGCTCGCTCGCCCACAAGGCCTACGGCGAGGAGGTCGTCTACGAGCGCCACCGCCACCGCTTCGAGTTCAACAACGAATATCGTGAGGTGATGGGCGAGGCCGGCATGGTGTTCAGCGGCGTGTCGCCGAACGGACGGCTCGTCGAGATCGTCGAGCTGGCGAACCACCCCTGGTTCGTGGCCAGCCAGTTTCACCCCGAGTTCCGCTCTAGGCCCAACCGCGCGCACCCCCTGTTCCGTGACTTTGTGAAGGCTGCTTTCCTGCAGAGCGGCATCGACCAGATGGAGCTTCGCCCGGCGGAGCTGCTGGAAGACACCGAAGGCCAGTAGGAGGCACCCGTGGAGCAGCCGAGAAGGGGGATCCCCTCGTTCCAGGCGCGCCGAGAGCTGTCGCTCGAGCTCGTCCACGCCACCGAGGCCGCCGCGCTCGCGTGCGCGCGCCTGCTGGGCAAGGGCGATCCCGACCGGGTCAGCGAGATCGCCGGCGAGGCGATGAGGCGAGTGCTGGAGGATGCCGGCCTGGGCGGCAGGATCGTGCTCGGTCCGCGCAACGATCCCAACCTCGCGTCCGGCTCTTCGCTGGCGGGGAACGACAACCTCGACTTCGGGCTCTTTCCGGTCGAGGGGGCGAGCCAGGTCGCACGGGGATCGGCGAACGCGCTATCGATTCTCGTGGCGGTCGAGCCGGGTGGCTTCGCCGAGCTGCCTCCGGTCTGGTACGCCGAGAAGATGGTGGCCGGCGCCGGAGCCCGAGGTGCGATCGACCTCGACGATTCGATCACCGACAACCTTCGACGGATCGCGTTTGCGCGCGACGCTCGCGTGCAGGACCTGACGGTGGTCATCCTCGACCGCCCCCGACATCAGGAGATCATCGCGGAGGTCAACGCGGCGGGCGCGCGCGTCCGGACGCTCGAGGAAGGTGACGTCGCGGGTGCGGTGATGGCCGCCGTCCCGGGCACGGGGATCGACGCGGCGATTGGGATCGATGGGCTGCACGCAACTTTGATAGCGGCCTGCGCGGTCCGCTGTCTGGGAGGCGAGCTCCAGGCCAGGTTGTGGCCGCGCAACGACGAGGAACGCGCCCTGATCGGCGAGCTCGCCGGCCGCGCGTTCGGCGTCGCGGACCTGGTGCCCGCGGCGGATGTCGCGGTCGCGATCACCGGCGTATCGGGCGGCCAGCTCCTGCCCGGGGTGCTCTTCGGCAGCGGTTACGCCGAAACCTCATCGCTCCTCATGTCCAGCCGCCATGCCACGATCCGGCGGCTGACCACCCGGCACCACGTGGTCGGCGTCCCGAGCTAAGGTCCCAGTCCGGGATTAGCTGGGACCGGGCCCGGGTATCAATTACTGAGCAGATGAGCCAGACCGACCCGTTCCTACCGGGGCAGGGAGACGAGGTGCCGCCTCCTCCCCAGCCTCCGATCTATCCCGTGACGTCCGACATCCCACCGGATTCGCCCTTGCACAGCGCCCCGACGCCTTCTCAGGGAGCCAACAGGGGCGCGATGGGCGGGTTGGGCGGGCTGCTGGCCGCGGTCTGGGCCTTCGTCAAGTTCGGCGGACTGCTGATCTTCAAGATCCCGGCCGCCGGCACCCTGATCTCGCTGGTGATCAGCTTCGGCGGCTACGCCCTGTTCTACGGTCCCTGGTTCGCCTTAGCCCTCGTGACGATGATCTTCGTCCACGAGATGGGGCATGTGCTCGAGATCCGTCGCCAGGGCATGACTGCAACCGCCCCGATCTTCATTCCCTTCATGGGCGCGGCCATCTTCCAGCGGTCGCACCCCACCGACGCGCTGAAGCAGGCCGAGATCGGGATCGCCGGGCCGATCGCGGGCACCATAGGCGCCACAGCGGCCTTTGCGCTTTACGGAGCTACGCACAATGACATCCTCCTGCTGGCCGCCCTGATCGGCTTCTACATCAACCTGTTCAACCTGCTCCCGGTCTGGCAGCTCGATGGCGCGTGGATCCTGGCGCCGGTTTCGAAGTGGTTCCAGGTCGCGGGCTACGGAATGATCGTGGTCGGGGCGCTGTTCCTGCACTTCGTCAGCCCGCTCCTGATCATCGTCGCCGTGCTCGGCATCCCGACCCTGATCGCGCGATTCCGCACTGCGGACAACCCGTATTACACGTCGGTTCCGGCCGGCGCGCGATGGGCGATGGGGGCGGCGTGGCTCGCGCTGGTGATCTACCTGGGCGTCGCCAGCCTCCAGGCCAGCAGCTTGCTGACGACCTTCGCCCGGTAAACTACGGATTGGAGACAAGGCCTTGAAAGCACAGATTCACCCCACTTACTACGAAGACGCGGTCGTCACCTGCGTGTGCGGGAACACGTTCACGACCGGGTCGACGCGCAAGGAGCTCAAGACCGAGATCTGCTCCGTCTGCCACCCGTTCTTCACGGGCACGCAGCGGATCGTGGACACAGGCGGCCAGGTCGAGCGGTTCCGCAAGCGGGCTGCTAAGACCCGGTCCTAGATGGCCCAACCGGAGACTTCCCCTCCGGTAGCGGGGACGGAAGCGCCCCACCCGGGCCGCCCCCGCGCGCCAGAGGCGCGGGGACCCCAGGAGGATCCCGGCAAGCGGGGAGGTAAAGCCGGGCAACCATTCTTCTATGGCGGCCAGGCCGTCATCGAAGGCGTGATGATGCGCGGCAAGCGACACTACGCGGTCGCCGTGCGCCTTCCCAGCACGAAAGAGATCGTGGTCGATCGCGGAGAGCTGAAGGCGTCGATCTACGTGAACCCGATCTGGAAGCTTCCGTTCGTCCGTGGCCTCGCGCTGATCGGCGAGCAGCTGCATCTCGGCATGAAGTCGCTCATCTGGGCGGCCAACATGAACGCCGGCGGCAAGGACATCGTGATCGGCAAGAAGGAGATCACGGGCTCTGTCGCGGTGGCGGGGGTCTTCGCGGCCACGATCTTCATCGGTCTCCCTCTGCTGCTGGCCGGCGTTGCGGTGCGCCACAGCGGTAGCTTCCAGTTCGTCCTGATCGAGGGCTTGATCCGGGTCGTGCTCGTGCTCGGCTACCTGTCCGCGATCGCTCTTCTCCCCGACGTGCGGCGGGTCTTCCAGTACCACGGCGCGGAGCACAAGACGATCAACGCCTTCGAATCCGGCTGGCTGCTCGATGTTCCGTCCGTGCGACGGGCGAGCACCCTCCACCCGCGCTGCGGAACCGGGTTCCTGATCGTTGTGCTCGTCGTGAGCGTCATCGTCTTCAGCATCGTCGCGATCTTCCATCCGAACGTGTTCTGGCTCATCGCAAGCCGGGTGCTGGCGATCCCGATCATCGCGGGCGCCGGCTTCGAGGCCATCCGGTTCATGGCCGTGCACCGCCGGAATCCCGTGGTCCGCGTCCTCCTCCTGCCCGTCCTCGGGACGCAGAAGTTCACCACCCGCGAGCCGTCGGACGACATGCTCGAGGTCGCCATCACCGCGTTCAACAGCGCGCGAGAGGGCGAGGAGGAAACCGCCGGAGCAGCCGCGTGATCGACCGCCTCGAAGGCATTGCCCGTCGCCACCGGGAGATCGAATCGGAGATGGCCAAACCGGAGGTCGCCTCCGACCACGAGCAGCTGACCAAGCTCGCGCGAGAGCAGCGCTCTCTCCGCGACACCGTGCAGACGTACGAGGCGTATAAGAAGGCGCGCCACGAGCTCGAGTCGGCGCGTGAGCTGCAGAAGCACGAACGCGATGCCGAGATGCAGGAATACCTGCGGGCGGAGGAGCATCGTGCCGCGGCTCAGCTCGCGGAGCTGGACGAGAAGCTGAAGGTGCTCCTTCTCCCCAAGGATCCGAACGACGATCGCGACGTCGTCGTCGAGATCCAGGGCGCTGAGGGTGGCGAGGAGGCGGCGCTGTTCGCCGGCGACCTCTTCCGCATGTACACGAAGTGGGCCGAGCGCAAGGGCTGGAAGGTGGACGTGGTCGAGGAGTCGCCGACCGAGAAGGGCGGCTTCGACAAGGTCGTGTTCGAGGTTCACGGGCACGGCGCCTACTCGCAGCTGAAGTTCGAGGGGGGCGTGCATCGAGTCCAGCGCGTGCCGAAGACGGAAGCTCAGGGCCGCATCCACACCTCCGCGGCCACGGTCGCCGTGATGCCTGAGGCGGACCCGGTCGAGGTCGAGCTGAAGCCTGAGGACATCGAGATCAAGACCTCGACCTCCCAGGGGCCGGGCGGACAGAGCGTGAACACCACCTACTCGGCGATCCGCATCACCCACAAGCCCACCGGGTTGCAGGTCAGCATCCAGGACGAGAAATCGCAGCTGCAGAACAAGGAGAAGGCCCTGCGCGTGCTGCGGGCGCGCCTGTACGAGATCAAGCTGGCGGAGCAGCAGGAGAAGATCGGGGCGCAGCGTCGCGGCATGGTCGGCACCGGCAGCAGGTCGGAGAAGATCCGCACGTATAACTTCAAGGAAAGCCGCGTGACCGACCACCGGATCAAGCTCACGCTTCACCGGCTGGACTCGGTGATGAATGGCGACCTCGACGAGCTGGTCGCCGCGCTGGTCAACGCCGAACGGGCCGCCCTACTCGAGGGCAGCGCGAAGCCTGAGTGACCGTTCTCGAAGTCCTCAAGCTCGCCTCAGACCACCTCCAGAAGCACGGCTCTGATTCAGCGCGCCTGGACGCGGAGGTCCTGCTCGCCCATGCGCTCGGGCTCCGGCGCCTCGACCTCTATTTGAAGTTCGACCGTCCGCTATCCGAGGCTGAGCTGGTCAAGTACCGGAACCTCACCGCGAATCGGGCCAAAGGTGAGCCGGTCGCCTACCTCGTCGGACACAAGGAGTTCATGGGCCTGGACTTCGTGGTCACACCGGCGGTCCTCATCCCCAACCCCGACACTGAGGTCCTGGTGCAGCGCGCGGTCGAGCTTGCCCGCGAAGCCGGGAGGCCCCTCCGGGTGGCGGATGTGGGAACAGGGAGCGGCTGTATCGCCATCGCGATCGCGCATTACGCGCCCAACGTCCAGGTCGTGGCCTCGGACGTGGCCCCCGATGCGCTCGAGGTGGCGGCGCTCAACGTGGCGGCTCACGGCCTGTCCGGTCGTGTCGAGCTCGTGTGCGGCGACCTGCTGGCGCCGCTGGTCGGCTCCTTCGACCTCGTTGTCGCAAACCTCCCGTACCTCGCGGCAGGCTCGGCGCTCGCCCCCGAGGTGGTGGCCCAGCCGGCGCGAGCCCTGTTCGCGGAAGATCGGGGCTCCGCGCTGGTGACCCGGTTGCTGGCGGAGGCGCCGGCCCGCCTGAACCCCGGAGGTCGCACGCTCGCCGAGCTCGATGCGTCTATCGCATCGATCGCGGTCGATGGTGCGAGCCGCCACTTCGCCGGTCACCGGATCCACAGTGACCTCGCCGGACACCAGCGCGTCCTCGAAGCATGGTCCTCCATCCCCGCGAACTCAGAGCCTTCGGCGTGAGTTCGCGGGGGCCCAGGTTTTTGAAACCGACCCGCGCAGGCCTCACCCGCGCGGCACAGCTGATCCGGAGCGGAGGTGTCATCGCCTTCCCGACGGACACCGTCTACGGCCTGGGCGCGGCGGCGGACGACGAGGTGGCCACTCGTCGCGTGTTTCACATCAAAGGTCGGCCGGTCGGGCTGCCGCTGATCCTCATGGTGGCGGCCGAGTCGCAGCTCGAGGGCTTCGTCCACGTCGACTCGCGGTCGGAAGCGATGATGCGGCGCTGGTGGCCGGGACCGCTCACCCTGATCCTGTACGCGAAGGGCGGAGGGACGCTCGGGGTGCGCATCCCCAACCACAAGGTGGCCCTCGACCTGTTGCGCGCGGCCGGGCCGCTCATGACGACCAGCGCCAACCTGCACGGGCGCGAACCCGCCATGACCGCGGCCGACGCCGAGCTGCCGGGCGTGGCGGCGGTGATGGATGGCGGAAAGGCGCCGGGCGGCGTGGCGTCCACCGTGCTCGACCTCACGGGCCCGGAGCCACACGTGCTGCGCGAGGGCGCGATCACGACGCCGGAGCTGCTGGGGCCGCCGCCGCTGCGCTCGGGCTAGGATTCTGGGCGTGACCACGCCTATCACCACGATGACCTTTCGGGCGCTCGATCGCGAGGACCCGGAGATCGCAAACCTCATTCGCAAGGAGTTCAAGCGCCAGTCCGAGACGCTCGAGCTGATCGCCTCGGAAAACCTCACCAGCCCGGCCATCCTCGAAGCTCTGGGCACTCTACTCACCAACAAGTACGCCGAGGGTTATCCCGGGCGGCGCTACTACGGCGGCACAGGGGAGGTGATCGACAAGATCGAGCAGCTCGCCATCGACCGCGCGCAGAAGCTGTTCGGCGCCGAGTACGTGAATGTTCAGCCGCACGCCGGGTCGCAGGCCAACGCCGCGGTGTACATGGCCGTGTGCCAGCCGGGCGACCGCGTGATGGGCATGGACCTCTCGGCCGGCGGCCACCTCACCCACGGCAGCCCGGCGAACTTCAGCGGCAAGCTCTACGAGATCCATTCGTACGGCGTGGACCGCGAGACCGAGACGATCGACTACGACGCGATGGCGAAGCTGGCCGAACAGGTGCGACCCAAGATGATCATCGGCGGGTTCTCCGCCTACTCGCGAATCGTCGACTGGGCGCGCATGCGCGAGATCGCCGACTCGGTCGGCGCGACCTTCTTTGTCGACATGGCCCACGTGGCCGGACTGGTGGCCGGCGGCCAGTACCCATCGCCGATCCCCTATGCGGACATCACCACCACGACGACCCAGAAGACCCTGCGCGGAGCGTGGGGCGCGATCATCCTGTGCCGCAGCGAACGCCAGAAGGCGATCGATTCGGCCGTGTTCCCGGGTATCCAGGGTGGGCCGCTGATGCACGCGATCGCGGCCAAGGCAGTCTGCTTCGGCGAGGCCCTGAAGCCGGAGTTCAAGGTCTACGCCAAGCAGGTCGTCGTCAACGCGAAGACAATGGCCAATCGCCTCATGGAGCGCGGGCTGCGGCTGGTGAGCGGCGGAACGGACAACCACCTGATGCTCATCGACCTGCGGCTGCAAAAGCGAACGGGCAAGCAGGTCCAGGACATCGCCGAGACCGTGGGTATCACGCTCAACCGGAACTCAATCCCGTACGACGAGGCCTCGAAGTTCAACCCGAGCGGGGTCCGCGTCGGGACGCCGCTGGTCACGACCCGCGGCATGCGCGAGCCCGAGATGGTGGTGATCGCCGATTGCATCGCCGACCTGGTCGAGCGCATCGACGACCCGGCGACCCTCGATTCGGTGCACGAGCGGGCCCTGGAGCTCTGCCGGAAGTTCCCGATCCCCTACACCTTTGACTGACTTCGCCATTCCGCACGTTTGGCGCCAACGGAGCCCTGATGGATCTCGGTTTCCGCACGTTTGGCGCCACCGGTGCGTATTCGGAGTGAACGCGCCTTGACTGACTTCTTCGGCGGCGGCGCGCTGACGAGCCTGCGCGACCACCTTCTCCCGGGTCTGTGGCCGATGCTGGTCGCATTTGCCGTCTGTGCGTTGGTCGTGCCGGTCGCGATCGTCCTGTCGCGCCGTATCGGGTTGATCGCCCAACCCGGCGGCCGCCACGCACACCCCAACCCGACGCCACTGCTGGGCGGGCTGGCGATGTTCGTGGGATTCGCCGTCGCTGTGCTGATCTTCCTGCCCAACTACCAGTACATGCCAGGCGTGCTCGTGGTCTCGGGCCTTGCGGCTGGGCTCTTGATCCTGGACGACCGGCGCTCGATGAGCCCCTGGGTGAAGCTCGGTGTCCAGGTGCTTCTGTCTCTCCTGGCCGTGGTCGTCTATGGCATCGAGATCAAGGCGGTCAGTCTGCCAGGCCATCACATAGTTGACCTCGGGCTCCTGATTACGCCGGTCTCCATGTTCTGGCTGCTTGGCATGCAGAACACCGTTAACTTTCTGGACGGCGTCGACGGGCTGGCCGCAGGCGTGATCTTCATTGTGGCGCTGGTCTTGATGCTGGCAGCCGGGGAGCTGAAGGACATCGACGTCGTGAAGCTCAGTGGGGCGCTCGCCGGAACCTGCGCCGGCTTCCTGCTCTTCAACTTCCATCCCGCTCGGATCTTCATGGGCGATTCCGGGTCGCACTTCCTGGGCATCGCGCTGGGCATGATCTCGATCCTCGGCGTGGCCAAGGTCGCCGTCGCGTTCGCCCTCGCAGTCCCGGTGATCGCCCTGGCCGTGCCGATCGCCGACACCGCCTGGGCGATCCTGCGCCGGCGCCGGCGTAAGGCGTCGGTGGCGGTCGCGGACCTCGCGCATCTCCATCACCGGCTGCAGTCCTTCGGACTGGATGCGCGGCAAACCTGCTATGTCTTCTACGCCGCCAGCGCCCTCCTTGGCGCGCTGGGCCTGACGCTTTTCGGCCATGGCCGCGTCCTCGTCGTGGTCGTGGTGGTCACTGTAGCCCTGGTCTCGACCGTGGTCGCGGACCTGCTGCAGCACGCCGGCTGGCGGATCCCCGCGCCGTTCATGGGCCGCCTGCTCGGCACCTCGGGTTCCCGATAGAATTCAAAGGGGCATGGAGCCCACCCGCAGTACAGGCCCTTCGGGGGCTGATATGGCCGGAATCGGGATCTATCTCGCCGCCGCTGTCCTGCTGCCGATCGTTGGAGGCGTAGCGCTCGACAAGGCGCTGAACACCGCGCCGGTCTTCGTTCTCATAGGACTGTTCGTGGGTCTTGTTGCCGGTGCGGCCGGCATCTGGTTGAAGGTAAGGGAGCTCTCTAGGTGAGGTCCGGCGGCGTGCTCAGGGTGACGACGATCGGCTGCGCGGTTTTGGCGGCGGCCATTGTCGTGGCCGCTGCTTTGGCTGGACATGCCGGCTTTGGCATCGGCCTCGCCGCGGGGCTGCTCGTGGGTTCGCTCAACGGCTACGTGATCCAGGGAATGCTGGAGCGCAGAACACCATTCCGGATCGCCAGCCTCGGGCGATTGATCGGCTTCAGCTCGCTGGTCCTGGTCGCGGTATTGATCTTTGGCACCCAGGCGTGGACCCTGCCGCTCGGGATCGGCCTCGCCCAGCTCGTGATGGTCGCGGCGGGCGTGCGTCAAGGCCTGCGCGCGTGATCAGCTCAGATGCCGCAGTCGGCACCCATCCGACCATCGACCTCGGATGCGGGACCCTGTGCACGTTCAACTACGACAGCCTGATCTCGAGCGTCCTGGCCATCGCCGCCACGCTCGCGGTCGCCTTCTGGGTTCGCTCCAGGCTCAGGGAGGGCGAGCCGAGCAAGGTGCAGGCAATCTTCGAATGGGGCTACGACCAGCTGCGATCGCTCATCAAGACCAACGTCTCGGACGACGCGCTTTTCATCATCCCGCTCGCCATGACGCTCTTCCTGTACATCCTGATCGCGAACTGGATCGAGGTCTTGCCGCTCGCCTTCTTCCCGATTCTGCATGGAGCGAACGCCGACCTGAATCAGACCCTGGCCATGGGGTTGATCGTCTTCTTCGTCGTGCAGTGGTACAGCGTTCGAGTGCTCGGGCTCGGCGGCTTTCTGCTGCGCTTCACGAAGCCCTTTGAGCTGCCCTTGCCGGCCCGCATCGTCTTCATTCCGCTGAACATTCTCGAGGAGCTGGTGAAGCCCGCCACGCTGGCCCTTCGTCTCTTTGGCAACATCTTCGCGGGCGCGGTGATGATCGGCCTCATCGCCACCTTCGGTACGCTGCAGCTGCCGGTGGTAGGGAGCCTGCCGGCAACTGTGCTCGGATCATTGCTCCTCGCGATCTGGAAAGCGTTCGACGTCATCTTCATCGGTTTCATCCAGGCGTTCATCTTCATGCTGCTGACGGTCATCTATTTCGGTGCTGCCCGCGAGGGCCTAGAACACCAACATCATTAGGAGGGTCACATGACAGATCACGGACTTGTTCTCGCCGGCGCCCTTGTAGCTTTCGGTCTCGCCATTGGTTTGGGCGCCATCGGCGCCGCCTTCGGCGACGGCCTTGCGGGCAATGCATTCATCAGTGGGGTCGCGCGCCAGCCCGAGGCACAGGGACGCATGATCCCGTGGCTGTTCACGATCGTCGGCCTAGTCGAGGCGATGTACTTCATCAACCTTGCCTTCGGTTTCGTGTTCCTGTCAAACGTCCCAGCGAAATAGATGGTTTTCCTCGCCGGCGTAGCGGGCGTCATACAGATCAATGGGACCGTGATCGTCGAGCTGATCACGTTTGTGATCATGCTGGCGATCCTAGCCCGCTACGTGTATCCGGAGATCGTGAAGCTGGCTGAGGCCCGCCAGCGGGCGATCGCCGAGCAGCTGAAAGAGGCGGAACAGGCGCGTACCGAGGCGGAGCAGCGTTTGAAAGAGGCCGCGGCGAAGCTGGACGACGCCCGCAAGACCGCCCAGAGCGTGATCGAAGCCGCGACCAAGTCGGGCGAGCAGCTGCGCCATGAGCTGAAGCAGAAAGCAGAAGAAGAGTCGAAGCGAACGATCGAGGCCGCAAAGAAAGAGATCGAAGCTGAGCGCGAGCGTGCGGTCCAGTCGGTGCGGAGCGAAGTGGCGAACCTTGTCGTGGCCGCCACTGAGAAGGTCATCGGCGAGACCCTCGACGACACCAAGCACAGGCAGCTGATCGAGCGGGCAATAGCGGAGGTCGCGAGTGGCAACGGCAGCAGCTAGGCGATACGCAAAGGCAGTTTTCGAGCTGGCCGAAACGGAGGGCCAGGTCGACGAATGGAGCCGCCGCATCGCCGCGGTCCGTCAACTCCTGTCGGATCCCGAGATCGCGTCCGTGCTGACCAATCCGACCATCGCGACCGAGCAGCGCTTTGCGCTGATCTCGGGCGCGCCCCACGTACTCGATCCAGAGGCGACCAACCTCGCGAACCTGCTGATCGAATCGAACCGGGTCCGCGACGTCGCCGCAATCGAGGAGGAGTTCCAGCGACTCGCGGATGATGCGGCCGGTCGCGTGCGCGCCACCGTAACGACGGCGGTCGAGCTTTCGCCCAAAGATCGCGACCGCGTCGAGGAAGAGCTGTCGAAGCGACTCGGCAAAGAGATTCGCATGCACGTCGTGGTCGACCCTCGGATCCTCGGTGGGTTGAAGCTCCAGTACGGCGACCGCCTTGTCGACGCCAGCGTCTCCACACGATTGCAGCAATTGCGCCGCCGTCTCGCGGCCTCATAGGAGTTACCGAAGAAAGTGGGAATCAGCACCAAAGAGATCTCCGAAGTCATCAAGGAACGGCTCAAGGATTTCGACGCCAGCCTGGTGTCGACCGACGTGGGACGCATCGTCGCGACCAGCGACGGAATCGCGCAAATCTACGGCCTGCAGAATGCGATGGCCGGCGAGCTGCTCGAGTTCCCGCACGAGACGTACGGCCTGGCCCTGAACCTGGAGGAAGACCAGGTCCGCGCCGTGATCCTCGGCGATTACGGGCACCTTCACGAGGGGGATGAGGTGCGAACCACCGGCCGCCTGCTCGAGGTGCCTGTGGGTGAAGCGCTGATCGGCCGCGTGGTCAGCCCGCTCGGGCAGCCGCTGGACGGCAAGGGCCCGGTCAAGACGACCAAGACGATGCCGATCGAGAAGATCGCGCCCGGAGTCATCACCCGCAAGCGCGTTGACAGCCCGGTGCAAACAGGCATCAAGGCGATCGACGCGATGATCCCGATCGGTCGCGGTCAGCGCGAACTGATCATCGGCGACCGGTTCACGGGAAAGACGACCGTCTTGCTTGACACGATCATCAACCAGAAGGGAAAGGATCTCATCTGCATCTATGTGGCGATCGGGCAGAACGCGGCCTCGATTGCCCGGGTCGCGGCGACCCTCGAAGAGAACGGCGCGATGGACTACACGATCATCGTGGCGGCCACCGCATCGGACGCGGCCTCCCTCAACTTCATCGCCCCGTACGCGGGCTGCGCGATGGGTGAGTATTTCATGGAGCAGGGCAAGGAGGTCCTGTGCTGCTACGACGACCTGACCAAGCAGGCATGGGCCTACCGCGAGCTTTCGCTCAACCTCCGCCGTCCTCCCGGTCGCGAGGCGTATCCCGGCGACGTGTTCTATCTGCACTCGAGGCTGCTCGAGCGCGCCGCGAAGATGAGCCCGGCGCACGGCGGCGGTTCACTGACCGCACTTCCCGTCATCGAGACGCAGGCCAACGATGTGTCGGCGTTCATTCCGACGAACGTGATCTCCATCACCGACGGGCAGATCTACTTGCAGTCGGACCTGTTCAACGCCGGCCAGCGACCCGCGCTCAACGTCGGCATCAGCGTCTCTCGCGTCGGCGGAGATGCGCAGACCAAGGCCATGCGCCAGGTCAGCGGCCAGTTGCGCCTGGACCTTGCGCAATACCGCGAGCTGGCGGCTTTCGCCCAGTTCGCCTCCGACCTCGACACTGCGACGCGGAACCAGCTGGAGCGAGGCGCGCGCCTGACCGAGCTGCTCAAGCAGGACAAGTACCAGCCGGTGCCGCTGGCTGAACAGGTGGCGGTCCTATATGCCGGCACGCAAGGCTTCCTGGACAAGGTCCCGGTTGCCCGCGTCAGGGAGTGGGAGGCCGGTTTCGTCCGGTTCCTCAAGACCGAGGAGCCGGACTTACTCGCCGAGATCGAGAAGCAAAAGGCGTTGGACGACAAGCTGTTTGAGCGCCTTAAAGCTGCGATCGCGAACTTCAACCACCAGTTCGGAGTCGAGGCCGACAAGGCAACTCAGGCGGCCAAGTCGGACGGCAAATCAGCACCGAAGGCCCAAGCGCCCACCGCAGGCGTAGAAGCGAAGGGGCAATCTCCGGCAATGACAGAAACCGCGGAGGGGCCCGCGAAAGTCGAGAGAGCCGAGAAGGCCGAGAAAGCCGAGGAGCGTCCGTCTCAGCTCAACCAGATCCGAGCGGCCGTGAACGACTCGCCCGCCAAACCGGCGCCAGCAGCCGGGCCGGCCCCGCTCAGCGACGAAGAGCACACGGAACCGAAACCAAAACCGAAGCCTAGAAAACCAAAGGCAGACTAAGTGCCCGCATTCCGAGATATCGTCCGGCGGATCGACTCGATCCGGAACACCCAGAAGATCACCAAGGCGATGCAGGTGGTCGCGGCGACGCGGCTGCGGCGCGCTCAGGCGGCGGTGCAGGCGACGCGTCCCTACTCCGAGAAGATGCTCGAGGTGCTGCAGACCGTGGGCGAGCGGGCGACGGAGTACAAGCATCCCTTCCTGGTCCGTCGCGAAGGAAAGCGCGCGGTCATGATCCTCGTGACCACAGACAAGGGCCTCTGCGGCGCGATCAACGTGAACAACATCCGGGCGGCCACGCGCTACATGAACGAGCACTACACCGAAGGCCAGCGCTACGTGACGATCGGGCGCAAGGGACGCGACTTCCTGCTCCGCTACCGGCGTGACGTCATCGCTGAGGTGAGCGGGGTATCGGATCGCCCGACGGTCGCGGAGGTGCTGCCCGCGATCAGCGTCGCCCTTGAGGAGTACACGAAGGGCAACACCGACGCGGTCCTGCTCGGCTACTCGAAGTGGATCTCCACGATGAAGCAGGAGGCGACTGTGACCGTGCTCATCCCGGCCGAGATTCCGCATCGCGAGGCGGAGGGCAAAGGCCCCAGGGCCGACTACATCTACGAGCCCGACCCGGAATCGGTGCTCGACGGCCTGCTTCCACGCTACGTGGAGACGCAGGTCTTCCAGGCGGTGCTCGAGAATAAGGCGAGCGAGTACTCGGCAAAGATGATCGCGATGCAGAACGCGACCAACGCCGCCGGCGACCTCATCGACGCGCTCACGCTGTTTGCGAACAAGGTCCGCCAGGCCGGCATCACCACAGAGCTCATGGAGATCGTTAGCGGCGCCGAAGCCATGCGGGCGTCGAGCTGAGGGAGGACTGAGATGGCGAAAACCAAGCACACACCGAAGGCCGAGACGAAGAAGACCAAGGACGGCCACGTCAGCCAGGTCATCGGCGCCGTGGTCGACGTCGAATTTCCGCCGGGCGAGCAGCCCGAGCTGTTCGAAGCGCTCGAGGTCAAGACGCAGGACGGCCACATCGTGGTCCTCGAGGTCGAAGGCGCGATCGGCGACAACGTGGTCCGCACGATCGCGATGGACGCGACCGACGGCTTCCGTCGCGGCGACCCGGTGAGGGCCACCGGCGGCCCGATCTCGGTGCCGGTCGGTGTAGAGACGCTCGGCCGCATGTTCAACGTGATCGGGGCGCCGATCGACGACGAGCCGTCGCCCGAAGGTGTCACACGCTGGCCGATCCACCGGCCCGCGCCGCCTGTTTCGGAGCAGCAGGCGAAGGTGGAGGTCCTGGAGACCGGGATCAAGGTCATCGACCTGATCTGCACCTTCGCGAAGGGCTCGAAGATCGGGTTGTTCGGCGGCGCGGGCACAGGCAAAACGGTGATCGTGCAGGAGCTGATCCGCAACATCGCCTACCAGCACAAGGGGCGGTCGGTGTTCGCCGGAGTCGGCGAGCGCACGCGCGAAGGCAACGACATGTATCACGAGATGCAGGACGCCGGAGTGCTGCCGCAAACGGCGCTCGTCTTCGGCCAGATGAACGAGCCCCCTGGCGCCCGCGCGCGAGTCGGCCTGACGGGGCTCACGATGGCGGAGTACTTCCGCGACGCGGAGGGCGCGGACACGCTGCTCTTCATCGACAACATCTTTCGTTACCTGCTCGCGGGCTCCGAGGTGTCGGCCCTGCTGGGACGCATGCCTTCGGCCGTCGGGTATCAGCCCACGCTGGCGACCGAGATGGGCGAGCTCCAGGAACGAATCACGTCGACGAGCAAAGGCTCGATCACCTCGGTCCAGGCGGTTTACGTGCCCGCCGACGACTACACGGACCCCGCGATCCAGACCGTGTTCGCCCACCTTGGCGCTACGGTGCGTCTCGAGCGGGCCCTGGTCGAGATCGGAATCTACCCGGCCATCGATCCCCTCGGCTCTTCCAGCCGGTTCGTCGAGGCGTCGATCGTCGGACAGGACCACTACGACACCGCGCAGGGCGTGAAGAAGACGATGCAGCGCTACAAGGACCTGCAGGACATCATCGCGATCCTCGGCATGGAAGAGCTGTCGGACGACGATAAGCAAGCCGTGTCACGGGCGCGCAAGATCCAGCGCTTCCTTTCGCAGCCGTTCAACGTCGCGCAGCGGTTCACCGGGCGCGAGGGCAAGTCGGTGCCGATCGCCGAGACCGTGCGCGGCTTCAAGGAGATCCTCGAGGGGAAGCACGACGACCTGCCGGAGCAGGCGTTTTACATGGTGGGCACAATCGACGAGGCGCGGGCGCAGGGCGAAGAGATGAAGAAGAAGCAGTCCTCGTAGTGAAGTTTCCGCTTCGGGTCGTCAGCGTCGAGCGGAGCCTTTTCGAGGGCGACGTCGAGTTCATCATCGCCAACGGCGCGGACGGCGAGCTGGGCGTGCTCGCGCGCCACGCCCCACTCATGACGATCCTCAAGCCAGGGCCGTTGAGGATTCAAGAGGTGTACGGAGGGCCCGAGCAGGTGCTCTTCGTCGGAGGCGGATTCCTCGAGGTCCTGCCCGACCGCGTCACCGTTCTGGCGGACGTGGCTGAGCACGCAGACGAGATCTCGGTCGAGCGTGCCGAGGAGGCGCGCCGCCGCGCGCAGGAGAAGCTGGCCGGCACGCTCAGCACGGCCGAAGAGACTGAGTTCCAGAACGCGCTGGCCATGGCGGAAGCCCGCCTGCGCCTCGCGCGAATGCGCCGCGGCTAGGTCCCGACCCGTGGCACGCGAACACCAGCACGCGCTGCGGATCACTGGCGGGGCGCAGCTCGCCGGCAGCATCTGCATCAGTGGATCGAAGAACGCGGCGCTGCCCGAGATGGCCGCTGCCCTGTTGACCACAGGGACGCTCAAGCTGAGCAACGTTCCCAGGGTGCGGGACACCGTCGTGATGGCTGAGATCCTGTCCGGACTTGGAGGCGCGACCGAGGGCCAAGGTGAGATGCGCCTCAACATGGCCGGGGCGCAGGCGAGCGACGTTCCCGCCGAGCTCGGCCGCCGGATGCGGGCGACGATCCTTTTGCTCGGCGCGCTGCTCGGGCGGTTCGGAAGAGCCCGCCTGCCGCGGCCAGGTGGCGACGACATCGGCGCGCGCCGAGTCGAGCAGCACCTTCGTGGCCTGCGCCAGATGGGCGCTCAGATCACCGAGACGGACACCGAGATCATCGCGGAGGCGAAGCGGCTGCGAGGTGGGCGCATCGTTTTCGACCTGCCCACCGTCACGGGGACGGAGAACATCCTGCTCGCGGCCGTGCTCGCCGAAGGGCGCACCGAGATCTTCAACGCCGCACGGGAGCCGCACGTCCAGGATCTCTGCCGGCTCCTGGTCAAGATGGGGGCGCAGATCGAGGGCGTCGGGTCGGAGCGGCTCGTGGTCGATGGGGTCGACGAGCTGGGCGGCGCCGAGCACACGGTCATCGCCGACTACCTGGAGGCGGGGACTTACGCGCTCGCGGCGGCCGCGACCGGCGGCGAGCTGCGCCTTGAATGCAGCCGGCCCGAGGATCTCAACATGGTCTTGCTCAAGCTCGAGCAGGCGGGCGCTCAGGTCGAGGTGGGTGAGGAGTGGTTTCGCGTTGGGCGCCAGCCGAAGACGCGACTCAGGCCCAACGACATGTCCACGTGGACGTTCCCAGGGTTTCCGACCGACCTCCAGGCGCAGTACATGGCGCTCATGACCCAGGCCGACGGGAAGACGGTGATCTCCGAATACGTGCACGAGAATCGCTTCCATCACGTCGCTCAGCTCGCCAGGATGGGTGCGAAGATCACGGTCGAGGGACGCCTCCACGCCGTCGTGCACGGCCCATGCAAGCTGCATGGCACCGACGTCGCCATCCCCGACATCCGCTCCGGCGCCGCGCTCGTGATCGCTGCGCTGTGCGCCGAAGGCGAGAGTCTGCTCCGCAACTCATGGCACGTCGAGCGAGGATACGAAGACATGGCGGGCAAGCTTGCGTCGGTCGGCGCGCAGATCGAGTCGATCACCGTCGAACAGGAGTCAGGACCCTCTGACAATACTTACGAATGAGGTTTCCCTCCCCCCATCGGGGAGAGGGCCAGGAAGAGGGGCTTAAACGTGTTGTCGAAAAAGATCGGGATCGACCTCGGCACCTCGACCGTCCTCATCTACGTCAAAGGTGAGGGAATCGTGATCAACGAACCGTCGTTGGTGGCCGTCAATCGAGACGGCACCCGCATCCTGGCCGTGGGGAAGGACGCCTTCGAGATGGTCGGCCGTGCGCCAGACACGATCCAGGTCATTCGACCCATGCGCGAAGGGGTCATCGCGGACTTCGTCGTGACCGAAGGCATGCTGCACCACTTCATCCGCAAGGTCCAGGGCCGCCAGCGCATCTTCAAGCCCGAGATCATGATCTGCGTCCCATCGGGCGTGACCTCGGTCGAGCGAAGGGCGGTCACTGAAGCTGCGATCTCGGCCGGCGCGCGACAGGCCTGGCTGATCGACGAGCCGCTGGCCGCGGCGATCGGTGCGGGCCTTCCGATCGCGGAACCGAGGGGCAACGCAATCTGCGACGTCGGTGGAGGTACCACGGAGATTGCTGTGATCTCGCTGTCGGGCATGGTGGTGGCGCACTCCATTCGGGTTGGCGGCAACCGGATCGACGACGCGATCACGACCTATATGAAGCGCAAGCACAGCCTGCTGATCGGCGAGCGGACGGCCGAAGAGCTGAAGATCGCCGTCGGGTCGGCGGTCTTGATGAAGGAGCCGCTCGTCACCGAGGCTCGCGGGCGTGACCTTGTGTCGGGGCTGCCTAAGAACGTCGAGGTCACCTCGAACGACATCACCGAGGCGATTCAGGAGCCGCTGCGCCTCATCGTAGGCGCGGTGCGCGACGTGCTCGAGGAGACACCGCCTGAGCTGGCCGCGGATATCTTCGACCGCGGAATCGTGCTGTCCGGTGGAGGGGCGCTGCTGCGCGGGCTCGATCGCTACATCGCGATGCACACGGGTCTCCCGACGGTCGTGGCGGACGATCCGCAGACGTCGGTGGTGAGAGGCACCGGTCTTGCGCTCGAGAATTTCGAGGTCCTCAAGCGGAATCAGTCCTATCTGCGCTAGATAAGTGATCGGGCTGCAGCTGGTGGTCGACGGCGTCGGGCTCGAGCGGCCCCGCGCGGGGGTCGGCGTTTACACGACCCAGATCCTGCACGCGATGCACGTCGACCGACCCGACTGCCGGCTCACGGTCTTCGGCCCACCGGGCGCCTTCGTGCACGTTCCTTACGCCACCTACAGGCCTCTGCCGAGGGCGCGCCTCATCGGCCGCCACCTCCAGTGGCCCTCGCGAATCAGGCAGCTCAAGCCGGACGCCTACTTCGGACCGGCGGGCGTGCTTCCACTGGGCGACGTCGCCTGCCCATCCGTGATCACCGTCCACGACCTCGCTATCTACCGCAATGCGGGCTGGTTTCCGGCTCGGCAGCCCCTCAGCACACGCTTCGTGGTGCCACGTTCAGTGCTGCGAGCCGATGTCGTGATCGCGGTCTCCGAGAACACAGCGCAGGACCTGGTCGACGTGTTCGGCATTCCGCGATCGAGGATCGATGTCGTGCATCACGGTGTCGCCACGAGCTTTTCACCGATGAGCGCCGAGGACTTAGCGATGGCCCGCGCGCGATTGAAATTGCCCGAGCGATTCATTCTGTTCGTCGGAACCATCGAGCCCCGCAAGAATCTCGAGACGCTGCTAGAAGCCTGGGCGATGATGCGGGACCGGCCCGACCTGGTCGTGGTCGGGGCCTGGGGCTGGAACTACGAACCGATCCGGGCGCGGATGGAACGGATGGGCCCCGGGCTGCACCATCTCGGCGGGCTCGACCCGGCCGACCTGCCAGCGGTCTACAACCTGGCCCGCGTCCTCGCCCACCCGGCGTGGTATGAGGGATTCGGCCTGCCGCCCCTCGAGGCGATGGCTTGCGGCACCCCGGTGGTGGTATCCGACCGCGCGAGCCTACCCGAGGTGGTGGATGGCGCCGGTCTGGTCGTGCCCGCCGACCAGCCGGACGCGTGGCGAAAGGCGCTGGAGAAGGTGATCGGCGATACCGACCTGGCCGCCGACCTGAAGAGACGAGGCATCCTGCGCGCCGCGCAGTTCAGCTGGCCGCGCGCCGCGACGCTCACCTGGCACGCGATCGACCGAGCGATCGATTCGCGACAACGCTCGGACTAACGTCGCAGGGTTGGCCGGGGTCCCCCCGGCCATGACTTTGTCTTCAGTGCCTGCCAAGCGCCGCCAGGCGTCAGCCGATTAATGAAGGCCCATCGATATACCGGAATGGGAGCAGGCACGCGGGCGAAGCTCGCCTGCCGATGCAATCAGTAAGTCCCACCCTCATCGCCGCTTGCGCGCAGGGAAGACCATTCCGGGTTTTCCCTCATACCTTTAGACCAGCTCTCGGATGACTGCGGCCACGCCGGCAGCGCAGCGGTCCCACGTGAATTTGCCCGCCCGCTCGCGGGCCGCTTTCGCGAGGGAGCTTCGAAGACGCTCGTCGCCAAGCGCAACCTCGATCACCTTCGCAACCTGGTCGGCATCGGCGGAGTCGTTGAAGTAGAGGGCTGCGTCGCCGCCGACCTCGGGTAGGGACGAGGCTTTGGCCGCCACCACCACCTTGCCACGCGCCATCGCCTCGAGCATCGGAAGGCCGAATCCCTCGTAAAGGCTCGGCACGATGACGGCTTTTGCCCGCTTGTAGAGGAGCTCGAGCGTCGGTTGATCGACGCGTCCGAGGACGCGACACCGGTCCGACTGACGGAGCCTGGCAGCGAGCGCGGGGTCCCGTTCCGGACCCGCCACGGCGAGGATCACACCGTCCAGGCGTTCGACCGCAGCCAATGCGGCCACCTGGTTCTTGCGCGTCTCGATACGCCCGACCTGCAGCACGAAGTTCCCATTCAGCCCCAGCTCGGTGAGGCGGGACGCCGGTGCCGCGGCGACCTGCGGCGTGGGGGCACCGAGGGGCACGACTCGGATTCGGTCCGGGTTCACGCCGTAGGCCGACACAAGGTCGGCTTTGGTCGACTCCGAGACCGCGATGAGCAGCCGAGAGCGGATGGCCGCCCATCGTGTCGTGAGTCGCAGGTAGGCCCGCTCGCCAGGCGAGTACGCGTGCGGGTATCGCTCGAACGCGAGGTCGTGCACCACTGTGAGCGCCCTGCCGGGCCACGCAAACGGAATCGCGTGAGCCGGGACGAACAGCAGGTCCGGCCGTTCGACGGCGAGTCCCATCGGGAGTCGCACCTGCGACCAGAGCCGCCGCAGCGGGAGCACAGTGACGTCCACGCCGAGACCGGCGCGAGGCCGCGATGCGAAGAACCGCCAGCGAAGCTCAGGCGCGGCAGCCGGCAACCTCGAGCACACCTCGCGCGTGTACATCTCGGTCCCTGTCATCACGGCACGGGTCGCCGGGTTGATGTCGACCGCGACGGTCTTCAATTCAGAGCGCCCTCACCTTTCGTACGACCTTAAGCTATCGTCGGTGCTCACCTGCGTGCGCGGGGCAGCGGTCCTCCTGACGGTGGCGGTCACGTTCTACTTGCTTCAAGTCAGCGGCCAGCTCGCACCGCCGGCCGCTTCGCACACATTGCGGTCCATCGTGATTCCGGTCTCGGCGCAGGACGCGACGTCGGCGACGTCGCAACGCGAATATTTCTTGACCCGGCTGGAGGTGGTGCCCCTGGGACGGCAAAACATCACCCTGCCGATTCTGATGTACCACTACGTCCGGACGCCGCCGTCGATCATCAGTGACTCGCTCGGGTACAAGCTGTCGGTCTCGCCGGCCGTTTTCACCGCGCAGATGGATTGGCTGGCGCTTCACGGTTACAACCCGGTCGACTTCAACGACGTGCGGGCGTACTTTGCGGGCAAGGAGCCACTGCCCGCCAAGCCTGTCGTGATCACCCTGGACGACGGTTATGCCGACCTCTACACGACGGCGTTTCCGATCCTCGCCGCGCATGGCTTCAAGGCAGTCGCGTACATCGTCAGCGGCTTCGTCGGCCGTTCACCCTACGTGACCGCGCCGCAGGTGGTCCAGATGGACCAGAGCGGAATCGAGATCGCATCTCACACCGTCGACCATGCCGACCTGTCGCGATCTTCGATGGGATCCGTGATGCGAGAGCTCTCGGATTCCAAACGCTCGCTCGAGAGCCTTGTCGGTCACCCGGTGCTCGACTTCGCATATCCCTCAGGCAAATTCAACGCGCAGACCGTCGCGGCCGTGCAACGAGCCGGCTATGCCACTGCGGTGACCACCATGTTTTCGGTCGATCACAGCGTCGCCGACCGCTACCTCTGGACGCGCGTCCGCGTCGGCGGCGGCGAGTCCCTCGCCGAATTCGTCTCCAGCCTCGGCAGCCCGATGCCAACGACCACGATTACGACTCTCGACATCGAAACCGCCGAGGTTCCTCCTCCGCCACTCGCGAGGCCGACTTCGCAGTCCCTGAGGTGACACAGACCCGGGTCCTGGGCGTCAGGGTCGACTGCCTGGACATGCAGGCCACCCTGGATCGCATCGATCAGATGGTCCAGTCGGGCGGCCAGCACCTGGTCGCCACCGTGAACCCCGAGTTCATCATGAGGGCGCGCAGGGACAGCGATTTCGCGAGGGTGCTGGAGTCGGCAGACCTTTGCCTGCCGGACGGCACGGGCGTGGTCTGGGCCGCGAGGCGCCAGGGCTGCTCGATGAGCGGGCCCGTCACCGGTGTCGACCTCATCCCGCCGCTGGCGGCGCTGTGCGCCACGCGGGGTTACCGGTTGTTCCTGCTCGGCGCCGGGCCAGGCGTGGCGGCCGAGCTCGCCACGCGCCTGCGGGCAGGACATCCGCACCTCGAGGTCGCCGCTCACCCCGGCTCGCCCGATCCTTCCTCCGACGAGGAGACGGTCAACTTGATTAGGGCACACCGCACGCAGGTCCTCCTCGTCGCTTTCGGCGCTCCGAAGCAGGAGCTGTGGATCGACCGCTTGAAGGATCGGCTGGGCGTCGCCGTGGGCATCGGAGTCGGTGGGGCTTACGACTACCTCACGGGTCGTGTGCCGCGTGCGCCCATCTGGATGAGACGGGCCGGTCTCGAGTGGCTGCACAGGCTGATCCGCCAGCCGTGGAGAGTCCGCCGCATGACGGTGCTGCCGGTCTACGCGATCAAGGTTCTCAGCGCGGGCAAGTAGGATGGCGCATCGAGGTGGAGGAGGCAACATCGCCTGAGCTCAGCATCGTCATCCCTTGCTACAACGAGGAGCAGCGACTCCCTCGCACCATCGAGCAGATCGAGCGATACCTTTCCGGTGATGGAACCTCGTACGAGCTGATCCTGGTCGACGATGGCAGCACCGACGGGACGCGCACGATCATGGATTCGGCCGCGGAGCGCAACCCGTCGGTTCGGCTCGAAGCGCTTCCTCACAACCGAGGAAAGGGGCGCGCGCTCGCCGAAGGAGTGGCGGCCGCCCGCGGTGCCGAGATCCTGGTCACCGACGCCGACCTCTCCACCCCGATCGACGAGATCGAGAAGCTGCGCGCCGAGCTCCGCAAGGGTGCCGGCGTCGCAATCGCGTCGCGCGCGTTGAGGGGATCGCGTGTCGAGGTTTCTCAGCCGGTCTACCGCGTGCTCATGGGCAAAGTGTTCAACCTGCTCGTCCAGGCCGTCCTGCTGCCGGGCATCTGGGACACTCAGTGCGGCTTCAAGCTCTTTCGCGCCGACGTCGCGCACGACGCATTTGCCGGGCTCACGACCGATGGCTTCGGCTATGACCCCGAGGTGCTCTACCTCGCCAAGAAGCGGGGCGTCAAGATCGCGGAGGTCCCGGTCGTCTGGCGCAACTCGGCGCCGACGAAGGTGAGCCCGATCGCCAGCTCGCTCGACATGTTCAAGCACGTTCTGAGGATCAGGTTCCGCTCGTGAGCACAGAGGCCCGTCTGACCGAGCGCAAGCAGCCGCCGACCGAGGTGCTGGTCGTCCTGCCTACCTATAACGAGAGCCAGAACCTGGAGAAGGTCGTCGCCGGTGTGAGGTATTTCGGGCACGACGTGCTCATCGTCGACGACGCGTCGCCCGATGGGACAGGGGAGATCGCGGACCGGCTGGCGGCCGCCGACCCCGGCGTTCGCGTGCTTCACCGGCCGCGCAAGCTCGGGCTCGGCAAGGCGTACGAGGACGCATTCCGGATCGGCCTCAAGGATGGCTCGGCCCTGTTCGTGGAGATGGACGCGGACGGCTCGCACCTGGCCAAGGACCTGGAGAGCATCGTCGATGCGGCGCGCGGATCCGGTGGGCTGGCGATCGGTTCTCGGTACATTCGAGGAGGCGAGATCGTCGGATGGCCGGCGCACCGCTGGCTGCTGTCCTGGGCGGCCAACCTCTACACGCGGGTCTTGCTGGGAATGTCCACGCGCGACTGCACGTCGGGTTACCGCTGCTACACGAGGGAGCTTCTGAACCTGATCGGCCTTGACAAGGTCATGTCGCAGGGCTACTCGTTCCAGATCGAGATGGTGCACCGGACCAAGCGGCTCGGCTACCCGGTGGTCGAGGTGCCGATCCGCTTCGAGGACCGCGTGGCGGGGGCGTCGAAGGTGTCGCGCGGGGAGGTCCGCCGCGCCCTGTGGACTGTCTTCCGTTTGAGCCTGCAAAGATGACTGAAGCAGTCCTCCCTACCCGCTCGCCCGGGAGGGTCGGTGTGGGGGGCTGGAGCTGGAAGCTGGGCTGGGCGCACTGGCGCCTCCCCCTGCTGACAGGCCTCGCGCTCGCGATCGTCACCGCGGTGCCCTACCTCTACGCCTACGCCGTGCAGTCGCCCGGCCACGTGTTCATGGGCTTCTTCTATCTGGGCGACGACGCCAACACCTACCTCGCCAAGATGCGCCAGGGGTGGGAGGGCTCATGGGCCTGGCAGAACCGCTACACGACGGAGTCGAGCCCGGCCGCCTATCTCTTCATGTTCTGGATCGTCCTGGGGCACATCGCGGCCCTGCTGAACCTGCCGCTGATCGTGGTCTTCCATCTCGCCAGGGTGGCGGCGGCCTTCGCGCTGATGGCAGCCGCCTGGTTCATGATCTCTCACTTCATCGAGGACCGATCCGCGCGCCGGTTCGCCTTCTTCTTCTGTGCGACCGGCCTCGGGATGGGCTACGTGATCCAGGCGCTCGGCCAGCCCGTGATCTTCGGCCACCAGACCGACACGCTCGACTGGCGCATGCCGGAGCTCACGGCGTTTTACTCGGTGCTCGCTCTGCCGCATTTCGCCTGGTCGGGCGTGTTCGCAGCGGCCGGCATAGGTTTGACCTTCAAGGCCATTCAGCGTGGGAGCCTTGTGCTGGCCGTCCTCGCCGGGCTGGCCTGGCTCGGCCAGGCGTCGATCCACCCGCAGATGCCGATCCTGATGGGAGGCGCCACCGCGGTCGCGCTGCTTTTGCGCCCGGCCTCGCCACGAGGATGGGTCGCGGCCGCGCTCGCGTTCGCGATCCCGGCGCCCTACATCCTTTATTCGTATCTCGCGTTCGTCGGCAACCCGGAGGTGCAGCGCTGGACGTTCCATTCCAAGAACGCCCTTCCGCCCGAGAGCATCAGCTTGCTGTTCGCCCTCGCACCACAGCTCCTGCTCGCGCTCATAGGCCTGCCGGGGGCCTTGCGCAGGCGCACGCGCGAAGACCTGTTCCTCGTCGCCTGGCTCGTGCTGCTCGCCGCCATCCTTTATCTACCGAACCCGGCCGGGGACCTGCGGCGGCGCTTCCTCGACGGCCTCTACCTCCCGCTGGTGATCCTGGGAGCGCGAGGCATGTACGAGACGATCCTGCCGCGGCTGCGCAGCGCGCGAGCTCACGCGCTGGTGCCCTTCACGTACGTGTGCGTCGCGGCGATCGGCAGCGCCTTCCTGGTGTTGGCGCCGATCGCCGTCGCCGCCAATCCCCAGTACTCGGCCACCAGGGCCGAATACGACGGTCTGACCTGGCTGGGCGATCATCCGGCCGGCAGGGTGCTGGCGATGCCGGGAGTCGGCCTCTACGTTCCCGCCTACAGCCCGGACACCGTCTACGTCGGCCATTACGACGAGACGTTCGACTACGTGAACAAGACTCAGACCGCGCTGGCGGTGCTGACGGGAAAGAGCGACCTCGAGCAGTTCATCCAGGCGAACCAGATCCGGTACGTGATCTGGACGTCGGACCTTCCAACGCCCCCGCCGGACATTCTGGGCGCGCCGTCGTACGACACCCCGACCTTTAAGATCTGGCGAATCAACTGAACGGACCCGCTGAATGCCTAGCAGTCGCTCCAGGCGCTCTTGCTGGAAGCGCCTGCCAGCCGGATCGCCGTGGCGTCGACTTCGTGCGATGTTGGGCCCAGGCCCCGAGCTCTCCATTCGCACCGGAACGTCAGCTTTCCCGCTGGCGGCAAAGGCCAGACCCAGTAGGAGAAGTCGTAGCGCTTTCCACCGCCGCCTCCGCTCCTGGGCATCAGCAGTGGCCCGTCGGATGGCGAGGGCTCGCGTCCCTCGGCGTGCATCTTCCACTGAGCCATGAACTCGGGGCCAGGGCGGCCACCGGTCAAGGCCGTCGTCCCGTCGGCGAACTGGATCCCAAAAGTCAGCTCCCTGTCCGATCGGTCCGGTCCATATGGGGGCGGCGGCCCGAATCCCATCTCGGCTGAATCGAGGTCACGTTTCGAGCGGACCGCGATGCGGAATTCGAAGCCGGTCGAGTAGGCGACGCAGTCGATCAGGCCGATCACCAGGCCTTCATCCGACGCCAGCACCTCGCGCATCGGCACCGCGACGCCGATCTCCGACTCTGGTGGCTGGACCCAGGGAGGCGGTCCTGAATAAGCCGCGTGCGGGGTCGAAGGTTCGGGCCGGAAGACGTGCCAGACCCGTCGCCACCTCGGCTCGCGCCGCGTGAACACGGCATACGCGGGACGCCTCCGCCAGCCGAAGCCGGCGAGGGTCGCATAGAGGTTCGAGCGCAGTCGCCACCAGAACGTACGCCGGCTCACAGCCCGTAACTTACCGCCTGCTGCGGGCTTCCCTGAGTTTGACCCGGGTCAGACCCTAGCTGCGGACGTAGATCACCGCGACCGAGTCCTCATAGACCAGCTTCCAGTCCGGCTGGGTCGCAAGCACGTTGGCCAGCGCCTCGCCCCGGTTGTAAACGATGTAATCGACCCTGTACTGGTCGAGCACCTGCTTCCAGTCCGGGCGCAGCGTCTGGACGTCCTCGTACTGGTTGAGCAGCGCATCGCCCATCAAGGCCGCCTCGCCAAAGATGAAAACCCTGCGGTTCGGCTCTGGGTAGAACCGGTAGGCGAGATAGCCGCCCCACCCGTACTGGTTGTACATCCTTGTCCCTACCTCCGGGTGGGCGGCGAGCCAGTCGGCCGCCCCGACCGGGTAGCTCGATGCGTCCAGGCTCTGCTGCTTGGACGGGCTGATGCTGTCAGCCACGCGCAGTGCTGTCGCGAGCACGATGACCACCAGCACGACGGCTGTGACCACCGCGAAGATCCGCCTCGGAGGCAACACCGGCTTCCATCCCCGCTCCGCCGCCAGATCTTTCCAGTAGGCGGAGTAGCAGTTGATCATCACCGGCGTCGCCACCGCTACGAAAAGGACGACGTTGCGGACGGACTGCAGAGCCAGTCCCAGTGCCACGAGGGTGAGGAGGAACTCGTGGAGCGGCGGGCGCCGCAGCGCGAACCCGATGATGACCAGGAAGACCATCGCCTCGAACGGGCGCAGGTAAGCCTGATGGAAGTCGGGTGAGAACCACTCGACGATCAGCCTCTGTTGAGCGACGCTCCCCTCGGTCTGGAACGGGTACGGGTACAGGCTGAAACCGTGCGGGGTCGCCGCGACGGCCACGACCGAAAAGACCGAGATGATCGCCAGGAAGCGGGCATGCTTGCGGTGGGCGGGGTTGGCGCGATCCCACGCCCAGGCGATCAGCTCACCGCCCAACGCGACCCCAAGCCAGACAAAGCCGATCACCCAGCCTCCGTGGAGGTTGGCCCACAGCACCATCACCAGCGGAAAGAGCTGGAGGGCGCGGCTGCGCCCGGCGAGGTACGCGTGCAGCCAGTACAGCTCCAGGCAGCTCAGGAAGAACGTGATCATCTGGGCTCGCGGGCCCCAGATCGGCGATCCTGCGGTGGCTCCGATCGCCAACCCCATTCCGACGATCACCCACGGCTGACGGCGGACCTGCCGGTAGATGAGCCAGAAGGCGGCCCAGGTCAGCAGGCCGAAGCCAAGGCTGAGCCCGATCACACCGGTCGATTGGTAGACCAGCCACATCAGGATCTCCGTCAGGTACTCGTGGTCGGTCCATACGTGGCTGGGGACCGTGAAGGTGTACAGGTCGACGGACGGAAGGCGGCCGTTGTCGAGCATCCAGCGGCCGGTTCGCAGGTGCCACCAGAAATCGGGGTCCTGCTCGCCTGCGACAAAAAGCGAGATTGTCACGATCATCACGCCGCCCAGAAGCAGCGTCCTTGCGCTCAACCGCTCGGTCAGCCGCAAGCCACGCCCCGTGCGCGCAGACCCCTCTAGGTTCGGGATCATTGAATTCAGGTGCGTGCCTTGAACGGGTTGGGAAGGTAGCGGTCCACGCGGTGGGCGTAGGCCGGATAGTCGGAAGGGAAGGCCCGCGCGAGCACTCCCTCCTCCCAGCGGATGCGCAGGAGCTCGCAACCTATGAAGTAGACGACGGCCAGGACGCCCGGCCAGCCGGCGGTGGCGAGGTTGATGCCGATGGCGGCCACGATCTCGCCCAGGTAGACGGGATGGCGGCTCAGCGAGTAAGGGCCTCCGGTGACCAGCCGGCGTGCTTCGGGGATGATCGAGAACGACCGGCGGAGGTAGGCGAGGCCCCAGACCGAGTACGCAAGGCCGAAGGTGGCCAGGAGGTCCGCCACGAGAACGAGGCCCTGGCGGTGGCCGCCGCCGGGGAGGAATGGGGCCGCAATCGCCGAAAAGGTGCCGGTGAAGGCGATGAACACGACGGCCGCCCTGTGATCGGTGCCGCGCTTGGGCAGGCGGGTCGAGTAAAGGACCACCAGCATCGTGAAGTAGGCGAGCGCGAGGAGCTGCTGGAGGACGAACAGGTAGTCGGAGGGCTGGTGAACCGCATGCAGCCCGTCCCACAGGAACAGCAGCTGCCGTGCGAGGAAGACGCTGAAGAAGAGCGCCGGGAGGAGGCGGCTGAAAACCAGGTCGCGCCAGTACGCCCCGGCGCCCTTTTGCACATCGTCTGCAACGCTCGGGCCGGCCATTCCCGACGAAACTTATCCTGTTGGACCCCAGGCGGGGCGCCGCCGGGACCCGGCGACCGGTCCGTCGCCTGCTTTCGTTATCTCATTGACCTCCCCGGGACCGCCCGAGTAGGATCACCGCCGCTGACGGCGAAAACCCCGCAAGAATCGGGACCGAGGGCCGTCATCTAGATCAGACGCTGTAGTTCCGGAAAAAGGAGGTGAAATGCAGATGTTGAACCTTTACATGAAGCTTCGGAGCCTTACGACTCGTCAGGAAGGCCAGGGTATGGTCGAGTACGCCCTGATCCTCGTTCTCGTTTCGATCGTGGTCATCGTCATCCTTCTTACCATGGGCAACCAGATCAAGAACGTGTTCTCGAACGTCGTAGCCGCTCTCGGCTAACGAGAACCAAACGTAGTAGCACCTTCAAAGAGAGAGCCCCGGAAGGGGCTCTCTCCCTTTAATCCGAAAGCGGGGGACGATCGCGGTCCCCCTCGTTACAATGCAGGCACTCTTGCGGACTCCATAGATTTTCCGGAGGTGACTTAAGTCTTGGCCGTCGCACCAGCTCCAGCACGACCGCGTCCAGGCGGTGGACGTCTTTTCATCATTGTCGGCTTGCTCCTTGCCGTCCTTGCCGGCGCCGGGGTGTTCTTCATAGGCAGCCTGAGCGGCGGGGGCTCTATCGGCGGCGGGCCGACCACCACGGTGGTCATCGCGAAACAGGCCATCCCTCTTCGGCACACCATCACGTCTGAGGATCTCGACACCGAGAAGGTATCCGGCACTTTCACCAGCGCCAACAACACGTACGCGAACAAGAGCGACGTTCTCAGCCTGATCGCTGAGATCCAGATTACAAAAGGCTCTGTGATTACGTCAGACATGCTGGCGAAGGACATCGGCCTCGTACCGTCGGGTGCAGCTCCTGCCTACCTTCCGCTGGCCAGCGGCTACGTGGCCATGACGATTCCGACCGGTGAGCAGCAGGGCGTGGCCGGCCACATCACCCTGGGCGACTACTTCACCGTCATCGCGTCCGCGAGCCTCTCGGTGTTCAGCACCGGCTCCGCGGCGCCAACCGGGCCGCCCAAGGTCATCAGCAAGACAATCTTCACGAACGTGCGCGTGATCGGTCTCGGCCCGGCCACGGCAAACGTCCAGCCCGCCGGAGGTGCCACGACCGTCGGAGGCACCGGACCGGTCGGCGGCGTGACCTCGAGCCTGACCATCGAGCTGACCCAGTGCGACGCCGAGTACTTCACGTGGTTCCTCAACAACACCTCGCTCAAATACACCGTCGAATCGTTCCACGACTACCTGACTGCGCCCACCGCGGCAGACCCCACCTGCCCAACCGTTCAATCGGCCCAGGGCGTCAGCCAGAAAGAGGTTGAAGCCAGGTACCATTTCACGGCCCTGTGACGTCCAGCGATAGCTGAGATGGGTCTACTCGACAGAGTCAAACAGAACCAGACCACCCCCCCGGCGCCGGCCGGGGGGACCAACGGCCCCGCCGTCGGGACGATGCCCGGCGCCGCCACGACATACAGCGCAACCACTTCGATCCCGGTCGCCCAGCCGGCGGCGCCGACCGCAGCGCCGGCGCCATCCCTGTCTCAGCGCGCGGCTTCGGCCGGCGGCGGCGGGGATCTCACGCCGGCCTTCACGGCTGCCAAGGTCCAGATCCACGCCCGCCTGATCGAGAAGTACGCCGACCAGATCGACTCGAGCAACAAGCCGGGCGTCCGCGAGAAGATCCTCGAGCTCGCCGAGGAGTACTTCCGCTCCACGGCGATGACGATGACCAAGAACGACAAGGAGCGCCTTGTCGACTCGGTCCTCGACGACGTGCTCGGCCTCGGTCCGCTGGAAGCGCTGCTGGCCGACCCGGCCATCACCGAGATCATGGCCAATCATCCAAAGCAGATCTACGTCGAGAAAGCCGGCGAGCCGACGCTCTCGGCCGTGACCTTCGAGAGCGAGCGCCAGATGCGGCAGGTCATCGACCGCATCGTCAGCCTGGTGGGCCGGCGCGTCGACGAATCGACGCCCATCTGTGACGCGCGCCTGAAGGATGGCTCGCGTGTCAACGTGGTCATTCCGCCCATCGCGCTGAAGGGCCCCTGCCTCACGATTCGAAAGTTCGCGAAGGAGAAGTGGGGTCCGGCCGATGTCGTGAATCGATTCAGGTCCTCGAGTCCCGAGCTCATGTCATTTCTGCGCTCATGCGTGCGCGCCAGGTTCAACATCCTGGTATCGGGAGGCACCGGTTCCGGCAAGACGACGCTACTCAACATCCTGTCGTCCTTCATCCCGGAGACGGAGCGGCTGATCACGTGTGAGGACGCCGCGGAGCTGCAGCTGCAACAACCGCACTGGATCCAGCTCGAGTCGCGTCCGCCGAACGTCGAAGGCAAGGGCGCCGTGCCCATCCGCGAGCTCGTCAAGAGCTGCCTTCGTATGCGTCCCGACCGCATCATCGTCGGCGAGTGTCGTGGTGGCGAAGCGCTGGACATGCTCCAGGCCATGAACACCGGCCACGATGGTTCGATGTCGACCCTCCACGCGAACAACCCGCACGAAGCGCTGGTCCGACTCGAGACGCTGGTGTTGCAGGCGGGACAGGACCTGCCCTCCCGGGCCATCCGGGAGACGATCGGCGCCGCCATCCACATGATCGTCCAGCAGTCCCGTCTGCGCGGCGGCGTGCGCCGGATCGTCAGCGTGGCGGAGATCACCGGCATCAAGGACGGAGACGTCCAGTTTCAGGAGCTCTTCCAGTTCAAGCAGGTCGGCGTCAGCGCCGAAGGCAAGGCTGTCGGTTACCACACGGCGACCGGCCTGATACCGATGCGAATGGAACATTTGAGGGCGGAGGGCGAGGAAGTGTCCGAGAACCTCTTCAGGCCCACCCCGCAACCGTCGCCGGATAAGCTGTACTGACCGTTTAGGAGGTCTAGATGTCAATCCCCGTGGTATTCGGGCTCATAGCCTTCGCCGGAGTCCTGCTCCTCGTCCTCGGCATCACCCAGATGCGGCGCGCCGCAGGCGGCAGCGAGGACTTCCAGGCACGCCTGGCCGCATACGGTGTGACGACGGCAGGCGCAACCACCCTTCCGCCGTCCGCTGGATTCCGTGACTCCCTCAACCGGCTGTTCCAGCCGGCCGCGGACCGGGTCGGCCGCGGCAACTCCAAGAAGGGAAAGCCTTCTGTTGCAGAGCAGCTGCAGAGGGCGGACCTCAGGCTGCGCACGTCGGAGTTCCTGATGATCCAGATCGGGAGCACGGTGCTGTTTGTGCTGATCGCGATTGTCCGTTTCGGGCTGCCCCTCGGCGGCCTGATCCAGACGATCGTGTTTGGCGTGATCGGCTACCTGGTGCCCAGCTTCTACGTCAGGTACCGGATCAACAAGCGCCTCAAGGCGTTCAACAACCAGCTCGGCGACACGCTGACGCTGCTCTCGAACGCGATCAAGGCGGGCTATTCGTTCGCACAGGCGATCGACACGGTCGCGAAGAACGCGGTCGCTCCGATCGCTGACGAGTTCGGACGCGCAGTGCGCGAGATGAACCTCGGTGGCTCGCCGGACGAGGCGCTGCAAAACATAACCAAGCGCATCGTGAGCCCGGACTTCGACCTGGTCGCGACCGCGTACTCGATCCACCGGACCGTCGGTGGAAACCTCGCGGAGATCCTCGACAACATCGCCTACACGATCCGCGAGCGAGTTCGAATCAAAGGCGAGATCGCTACGCTGACCGCTCAGGCGCGTGCATCTGGAACGCTGATCACATTCTTGCCGCTCGTGCTCGCCGCATTCATGTACTTCGTCACTCCGACTTACTTCCGGCCGATGTTCGAGAACATCGTCGGCTGGATCCTGCTCGTCATCGGTGGCGCGATGATCTTCGTCGGCAACCTGATCATCCGGCGAGTGGTCGCCATCGAGGTATGAGCCGATGAGCACCACCGTCCTGCTCGCATTTGTGGTCGGTCTCGGCGTGCTGATGATCTTCATCGGCCTCGCCAGAACGCCTTCCCGGAATACCGCCGAGATGGTTCAGCAGCGCCTTTCCGTGTACGGGGGCGAAAAGCAGCTGACGCTGGAAGAGGTCGAGCTGCAGAGGCCGTTCAGCGAGCGTTTCCTGCGCCCCGCGATCGAGCGCCTCGGCTCGATGATGTCTCGTTCGACGCCGCAGAAGGCCCGCCAGAACCTCCTGAACAAGCTCGACCTGGCGGGACGGCCTGGCAACCTGACGCCGGAGGACTTCGCTGCGGTCCGGATCGTCGCGGCGGCCGTCACGGCCGCAATCGGCGTGGGCCTCGGCCTCCTCCTCGGCAACGTCGTGTACCTGGCGATCTCGGTCGTCGTTGGTGCGATTCTTGGCTTCTACTTGCCGGTGCTGTGGCTCCAGCAAAAGGTCGACGCGCGCCGGAGCGAGATCCAGAAAGGGCTCCCCGATGCCATGGACCTGCTAGTGATCGCGGTCGACGCCGGGCTCGGCTTCGATGCGGCGCTCGCGAGGGTGACGGACAAGTACAAGAACGCGCTGTCGGACGAGTTCGCCAAGGTCCTGCGTGAGGTCAGCCTGGGCCGGCCGCGCCTCGAGGCCATGGACGAGATGGGCCGCAGCAGCGGAGTCGACGACCTCCACAACTTCATTCAGGCCATCATCCAGTCCGAGCAGTTCGGCACCGGCATCGGAAAGATCCTCCGCATCCAGGCGGACGAGATGCGGCGCAAGCGCCGCCAGCGAGCGCAGGAGAAGGCCGCCCAGGCGACCTTGAAGATGTTGCTGCCGATGGTGGGCTGCATCTTCCCGACCCTGTGGATCGTGCTCCTTGGGCCGGCGGCGCTGATCCTCCTGAAACCGAGGTCCTAAGGCACGCCTTCTTGGTTGCTGCCGAGCATCCCCGCATGGGTGCTCGTCCTGCGGGCGGTGGTCACCTACGTCGGGCTGCTCATCGCGCTCCGGCTTTTCGGCAAGCGTGAGGTCGGCCAGTTCACCCTTTACGACCTCGTCTTCATCCTGCTCGTGGCGAATGCGCTGCAGCCGGCTATCACCGGGCCGGACACGTCGCTGGGCGGTGGCTTTGTCCTGATCGTCGTGCTCGTCGGGACCAACTACGCGGTCGGCAAGCTGGACAGCATGCCGCGGTTCCACAGCCTGTTCGCAGCCGCGCCGGCCATCATCGTCAGGGACGGCAAGTATCTGCCCGAGGTGATGAAGAAGGAGGGGGTGGACCAGGAGGAGGTCGAGATGTCGATGCGGGAGCACGGGATCGTGGACATGAAGGACGTGCAGCTGGCGGTGCTGGAACCCGACGGCACCATCTCCATCGTGCCGGCCGGAGCCGCGATGACGCGGACCAAGCACCGGATCCGGTACCACCACCGGGCGGGGTAGAGCTCAACCTCTTAACACCCTGGGTTGTGACGCTCCACTGCGCGCCTTAGATTCGCGAGCAGTTGGTGTGAATGGAGCTGGGGGCAATCAGTAGGTCACCTCCTTATCGCCGCTTGCGCGCAGGGGCTCCGGTGGAGGAGGGAGGGCCCTCGGAGAGGGGTGCCTGCGGGGCTCCCGCGATTGCGCTCTTTTGGCGCCAGACGTGCTCTCGCCAGGCGCGGTTTACGCATGTCTGGCTCCAAACGGTTCGAAAAGGGACTCCCGCACAAGCGTTTCGTCCGTCGGTGCCTATTGCGCCGACAGAAAGTCGATCGCCGCTTGCTTGAACTCGCGCGCCGGCACCGCGCCCATGTGGTCTCGCCCCGGAATCGTGAACAGGCGCGAAGAAGGAATCAGCTCGACCAGCTCTGGCGCGTCCGGCGCAAGCTCGTCCCGGTCCCCGACCGCGATCAGGATCGGCGTCCGGATCGCCGCCAGCTTCCGCGGATCCGTCACCGGCCGCAGCCCGGTGATGCATGCCGCGAGCGCTTTCAGGTCGTTGGTCGGACGCGCCGACGCGAACTTGTAGAAGGACTGCGCGATGGGGTCGTCCGTCGGCTCGCCATGGAGGAACGAATCGGAGATCGCTTCTGCGCTCGCGATCGCTCCCGCCGTGCCGATGCCGCCCAGCACCGCGCGCTGGATGCGCTCGGGAAAGTCGATCACGACCTGCAGGCCGATCCGCGCCCCCATCGAATAGCCGAGGTAGCGCGCCTCGGGAAGGTCCACGTGGTCGAGGAGGCGGACGACATCGCGCGCCATGATGTCGATCGCGTAGGCGGCGCTGTCGTGAGGCTTGTCACTGTGCCCGTGGCCGCGGCAGTCGAGCCCGAAGATTCGAAACCCAGCCGCGGTGAGCGCTTCCTGCCACCTGGTGCCGACCCAGTTGAGCCGGTAGTCGGACGCGAAACCGTGCACCAACACGAGCGGCGCTCCCCGCTCCGGTCCGTGAACCTCATAGTGCAGGCGGACGCCGTCGCTTTCGAAATCCATGAGGCTCCATTAGGTTAGTGTCCATCGCAGTGGCGGGAAGACGCGCTGTGCACGAACGTACAGGTAGGGTGCTGGCTGAAGACCTGGAGCGGGCGACCTCCCTGGTCGCTCTCACAGCAGGCCTGATGTTCCGCCGCACGCTCGAACCAGGCCACGGTCTATGGCTCAATCCCTGCAACGGCATCCACATGATGTTCATGAGATTCCGCATCGACGCCGTTTTCCTCGACAGCGGCGAGCGCGTGAGAAAGGTCTATCGCAGTCTGCCGCGGTGGTGGGGAGTGGTCTGGTTGGTGTGGGGCGCCCGCAGCGTCCTCGAGCTGCCCGCAGGCTCAACCGCAGACATCGACCTGCAGCGCGGCGATCAAATCGTCATCTCCTGAGCGCCGTTAAGGAACCGTTGACAGCCTCCCGTAGGCTCGAGGCGTGCGCAGCCGGCTGGTCGACATCGTTCTCCCCCCGCGGTGTGGCGGCTGCCGCATGGTCGGCTCGTGGCTGTGTGGCCGGTGCCGTTCGCGCATCCGGCGACTCGAGGAACCGCTGTGCCGCCGCTGCGGGGCTGAGGTGGAATCGGCCCGCAACGATTGCGGCTGCCGGGCCCGCCTGAGATCCCTCACGAGGCTGCGCTCCGCAGCGGCCTACGAAGGCCCGCTCGAGATGGCGATCCAGCGCTTCAAGTACCAGGGCTGGAGGCGCCTTGCCGGGCCGCTGGCGCTGCTCATGGCGGAGCGTCTCGTCATAGAAGGCCTCGCAGCCCGCTGGGCGGTCGCCGTGCCGCTCCACACCTCTCGGCTCCGGCAGCGGGGATTCAACCAATCCGAGCTTCTGGTTCGTGAGCTTCGGCGCCGGCTTTCTCTCTCGACGCTGCCTGGCGAGCTCGTCCGCACGCGCGCCACGCCGCCCCAGGTGGGACACGACCGCCGGTGGCGCCTCGACAACGTGCGCGACGCCTTTGAGTGGCGTGGAGCGCCCCTGGACGCCCGTTCGGTCTTGTTGATCGACGACGTGGCCACGACCGGGGCGACTCTCGAGGCGTGCGCGGCGGCTTTGAGGGCAGCCGGATCAGGTCCGGTAATGGGGGTCTCAGTGGCGAGGGTTAACGTATAGTTGGCAGCCGGTTCAATTCCGAAGCGGAGGCTAGCCAATGGCAGTTCGGATCCCAGGCATCAACATCGATGAGTACTACCAGCAGCTAGGGCCGATCGAGCCCCTGATCCGCGACGACCGCGTGACAGAGATCATGGTCAACGGAAGCGATCACGTCTACGTTGAAATGGCGGGCAAGGTCGTGTTGACGAACATCAAGTTCGTCGACGAGGACCAGCTCCTCAATGTCATCCAGTTCATCGTCCGCACCGTCGGCCGCCGCATCGACGAGCGCTCGCCGCTCTGCGACGCCCGTCTCGCCGATGGCTCGCGTGTCAACGCCGTGATTCGCCCGCTCGCGTTGAACGGGCCGCTGCTCACGATCCGCAAGTTTTCGCGCGACCCGTTCCAGGTTGAGGACCTCATCCGCTTCGGCAGCTGCAACGAGGCCGGCTTCGGCTTCCTCAAAGCCGCCGTGCTGGCCAAGGCCAACATCATCATCTCGGGCGGCACAGGCACCGGAAAGACCACGTTCCTCAACGTGCTGTCCGGGTTCATCCCGGTTGAGGACCGCATCGTGACCATCGAGGACGCGGCCGAGCTGCAGCTTCACCAGGAGCATGTGTGCCGGCTCGAGACGCGGCCCAAGGACATCAACGGCGAGGGCGAGGTCACGATCCAGCGCCTGGTCATCAACGCGCTGCGCATGCGCCCGGAGCGCATCGTCGTCGGTGAGTGCCGCGGCGGGGAAGCGCTCGACATGCTGCAGGCCATGAACACGGGCCACGACGGCTCGATGACCACGCTTCACGCCAACACACCGCGCGATGCTCTCGCACGGCTGGAGACGCTGGTGCTGATGGCCGGCGTCGACCTTCCGGTGCGCGCGATCCGCCAGCAGGTGGGCAGCGGCATCAACCTCATCTGTCAGCTCAACCGCCTTCGCGACGGTTCCCGCAAGGTGACCGCGATCACCGAGATCGTGGGCATGGAGCAGGACATCATCACGATGCAGGACATCTTCGTCCTCGAGCAGAAGGGCGCGACAGCCGACGGAAAGGTGATCGCCGAGTTCAAGCCGAGCGGCCTCAGGCCGAAGATCCTGGACCGGATCTTCGCGCAGGGAATTCCTCTGCCGAAGGAGATCACGATGCTGTTCCCGCCGCCGCCCGGGTACAAACCCTCAGCCCACTAGCCGGCTTCGCGCAGGGCGGCCCCGCCGGTCATATACTCGGGTTGTGAAGGTCGTCCTGCACGACCGCACCGACGGTGTGGGGCAGGAGGTGCGGGAGAACGCTGAGCGCAAGCTGGCCAGGCTCGCGCGCCATTTCGGCAAGGTCGCAGAGGCCGACGTGGATTTCTCGGAGGAGCGCAAGCGCAGCGGCCTGGCCACGATCGTGTGCCGGATCAACATCCACCTCGACGGCCGTCGCACGCCGCTGCTCTCCGCTCACGAGCGCGGCGCCGACGCCCTTTCGGCGCTCGACCTCGCCCTGGACAAGATCGACCGCCAGGTCGTCAAGTACAAGGAGAAGGTCACCCACCGCAAGAAGCCGCTCTCAGCGGTCAGTATGCCTCCCGAGGACGGGGAGGAGGCTCGATCGCCTGAGCCGGAGAGAATCCGCCTGAAGCTGCGGCCGATGACCGTCTCGGAAGCCGTCGCCGAGCTGGAAGCCGACGGCCAGGCGTTCTATGTCTATCTGGATGAAGACTCCGGGACGATGCAGATCGTGGCGCGTCGGGCGGACGGCACCGTGTCTGTCATCGAACCGATCATCACCTAGTCCCTCCTCCGGGAGGGGTGGCTCCGCCCGCAGGGCAACAGCCGGGCGTGGGGGTGAAGCCAAGCCTGATCGAGATTCGAAAGATGCCGCTGCGGGTACGCTAGATTCGTGCTTTCCCCTCTCACCAAGCTGCTCGACCCGAACGAGCGCGAGGTCAAACGCCATCTCGCCGTGGCCACCGCCATCACCGCCCTGGAGCCGGAGCTCAAGGCGCTGGATGATGCCACCCTACGGGCGCGCTCCGACGAGCTTCGAGAGCGCGCGAAGCAAGGACATGATCCCGACGACCTCCTGATCGAGGCGTTTGCGCTCTGTCGCGAGGCGAGCCGGCGCACCATCGGGCTTCGCCACTTCGACGTCCAGCTGGTCGGCGGCTTGGTCCTGCACCAGGGAAAGATCGCCGAGATGAAGACGGGCGAGGGCAAGACGCTGGTGGCGAGCCTGGCCCTCTACCTCAACGCGCTGGCCGGCAAGGGCGTGCACCTCGTCACGGTCAACGACTACCTGGCGCGGCGTGACGCGGGGTGGATGGGCCCAATCTACAGCCTCCTCGGCCTGAGCGTGGGAATCAACGTCGGCACCGCCGGCACATATATCTACGACCCCGAGTACGTTGACGAGGCGCACACCGACCCGCGCCTCAAGCACATGCGGCCCGCGACGAAGCGCGAGGCCTACATGGCGGACATCACCTACGCGACCAACTCAGAGCTCGCGTTCGACTACCTGCGCGACAACATGGCTCGCGACCTCGAGCAGTGCAGCCAGCGCCCGCTGAACTACGCGATCGTCGACGAGGTGGACTCGATCCTCATCGACGAGGCGCGCACGCCGCACATCATCTCGGGTCAGTCGGACGAATCCACTGAGAAGTACTACGAGTTCGCCCGGTGGGCGGGCCGTCTTGCGGAGGGCGAGGACTACGAGGTCGACCTCAAGCACAAGTCGGCGTCGCTGACCGAAGCGGGCATCGCGAAGATGGAGCGTTGGACCAGCATTCGCAACATCTACGACCTGGAAAACGTGATCGAGGCGCATCAGATCAACCAGGCGCTAAAGGCCAAGGCGCTGTTCAGGCGAGACCAGGAGTACCTGGTGAAAGACGGCGAGGTGATCATCGTCGACGAGTTCACCGGCCGCACGATGCCGGGACGCCGCTGGTCGGATGGGCTGCACCAGGCGGTCGAGGCGAAAGAGGGCGTCAAGGTCCAGCAGGAGCAGAAGACCATCGCGACCATCACCGTGCAGAACTATTTCCGGCAGTACGACAAGCTCGCCGGTATGACAGGCACGGCGCTGACCGAGTCGGAGGAGTTTCACAAGATCTACCGGCTCGAGGTGGTCGTCATCCCGACCAACAAGTCGATGATCCGCGCGGACAGCCCCGATGTGATCTACAAGACCGAACAGTCGAAGTTCGAGGCTGTCATCGACGAGATCGTCGAGATGAACAAGGAACGGCGGCCGGTGCTCGTGGGCACAGTGTCGGTCGAGAAGTCGGAGCGGCTGGCTCACATGCTCGAGAAGCGAGGTGTCAAGCACAACGTGCTCAACGCGAAGCAACACGAACGCGAGGCGGCCATCGTCGCGGAGGCCGGTCAGCCCGGCGCGGTGACGATCGCGACCAACATGGCCGGACGAGGCACCGACATCGTCCTCGGCTCAGGCGTGACCGACGTGGGCGGCCTGCACATCATCGGCACCGAGCGCCACGAAAGCCGGCGCATCGACAACCAGCTCCGCGGACGCGCCGGGCGGCAGGGCGACCCCGGCTCCAGCCGATTCTTCATCTCGCTCGAAGACGACCTGATGAAGATCTTCGGCCCCGCCGCCGATCGCATCGGCCGGCTGATGGACAGCCTCGAGGTCGAGCCCATCGAGCATCCATGGGTGGCGCGGTCGATCGCGGGAGCCCAGAAGAAGGTGGAGGGCATGCACTTCGATGCCCGCAAGCACGTGGTCGAGTACGACGACGTGATGAACAAGCAGCGTCAGATCGTGTACGAGGAGCGCCGGAAGGTGCTGGAAGGCGCGGACGCGCGCGAGAACATTCTCGCGTACGCGAAGGAAATCATCACCACGGGCGTGGAGCAGCACTGCCAGAGCCGGCACCCCGAGAACTGGGACCTCGAGGGGCTGGTCAAATACCTCAACGCCTACCTGCCGATCGCGCCGGACTCACAGATCCCGGATGAGGCTCTCGCCCACGGCATCGAAGGCCTGGTCGAGCATCTCTACGCGGCCGCGTCGGACACGTATGACAAGAAGGTCGAAGAGGTCGGCGCGGACCTGATGCCGTTGGTCGAACGCGACGTGATGCTGCAGACCATCGACTGGCAGTGGATGGAGTACCTGACTCAGATGGAGCATTTCCGGGAAGGTATCGGGCTGCGAGCCTACGGCCAGCGGGACCCGCTCGTCGAGTACAAGAACGAAGCGTTCGAGATGTTCAACGAGCTTCGCGAGCGGATCCAGGCATCGATCGTGGCGCGCATCTTCCGGGTCCAGGTCCAGCGCAACGTGCCGCCGCCGCCGCCGTCACCGCTCGTCAGGCAGGTCATGGAGAGCGGTCCCGGCGAGGTCGACGGCGCCGACGGGGCCGGCCGGAACGGCGCGCCGAAGCAGCGGCGCGCGGCGCCGGCGATGAGCGGCGCGGGGGCAGCGGCGGGCCCTCAAGGTAAGATCGGCCGCAACGATCCGTGCTGGTGCGGGTCCGGTAAGAAATACAAGAGGTGCCATGGACGATAGTCGTAAGGGGGACTACGTCCCCCTTACGGGAAACCCCCTCGCCATGCCACGTTTTGGTTTGTTGGTGAGATGCGAAGTCATGGCCCGGCGGAGCCGGGCCAACCCTGCCACCCGAGCAAGTCTGGAGAAGTAATGGACGCTGAGCTGAACCCTAAGGAGCTGTTGGAGCGGATCGTGCAGCTGAAGGAGCACCTTTGACCTTCCAGCCAAACGCAAGCGCGCCGACGAGCTCGACGTCCGGCTGGTTCAGCCGGGCGTGTGGGACGACCCGGCACACGCGGGCCAGATGGCGCGTGAGGCTGCCGAACTCCACCAGCTGGTCGGGTCATGGGACCGGCTGGAGAAGCGCGCCCGCGACCTGATCGAGCTCGACGAGCTCGCTCGCGGGGATCCGGACCTGGAGCGGCAGCTGGACGAGGAACGAGCCGCGATCTCGGACGATCTGCGAGCACGAGAGCTCGACCTGCTGTTCACCGATCCGTTTGCCAACCACAACGCCGTCGTCACGCTGTCTGTCGGTCAGGGTGGGGTGGAGGCACAGGACTGGGTGGAGATGCTCATGCGCATGTACCTCAAGTGGGCCGAGCGCAAGGGCTTCGAGACGGAGATCATCGACACGTCTCCCGGCGAAGAGGCGGGGCTCAAGAGCGCGACGTTCATCGCAAGAGGACCTCGCGCCTACGGCCTGATGCGGTCTGAGCACGGAGTGCACCGGCTGGTCCGGATCTCGCCGTTCGACCAGAACCATAGGCGGCATACATCGTTCGCCCTGGTCGAGGTGATGCCCGAGCTCGAGAGCTCAGACGAGAGCGCGGTCGTGCTGAACCAACAGGACCTGCGCATCGATACGTACCGGTCAACCGGCGCCGGCGGCCAGCACGTCAACAAGACGGACTCGGCCGTCCGCATCACGCACCTGCCAACAGGCATAGTCGTGACCTGCCAGAACGAGCGGTCGCAGATGAAGAACCGCGAGATGGCGATGAAGGTGCTCAAGGCCCGCCTGTTCCAGCGCCAGCAGCAGGAGGCCGCGGCCCAGCTCGACCAGATCCGGGGCCAGATCATGCCGGCCGAGTTCGGCTCCCAGATCCGCAACTACGTGCTGCAGCCGTACACCCTCGTCAAGGACGTGCGTACCGGGCTCGAGGTGGGGAACGCGCAGTCGGTGCTCGACGGCGACATAGACCCGTTCATCGAGAGCTGGCTGCGGTGGCGCCTGGGCCAGCAGAACGCAGCGGTCGCAAGCAACTCGAAACAGCCCCGTTAACCCCCCTTGGTTGGCACTTTCCGAAGGGGTTGGAGCCTCGGGGGGCATGCGGTATACTGCCCGCGACCTAGCCACACGCGCCCTCTGGCGCGGAACGTCACAGCAAGAGTCGCACCTTATGGTTCTAACACCTGATTTCGATGCACGGCCGGTAATCAGCTTCCAGCACGTCTTCAAGACGTATCCGACTGGGACTGAAGCTCTCCGCGACGTCAACCTCGTCGTCCCGGAAGGCGACTTTGTATTCCTCGTCGGCCCCTCCGGCGCGGGCAAATCCACGCTCGTCCGGCTCCTGATCCGGGAGGAGAAGCCCACCAAGGGCAAGATCTTCGTCGATGGGGTGGAGCTCGGCCGCATGAAGCGGCGGCAGCTTCCGCGCTACCGCAGGAAGGTCGGCCTGGTGTTCCAGGACTTCAAGCTGCTGCCCAACCTCACGATCTACGAGAACGTGGCCTTCGCGCTCCGAGTACACGGAGAGGCCGAGCACACGATCCAGTCGCGGGTGGCGGAGGCGTTGGACACCGTCGGGCTCTCGGCGAAGGAGAGCACGTATCCCGCGAACCTCTCAGGTGGCGAGCAGCAGCGCGTCGCGATCGCCCGCGCGCTCGTCCACGGGCCACGCTTCATCATCGCCGACGAACCGACCGGGAACCTCGACCCGGCCACAGCCTGGGAGATCATGCAGCTCTTTCTGCGCATCAACGCGCGTGGAGCGACCGTAGTGATGGCGACCCACAACCGCGAGATCGTCGACCTGCTGCGCCGGCGCGTCATCGCCATCGACGCCGGGCAGGTGGCCAGGGACGATCGTTCAGGCAGATACCACGATGATTTATCGAAACCTCAGATTCGCGCTCAATAGCGCCTGGCAGAGCTTCTGGCGCAACCTCGCGGTCAGCACGGCCGCGGTGTTGTCGATCACGCTCATCCTGATTCTCGCCGGCGTCAACCTGCTGGTCGGCCATGCTTTCTCGCAGGTGCTCGACGGCTTCAGGGCCAAGGTCAGCGAGATCTCGGTCAACGTAGCCGACGGCACGCCGCTGCAGACCGTGTATGACTTCCAGCAGCAGATGGCGTCCGATCCGCGGGTGACCGGCGTCACGTTCGTCACCAAGGACGAGGCGCTGGCCCAGTTCAAGGCCGACCCCAACAACGTGGTGCTGGCGCAGCAGATCGACGGCAACCCGCTCGACGCCAAGCTCGAGGTGCGCGTCGCCAAGCTCGACGACGTGGCTGCCATCGACACGCTCGCTCGCCGCTGGTCGGGCGTGGACCCGACCGATCCGACGAACTACCAGGGCGATTTCGTCAACCGCATGCTGCAGCTGTCCGCGTGGTTGGGCATTGCGGGCATCGGGTTGCTCGCGATCCTGGTAGTGGTCTCGATCGTCATCGTCATGAACACCATCCGCACGGCCGTCTATCACCGGCGTAAGGAGATCGAGGTGATGAAGCTCGTCGGCGCGACCGAATGGTTCGTGCGCGGGCCGTTTGTCATCGAGGGCGTGATGACCGGCCTGATCGCGGCCTCGCTGGCGCTCGCGTTGCTCGTCATCGCCTATCAGCCGGCTGTGGATCGGTTCAGAGCGGACGTCGCCTTTATTCCGCTCTCTTACGACCCGGCGTTTGTCGTCAGCCTGGCGCAGGACCTTCTGATCGGCGGCGCGTTGCTGGGCGCCCTCGGCAGCTACATCGGCGTGCGCCGCTACGTGAAGATTTGAGATGAGGGCCCGACTTTTTGCCGCGCTGACGATCGTGACGCTGTCGTGGATCCCGCTGTCGGTGCAGCCGGCCACCGCGCTCTATTGCTACCCCGGCGACCCACCCGCCGTCTACCAGGCCTGCCTGGCCTACAGCGGGGGCATCGGGCAGCAGGTCAACAACCAGAATCAGCTGCAGAACATTCAGGGCAAGATCAACGGTGTGCTGGGTCAGATCAATGCGATCGACACATTGATTGGAAACTTGAAGAACCAGGTCGCCGCCCAGCAGGCCCTGATCGCCCAGACGCAGGCGGCGATCGACGACCTGAACCGGCAGATCCGGTTCGGCGAGGCCGACGTGACCCGGCTCGTGGCGACCACGAGCGTGCGGGACCAGCTCTTAAACGAGAGGCTTCGCTACATCGACAGCCACGGAGCGCTCAACTACGTGCAGCTCGTTTTGACCTCGAGCAACTTCAACCAGTTGATGGACCGCATGATCGCCGCCCAGCAGGTGGCCGCCTCGGATCGAAAGCTGCTGAACGACCTGGCGCTGCAGCACTCGCAGGTAGCCCTGGCGAACTCCGCTCTCGACGACCAGAAGAGCCAGGTTCAGGCGCTGCTGCAGCAGCAGAAAGCCACCGAGGCGGACATGCAGAACAATCTGAAGGCCCAGGCCGCGGCCCTGGCAGTCGAGCAGCAGCTGGAGGTCCAGCTCTCGGCGCAGTACGCGGCGGTTGAGGCTGAGCGCGCCGCGATCGACGCCCAGGTGGCCCAGCTCGCCGTCCAGTACCAGGCCGCGGCGGCGAAGGCCGGCGGTGGCTCTGGAGTCTTCGAGTGGCCGGAGCCCGCATGTGGACCTTCCTGTATCAGCCAGCGCTTCGGATGCTCGACGTTCTATCTCGAGGTTCCGGACCCCAACTGTCCATGGCCTCACAAGATCCATACCGGGCTCGACATCGCGGGACCCTACGGAACGAATATCGTGGCGGCGGACACCGGTGTGGTGTACCTGTACCCGGGCAGCATTGGCTACGGAAACCTCCTTGTGATGTTCCATGGCAACGGATATTCGACGTACTACGGACACACGGCCGGCTACGCCCCAGGACTGAGGAGCGGCGACGTCGTAGCCCGCGGCACGACCATCGCGTTCGAAGGCTCCACGGGATGGTCCACCGGACCACACCTTCATTTCGAGATCCGCATCAACGGGGTCTACAAGGACCCTTGCATCTGGCTCGGGTGTTGAGGTCCGCGATTTCGCTAGTCTGCTGACATGAACCGCCGCGCCGCCCTGAGGGGTGGCGCCATCGTCGCTGTCCTCATCGTCACCTTCGTCGCGGGTGTCTATGTCGACCAGGCATTCCCGGAATACGTGCCGTACTTCGGTCACCGTTCGGTCGGCAAGGTCGACCTGACCGAGCTGCAGCAGGCGATCCGGTTGGTCCAGGCCGACTATGTCGACGCCGGCAAGGTCGATTCGACCAAGCTGTCGCACAGCACCGTGCAGGGCCTCATCAGCGGCCTGGGCGATCCGTTCTCAGCCTACTTCGACCCTACTCAGTACAAGCGGCTCCAGGAGAGCTACCAGGGCGCCTATTCGGGGATCGGCATCTATCTCAGCTTCACGACCGGTTATCCGGTCATCACCGGAACCGTGCCTGGATCGCCGGCGGCGAGCGCCGGGCTGACGGCCGGCGACCAGATCTTCAAGGTGGGCGATAAGGACATGAATGGCGTGACCTCGGACCAGGCCACGACCCTCATCCAGGGTCCGGATGGAACCAAGGTGACGATGGAGATCTCGCGTGGCGGGAGCACGTTCTCGGTGACTCTCACACGCGCCGAAATTCACGTCCCGACTGTGCGCTCCGCCGAGATCGGCAACCAGGTGCTGTACGTGCGGATCTACCAGTTCGGCACCCAGGCGGAAACCTCCACCCTATTCGCATCAGCGCTGTCCACGGGGCTGCCAGGCAAGAAGGGCATAGTGCTCGACCTGCGCGGAGACCCGGGCGGTTTCATAGCGACCGCGACCGACGTGATCAGCGAGTTCGTTGCGAGCGGAGAGACTTATGAGCTCCGCGACCGCAGCGGAACGGTCGAACGGAACCAGGTAAATGGGCACCCCGAAGCGCCAACGATTCCTCTCGTCGTGCTGGTCGACGCCAACAGCGCCTCAGCCTCAGAGATCGTGGCCGGCTCGCTGCAGGTCCACCAGCGCGCGAAGCTGGTCGGTACGGTGACCTACGGCAAGGGCTCGGTGCAGCAGGATTTCGAGCTGGCGGACGGGGCGGACATCCACCTGACGGTCAAGCGCTGGTACCTGCCCAACGGCCAGACAATCGACCACAAGGGCCTGACGCCCGATGTCACTGTGACCCTGCCCAATCCATCCGACGCCTACGACGTCGCTTCGCCGTCGCAGGGCTACGCGAAGGACACGCAGCTCAACGCCGCGCTCGCACTGCTCGCTGGGTAGACTGGCAGTTCGCTGAGGGCGGTTAGCTCAGTTGGCCAGAGCGCCTCGTTTACACCGAGGAGGTCGGGAGTTCGACCCTCTCACCGCCCACCACGGGGTCGCCGATAGAATTACCCGCCGTGCCGAGGTAGCTCAGCTTGGTAGAGCACTTGACTGAAAATCAAGGTGTCGGCGGTTCAAGTCCGCCCCTCGGCACCAGTTCGCCTGGCGATTCGGAGGGCGATCATGCGGTCTGAACGAGGGGCACCACCGCGTGCGTGGCTTACGATCCCTTGGTTGGTTCTAAGCGTGGTCCTGGCCCTGGCGGCTGCAGGCTTTGTGCTCGAGGTCTGGGTTTTCGCCTCACTCGTTTGGACCTCGGGTGGTTTCTGGGTCTATGTCGCGCTTCCGATGGCACTGTTGGCTCTCAGCGCGGGCGCGACAGCGGTCGCATTTGTCGCTACGAAGCGAACCTGGCCGACAGCGGTCACCGCAACGATCGCGCTCTTCGGCAGTGATCTGGCTGCTGGGCTCTACCTCTCACAGGAGCCCTTCCTCTTCTGACGAACGAGAGGGGTGACTTCGCCGCGCCACGGACGCGGCATACTAACGCGCCGTGAGCAAACCTCGACCATTCCGGTTTGGGGTGCAGGAGCATCGCGCGACCAGCGCTGACGGGTGGCGCGAAAAAGCGCGACTGGTGGAGACCATCGGGTACTCCACGCTCTACCTTCCCGACCACTTCGGCGATCAGCTCGGTCCGATCGCCGCCCTCATGTCGGCGGCCGACGCGACGACTCGGCTGCGGGTCGGGTCGCTTGTGTTCGATAACGACTACCGGCATCCGATCGTGCTCGCCAAAGAAGCGGCAACGCTGGACCTGCTGTCCGACGGCCGCCTCGACTTCGGTATCGGGGCCGGCTGGCTGGCCTCCGACTACGAGCAGACGGGCATCCCACTGGACCCGCCAGGGATCCGGATCGAGCGTATGGCGGAAGCGCTGCAGATCATCAAGAGCTTTTTCGCCGGCGGCGCCGTCTCGTTTGCCGGCAAGCACTACACGGTTCAGGGCGTTGAAGGGGCGCCGTCGCCGGCACAGAAGCCGCACCCTCCGATCGTTCTCGGGGGGGGTGGAAAACGCATGCTGCGCCTGGCAGGGCGAGAGGCAGACATCGTGAGCGTCAACTTCAACTTGAGCGAGGGGCGGGTCAACCGGAACCTGGTTCGGACCGGCATGGCGGATGCGACCGACGAGAAGGTGGCCTGGATCAAGGAGGCGGCGGGTGAGCGGTTTCCAGCGATCGAGATGAGCGTCACAGTCTTCGTCGCCAACGTGACGGACGACCGGATCAGCGTTGCGGAAGCGATGGCGGCGGGGCTGCAGTCGCAACCGGGCGAGATCCTGCAAACACCACACTTCTTGATCGGGAGTGTCGAGCAGATCATCGAAGATCTTCAGGCCCGACGCGAGCGTTACGGGATCTCCTACGTGATCGTGCCCGACGAGGCGGCTCAGTCGCTTGCGCCCGTCGTCGAGCGTCTGACGGGCAACTGAACTCCTACTGTAGATTTGGTGGCGATGGCCACCACCGAGCAGGTCGTTCTCAAAGGCCCCACTGAGGGACGGTCTATCGAGGTTCTGACCTCAGAGGCTCTGGCTTTTGTCGGCCGCCTCCAGCGAGAGTTCGGCCACCGCCGGATCGACCTCCTCCGGTTGCGTGACGAGCGACAGGCGCGGCTGGATGCCGGCGAGTCGCCGCAATTCCTGGCTGATACCGAATCGATTCGCAAGTCGGAGTGGAAGGTCGCCACGGCTCCGAAGGACTTGCAGGACAGGCGCGTGGAGATCACCGGCCCAACCGACCGCAAGATGCTGATCAATGCGCTCAACTCCGGCGCCCGCGTGTTCATGGCGGATTTCGAGGATGCGAACTCGCCGACCTGGGCGAACCTCGTGGAAGGACAGGTCAACCTGATCGACGCCATTGAAAGGCGGATCGATTTCACGAGCCCCGAGGGCAAGAAATACCGCCTCAACGACAAGGTCGCGACCTTGCTAGTACGGCCGCGCGGGTGGCACCTGGACGAGAGGCACGTCGAGGTCGACGGTAAACCGATTTCTGGCAGCCTGTTCGACTTCGGCCTGTATTTCTTTCACAATGCCAAGCGGCTGCTCGGAAAAGGCAGCGGTCCGTACTTCTACCTGCCCAAGCTCGAGAGCCATGTCGAGGCGCGCCTGTGGAACGACGTGTTCAACTTCGCGCAGGACGACCTTGGAATCCCCCGCGGCACGATCCGCGCGACTGTGCTGATCGAGACGATCCTCGCCGCGTTCGAGATGGAGGAGATCCTCTACGAGCTCCGCGACCATTCCGGCGGCTTGAACGCGGGCCGCTGGGACTACATCTTCAGCATCATCAAGAAGTTCCGAAACCGGCCGGAGTTCGTGCTGCCTGACCGCGTGCAGGTGACGATGACGGTTCCGTTCATGCGCGCGTACACCGAGCTCCTCGTCAAGACGTGTCACCGGCGCGGAGCGTTTGCGATGGGCGGCATGGCCGCTTTCATACCGTCGCGCCGCGACCCCGAGGTGAACCGCGTCGCACTGGCCAAGGTCAAGGAAGACAAGGACCGCGAGGCGGGGGATGGCTTCGACGGGACGTGGGTTGCGCATCCGGACCTCGTGCCGACCGCGACCGAGGCGTTCGACACGGTGCTCGGCAGCCGGCCCAACCAGCTCGAGCGCCAGCGGCCAGAGGTGGCCGTCACCGCCGGTCAGCTGATCGACGTGAGCGTCCCTGGAGGGACGATCACCGAGAACGGGCTGAGGATGAACGTGAGCGTGGGCATCCAGTACGTCGAGTCGTGGCTGAGGGGTGTTGGCGCGGCAGCCATCAACAACCTGATGGAGGACGTGGCCACGGCCGAGATCTCGCGGTCGCAGGTCTGGCAGTGGATCAGGCACTCGTCGCGACTGACCGACGGGTCGATCGTGAACGCGGACCTGGTGCGGGAGATAGCCGACGACGAGCTGGCCAAGATCCGCGAGCGGCTGGGCGAGGATGGATGGGCCAAGAGTCGGTTTGGGGACGCCAGGGCGGTGTTCGAGGAGGTCGCCCTCTCCAGCAGCTTCCCGGCCTTCCTGACGCTGGTGGCGCTGCGCCAGCTCGACTGAAGAGAATCCAGCCTTAACAGGCTGGGTTGCGTTCGGTTCTTTCCGACTCTAAGGTGGGCGCCCGGTGGGCTAGGGGACTGGTCTCGGCGTGGCGGGTGGCTTACCGGGCAAGCGGCGCCACTGGCGCGGGCCGACGCCGTTGTTCGGGTTGCCGGGCACGAACTCGACCGCCGACGGTTGGACCATGCAGTTGTCCTTTCGGACGACGCTTCGCTCGCCGCCTTCCTGGTGCTCGATCACGACGGTCCGCTCGAGCACGGCACGCACTCGAACCTGCTTGCCGTCGACCATTGCGTTGAAGCCGCCGCTGACCTCGTGATTGAGGGGTGGGACGATGCTGGCCAGAGACACGAGATCAACGATCTTGCTCATAAGTTGTCTTCCCTCGGGCTGGTAGGCGGTTTCAAGCCGCAGAAATTAGGAAATGCCGAACCGAGTTCGGGCAAAGCCGGATTTTACCAGACCTTAAGGTTTCCTCCGATCGAAGAGCCGGCCGTAGACGGAGGCCGGGAAGCCTAGGCCGCCGAGCTGTGCTCTTGCATGCGCAGCTGCCGCGCTGCCTCGCGCCCGCGGCGCGCCGCTTCCTTGCTCGCCAGGTGACGTACCCGCAGGTGCCCAGGGTTGACCATGAGGCGCCGGCGGTTCACGAGCACCTTGGGCTCGCCAGGAGCGGGTTCGACGACGGCGGTCCGCTCGAGCACCGCGGTCACCCAGACCCGGCGGCCATCGACCTCGGCCTCGAAGTCAGGAAGGATCTCGTCATCTTCATCCATCGAGACGCTGTCCAGCCGCACCAGCTCGGTAGGGCTGCTCAACGGGGTTTCCATTCGCTTTCGGTTTGAAGCCATGTCTATATGCGAGATACCCGATCACGAGCAGGATCAAACCCAGCGCCAGCCACGGGATCAGCTGTGCGGGAAAGAGCGAAAAGAGGTTTCCCACTGAAGGTCCGACCAATCGCCCGATCTCGAGAAAGATCGCCGCCCAGATCGTGGCTGATATCAGAACGCACGGTATGAATACCCGATTGGGGACACCGAGTATTCCAGACAGGGAGGACAGCACGATCCGCATGCCCGGGATCTGCCGGCCGGTGATGATCGCCCAGGGCCCCCAGCGCTTGAATATCCGTTCGGGCCCCGGCCATGTAGAAAGGCCCTCAGCGCCGGCATGGGCAGCGCTATCCGGCCTCAGCGTGCCAGGGTGGGCTGAACCTTCTGTGCGGAACCCCACTCGAGCGCAGTGTCGAAAACGCGTGAAAAATGCTCGGCATACGCTCGCGCCGCGTCGGATGTGTCCACCGTCCTGCCGGTGATCGCCTCCACCGAGGTCGGGCGCTTGTCGGCATGGCCGCACGGGACGATTCCCTCGAAGTAGTCGAGGTCGGTCGTGAGGTTGAGCGCAAACCCGTGGCTCACGATCGAACGGTTCAATTTGATCCCGATCGCCGCCAACTTTTTGGGTGCGCCCTGCGCGCGCCCGGCTTCGCCTCTAGACCAGACGCCGGTCAGCCCCGGCTCGCCGGGCTCTGAGTCGACGCCCAGCTCATGGAGGTAGTCGATCAGCGACTGCTCGAGCTTTTCCAGGTACTGAGGGATCGACAGCCCGAAGTGGGCAAGGTCCAGGATCGGGTAGCCGACAAGCTGGCCGGGCCCGTGGTAGGTGGCCTCGCCGCCGCGGTCGGACCATACGACGTCGACGTCGCGTCGCGCCTGCTCGCCCTGGTCCCACAGGATGTGATCCGGCTTCGCCGCCTTGCCCATCGTGAACACGTGGGGGTGCTCGAGCAGCAGCAGCGTATCCGGCGCGATACCGTCGCGCAGGGCGGAGACGAGCTTCGCCTGGAGGTCCCAGGCCTCTCGGTAGGGAGTCCTACCCAGCCAGCAGGCTCTTACGGACCGGGACCTGTTCATCGGCATGGTATGAGGAGCGGACCAGCGGGCCGGCTTCGACGTGTCCAAAACCCATCGCCAGCGCCTGCTCCTTGAAGCGCGCGAACTCTTCGGGGCGGTAGTAGCGGACGACTTCGGCGTGTTGCTTCGACGGCCGGAGGTACTGTCCTACGGTCAGCACGTCGATCTTGTGCTCGCGCATGTTGCGGAAGACGTCCAGGAGCTCGCCTTCGGTTTCGCCCAACCCGACCATCAGACCGGACTTCGTCACCATGTTCGGGGCGAGCGATTTCACGTGGCGCAGGAGGGCGAGGCTGTTGGCATAGACGGCCTTCGGCCTGATTCGTGAATAGAGCCGCGGCACCGTCTCAGTGTTGTGGTTGAAGATGTCCGGTCCCGCGTCAACTACGGTCTCCACCGACTCGAGGTTGCCCTGAAAGTCCGGCGTGAGGACCTCGATGGTCGTCCCGGGGCTGCGGCGGCGGATCGCCCGGATCGTCCGCGCGAAGATCCAGGCGCCTCCGTCCTTGAGGTCATCACGGTCGACCGATGTGATCACCGCATGCTTGAGGCCGAGCTCGGCGACCGACTCCGCGACGCGCAACGGTTCGCCAAGATCGAGCTCGCTCGGCCGGCCCGACGTCACCGCACAGAACCGGCACGCACGCGTGCAGACGTCGCCGAGGATCATGAAGGTGGCGGTCCGGCGGTTCCAACAGTCGAAGATGTTGGGGCAGCGAGCCTCTTCGCACACCGTGTGCAGCCGGCCGCTGCGGACCATCTGCTTCAGCTCTTTGAAGTTCTCGCCTTCCGTGACGCGCACGCGGATCCATTCCGGGATCGGCGCCGGCGTCAACGGAGTCGTCGTGCTCACAGCTGGATGCTACCGGGCGTCCAATCTTCGAGGCGGGCCTTGATCGCGCTGAGGAATTGTCCGGCCGTCATGCCGTCGATGATCCGATGGTCGAAGCTCAGGCACATGTTCATCATGTGCCGCACCGCGATCGCGTCGTTGATCACGACGGGCCGCTTGACGATCGATTCCGTCGTCAGGATCGCCGCCTGTGGCTGGTTGATGATCGGCTGGCTCGCCACCGACCCGGTGGCGCCCGTGTTGTTCAGCGTGAACGTGCCGCCCTGAACGTCCTCCGGCTTGAGCCGCTTCGTCCGGGCGCGCTCGATCAAGTCATTCAGGTCCCGCACCAGGTCCGTGAATCCGCGCTGGTCTGCGTCCTTGAGCACTGGCACGATGAGTCCGTCGGGGATGGAGACCGCGACGCCCATGTTGATGTACCGCTTCAGAACGACTCCTTCGTCGGTCCACGTCGAGTTCAGCCACGGGTACTGCTTGATGACGTCGCAGACGATCTGAATCACGAAGGGCAGGTAGGTCAGCGCCGCACCATGTCGCGCCTTGAAGCTCTCCTTCTCGGCGGCGCGATAGCGGACGAGGTTGGTGACGTCGACCTCCTGCAAGGTCCAAGCATGAGGAGAGGTCGCGAGGCTGCGCACCATGTGCTCGGCGATCGAGCGGCGCATCACGCTGAGCTTCACGAGCTCTTCGCGAGTCCCGTCGCCCCGGGCTGGTTTAGGGGCTGCCGGGGCCGAGGGTTTGGGCGCTGCGGCGGGCGGAGCTTCGGGCGCCGCCACGCCAGCTCCAACGGCCGCCAGCACGTCATCGCGTGTCACTCGCCCGCCCATGCCCGAGCCGCGCAGCGCGGCGGCATCGATACCGTGCTCGGCTGCCAGCTTGCGCACGGCGGGCGAGAGCCTGGCCCGCTCCCCGTTGCCGCCGTCCGCGATCGTGGCTGCGGCCGCCGGCGCCGGCGCGGGGGCCCGTTCGCCGGCTGGTTCAGGCGGGGCCTCGGCCGGCGCCACCACCGTCTCGCCCGACCCGGCGGCAGGCGTCCCGGCTCCCGCGACCTCGATCTGGCCGATCACAGCGCCTACCCGCACGGTCTCACCCTCGGCGGCCGAGATCTTGACCAGCTTGCCTTCAAAAGGAGACGGGATCTCCGCATTCACCTTGTCCGTGACCACCTCGACCAGCGGCTCGTCGCGCTTGACGAAGTCGCCTTCGTGCTTCAGCCACTTGTCGACTGTGCCCTCGGTGACCGATTCGCCGAGCTGCGGCATCTTGATCTGGGCCAGGCCCATCCCGCCTACTCCTCGCAAAATCTCGGATGGAGGCGCGAGCGCGCTCCTGAATCGAGTTTAAGCGACCGGCCCCGTCCCAAGCCGATTCCAAGGATTGCCTGCTAAGTTCTCCTCAAATGGTCAAGGCACCGATCGAAGCCATCGAGCAGCGCGACCGAGCCATGCAGAAGCTGCGGGATCTGACGTGGGCCTGTTTCATGTGGGCGGCCGGCATGGTGGCCGTGTTCGCTGTGATCGCAGCGGCCACGGTTCCAGGCGCGACCTCGGGTAGCGCCTCCAACTCGGTCAGCTCTGATAACTCCAATGCGTCCTCGGGTGTGTTCTCAGACGACGGGCATCTCCAACCGCCGGACGGCGGTACTTTCCAGAATGCCGGTGGGAGCCCACCGCTGGTCGTCTCGGGCGGGTCGCACTAGCCGCCTCGCGGGTCACCGACCAAACGCCGAGGCTGTCTCGTTGAGCATGGCGTGGGCTTCCTCGGCCAGTTCGTCGGCGCAGTGCGCCCGATTGACCAGACCTGGTGCTGTGACCGCTGTCGAGAATGGGCAGTAAGGAAGGGACGCGAGGCTGCGGTAACGCAGGGGTCGAGCTGGGCCGGCAATCGTCGGCTGACTGAGAGCCCACAGAAGCCCTAGCAAAGGGCCGGATCATCTGGCGGAAAATGGAGGCGACGCCCAGAATCGAACTGGGGATGGAGGTTTTGCAGTTCGCCCCGAGCCTGTCAAGGCAGTGCAACAAGGGGCAATGTGAATACAAACCCTCTCCTGCCGAGTCAACCCGATACAAGGCAATGCAACGAGTTAGGCAGCGCGCATGGCAGCGCGATAAACCGGGCTTACGCGCGCAGGCTTGCCCTGGACAGCTCGGTCGGGGCGACAACCGGCACGGCCTCTTCATCAAACCAACGCCTGATGCGGTCGTAACTTATCGCCGCCGTCGGCGCGCTTGTGTCCCCAGGTGGCTGAATCACGGCTTGGCCCGGAACCTCAAGGCGCGAGAGTCCGTATAGGAAATGGCCGGCCTCTCGCTCAGCGGGCGCCCAGTCCTTGACGGGCGTAGCGAACGAAAGAACCTTTATCGCAAGAGGCCGATCCCCACGATTCACGACCGCGTCAAAAATGAAGTCGCCAATGTATTGGCCGCGACTCACAGATAGCCCTTCCTTTCTGAGGACGCCGATCACTCGGTCCAGAACTACACCCTTAGTCTCGGCTCTTGGCATGCCACGGGGCGACACAAACGCGCGGTATAGGGCTTGGAGGGTAGCGTCGACATCGGTGGCGGCCGCCGGGCGCGGTTCAGTGAAGTAGAGCGATTGGTTCAGGGACGCCCTCCGCTCACGTAACCAGCCCAGGTCTGGCTTCTCGTCGCTCTCGAACTGCCTCGACAGGTTAAGCACAACCGAATCGAGGATGCCCTGCTCCTTGAGGTTTTGGCTAAGTGACGATGGGGGTGCGGACCGAACGCCGCCAAACTGACATGATCGACGCGGGCAAGGTCGAAGCCTTAGAGACTGGATTTACTCGGATGATCCCGACGCGTGAGGTTGAGCGGCTGACGAAATAGGGGAGCTGGCGTGAACCCGCCCGTCTCCCCCTGGGGACTAGCCCGCTGCTATCAGGATCGAACGTGTCGTCTCGGGGTCGGGGTTGGGCGCCGTACAGCTCGCCTTGAGGCGGTCTAGTTCGTCATGCTCGAGGTGCGAGAAATCGCCCTCGAGGATGGACTGGGCCAAACGGACGGCTGACACGTTGACGCTCGCGGCGTAGCGGGAAAGTTCCAGAGAGACGTAGGCGCGGGAAAGGTCGTCCATGTTTTTCCTTTTTCGGGGTAGGTGAGGATCTGGGCGGGTTTCGGCGTCCGTGGCGACTAGGTTAACTTGGAATCGGGCAAAACTGCCTCCTTTTGAGGGGATGAGGATTCTGGTCTCGTTTCGGCGTTTCGAGGCTCTATGTGCAGCAGCTTGAGGCGACGACCTACGAGATACAGCTCGCCCGAACGCACGGCGCGCCGAATCGTGCAGGGCCATGGGGAGCACATCACTTCTGTCGCCAATGCTCTGCTCACTGCAAGTAGCAAAGGCGAGCCATTGGCGGGTACTGAGCTGGACGACCTGCTAGCACCCGTGCGCGCGTGACCAGTGGTCGCGGACGATGGGAGCGCGTCTTGGCAGCCCGCCGACAGGCGCGCGCGGCGCTGGGTCGAGATCCGGTCGGCAGTGAGCCGTACGCGGCCCCACCGAAGGCGAGGACACCGTTACCGCCTCCACCGATGCACAGATTCGTTGCCCACGGTCCAGGCGTAGCTGTCCTATACAGCACGGATAACCGGATCTAGAGAGGCTCCCTCTACCCGCGCCACCTGCCCGCCGCCGGGCGAGTCCATTGACTCCGGCCGGGATCCGATCAAGCTTGTCTTGTTCCAAGCCGCTACGACACTCATGGGGAGGAAGTGATTTTGTCTAAGCTCGTTCGCCGCATCACACACTCGCGACTCGCGTCCGCTTCGCTGATCAGCAGCGTTCTACTCGTTGTAGCGGGGATGGTCGCCTTCGCCAGCATTCCTAACTCTGGAGTGATCAACGGTTGTTACAAGACCGAGAACGGGCAACTGAGAGTCATCGATCCGTCGACACAGCAATGTCTCCCGAGTGAAACGGCCATCTCGTGGAATCAGGTCGGCCCGCAAGGAATCCAAGGGATTCAAGGCCTGACGGGCGCTACAGGCGCACAGGGGCCTCAAGGTCTTCCCGGCGCTACGGGCGCTACGGGCGCTACGGGTGCTACCGGCGCTCAAGGCCCACAGGGTCTGACAGGCACAACAGGTGCAACGGGTCCTCAGGGTCTCAAGGGCGACACTGGTGCCACGGGCGCGACCGGGGCAACGGGTCCTCAGGGTCTCAAGGGCGACACTGGTGCCACCGGCGCAGCAGGACCCGCGGGTTCTCAGGGTGCCGATGGACCAGCAGGATCTCAAGGCGCTACGGGGGCAGCAGGACCAGCGGGTCCAGCAGGTCCGCCAGGAGGAGCGGTCACCCCGGTTAGCTATTACACGAAAGTGAACCAAATCGACCTTTCGACTTTCACTGGTTTAGTTCAAGTCGAGGCGTCTTGCAACACCGGAGATTTCGCGACCGGCGGTGGCTACGCTTTTCACAATGCCGCCATATTGGTAATGAACAGTTTGCCAGGCAACCTTGGTCCGCCTTCTAGCTGGGAAGTCAACTTCAACCTTGCAGCCATTCAACCTGGTCATGCTGGACCTGTGGAAGTCGACGTAGTCTGCGCGCACCAGGCATAGTCCAAGGCACCCGAAGGAGGCACGGGGCTTTCGATGCTGTTTATGGCGGCCAGCTCGCGCTGGTCGCCCTTGTCTTTTGTGCGAGCCTCCGGTTTAGTCGTCCGGACAGCTTGGTGCGGGAGTGGCAGAGTCAGCTATGGCGCGATGGACTGACCGGCCTGCGTGCCCTTCAAAGCTTTGGCGACCTTATCCACGGATGAACCCCGCGGCCGGGTTCCGGTGACGTTCCCGTCGTGGTCACGAATGATTTCAACGCCAGCGGAAGGTTTGACGTTGACGCTGAGTTCGGGCAATGAATCCGGCAACTTCAACTCAACCTGAAGTGGCGCGACCGACTGTTGCTGTGCTTCGAGTGCCCTGCGCGTCACATCGCGCTCGCGCTCGGCCCAAGTGCGGAGAGGCTAGACGAGCGAGTAACTAAAGGCAACTGACCCTCGCGGCGGTGCTCTGGTCCCTGGCTCGATCACACGACTGGCAGAGATAGGCAGCGCGTAGGCAGCGGCGAGCTTGCGAGGTGGGGGGAGGTGTCGGCGGCTTAGGCGGGATTCGTATTCGGATTTGATGGAGGCGACGCCCAGAATCGAACTGGGGATGGAGGTTTTGCAGACCTCTGCCTTGCCACTTGGCTACGTCGCCGCCTCGGAGTCGATTCTACCTTCGACGCTGGTGACGCCAATCTCGCGGTTAGGCTGTTGAGCACTTGCCACAGCACGACTTTCGAAGCGTCATGGCGCGCGTGCCGGCGGGGGTCGTCGTCATCAGCGCCCGCACGGGGAGCGGCTACCGCGGACTTACCGCGAGCAGCCTCGTCTCGATCTCGGTCGACCCGCCCCTGGTGCTCGTCGGACTGGAACGCGAGGCGGCCACGCGTTCGGCGGTCGGCGAGGGAAAGGCGTTCAACGTCAACGTCCTGACCCGTTCCCAGGAGTTCATCGCGGATCGGTTCGCCGGGCGCGCGCCGGCCATCGACGCCACCTGGCAGGGAGTGCCGCACAGGCTCGGATCCAACGGCATCCCGCTGATCGATGGATGCGCTGCCTGGCTCGAATGCCGTCTCGTGGAAATCCACCCCGCAGGGGATCACGACATCTGCGTGGGGGAGGTGACGGCTGCGACCGCCGGTTCAGGCGATCCCCTGATCCTTTGGGATCGAGCGTTCTGGACCCTCCGCTAATAAGGAAGGTCGTCCTCTTCCATGCCGAAGTGGTGGCCGACCTCGTGCAGGATCGTGCGCTGGACTTCCGCCACCAGCTCGTCGAGCGAGTCCACGGCGTCCTCATGCGAGCGCTTGTAGAGGGTGATTCGCTCCGGCATGCCGAGGTCGGAAAGGGCGGTCGCCCCTTCGTAAAGCCCCATCAACCCCTCGGGTGAGCTCTCCTCGATGATGAACACGGTGTTCTCCAGGTAGGGCCTGAACTCGTCCGGGATCGAGTCGACCGCTGCCTGCGCCGCCGCCTCGAATTGCTTCATGCTCACCCGCATGCATGAATTGAAGCGTGTGCTGGTAGTCGGTGCTGGGACCATGGGCTCACAGATCGCCTTGCAGACTGCGCTGTCGGGCCGGTACGACGTGACCCTGGTCGACTCGGCGCCTGGCCAGCTCGAGCGGGCGCGCACGCAGAACCGACGCCTGCTCGACCGCTCGGTCGAGAAAGGGCGCCTCACCGAGGCCGGCGCGGCCGAAGCTCTCGCTCGGATCCGCGACTCGGACGATCTCGCCTCGGCAGCCCCCGGCGCGGACATCGTGATCGAGGCGGTGATCGAGGACTTCGACGCGAAGAAGAGCGTGTTCGAATCGCTAGGCAGGTACGCAAAGAAGGACGCGATCCTCGCCAGCAACTCGAGCACGATCGCGATCAGCCGCCTGGCGGGCTTCACCGGGCGCCCCGAGCACTGCTGCAACATGCACTTCTTCCACCCCGTCACGGTCATGCAGCTGTGCGAGGTGGTCCGGGGCCCCAAGACCTCGGAAGAGACGGTCAGCACAGCTATGGAGTTCGTGCGCAGCATCGATCGCACGCCGGTGCTGCTTCAGAAGGAGATCTGGGGCTTCATCGTCAACCGGATCCTGTTCGCGGCCTCGGAAGAGGCCATGCGCTTGCTCGAGGGCGGCTATGCAAGCGCCGAGGACATCGACATCGCGGTCCAGAAGGGCCTGAACTGGCCCATGGGTCCTTTTCACCTGCTCGACTTCAGCGGCCTCGACATCTTCTACGGCGCGATGAAGGACCGCCACCGTCAAGGTGAGGGCGGAGACGCGCCGGAGCTCCTCCGCAACCTGGTGGAAGCCGGTCATCTCGGTCGCAAATCGGGCAAGGGGTTCTTCGACTACCCGAAGTAGGACCTCGTGGGGCGAGAATTGATTTGCCCCCGTAGCCCAATTGGCAGAGGCAACCGGCTTAAACCCGGTCCAGTGCGGGTTCAACCCCCGCCGGGGGTATAGGCCTCCTACAATCGATGGAGATGGCCCTCCGATCTGAAGAAGATCCCGACGAGGAACCTGACGAGCCCCATCAGCCGAACGACGGCGCGGCGCCCGCGACGCAGCTGGTGCCCTCGGTGGGCCTTCCTCTGCGCGAGTGGGAATTCTCGACCCAGGTCCTCACGGTGGCTCAGGTGGTCGACGGCGTCACGTTGGTCAAGATCCTGAAGGAGTCCGGCGAGGACGGCTGGGATCTCACCGACGTCATCGACGGGGGGGAGAAGCGCGTGCTCCTGATGCGAAGACCCAAGCGCTCAGCGCGCGAATCGCGACGTGTGGGTTTCGCGCCTCCGAAGTCGAGCTGACCACCGCGCCCGCCCGCCGTAAGCGGCGCATCCTGGTCGTCGAGGACGACGCTTCGATCCGCATGCTCGTCGCCGAGGTCTGCCGGACCCAGGGCCATGAGGTGCTCGAGGCAGCGACGGGAGCACAGGCGATCGAGGTGGCCACGGGCAGCCAGCCGGACCTCGTGCTGGTCGACTGGGTTCTGCCTGACATCAGCGGCACGGAGGTCATACGCGAGCTTCGCCGTCAGGGCCTGCTGAGCCCGATGGTGATGCTGACCGGCCGCACGACCAAGATGGACGAGGTGGTCGGGCTCGAGGTCGGCGCCGACGACTACATCACGAAGCCGTTCGACTCGCGCATCCTGGCCGCCCGGATCAACGCCCACCTGAGGCGCGCGGCCCTGGCCGAGTCCGGCGGAGGGCGTGAAGGAGTTCTCAGCATCGGGGCGCTCCAGATCGACAACGCGTCGCGCAGGGTGAAGATCGCCGAGGAGGAGATCTCGCTCACGATGACCGAGTTCAACCTCCTGGCGGTGCTGGCCGCCAACCCCGAGCGGGTGCTCACCCGGGCGCAGCTCCGCGACAAGGTGTGGGGCTACCCGCACGACCTGGACGACCACTCGGTCGATCCCCACGTGCAGCGCCTCCGCCGCAAGCTGTCCGACCACTCCACCTCGGGTGTGAGCCTGGAGGCTGTGCCGGGGCTTGGTTACCGTCTGTCGGTCAAATCCGTTTGAACTGATCGGTGCTGCACCTCTGACATGGGCGACCAACGACCGATAGGCATCTTCGACTCTGGCGTGGGCGGGCTCACGGTGCTCAAGGAAATCCGTGAGCGGCTTCCGCTCGAGCCCACGATCTACGTCGCGGACCTGCTGCACTTTCCCTACGGCCCCCGCTACCAGGACGAGGTGCGGGGTTTCGCGATCGACATCATTCGCTACCTCGAATCGCGCGACGTGAAGCTCGTCGTCATCGCGTGCAACACGGCCACCGCAGCTGCGCTCAACCAGTCGCGCGAGCTGTTCGAGCTGCCCATCATCGGAGTCATCAGCCCAGGCGCGCAGGCAGCAGTGGAGGCCACCAAGAACAACCGCATCGGCGTGATCTCCACGGAGGGAACGATGCGCAGCCAGGAGTACCTGCACGCGATCAAGGAGATCGACCCGATGGTCGGCGTCTACCAGAAGGCGTGCCCAGAGCTCGTCGAGATCGTCGAAGCCGGTGAGGCCGACTCGCCTCGGGCCGAAAAAGTCTTGCGCGACAACCTTGCGGACATCGTCCGTCTCGGTGCCGACACATTGGTCCTCGGGTGCACGCATTACCCGCTGTTGAAGCCGGCGATCAACCGCGTCTATCCGGGACGCTTCGAGCTCATCGACTCGGCCACGACCACGGCCTCGAAGGTGGAACGCCACCTGGAGCACTCGCGCCTGCGAGCCACCGAAGGCAGACCGCGGCACGAGGTCCTGGTCACCGACGTGCCGCGGCGATTCGACGAGATCGCAGCCAACCTGTTCGGCGAGGCGATAGAGGCTGAGGAGGTCCAGCTCTGGGAGCCGCAGAAGACGTAGACATCTTCGGTCCGGCGGTTGGCGACCTCGCGACCGTCGAGACTGCCCTGCGAGAGGAGATAGGCCGCGATCCATATGTCGTCTCCACGCCGATGGCCGACCTGTTTGCCGCCGGAGGCAAACGTCTTCGCCCGGCCCTCGTATTGCTGGCCGCGATGTGCGGGAGCTACGACCTCGAGCGGCTGATGCCGGCAGCGATGGCGGTCGAGCTCACGCATGCGGCCACCCTTGTTCACGACGACGTCATCGATCGCTCGGGGGTCCGACGCGGACGGCCGACCGTCGCGGCCGTGCTGGGCGACGAGCCCGCCATCGTGATCGGAGACTTCTACTTCGCGAAGGCTTACGAATTCGCGGCGCGAACAGATTCGCCGGAGGTCGTCGGAATCCTGGCCCGGGCGGTCATGGAGATCTGCGCGGGCGAGGTCCGCCAGCAGGCGATTCGTTACCGCTACAGCACCGACGTCACTGAATACATGGGACGCATTCGCGCCAAAACGGCGACGCTGCTGGCCGCCTGTTGCGATATCGGCGCCCTGCTCGCGAGTGTCGACTCGGCGCATCGCAAGGCGTTGGAGAGCTACGGAGTGCTGGTGGGACTTGCGTTTCAAATCGCGGACGACGTGCTTGATTACATGGGCTCCGAAGGCGAGGTCGGCAAACCCATCGGCCACGACATCGCCGAGGGTTTCGCAACGCTCCCGCTGTTGCTTGCAATGAAAGACAAAGTGCGCGCGGAGCGACTCGAAACCGTGCTCCGGGATGGTCGCAAGCTGAGCGCGGACGAGGCACGGCGCGTGGTTGAGGAGGTCCGGGCCGGCGGCGGCGCCGAGCAAGCGACCGATGTGGCGCGAGAGTATGCGTCGGCGGCCCGCGCGCAGCTCGATGCCATCCCCGCTTGCGACGCACGCACGGCACTGGCGGCGCTGACCGACTACGTGGTTACTCGAAAGCTCTAACCTGTCAGCGTGTCCCGGGTGGGGATCAAGACATGAGCAAGGTCAAGCTCGTGGGTGTCGGACCAGGGCACCCAGGTTTGGCCACCGTCCAGGCAGTCGAAGCGATCAAGGACGCCGACGTGATTCGTCACAGCGATGGCTGTGGCGTCGGTCTTCTGCACCTCGCCTCCGCCACTGCCGACGTGGCCCCTCTGCAATCGACCGAAGAGGTGGTCCGCCTGGCTCGTGCCGGGAAGCGCGTCACGGTGCTGTTTCCGGGTAACCCGTACGCGTTCTCCAACGGGAGCGATGTAGCAGCGAAGCTCGAGAGTGCGGGCGTTGATTTCGAGGCGGTCCCCGGGCTCATCGTGGAGCTGGCCGCGCCGGTGATGAGCGGCATACCGCTCACCATCGAGGGTCGGTCGGCCTCGATCGGCCTCGGGCTCGTCAAGGGCGCGGAAACCGTTGTGCTGCGCCTGGCGTCGGGCTGGTGGGAATCGGGGATCTCCGCCCTGCTCGCCGATGGGCGGGACTCTGAGACTCCCGCCGCTCTGATCCTCAACCCAGGCCAGCCGGGTCAGCACCGGGTGAGCGCCCCGCTCGGCGAGCTTGCGCGCAAGGCCGCCACGTATGGCTTGCGAGGCGATGCCCTGCTGGTGCTGGGCCCGGGAGTGTTGATGGCGGAGCAGCTCGACACGATGTCCAAGCGGCCGCTGCACGGCCGGCGCGTGCTGATCACGCGCGCCCGGCACCAGATCGACCCGTTTCGCAGCGAGCTCGTCGACCTGGGCGCGTCGGTGGTCGAGATCCCGACGATCGAGATCCAGCCGATGCCACTGGACGACCGCGTGCACAAGGCCATCGCGCACCTGGACGGGACCGCCCTGGTCATCTTCGCTTCCGCCAACGCCGTCCACATCTTCTTTCAGATGCTGCTGGCGTCTGGGAAGGATGCGCGAGCGCTGCACCGCTCAAAGCTCTGCGCCATCGGCCAGGAGACCTCCGAGTCGCTCGAGGGCCACGGGCTTCGCCCGGAGCTCATCACCTCCGAGTACACGGCCGAAGGCCTGGCTAAAGCGCTCGAAGGCTGGGAGATGGACGGGATGCACGTGCTGGTGCCCCGAGCAGAGATCGCGCGGGACGCACTACCATCCCTGCTTGCCAACCGAGGTGCAGAAGTCGAGATCCTTCCCGTCTACCGAGCGATGTGCCCATCTGGGGCGGGTGACGCCTTGCTTCGTCTTTTCAACAACGAAGGCGTCGACGTGATCACCTTCACCAGCTCGTCCACCGTGGTCAATTTCGTCCGCGCGTTCCCCGAAGACCGCCTCCCCGCCGTGCTCGGCGACGCCGAGATCGCGTGCATGGGACCGGTCACGGCGGACGTGGCGCGCAAGGCGGGCCTCACGGTCTCGATCGTGGCGCGCGAGTACACGACACATGGGCTGGTTCAGGCGATCGCCGAGTCGGCCGCCCGCAAGTGACCAAAGCCAAGGTCGCGCCGCGCCGTCCAGAAGTCGCGGAAGCCGTCGAACCCGATCTGCAGGAACTATTGCGCGGACGCGCGTGGGCTCCGATTCTGATCGTTGCGATCGTGGTCGCCGCCGTGCTGGGCACCGGCCTCCTCGTGGACAAAGCGCTCCAGCCTCAGGTGCCGGCTGCTCTGGCCGGCTGCCAGACGTCGACGCAGATCGCGCCGCACGAGTTCATCGGCCCTCAACCGATCTGTATCACGGCGACCGGCAAATACGAGGCGACCGTGAACACGACGCAGGGCGCTGTCGTCATCCAGCTTCATCCCGAGATCGCCCCGGTCACGGTCAACAACTTCATCGTGCTGGCGATCCACGGCTACTACAACGGCCTCACGTTCTGGGACAGCGAGGACTGGGTGGTGCAGGCCGGCGACCCACTCGGCAATGGCCGCGGCGGTCCTGGCTACAGCCTGCCCGACGAGCCCAGCAACGATCCATGGGGCCTCGGGGCGGTGGGTATGGCTCGAGTGCCGGGAGGCGCCGTCAACGGCAGCCAGTTCTTCATCGAGAAGGCGGCGTGGCCGGGCAATGGACCGGATGCCGTCTACAACCGGTTTGGAACCGTGATCTCGGGGGTGGACAAGGTCCAGCTGATCCAGACGACTGACACGATCACCTCGATCACGATCAAGGTTTCTTGACGCCGATCACTAGGTCTTCTGATCTCGGTCTTACAGCCGGCGTCCTATAATCGCCTCGAGATGCCAATACATTGGTTCTGGATCGTCATCCTGCTCGTCGTCGTCCTGATCGTCTTCGGGCCCGGCCGCCTGCCTGAGCTGGGTGGAGCGGTGGGGAAGGCAATGCGGGAGTTCCGCAAGGCGACATCAGAGCTGACCAACGAGGTGACGAGCGCGGCGCAAGCCACGCCGCCTCCGCCCGCAGCAGCCCCTCAGCCGGCGCCCGCGCCGGCGGCTGAGACCACGACCGCTACGGGCTCGCAGTCCGAGGCCAAGAGCTAAACAGGCTTCTCGGGTGGCCCTTCTAGACAGGGTCCTTCAGCGCGCGCGCCGTCCGGCGGTTCCGGTCGAAGAGCCGCGCATGTCGGTGATCGAGCACCTCGAGGCTTTGCGGAGGGCGCTGATCATCTCGCTTAGCGCCTGGGCGCTCACCACGATCGCCTCCTTCTTCGTTTCGGGCCAGGTCATCGGGCTGCTTATCAAGCGAGCCGGGATCGGCCATGCCTATTACCTGCAGCTGACGGGTGGGGTGATCACGGAGCTGAAGGTCGCTCTGTACATCGGCTTTGTCGTGGCGGCGCCGGTGGTGATCCAGCAGGCGTGGTGGTTCGTGAGCCCCGGCCTTCACCCGAGAGAGCGCAGGTTCATCTTGCCGGTCGTCGTGGCGACGATCGCGTTCTTCCTCTTCGGCGTCGCGGTCGCGATCTTCGCCCTGCCCATCTACGTGCACGTGCTTTCGGCCCTGGCCCCGCCGAACACGACTTATTTCGCAGATATCGGCGAGCTGATCTCCTTCATCCTGGTCATGGTCATCGGCTTCGGCATCGTGTTCGAGCTGCCGGTGATCCTGTTCATCCTCGGCATGCTTCGCATCGTCAGCTCGCGGTGGCTGTACAAGAACCGCGTGTGGTGGTTCCTGGGCCTGGGCCTGCTGGCGAACTTTCTCACGCCCGGAGTAGATCCGTTCACACCTCTCGTCATGTTCATCCCGCTGTACGTCTTCTTCGAGGGCACGGCTCTCTTGCTCAAGCTGCTCAAACGATGACCACGGCTGGGCGTCACGACGGGCGCCAACCCGACGAGCTGCGCCCGCTGAAGATCGAGCTGGGCGTCAACGTCCATGCCGAGGGTTCGTGCCTGATCGAGATGGGACGCACGCGTGTGTGGATCACGGCGAGCGTGGAGGACCGCGTGCCGCCGCACCGCCGCGGCACCGGGCAGGGCTGGATCACCGCCGAATATTCGATGCTCCCGCGATCCACACACGACCGCGGGACACGCGAGGCGATACAGGGTCGCATCGGCGGGCGGACGCACGAGATCCAGAGGTTGATCGGCCGCTCGCTCCGCGCCGCCGTCGACATGGGAAAGATCGGCGAGCGGACGATCACGCTCGACTGCGACGTGCTGCAGGCGGACGGCGGGACTCGCACGGCCTCGATCACCGGCGCTTTCTGCGCGCTTTACATGGCGGTCAAGAAGATGAAGGACGCGCGCATGGTCACCGAGGTCCCGGTGCGCCAGTACCTGGCGGCCGTGAGCTGCGGCATCGTCGACGGAACGCCGGTGCTCGATCTGGACTACTCCGAGGATTTCCACGCGTCCACCGACCTCAACTGCGTGATGACGGAGGACGGCAAGCTGGTCGAGCTCCAGGCGACGGCCGAGGGCGCGGCGTACTCGCGCGCCGAGCTCGATTCCATGCTGGCGCTCGCGGGCAAAGGCATCAAAGAGCTGATCGTCGGGCAGAAACGCGCGATAGCAACGCTTGGCTAAGCGGCTGGTCATCGCTTCCGGCAACGCCGGCAAGCTGCGCGAATATCGAGAGCTGCTGGCGAGCACAGGGTTCGAGCTCGTGGCTTTCGACACCGAGGTCGACGAGCTGGGGGAGACGTATGTCGACAACGCGCGCCTGAAAGCGGAGACCGCGAGCAACCGGTCCGAGCTGCCGGCCCTGGGAGACGACTCGGGGGTGGAGGTCGAAGTGCTGGGCGGCTTTCCGGGCCTGCACTCCGCGCGGCTCGCTCCGACACAGGGGGAACGCACCGCCGAGCTTCTGCGAAGGCTCGAAGGCAAGCCGCGCCCGTGGAACGCGCGCTTCGTGTGCGTCGTCGCGCTGGCGGCCCCGGGCTGGCCGACCCAGGTCTTCGAGGGCGAGTGTCGCGGAGAGATCGTCCCGGAGTGGAGAGGGAAGGCCGGCTTCGGCTACGACCCGATCTTCCTGGTTCCGGGAACGGGAAAGACCTTTGGCGAGATGCCGCCAGAGGAAAAGCGGCTGTACAGTCATCGCTCTCGCGCCGTTGGCGCCCTGCTGGAATCTGGTGCGCTTCAGCGTTTGCCCCGATGAGGTTGTAAATGTCGACGTTTCAGGACGTGCTGCGCCGGCGCCGCATGGTGCGTAAGTTCGACCAGAGGCCGCTGGAACGGGAATTGGTGGACAAAATCCTGGAGAGCGCGCGCCACGCGCCGTCGGCCGGCTTCAGCCAGGGGTTCGACTTCGTGGTCCTCGATCAGCCCGAAGCCGTGTCGCGCTTCTGGCAGACCACGGATCACCCCGACTTCCCGAATCCCCCCGAGTTCCTAGCCACAGCTCCGCCTGTCATCGTCCTGCCGCTGGCCAATAAAGGTGCCTACCTCGAACGGTACTCACGTCCGGACAAGGTGGAATTCGGCCTGATTGATGAGGCCCTGTGGCCGGTGCCCTACTGGCAGCTCGACACCGCGATGGCGGTCATGCTGATCCTGCTGGCCGCGACAGACATCGGCGTGGGCGCCGTCTACTTCGGCCTCTTCTATGGAGAGGACCAGGCCCTGCGTGAGCTTGGAGTCCCTGATGGCCACAAACCAATCGGGGCGATTGGCCTCGGCCATCCCGCGCCAGACGAGGCGGTTGACCTGACGCGGTTCAAAGAACGCCGACGCAAGTTCGACGACATGATCCACCGCAACCAGTGGTGAGGGAAGACGCTGACTAGAATGAGCGTCGCCGAAAAAAGGCAAAGGCGGGCGGTGGCTTAGCTCGGTAAAGCGCCTGGTTTGGGACCAGGAGACCGCGAGTTCAAATCTCGCCCGCCCGACCAACACGTTTCTGAGCGCCGAACATTCTGCCAAGCACTGGGGTTATCGCTTGATGGGGTAATCGCGTTTTCGGAAGCGCGGCACTGCGATATGGCCTGGGCCTACTGCTCTTCCAAAGGCAGGGCTAGCGATTATGGCGACGTTCGTAATCAATTGGCCACAGCCGCGTTTCATCAGTAAGAATCGCGAGCGTCCCCGTACGACCGGGCGGTGTCAAGGCGCAAGAGGTGAAACCATGAAGGTTCTCGGTGTTCTTTTTTCGTTATTGGGCGTCATGGCACTGGTCGGCTGCGGAGCGACCACGGCGACGACCAGCGTCTCCAGTGCCACACCGAGCTCGCCGACTCTCAGCGCGACGCCTTCTCCGAGCCCAGATATAACCGGCGCGCGCGCAGCCGCCCTCACCATCATTGCCCCCCTCCCCAACACTACGGGCGTTTGGGGAGGCTGTCCCCAGCTTGCGAGCAACTTCGCCGCGTGCCCCTTTGCGCCCGAGCTCATCGCCCGCCTCAATTACCTCTCCAGTACCGGCTACTTCGCCTCCGCCGGACCGTCTGGTGTGTGCGGCGAGGACTACATCACTGGCACCCAGAACGGCCTTTTCGTCGCCCCCCAGGCATTGTCGGTGACTGCCAACGCCAATGGCAGCGTCACCGTCGTCATCCGGCGTGGACCGCCACCGCCTGACTTCACCATCACGATGACCCCTGAAAACAGCACCTGGCTCGCCACCGATCTCGCCTCCGGAACCGGACCTTCTTCCTCCATCTTTTCGGCCAAGCCGAACTGCTGACAACCGAGCACACCGTCGGCTATCCGCCTCAACGCCGCGAGCTCAGTGCGATTGCTAACGCGTAAGGCTTACGCCGCGAGCGGCTTCTAAAGGAGCTGGTCGACCAAGGCTTCAATTTGCGCGAGCGTCGCCGGCGTGGCGGTCGCGATGATCGCGACGAGAGTCGTCCCCCTGGTTGCCACGACCCCCTCGTTGTCTTTCCCGCCGCCCAGGGCCACCGAGAAGGAGCGAGCCTGGTCTCCCACCCCGGACACAGTCGTGAACGCAACTGGAAACTGGCTGCTGAACTGCGTTATGTACGAAGGGCTGATGTTCGTGAGACGCTCGATGATCACGTTGTAGGTTGAGGCGTGGTACTCACAAACCTCGGCAGTCGCGCCAGCGGGAAGAGTTGTTGCGCCAGGCACCGGGACACCGACTGGTTTCGGAAGAACTATCCCGAGCGCTGATCCGACCCTGGCAGCGGTGGGGCAAGAGGCGGGCGCGGCCGTGGTCTTAGGGCTTACGAGCGCCACTGGGCTAGATGATGGAATGGAGGCGCTTGGAGACGCCGACGCAGAGGTCGAACCTCCGCAGGCCGTGATGCTGGCGACCACGACAACCGAGGCAAGCCCCAGTCGCCAAGAGCCATCGATCCAGCGCCTCACGCGGCGATGCTACTTGCCGCAGAGCGAGTAGTACGCTTTTTGGCGACATGATCCAGGCACAGGTCGGCGGCTCCGTGGCGGCCGGTTTCGAGCGGGTTCAGGAGGCGTTCGCCACCAACTTCGAGCGCCACGGCGAGGTCGGCGCGGCCTGCTGCGTGCACCTCCATGGAAAGCGGGTCGTGGACCTCTGGGGAGGGGTCACGGCGCCCGGAGGCTCAGAGCCCTACACGGCCGACACGCTGCAGATGGTCTGGTCCACGACCAAGGGCGTGGTCGCTATGGCCGCGCACATGCTGGCCCAAGAAGGAAAGCTGGACTTCGACGCCCCGGTCGTCGACTACTGGCCCGAGTTCGCCGCGGAGGGCAAGGCCGGCATCCCGGTGCGCTGGCTCTTCTGCCACAAATCCGGGCTCGCGGCGGTCGACAGGCCGCTTGGGCTGGCCGACGTGGTCGCCTGGACGCCCTGCGTCGATGCACTCGCGGCGCAGAAGCCGTACTGGGAGCCGGGAACCGCGCACGGCTACCACACGTGGACCTACGGGTGGCTCGCGGGCGAGGTGATCCGCAGGGTGGCCGGCGTCTCGGTGGGCAAATTCGTCGCCGAGCGGATCGCCAAACCGCTTCAGGCCGAGTTCTGGATCGGCCTCCCCGAAGCCCTGAATCCCCGCGTCGCGCCGGTGCTCCCGCCGCCTCCCCCGCCACCCGGCACGGCGCCCGATCCGTGGGCGGCTCGCCTTGCCGACCCCAACTCCCTCGCTCACAAGTCATGGGCCAACCCGGCCGTCCCGCCCGCAGCCTTCAACGAATACCCGTTCCGCGGAGCGGAGGTGCCGGCCGGAAACGGCATCGGGACGGCGCGCGGTCTCTCACGCCTGTACGCCGCCTGCATCGGAGAGATCGACGGGGTCCGCCTACTGAGCTCCAAAACCCTCGAGGAAGCCACCCGGAAGCAGGCTGATGGGGAGGACCTGGTCCAGGGCTACGAGACGCGCTTCGGAACCGGCTTCCAGCTTTCGTTCCCCTTCCGGCCCATGGCCGGCGAGGGGTCCTTCGGGCACTACGGCAGTGGCGGCTCGGTCGGCTTCGCGCACAAGGAGCTCGGCATATCGTTCGGGTACACCATGAACCAGATGCGCCCCGTGTACGGCAAAGACCCTCGAACGTCGGGGCTGGTGGAAGCGCTCCTGGACTGCCTGCGGTAAAACCCCGCGAACTCAGAGGCTACGCCGTGAGTTCGCGGGGACCCCTAGAGGGCCGCCGGGCGGCCTAACATTCGATTCGGGTGGTTGAGCATGGGCGCGGCTGATCTCGTATTCGGCGTCTGCCTGTTGCTAGGGGGCGGTCTGCTGCTTCTCACCCTGATCGTCGACGACATCTTCGGCGGCCTCCTCGGCGCCCTGCATCTCGGTTTTGACGTCGCCGGCGTCTCACCGACCCCGCTGCTGCTCGGTTTCGTCGCCATGTTCGGCGCAGGCGGGCTGTTCGGCCTCCACAGCATCAACGCCGGGGTTGGCGTCTCGACGGTGATCGCCACCGGCGCCGGCCTGGTCGGAGCAGGCGTCGCGTTCGGCGCCTACAAGGTCCTGAAGCAGGCCGAGTCGACAGACACGTTCAGCCTTGAGGATATGGTCGGGTCAACCGGCCGGGTGTCGGTCGGAATCCCCGCCAGCCATTTCGGCACGGTACTCATCAGCTTCGCCGGCGCGTCGCACAACATGACCGCCACCGCGGATTCCGAAATCCCGGCTGGACGAATGGTCAAGGTCGTGGCCGTCGCCGGCGGGAACCTCGTCGTCGTCCCCAGCTCGATCCCGACTACTGAAGGAGCACGGTCCGATGCCTAATTTCGCGTCGTCCTCGCCTTTCCTCGTCGTCACAGGCGTGGTCATCCTCATCCTGATCCTCGCGTTCGTGGCGAGCCGCTACAAGGTGGCGGGCGCCAACGAGGCCATCATCGTCGCCGGGTCGCGAGGCGCGAAGGTGCGCGACGAGCACGGCCATGTCGTGTCGACTCCGGGCGACAAGGGAGTGAAGGTTGTGGTCGGAGGCGGCACGATCGTGATGCCGCTGCTCAACCGGATCGGCCGGCTCAAGCTCACGGCTCGCCAGATCAACGTGCAGCTGAGTGACGCGGTAACCAGCCAGGGCATCAAGGTCCAGGTTCAGGGCGTGGCCACGTTCAAGATCGGGCGCGATGTGGAATCGCTGCGCAACGCAGCCGAGCGTTTCCTCGACGCCAAGCCCGAGCAGGTCGACTCCATCGTCAAGAACGTGCTCGAGGGGTCGCTCCGCTCGATTGTCGGCACGCTGACCATCGAGGAGCTGATCCGCGACCGTCAGAAGCTGCTGCAGCAGGTTCAGGACGCGGCCAAGGGCGACCTCGCGACCAGCGGCCTCCAGATCGACGCCTTCACGATCCAGAGCTTCTCGGACGAGTCGAACTACATCGAGCTGCTCGGCCAGCAGAGCGTGTCCACGGTGACCCGTGACGCGCGCATGGTCAAGGCGACGACCGACCAGGAGGCGGCGGTTCGAGAAGCCGAGTCGATGCAGATCAAGATCAACGCGGGTCGGGACGTCTCACTCCGAGAGGCCGAGACGAAGACCCAGGTCGCCGCCGCGCAGGCGCGCGCCGACCAGGCCGGCCCCCTCGCGATGGCCGAGGCGCAGCAGGAGGTGGTGCGCAAGCAGACCGAGCTGGCCCAGCTGGAAGCAGATCGGAAAGAGAAGGAGCTGCTCGCCTCGGTGGTCAAGCCCGCCGCGGCGGAGGCGCAGGCCGTAATCGCTCGCGCCGAAGGTGACAAGCGCGCACGCATCGCATCAGCCGAGGCGGACGCGGAGACGACGAGGCTCGAAGGTGGGGCAGAGGCGCAGATCGTGCTCACCAAAGGTGAGGCGGAGGCGAAGGCGCTCGCCATGCGCGCGGATGCCTACAAGCAGTTCAACGAGGCCGCCATCATCCAGACGGTGCTCGCGGCGCTGCCCGAGATCGTGCGCGCCGCCGCCGAGCCGATGGGCCACATCAACTCGCTGACTGTGATGAGCGCGGATGGCGCCTCGGACATCGTGAAGAACGCGACCCGGGCGATGATCGAATCGACCACTGCGATCAAGGGCCTGACGGGGCTGGATGTGCCAAGCCTTATCGGAGGCGCAATGGGTCGCGGGTTCGGCGAGCGGCTGCGTACTGGGGATGGCGAGCGCGGCAGCGACCCTGGAAGCGCGGCCGACCGCATCAGCGAGATCGCCGGCCACGGCTTGAGCGCGCTCAAGGCGCAGACGGCCGCCGCGGCGGCAAAGGCCGAGGCGGAGGCCGAGGTGGCGAAAGAGAAAGCCACCGAGAAGGCGGCAGACGAGGCTGCCAAGGCGAAGTCGGTTGCCAGCGCGCTGAAAGAGGCGGGGGCGGCCGAAAAGGCGGCAGTCGAGGCGGCCGTCGCGGCCCCGGCAGCCAAGGTTGCGGCCGCGGCGGCGAAGGTCTGGCCCAGCGACGGCAACGTCGCCCAATGGGCGAAATGGATGTCCGACCAGCTCCACCAGATCCCCGACATCCGGGTCTATGACGCGCTGCGCCTGTCGGACCTGACGAGCAAGGGCCCGGCGCCGGCTCGCGCGGTCTGGGCGACCGCTCAGGCGGTGCTGGGGAAGGACTACGGCAATGTCACCGTGGCCGACCTGCTGAAGCAGTTTCACCCGTAAGCGG
>Ga0097691_1000035_pt1 | contig 125486 bp, 116 predicted proteins | sample NGESurdeep072012_8_FD_72858 | JGI IMG/M metagenome (GOLD analysis project Ga0097691, IMG submission 72858) | Arctic peat soil microbial communities from Barrow, Alaska - NGEE Surface sample 210-1 deep-072012 | ecosystem: Environmental > Terrestrial > Soil > Wetlands > Peat ... | reverse complement strand
GGGCACTTCACTCGTTTTTCTTGCGCTCCTGGGCGGGGTGGCTGCACATGCCGGTGGAGCGCCTTTGACGGTGGGTGCAATGCGTGTCACGTTCTGGGGTGCGCTGGCCATGGGGTTGACCGCCGGCGTTGGCGCTCTGTTTGGAACGGTGGCGTGAGCGAAGCGGCGATATGCCACCTGACAAGCTATCCAACCCGGACGAGTTGACTCGCGCCGGTCAAGTCATCCATGTCTGACTTGAAGGAGATATTCCGTCTCCTTCGTGTCGGGTATCGACCGTCAAGCACCTGATGATTAAATGGTCACTTTCCTGCCAATAGTTGATACTGGAATGGGCCAGTAATTGCCAGGAAACAAACCACTGTTGGATTTCCTCAAAATACAATTACTCGCCAACATCTTGAAAAGATAAATCCAGATTACGCTAGAAACCGCAATACGGTTACGGCATCGAATGGCCAGTCAAGCTCGGCATGGTTGTCTATTCGCTGTAATACTGGAATTCGTATACTGTACTTTTCAAATAAATTGTCATCTTCCGCGATGTCAATAATGGTTGCGGTGAGCCCTGCGTGGCGGATGATTTCTTTGGCTTCTTCGCAGAGGTGACAGAACTTCGTGCTGTAGAGCTTGGCTTTTACCTTTTGCATTTCTAAATTTGTAGTTGTTGCCGTTGCGCATCTCTTACAGATGCAAAGTCATTCCACTGATTTTGCTTCTTTTATTTTTGCCTTGTTGAAATTTCGTTCTGCATTAGCCCGAGTGCATATTGTATGCTACACGACGAACTGTCGAGTAAATAAGGCAGGTATAACCGACAGGTCATCTCGGTGGATGCGTTTAGGAGCTTCTTACGGGCTGTGTAGTAGCGAGGCATGATCTTCCGGTATGTGCCAATTGCCGTCGTTCAAACTTGATATACCAAATGAATAGCGGCACAAGCAGACATTGGCGATAGGCAGCAGTCGCAAGAGGCGGTCGATTGCTGCGGAGCGGCGGTGTTGTTGGTATATACTTCACTCCATCCTTCATACTGCTTTTGGTAATGAATCTATGAATGAAATTTTGCAATACCTGAAAATATATGGTGATCGGCTCGACAAGGATATCGCTGTAGCTACGGGTATCTCACTTGCTAAAGTACGCCTTCTTTTATCAGAACTTGCTGCCAAAGGAGAGATTATGACGTGCAGTTCGATTAGGTTTGAGAAGGGGAAGAAAATCGAGGGAATGCGTTGCCGGTTATCTGGATATACTCCTCCAGCAGCACCGGGAAGGAAACCAAATGCTCAGTTGAAATTATCGTAGTTCTCCGCTCTGCCATTCGTATTGAGAGTCTCCATGCCCCAGGTTACTCACAGATTTTGTGGGCAATGACATGGATGATATTTACATCTCCAATTCGAGCAAGAAGATCTCCGGGTACCAAGAATTGGAGCATGTTACAAGTGCTCTTCCGGCGTAAGATTTGCGCTACAGACGCTCGCTTAGTGGCGCCCTGCCAGCAGCAAAAACAAAAGGCAGCCAACTGACCGCCTTGTTTACGCCTCTAAGGCGCACAAATAAAACATCCGCAATAATAAACAGCGCTTGTCAGGATTACAAGCCAACTATAGTCGCCAATGGATCCACTTTACGCACCATATCCAGTATCTGCATGCCTTGAACTGCGTCAGGATCATACTTCACGATCAATGCATGGGGATGTGTGTGATGGTCAAATTCTGCACAATCAACTCCAATACGCCCCTCAACCCATTTTTCCAAATGGGTTCTTGCTTTCGCATCTAACTCCGGATGTACATGAATTAACATATCTGCTGTGTTCATGATCGTCTCCTTACCATTGCAAAAAGATGAAAAGACGAGGATAGGATAAGACATCACCCCTCCCTCAAAAAGCTTAGACCTCTAAATTGGGTCTGGAGTTCAGTTGACCATCGGCGATTGGACGGCAGCTTAGGAGGAAGTCGAAGGTCGGCTAAGTGTCGATAATGGCCTGTAAATTTTCCTCCTTGAACTGATACTCACTATTTCTGACGTGAATGCAGAACAAAAGGTGGCTATATTTTCCCCGAAGCGTCTTATCGCGTATCCCACAAACTGGCAGCAAGTCCATTTCGCGCCGTAACGGGTGCAAAATCCACAGCCATTATTTTTGATCAACTGGGATTGCCGCATTCCTTGAACTTTTTGTTGGCAGCACCATAAACGGCGACTTCATTCCAATACAATTTCCCTGCTTATTTCTTCAGCTTATACTGCAGTGATTGGCCGGTTTTTTCCAGGGCATGGCCGCCTTTTTCCAGCGTTTCTCCGGTCGCATTTTTAATTGTTTGATTTAACGCAGCGGTGTCAAACGGATTGGAATAGAAGGGCACTTCTCGCCCGATATTCACCCCGAACCACATTCCCAATAAAACTCCGACAAGAAGGCTTAGCAAGACGATTTTAAAGTGTTTCATTTGTTTCTCCAAAGATTCATAAAATGGTGATCGATAAAAATGCATGCTCCGCGGCAATGAGGTGCGCACCACAAAATACCGGCAAAACAGGATTATAGGCTATGCAGGCTCATGGCGCGCAACGTGAGCCGGCCTTCACCGGGGTCGTGCCCGACCGCATACACCGTGCGCAGCGTGAGGACGAGTCGGCGGCGCAGCGCGGGGGAGGCGCCGATATCCGCACTCCAGAGAAAATCGTGTGAACGCTTGATGTATTGAGTGAGCAGTTTCATGGACCTGTAATGCGTGGCTGTTGTGCACAAAAAGGTGACAGTTTTATTTTCCGCCAAATCTTCGACCTTTAAGAAATAATTCTGTTACTTTTTATCATTCCAAGACAAGAATACTAACGGAAACTGTGTTCTGTTCACTAATGTTTTTGAATGTACCCTACGCGCCTATTGCCGGCCGAAAATCACATCAGCCAGCGTCTTTTCATCAATAAGTAGGAAAGATAAAACATCAACGATCCCAAAAGAAATAAATAGGCCCAGTCAAAAGTCATGTCTGCCATTCTGCCGTCTTCCAACAGTATGGATTGAAGAGGCTGATACAACTGGTAGGATGGCAGGAAGGGTGCAACGGCGGTCAATTTTTGTGAAACATCGGACATCGCAGAAGGAAGCAGGTGCGGCAAATAAAAGATAACGCCCAGCGTTCTGGCGCTTGCCTGATTGCGGCAGAGAAAACCCAGGAAAATCCCATAGGCGCTGAAACAATAACTGCCTACGACGATAAAGGCGATATAGTCAAAAAGATGTACCGGGCCAAATTTACCCAACAGATGAAGAAACAAGACGGCAGTGATGATCAGAACCATTCCCAGGATCAATTTGGCAATCAGCCATTGGACTTCGTGTATGGGAGTCTGGAGAAGAGCAAGGAGCAGTTTTTTTTCTTTTTCCTCGGCAACTTGCGCCGGAAGAATAATGAAACCGATGAGCAGGATCAGCATCAAGATCCAGGTAGGCAAAGTCTCTCTTTGAACGCCGCCCTGGTGCAGTGATTTGATGTCGGTGATCCAATCCGGGCCACTTCCTTCCGCCGCCTTCTGCAAAACAGAGAAATTCTGCACGATCGCAATGGTATGGAGAGAATCTTTTTTTAAAACCAGCAGCGCAAGGCTGCCGGGTGCTTTTTCATTCCTTGTTAAAATCCCGTCTAACTTGTGTTCCTTCAATAGACGCACGCCCGCTTTCTCATCTTGAACCCATGTCACTTCAACAAGTTTTTCGGCTGCGTTGACGCTCCGGGTGATCTCGGGCGCATAAGCGTCGTGCTGAATCAAACCGATTTTGACTTTGCTTGAGTCCGAGTCGGCCCGGTCTACCAAATTCAAGGAAACAAACACAAAAAGAGGGATAAAAAGAATAAGAAAAAATGTCTTATTCTGAAGCGCGATGGCTAAATCGTTAAATGAGAGTACAAGAATATTTCTCATCATCATGCGTACAGCTTTTCATGGATTTCGGATTGAAAATATTCCTGGGGAGATCCGTCGAAGACCAGACTGCCTTCGTGCAGCACCATGATGCGCGTCGCGAGGTTTTTTATCTCTTCAGGGCGATGAGAAGTAAAAATAATGGTTTTCCCGGCGTCATGCATCGAGTTCAACAGGCGGTAGATTTCTCTGGTCATCTCGAAGTCCAGACCCGATGTCGGCTCATCCAGAATGAGCACCGGAGGATCCGCCAACAGTGCGCGTCCGATGTTCACCCTTTGCTTCAAGCCTTTTGAGAGCGCCTGTACCTTGCTTTTTCGAAAGGGCATCAGATTGAACTCGCTCAAGATCTCTTCCACCCGTAGAAAGGGTGTTTGGGAGAGAGCAGCGAAGAGCTTGAGATTGTATTCAACGGAGAAGAAGTCGAAAAGATTGGGCACTTCCGGAATAAAACCCACTTTTCTAACAGCTGTCCTGTTCTTCAGATCAATCCCGTCAATCATGACGGTACCGCCGTCCGGAACAATCCAGTTTGCCAGCATTTTCAGAAGTGTGGATTTGCCGGCGCCGTTATGACCGACAATTGCGATCAGTTCGCCTTTGGTTACTTCAAAGCTGGTCGGCGTAAGACCCCTTTTTTGATCATAGAGTTTTGCAAGATTCCGGATTTCGAGCTGCATAAGTTATCGCTCTATCTTTGAATGAAAATTAAGCGTAACAGAACCAGACTTTGCAGCCTGATGAAAAAGTTGTTGTCGTTGATTCTGATGGGTTGGCGGCGAATACCGACCAACGGCAAACTCCGTCACAATTCGGAAATCTCCCGCATGGCTGGTAAACCAATTTCACGGGATTCTAGTGCGCGCTACAATAACTTTAAAATTACTATCACGAGAATGATAACTACCAAAAGATAAATCATGATGACCTCCTTAATATTAGGGCGACCTGATGAAAGTCCCCAGGATAAAATTCGATTCGCTTCACTACATCAGATTTGCAGTTTGTACTTTTCAACTCCTCGTCTCCGTGCGTTACCGCACAAAGCATCAATATCATCATTCTTCCGAAATCAATTCGACTCCGGTACCTATTGTCCAATACCTCAGCCCGAATGGCTGGCTTGTCGCAAATTATGGAATGCTCATTAATGTAAATTCTGTGACACGAATGATGTAAATATTCGGCTGCATTCTATTCGATCGACTATGCAACTGTCCTCGTGCCCGCCACCTTCAATTAGTTCGATAGTTTTTGGCTGCGGGGCGGCATCAAAAAGTTTCTGTCCCATCTGGTAGGGGACTTCTTTATCCCACGTGCCATGAATGATTAGCAGAGGAATTTTTAGTTTCGGTATTTTGGACAACGAATCAAATCGTTCATGTATTAGAAGATCGGTCGGCATAAAACCATATCCCATTGCACTTGCTTCGTCTGGCATGCTGGTGAACGAAGATTCTTCTATGATTCCTGCAGCTTCAGGGTGATGTATGGCCAAATCGATTCCAATTGCACCACCCAGTGAGTGTCCATAAATGAAGATGCGATTTGGTGGAATGCCCCGTTGTTTTTCCAAGTAATTCCAAGCGGATTCTGCATCCTCATAAACTTTAACTTCGCTTGGCTTGCCGCCACTGCTTTTGCCATAACCGCGATAATCGATCATTAGGACGTTATAACCCAGACCGTGCATCCCTCTCGCATACTCAAGGTCCCGGACATGGCCGATGTTTTTGTCATTGCCGTGAAAGTAAAGCATGGTCGGCGCATCGGTGCTTGTTGCAGGTATCCACCAGGAAAACAGATCGCCACTCTCACTGCCAGTGCCGGAGTGGATATAGAACTCTTCGGCTTTGAGTCCAACTCGCTCTGGCGTTGTCTGCAGCACAGCATCGGGCTCGAAAATATAATTATTCTGGGTTGACCAAAACACGATGCATGCGCCCAAAAACACGAATCCGATGATTCCCATGCTGATGACCTTATATTTGTTTAACTAAAATTTGTGTCGATTTTACTGCGAGAAGCGCGAGAATATGTCTTTCAAAGTTAGCGGCAGAATAAAAGATTAAACTTTTGCTTATGGCACAAACCGGATGGTGAGATTTCTCTAAAGCAACGGACGCTCGTGACGGTCGGCAAACGACTCCAAACGGGCACTGGCGCGTAGCAGAAATGAGCCAATTCTAGACCATCAAGATCAAGATTAAATTCCGGCTGCCCAAATAGGCAAAAAAAGCATGAACTGTTACCAATAAAAAAAGATTGTGGAAACAGCAGACTGTATTTTAGTATCTGCTATAACTAAGGTGATTTAATGGTCGCGCTCTTTAGGGATTTCGCGCTTGGGTGCAAAAAAGCGGCCAGAATCGTTTTATTCAAAGCGGTAGCTCAGAGCGATAAAGCCCGTATCCATAATTCTTTGGCCGACGATAGGGCTGGACTGAATGGAGTTGCCCAGCCATTTGCGGCGCAGGTAGAAATTGAGGTGGTATTCCTCAGTCAACTTGGCATCGATCATCAGGCCGAGAAGCGGATTGAATGCACCGGTCGGTTGGTAGGTAGCGTACTGGCTGATCGCGGCTTCTTGAGCCGATATGCCGTAATAGTAGCGCACATATTCCCTGGACTGATATTCTGCACCAGCCAGCGGATAAAACGTTACCTGTGGAGTATCCAGTTCGGCGACATAGATCGTTTCAAACAAGTTCCCCCTGGACTTGTTGATATCGTGAAAAGCATTTATATAAAACGCGCCTATGGGTGTTATTTGCAATGTACCCAAGCCCAAGGGAATCGAGGTCTGTCTATTGCCTAAGCCATGCAGGTTAATCACGTCGGCGTTAAACCCATCCTGGCTTAATCTGCCTGCTATTTCCAGGTAGCCGTAGCCTAATTTGAACGTTTTAATGCCTAGCGTGTCTATCCGCATGAATATCCTGCCGTAGTCGAAATTGCCATAAGGCAGAACTGAGACCTGATCGGTCTTGCCGTGGATAATGCTTTGTGTGTAGTAGCTGCCCAGGCCGATATCCCCGTCGATGTGCAAGGGAGATTCATCGGTTTGTGCCCGCGCCATGCCGCCAAACAAGGTGCTTATCAGTAAGCCGAGCATGAAGCGGCAAAGAACCTCACTGATGTGCGGACGTTGTATAACAAAAACTGAACCAAGGTTTGTCATATTAAATATATCCCAAATCACAAACAGTTCACCACCGAGGGCTTGACTTGATTACTTGTCATCCTGTTCGCCACAGACATTCTAAAGCCGCATTGTTGCAATTCGTGCAAGTAACGCGACATCCAGTATCGCCTATACATTGTTCTGACATGTCAATTCCGTCAAGGGTATGCGGCATCTTTCTGGTTTTTCAAGCATTTTTGGCAATTCACAGACAAGTAATGAGGCAATTTGCTAGAATGCGCAACTTTTTTTACTAGCCTTCCATGAATCCAATCACACTGTCTGGCGGCGAACACGCTGTACTGCTGATTCACGGCCTGCAGAGCAGCCCCGTTGAAATGCAACCACTGGCCAAGCGGCTAAATCAGTCCGGGTATACCGTGCATGTGCCGTACATCCGTGGCTATGGCTACAAGCATGGCGACGATGCGCACTCCATTACCCATTGGGAAGACTGGCACGCCAAGGTATTAGCCGAGTTTCACGCCCTCAAACAACAGCATAAAACTGTTGCCGTTGGCGGATTGTGCATCGGTGCAGTACTTTCGCTCAGTATCGCTGCGGAACTGGGTGACGAAATAACTGCATTGTCGCTGCTCGCCACCACGTTATATTACGACGGCTGGAGCATCCCATGGTATCGCTTCCTGTTGCCGATCGGTTATTACACTCCGTTCCGCTACATCTACAGCTATCGTGAGCGCGAGCCTTTTGGACTCAAGAATGTGCAATTGCGCAAATGGATTGCACGCGAAATGAGTTACAAGGATTCTTCGATGGCAGGCGCGGCCAAACTCACACTGCCTGCGATACATGAAGCTGAGTTGTTGATCAAATCGGTAAAAAAATCCCTGCAGCGCGTCACCACCCCAGCATTGATTATCCACGCCGTAGAAGATGACATATCCACACCGCGGAGTGCACGATTCGTCGCCACGAACATCGGCTCCAAGATTGTGGAAAGCATCCTGCTGCATGACAGCTATCACATGCTTACGATAGACAACGAGCGCGAACAGGTTGCCGCTGATACCATCAGGTTTTTCAACGCGGCGCATGCAACCGACAAATAATCCTCGTCGGCAAAATGGTATAATTAAACATTCATTTAAAGTAGAAATAAAAATATTCATGAGCTCTTTGCAAACGATACAACGCATGATGGCTGAGCAATTCGACCTCAAACTAGAGGATCTCAGCCGGGATGCTCAACTAGACAGCTTGGGACTGGACTCGCTTTCAGTCATTGAATTCATGTTCACCCTCGAAGATGAACTGAATATCAAAATAGCTAATGATCGCGTCGAAGACTTCAAGACCGTCGGCGACGTAGCCGACATCATCGATAAGATCATTGCTACACAAAAGAACTCCGCGCAGTAACATCCAAAATGACACGGCGTGTCGTGATTACCGGACTAGGTGTAATCTCCCCAGTTGGAAATACGCCCAAGGAATTTTTCAGCAACCTGATGGCGGGACATTCAGGTATCAAGCGCCTGCAAACTGATTTCATCGAAAAACTTTCCATCCGCATCGGCGCGCCGGTGGAAGGTTTCAATCCCGGCAACTACTTCAGCAAGATACAACTTACTGGCATCGAACGCTTCAGCCAGTTTGCGCTGGTCGCTGCAGAACAAGCCGTGCAGGATGCCTGTTTGGAATTAAGCGAAGCGGAACTCCCCCGCGCAGGAGTATGTATGGGTTCCTGCCAAGGCGGTATAAGCACACTTGAAAACGCATATAGGGAATTGTTCCAGCAAGAGAATCCGCGCATCAAACCGCTCACCGTATTGCTCAGCATGAACAATGCCGCCGCTTCGCACCTCTCCATTAAATATCATCTGCAAGGCCCGAACATCACTTACGCCACCGCCTGCTCTTCGTCGGCAATTGCGATTGGCGAAAGCTATCGGCAAATCAAGCACGGCTATGCGGATGTGATACTGGCGGGCGGTGCCGAAGCGATGCTCACGCTGGGTGCAATGAAGGCGTGGGAAGCATTGCGCACACTGGCACAGGAAGATCCGAACAATGCTGGCGCATCCTGCAAACCTTTCGCAAAGAACCGCAGCGGGCTGGTGCTCGGCGAAGGTGCGGCGGTGCTGGTACTGGAAGATTCCGAACGCGCGGTCAAACGCGGTGCGAAGATTTATGCGGAACTGGCCGGCTACGACTGCTCGTCCGATTCCAGCCACATCACCAAACCGGATGCCGCCGGGCAAACGCGCACCATGCTGAACGCCTTGCGTGATGCGCAATTGCAGCCGCAGGACATTCACTACATCAATGCCCACGGCACTGCCACGCTGGCAGGCGACATCGAAGAAACTAAAGCGATCAAGAATGTGTTTGGCGCACATGCTGCCAATGTTCCGGTCAGCTCGACCAAGTCGATGCACGGGCATCTGATGGGCGCGACCGGCGCAGTGGAATTCATGGCCGCCGTGCTGGCTTTGCAACACAACGCCATTCCGCCGACCATCAACTTGCATGAACCCGATCCGGAATGCGATCTGGACTACGTCCCCAATCATGGCCGGACAGACGTCAAGCTCAACGCAGTCATGTCCAATTCGTTCGCGTTCGGCGGTAGCAATGCGGTGCTGATCGCCAAACGTTTTACGCCCTAAGCATCACCAGCATTTTGCTCAACGATTGAATGTTAAACCGCTTGCCATGTTGTTGTATGAAGGCGTACTTCACTTGGACACTTTCGCAAAGTACGCTGCGGCTTTTTTTAGGATGTCTCGCTCTTCTGTGATGCGCGCCAGTTCGCGTTTGAGCCTGGCGTTCTCGGCTTTAAGCGGGTCTTTATGGTGCCCCAGCTTGTTGCGCCCCGGCCCCTGAAATACGGTTTCCGTATTGTCCGCATGACGCTTTAATGTCTCGGCCTATTTGTAGAGCAGGTTGCGTTGTATGCCCAGTTCCATCGCAAGCTGTGTTCCAGGCTTTTGTCCGGCTTGCAGCAGCTTGACCGCAGTGAGCTTGAACTCCTTGCTGTAGCGCTGCCTTTTACGTTCCGCATTGACCTTCTGTATTTCTTTTCCCATCTGACACCTCCTGTAGTATTGTCTACTATTAAAAATGTCCGTGAAATGCGGGTTAGCTCAGAGTCGAATTATTTTATGGGGGTTGTTCGCGCGGATAAAAAAAATTGACTCCGGTACCTTTTACTCCCGCGCGAAACGTCTTTCCTATTGGGGTTGAAATACCCGATCCAAAATCGATTTATACGGGAACGCGGCACCGGGATCCACCTTGCGCCGCTGCGTTCGGTCGCATGACAGCAGCGCGTGGTCGAGATCGGAGTGACGCTTGATGCCATCGCGCGCGATGCCACGGCGCTGCTTGATGTCGCGGAGCAACTTCACCAACGACGCCAGTTGCGCGTCGGGAAATGGGTCGTGCCCGTCCCCATCGTTGATGAGCTCGATGCCGATGGAGCGACCGCTGTAGTGAAAAACGTGATTTGCCACCTCGTCTTCGGGCACGCTGGCGCGTAACGTCCCATCCCGGTCTATCATGTAGTGAATGCCGAGTTTGGGATCCGCTTCTATTTTCCGCATGTTTTCTTCGAGGGTGCCGGCTCCTACCCAAATGGGCTTGCCTGTCCCGGCATCACAGGTGGGGCCGCCCGTCGAATGGATCACGAACATGTCGATGACTTGCGTACGAACGTTGCCGGTGTGACGCGCCTCGGCATCACTGGCCGGGACGGTGAGCGCCGTCAGAGCCAGCACGATCACGGCCAATATTCTCCTCATGTTGCGGACTGCGCGCGACTCTCAGAAACTGTGGGCATTCTGTGACGCCTGACAGTTATTAGACGGACCCACCGGTCCGTATTATTAAAAATAGTGAGGCGTGCATATTTTTGATAAGTGATTGATTCATTGATTACCCCTTAATTTTATCTGTCAGTATATGCGTTAATAATACATACAGGAGCGAATATAGGCTTGTGGCACAAAACCGCATGCCATGTCGCCATATTTAGAGCATGAAAACGGAATCCTTACTCAGCCCGGATTCCACACCCGAAAAAACCAACCCCATCCCTCCCCTCCACTTTCTGTAAAATACCCCCCGCAGCATTCTGCAACTATTTTCAAACGCATTAATTAGCTCCACCACAGAATCAACCCATGGCAAAAAATACCTACGACGAATCCAGTTTCAAAGTTCTGCGCGGTCTCGATCCGGTGCGCCAGCGACCGGGGATGTATACCAATCTCGAATCACCCAATCACCTGATCGCCGAAGTCGTGGACAACGCCTGCGACGAGGCGCTGGCGGCTTATGCCAAGAACATCAGCGTCACGGCGCACACCGACGGCTCGGTGACGGTGACGGACGACGGGCGCGGCATTCCGGTCGGTATTCATTCGGAAGAAGGTGTATCGGTGGTCGAGGTGGCGTTCACGGTGCTGCACTCCGGCGGCAAGTTCGACAAGGAATCCGGCGGCGCTTATAAGTTTGCGGGCGGCTTGCACGGCGTCGGCGTGGCGGTCACCAATGCGCTATCCACCAAGGTCGAGGTGACGGTGTATCGCGATGGCGGCGAGCACTTCATCCGCTTCCTCAACGGCGTGGCCGAAGCGCCGCTCAAACGCATCGGCGACTGCCCGAAGAAGCGCAGCGGCACCCAGGTGCGCGCATGGCCGAACCCGAAGTATTTCGATGTGCCCAATGTCATCCTGCCGCAGTTGGAGCGCTCGTTGCGCTCCAAGGCGGTGCTGCTGCCCGGCGTCAACGTCACCCTGCATATCGAGAAGACCGGCGAGACCCGTTCATGGTCGTACCCGGACGGGCTGCGCGGCTACCTGACCGAAGCGATGTCCGAGCAGGAACTGGCCGTGCCCATATTCGCCAGGGAGAAGTTTGTGCCTAAAGGCGGCGACAGCGGTTATGCCGAGGGCGAAGGCGCGGCCTGGGCGATCGTGTGGTCGGCGGAAGGTGCGATTGTGCGCGAGTCCTATGTCAACCTCATCCCCACCTGGTCAGGCGGCACGCACGATGCCGGATTGAGGGACGGGGTATTCAATGCGGTAAAGAATTTCGCCGAACTGCACGGCATGTTGCCCAAGGGCGTCAAGCTGGTGCCGGATGACGTATTTTCGCGCGCCAGCTTCGTGTTGTCGGCCAAGGTGCTCGACCCGCAATTCCAGGGGCAGACCAAGGACAAGCTGGTGTCGCGCGATGCCTTGCGGCTGGTGTCGCTGATGACCAAAGACCCGCTGGATTTATGGCTGAACGAGCATGTCGAGCACGGCAAGCGCATCACCGAACTGGCCATCCAGCAGGCGCAAACCCGTATGCGCTCGGCGCAAAAGGTCGAGAAGAAAAAGGGTTCCTCGGTTGCGGTGTTGCCGGGCAAGCTGACCGATTGCAGCTCGAACGATCCTGCCCGCACCGAGCTGTTTCTGGTGGAGGGCGACTCTGCCGGCGGCTCGGCCAAGCAGGGGCGCAACAAGGAATTCCAGGCCGTGCTGCCGTTGCGCGGCAAGGTGCTCAACACTTTCGAGGTCGAGAAAGACCGCCTGTTCGCCAACAACGAGATTCACGACATCGCCGTGGCGATAGGCGTTGACCCGCACGGCCCGAACGACGAGGTGGACTTGTCCGGCATGCGCTACAACGGCATCTACATCATGGCGGATGCCGACGTGGATGGCGCGCATATCTCCACCCTGCTGCTCACCTTGTTCTTCCGCCACTTCTACAAGGTCGTGCTGGCCGGCAGAATTTATCTGGCGCAGCCTCCGCTGTTCCGCGTGGATGTTCCCGCCCAAGGCAAGAAGCCGATCCGCAAAATCTATGCGCTCAACGAAGGCGAATTGCTGGGCATCGAAGACCGGCTACGGCAGGAAAAAATCCGCGATGGCTCCTGGTCGATCTCGCGCTTCAAGGGCCTGGGCGAGATGAATGCCGAGCAGCTATGGGATACCACGCTCAACCCCGACACGCGGCGCGCGTTGAGAGTCAATGCTGCCGCCATTCCGTTCAATGACAACATGGAAATGTTCAACATGCTGATGGGCAAACACGAGGCCTCTACACGCCGCGCGTGGCTGGAATATCACGGCAATGAAGTTGTAGGGGATGTATAAATATGAGCATCAGAAAGTAGGTCGGGCTCAGCCCGACAACCATTTTTCTATTTGGCGGGCAGAGCCCGCCCTACAAAATCACACAACTGATCTATTAACGGAATACGCATGAGCATAGAACCGACCGACGAAGAACAATCCGATCTCTTCCCCGCTGAAGAAAACGCAGCAGAAGTTGCGGCAGAACCAGTTGCAGCAGCCGGAGGAAACGGCGGCGCAAGACAATTCGCCCCGCTGCCCGCGCTGCCGGACGGCGACGAGGTGCCGATTGCGCAGTATGCCGAGCGCGCCTATCTGGAATACGCCATCTCGGTGGTGAAAGGCCGCGCCCTGCCGGACGTGTGCGACGGCCAGAAGCCGGTGCAGCGGCGCATACTCTATGCGATGCGCGCGATGGGTCTGAACCATGGCAGCAAGCACGTCAAATCGGCGCGCGTGGTCGGCGACGTATTGGGCAAATACCATCCGCATGGCGATTCATCCGCCTACGAAGCCATGGTGCGCCTGGCGCAGGACTTCTCCTTGCGCTATCCGCTGGTGGACGGACAAGGCAACTTCGGCACCCGCGACGGCGACAACGCGGCGGCCATGCGCTATACCGAGACGCGCCTCACTCCGTTGGCCGAACTGCTGCTGTCCGAAATCGACATGGGCACGGTGGACTTCGTGCCCAACTACGACGGCGCATTCCAGGAACCCGCCATGCTCCCGGCGCGCCTGCCCATGGTGCTGCTCAACGGCGCATCGGGCATCGCGGTCGGCATGGCGACAGAAATCCCCTCGCACAATCTGCGTGAAGTTGCAGAAGCCGCCGTGCAACTGGTGCGCAACCCGGATCTCGGCGACGATGCCCTGCTCGCCTGCATCCATGGGCCGGACTTCCCCGGCGGGGGGCAAATCATCTCGTCTCCGCGCGACATCCGCGACTGTTACCTGAGTGGACGCGGCTCGCTCAAGATGCGCGCCAGATGGACAATCGAAGAACTGGCGCGCGGCCAGTGGCAGATCGTGGTGCATGAACTCCCGCATGGCACATCGACCCGAAAAGTGCTGGAAGAAATCGACGAACTGACCAATCCGAAAGTTAAAGCCAACAAAAAGAGCCTGACCCAGGATCAGGTGCAGAACAAGCAATTGCTGCTGTCGTTGCTGGATGCGGTAGCCGACGAGTCCGACAAGTCGCAGGCCGTGCGTCTGGTGTTCCAGCCCAAGTCCTCGCGCCAGACACAGAACGAGCTGATGAATGTGCTGCTCGCCCACACCAGCCTGGAATCTTCCGCTCCCATCAACATGACCATGATAGGACTGGATGGCCGCCCGCAGCAGAAGCCTCTGACCCGGATCATCCGCGAATGGGTGGAGTTCCGCCTGAGCACGGTGCGCCGCCGCAGCCAACATCGCCTGGCCCAGGTCAATGACCGCCTGCACATTCTCGAAGGCCGCATGGTGGTGTTCCTCAACCTCGACGAGGTGATCGCGCTGATCCGCGAATCGGACGATCCCAAGGCCGCATTGATCGCGCGCTTCGAACTCTCCGAGCGGCAGGCCGAAGACATACTGGAAATCCGCCTGCGCCAACTGGCGAAGATGGAAGGCATACGCATCGAAAAGGAAGTGAAGGCGCTGGAGAAAGAACGCCGCGAACTGACACGCCTGCTGGCCAAGGAAAGCGCGCTGCGCGAACTGGTCGCCGAAGAGATCGAAGCCGATGCCGCAATCTACGGCGACGAGCGCCGCACGCTGATCAAGGAAGAAGAAAAATCGACGCTGGTAGCACCGCTGCTCGACGAACCGGTGACCGTCATCATCTCCAACAAACACTGGGTGCGCAGCCGTCAGGGACACGGCCTGGATTTATCCACCCTCGCCTTCAAGGACGGCGACGGCTTGTTATCCAGGTTCGAGTGCCGCACCACCGATCACTGTATCGTGATCTGCGACAACGGTCGCGTGTGCAGCATCCCGGTCGCGCAACTGCCCTCGGGACGCGGCGACGGCGCACCGCTTGCCACCTTCATCGAGCTCGCTCCCGGGGCAAAAATCGCGCACGCGCTATGCGGCAAATCCGACCAGCAATTATTGATCGCGACTTCCGCCGGATATGGCTTCACCTGCGCCCTCGGCGACATGGTGGGCAGGAACAAGGCGGGCAAACAATTCATCACCGTGGACAAGGAAGCCATCCTCTCCCCTGCCCCATTCACGCCAACCGAACAATCACTGGTCGCCGTCGTATCCAGTGGCGGCAGACTGCTGGTGTTCCTTTTCGGCGAGATGAAACATCTGCCAGGTGGCGGCAAAGGGGTCATCCTCATGGGGCTGGGTGAAAAAGATGAATTGGCGGCTGCTTCTGTCATCAATCAACCCGAGTTGAATATTTTCGGCAAGACGGGCGCAAAAGAGCAAGTCGTCAAATTGTCAGGGAACGTTCTGCAAGGCTATTTCGGCAAACGCGCACGCGGCGGCCAGCACCTCCAGTCGAAAATCAAACCAAGCGGGGTTGAATGAACTTCACGACAAGCGAGTTTTTACGGAGAAAATATTACCCATAGGTACGCGCGCGAAGCAACGATGCGGTCCCAAGGGTAACTTTGGGGGTGACTTTGATTTCAATACATACAGAAACCATGTCTTGATCAGGTTTTGAGGCTTATTCGGGCCGTCCAACAACAAAAACGACACCCTCGCGGTGTCGTTTTTGTTTGTTGAGTTGTGATTGCACGGGAATTGAATCCGCGTCCGGTCCGGGCGCGTGGGGTGAGCAGGGCATTCGAGCAGCACTGCTGCGAGCCTGCGAACGACAACGCCCATGCAGGGACGTTGGCAGGAGGGCTTACCTGCGTGCTGTTTGTGTAGCCCGAAGCGGCATTCGCTTGCAAGCGAATGTGCGGCCTGCATGGCCAATTCCCGCCGCGAGCGCATCTCCCCAAAACAATTCAACTCCGGCGCCTTTGGTTTTATTGAAAGGTGGCGCTGCCGGGAAGATCGCTCATTAGGCGTATTCTGGCTTCCTGCCGGATAACTGAAGCAATATATTACTTGACAAAATTACTTGGTTATGCATACTATGCCAGTACATTTTGTGGCATTACAAACAAAGTGTAATGACAGTCAATATCGTCATTTATCGTTTCAAGTTTTATTTATAGGAGGCCGCTATCATGTCCCTAAAACCAGAAAACAAACTTGCAAAAGAAGAATTAAATTTCTTCAACGAACTTGGATGGCTTGCCACGTTGTCAGTTTCAGTCGCTGCTTTTGCTCCATATATTGTAGATATATTCGGCTGAACCAACTTTACTGGCAACGCTTAGTAGTTATTGCCATGCTGAACTGACCAGTATTAAGAGGGATAGCCTAAGATTTTTTCTTGAACTTTTTCATATCACGGTCTCCCTTGGATAATTATTCGAAGCTGACTCTTTTAGTTCATTGATGCCCTACCCCTTACTCGGGTTAGTGTAGCTGACATCCCCAACCGACACCTCTAGGATGCTCATTCTGGATAGTTCATCAAAACCAACCACTAACACCAGCTGGAGGAATCCATCATGCTCGACATCATTAAAGCCATAAAAAATGACCACCTTTCAGAAACGGACCCCGAAGGTAACTTGTTCGATCTGGAACACTGGTCGCCGCTGGTGGCACAGCGCTTCGCCGCAGAGGAGGGCATTTTTCTCGGCGACGAACACTGGGAAGTAATCATCTTCCTGAGAGAACGCTACCGCAATCACGGCAAGGCTGGCAGCGCCCGAGAATTGTTGCGCGAATTGGAAGAGAAGTTTTGCGATGATCGCGGGCGCAAAGAACTCTATGAAATGTTCCCCGGCGGGCCGGTAAGTCAAGCCAGCCGTATCGCAGGCTTGCCTTTACCGCCTTACTCCAGCGATAGCTCCTTCGGCAGCGTGGAGTAGCACCTCCACCGCACGGTTTAAAATAAAAGGCGAAGCTGACCCTTTTAGTTTACGAATCCACGAAATCAAGGATTACTCTGGTCAGGGCGAACGTCCTGATATGCAACAATATTAATAAAAGAACCAACCTCCTTGACTGGTCTTTTATTATCCATAAAACCGCAACATCAATAAGTCTGGGAATTCAGCCCGAACAGCCCAATCAACCCTACCTCCGACTAAAACTCCTTCCACTCGCCTTCTTTATCCTCTTTAAACTCTTTAACCTCTTTGGTTGCGGCCAGCCTGCGCTCTTTCCTGCGCTCTTTCCCATGCGGTGCCACTGCAGTTGTGGTGCGTTGCGTGACGGCGGGCTTGTTATCTTGTCGAGCAGCCATTTTTGCTGCTAATCTCTGCGTGCCTTCTTTGCCCTCCGCCACCTTGAATACACTCACCGCAACATACAGTGCATTCGCCTGTTCCTGCATCGATTCGGCGGCGGCAGCCGCTTGTTCGACCAGTGCGGCGTTCTGCTGCGTCACTTCGTCCATCTGGATGATCGCCTGATTGACTTCCTCGATGCCCGTGTTCTGCTCGTCGGAAGCGGCCGCAATCTCGGCCATGATGTCGGTGACGCGCTTTACCGCGATGACGATCTCGTTCATCGTCGCACCGGTTTGATCTACCTGTTTGGAACCAGCATCCACCTTGTCCACCGAGTCGCCGATCAGAACTTTGATCTCCTTGGCGGCAATGGCCGAGCGCTGTGCCAGGTTGCGCACCTCAGCAGCCACCACTGCGAAGCCGCGTCCCTGCTCGCCGGCGCGCGCCGCTTCGACGGCGGCATTCAGGGCCAGGATGTTGGTCTGAAACGCGATGCCTTCGATCACGCTGATGATGTCCCCGATCTTCTTTGAGCTGGTGCTGATCGAAGCCATGGTCTGCACCACTTCGCCCACCGCTTGCCCGCCCTTGACCGCGATGTCCGATGCATTCGCCGCCAGCTGGTTGGCGTGCTTGGCGTTCTCCGCGTTCTGCTTCACGGTCGAGGTCAATTCTTCCATGCTGCTTGCTGTTTCTTCCAGACTGGAGGCCTGTTCTTCAGTGCGTTGCGACAGGTCGCTGTTGCCTGTCGCAATCTCCCTGGAGGCGGTAGTGATCATGTCGGTGGTGTTGCGCACGTTGGTGACGATGTTAGTGAGGCTTTCGCTCATGTGCTTCAATGCAAACAGCAAGCTCGACTGATCTTTTGCCCGGGTTTCGACCACGACGGTGAGATCGCCTTCAGATACCTTGCGTACCACTTCTGCGGCATAATCGAGCTCGCCCCCGATCTGACGCAAGATCATCCGGCTCATGAAAAGTGAGATGCCCGCCGAGATCACCAGTGCGAACCCCAGGATGGTAATCATTGCCAATACCGCCTTGCCGAAGGCGGCACTGGCTGTTTCGTAGTTTTCCTGCGCTAATTGCTGCTCGAGCTTAACCAGATCTTCGAAATCTTTGATCATGATCTGGAAATCACTGTCAGCCGTTTGCATCGCGCTCATACCCGTATTGAAGTCCACTTTACTCAGGTCGATCGCTGTATCCACGTCGCTCTTGTATTTGCCAAGTTTGACAACAATGGCTTTGGCGATTTTAAGTTCTTCGGCATCTATATTTGAACGGCCCGAAAATCGGGTCATGCTCTGAGTCACATCGTCAATCTTTGTTTTTTGCTCGGCCGTAATCTGATCGATCTTGTCTTCCTTGAGGTTGCCAAGCCAGGTAAACAATCGGTACACATTGGAATGCACCTCACTGATATCCTGCGCGGAACCGGAGGCAATCTGATAATTAGCGAAACGGTCGTTGAATAGCTCGGCTATTGTGGAATTCTGGTATGTCAGAACGCTATACGATATCGCTCCCAACACCATCAGGAAGACGATAGCTACCCCCGGTGCCACCATGATTTTATGCCAGACTTTCACAATCTATCTCCTCGTTTATTTTGATGAATTTCAAACTGACCAACTTAACCCTGAATTATAAATTTATCATTGACTCGCATACTCTGTCAGAACGCACAAGCTCGGGGGTGAGGCTTCATCGTGCAGCGTCCGTATTGACTGCAGTGTTAGAGAGAAAGAAGCATGATTGAACGCTCAACATTTTAAATTGGATGCCAATCAGCCAGAGACAAAGGGGGTGAATAATACAAAGGATAGCCCGATTGCAAGGCGATGGTTTGACCCTGATAACAAGCCGATTGCAGCACAACCGGCTTTTAACATGGTGTTGAGTGGCAAGGCAGAGATAACAGCAAATGGCAGCCCAAAGCAGAGAGGAAAATATTTTTGAGCTTTAATCGCCATGCGTATGAGCCTTATGAGTTAGCCATCAGACCCACCGGTCTGTACTATTGAAAATAGAGAAGTTTGCAGGTTTACGACAAGTGCTTAGTTCATTGACTGCTCCGAGAATTGGCCTGTCAGCATAATTATTGATAGTACAGATTCAACCGGCTCTCCGAATCGGACGAATCCGGCAATCAATTTGTCACGATCCTGATTTAATATTAGCACGCCAACTGTACCGGCACGACTATAACCAGCGACTTGATGCTAAGGTCTTTGAACATGCCGCGTTTCCCCCGAAGTTGGATTTAACGATTCTTCCGTCTTGAATCCTGTGATTGCCTGCCCTGCTTTGCGGAACAGCCAGCAAGCGCACCGTTTACTTCGTTTTCTTGCGGCTGGGTTCAGTGCATTTCTGACCAAGCATATCCGGCGTTGGTCAATCCCCAAGCAAATTCACAAGTCAGCGAAAGTTTCAATTAATATATTATATAAAGCAAGAAAGCTGCCAATCTGAAACTGTTGAGTTACGCAACATATCAACCACTAACGACATTTCATTCTCATTTCGCTTGCAAACTCGCTACCATGACGCATCGAATCTTTTCATCCGAGCCTCACGAAAATTGATCTTGGCTCACTCAAATTTCACGAAGCAACAAAACAGGCTTGAAGTATAAGCCAAATTCCTCCGTCCTCGCATGTTCAAGAATGACTCGAATTCACTAAGCCAATCGAGTAGGAGGCGGGGTCGCCCCCGCCGTCCTCTCACAGCACCGGACGTACGGATCACGTATCCGGCGCTTCCTGTCTGCGTCAAACCTCGTCAGTTTTCAGCATTTGAGCTTGTTTCGTGCATCGTGTCGCCTGTCGATCAATAGGCACCTGCAACCACCTTCGGAACTTCCGGTTCTTCCAATATAGTCGCAGGCCCTCTGTTACCAGAGGCTTGTACCCTGCCCGCTCAGAGATCACGCGTGACTTTCCACTCGTGACAGGTTCGGCCCTTCGCCACTCCGGTTTCGAGCAGCTACTATGCGTCTGCTGACTCCCACCATCCCGTCCCAACACCTCTCGATGTCAGTAGCACGAGGCAGAATGATGGGCCTCCCAAGGTAATTCGCGCGACCTTCATGCTTATGCCTGTCGGATCTACGTCGTAGCGTTCCGTGCAAGTACTGGGCTTTACAGATATTGGCCTGCTCACCCCGCTACACCGCCTAATCCGCTTCCTGTTCGTCAGGCCAGCAATTTGCCTGCGGCTTCCTTCAGATTCCACCTTGCAGTGGACACCCTTGCCGTTCAGCTAACACTTCCCCTTGCCGGGTGTGTAGAGGACTTTCACCTCCAAGTCACTCAACTGACCACCACAGTCAGTCAAGTTGCGCTTTCGCGCAACGCGCCATGCTTGGCGCACCAAATAAAAAGGCCAACCTCGCGGTTGGCCTTTTCTTCATGCCTTTCAGACTCAATCAGGCGCGTTTTTTAAACTCATTGGTGCGGGTATCGATTTCTATCTTGTCGCCGATTTCGATGAAAGCGGCAACGGGCAACTCAAACCCGGTGTTGATCTTGGCGGGCTTCATCACTTTGCCGGAGGTATCGCCACGCACGGCGGGTTCGGTGTAGATGACTTCGCGCACTATAGTGTTGGGCAACTCGACTGAGATCGCCTTTTCGTTATAGAACACCACTTCGCAAGGCATGCCGTCTTCGATGTAGTTGATCGCATCGCCCATGCTTTCGGCTTCGATTTCGTACTGGTTGTATTCGCCGTCCATGAATACATACATCGGATCGGCAAAGTAAGTGTAAGTCACTTCCTTGCGATCCAGCATGATCTGTTCAAATTTGTCATCGGCGCTATACACGGTTTCCTTTGCGGATTCAGTCAGCAGATTTTTCATCTTCATCTTGACCACGGAACCGTTACGGCCGGAACGGCTGTATTCTGCCTTGAGCACGACCATCGGATCTGCACCCACCATAATGACGTTACCTGCGCGTACTTCTTGTGCTGTTTTCATGATTACTACCCTTCAATTTTCAAGGCGTGCATTCTACCGATTTCTTGGAAAAAATCCAGCAAATTCAAAGCCAGATTGTTTCCGGACAATTGCCTCGCCCAATGCTGCGCGTGCCGATCAAGTTCGCCGCGCGCCGCAACGAAAGATGTCCACGCCTGTCCTGAGCCTGTCGAAGCGGCCTGTCCTGAGCCTGTCAAAGTAACCTGCCCTGCCTCGCCACCGTTATTCCACGCCTGCCACATGCCCTCTACCGCCTGGCTTGCGGACAAGCTGAGTTGTCTGTTGTACAACATGAGGAAGGCTTGCAGCTTTTTCAAGTGCACCGTGTCGTGCTGAGGATAGATTTGCCAAACGAACGGGCGCGCAGCCCATTGCGCGCGCACATATGAATCCTCGCCGCGCACAAAATTCACATCGCATGCCCACAACATCGGGTCATAGCGCTCCTGTTCGACGAACGGCAACACGCTCATTTGCAAATTGCCGCGTGCATAAGTTCCACCCGCACGCGGGGCGTCTGCGTCAAAATATTGCCTGGCCTGAGGCAGGATGCGCCCTTCCGGTATCAGGCAAAGCACGGGTTGCGCACTGGCCGACCATGCATCGAACAAGCCGGGCAGCGCGGCATTTTCATAGCCGAACAGCGAGATTTTTAATGTCTCTGCTGAAGGGACTGCCATCCCGATGGATCGCCAGAACGCCTGCTGCTGGACGGCATCGCTCTGAAAAGCATCGCGCCGTGCCAGTAGATCGTTTTCCAGCAATAATCCGCCTGTTTTTTCAGTGAAGCCGGGGAAAAAAAAATATTTGGTCAGCGGCAAACTCGGATGCGGCGAAGGCAGTTTATGGCATGCACCCACCCAATCCTCGGCACTCAAATATTCAAGGTTGACCCAGGCTGGCTGCTGCGCTTGTACCGCCATCGCTTCGATGTAGCTATCCGGTAACTTGCACGCAAATGCTTCAATCACCAAATCGGCGGGCTGTACTCCCGGAAAATTCTTACTCCACAGGCCTACTTCCACACCGCGACAGCGCTGGCTGTCCAGCGTTGCATCGGCTTCCGGACACAACTTGACCAGGCTGCCCAAATCATCCACCCACAACCTGACCGCGAGACCATGCTCGCTTGCCAACTGCCGCGCCAGCCGCCAGCACACGCCGATATCGCCATAGTTGTCGATGACGTTGCAGAAGATATCGCAGCGAATATTTGTTTTGTTCATTTCAAATCGTATGATTCGGTTGGGCGTCATTCCGCATGCAACGCCTCCACCGGATCCAGTCTTGCCGCGCGCCTTGCGGGCATCACACCGGCTGCAAGTCCGATACTGATCGCGCTCAGCTCGGCGAGCACCGCGAACAGCCAAGGCGTGTGTACCGGCAAAGCAGGGAAAAGCAGATGCAAACCTTGCGCAATGCCGACCCCAAGAGCCAACCCTGCCAAGCCACCCAGCGCTGAGAGCAATATCGCCTCGCCCAGAAACAGCGTCAGTACCTGTCGTTCTCGCGCACCCAAAGCGCGCAGCAAGCCGATCTCGGCGGTGCGCTCGGTGACGGCCATGGTCATGATGGTCAGGATGCCGACCCCGCCCACCAGCAGGGAAATCCCGCCCAGCGCGCCCACCGCGAAGGTGATCACATCCAGCACAGAGCCCAGCACCTCGAGGGCTTTTTCTTGCGGAGTTATCGTGAAGTCTTCGCGCCCGTGCCGCTCCTTGAGCAGCGCGGTGATGCCACGCACCACGCCTTGCAGATCGGCATTGGCCTTGTAGCTCAACTGGATTTCCATCAGTCCCGGACGATTGAATAATTCCAGTGCGCGTGCGGCGGGAATGAACACGGTATCGTCGAGATCGAAGCCGAGCATCTGCCCCTTTGGTTCCATCACGCCGACCACCCGGTAGCGTTGCCCGCCGATACGCAAATAACTGCCGAGCGGATTTTGCCCTGAGAACAATTCCTGACGAACTTTTGAGCCTAGCACGACCAGGGCACGAGCCTGGGTCGGATCATCATCCGGCAGGAAACCGCCGGTCTGCACATTGCTTGCCATGACCTTGGTGAGATCGTGCCCCGCCCCGAACACCGTGGTGCGGCGCGTCTTGCCATTGGCGCGCACCTCGGCATTGCCTGTCACACTTGGATTGACATATTCGACATTCGCCAAATGGCGCAAGGCCTGCGCATCGTCAATGGATAGCTGCCTGACCGAGCCGAAGATGCCCACATTGCCACCCTGCGTCTGCGTCTTGCCGGGCTGAATGGCGATCAAGTTAGTGCCGAACTGGTTGAATTCAGCCAGCACGAATTGATGCAAACCTTCGCCGATAGAAGTCAGCAGGATCACCGCCGTAATGCCGATGGCGATGCCCAAGCCAGTCAGGAAGCTGCGTAGCCGATAGGCCAGGAAGCTGGAGGTGGTAAGACGGATAAGGTCTGGGAATAGCATAGCTTCAGTACCGGTGGTGTCAATCACACATCCGCTTCATGCCTGTATCACATGCCGCACTTCCCTAAATGCTGCACCTTGCCGCTGCTGAACGCCGGAGCTTGAACCTGATGAGGACGATCAAACGGTGGGGCCTGAAACCTCCTGGGTCGCTGGCGGTTGCACCTTGGCCGTATGCGGGACACGATTAACACGCCCCGTGAGGCGATACATGACCATCTCACCTTTACCCTTGACATGGATGGTGGCGGGCGGTTCAAAGGCGTAGTCTTGCCGTATCCTGTTATAGGTCGTCTTGTCCACCTGGATGACATCCTGCACTGCCTCATCGGTCAAGCGACTGGCAATATTCACAGTGTCGCCCCACAGATCGTAGATGAACCTTTTGGTGCCGATCACCCCGGCAACCACAGGACCGGTAGCGATGCCGGTGTGTATACCCAGCTTGAATCTGGACAAGTTAGGATTGGTGATCACAAATTCGCGCATTTCCAGAGACAGATCTGCGATGTCCCGGGTGTAATCGACATTATTGCGATTCAGTCCGCCCACTACCATATAGGCATCACCTATCGTCTTGATCTTTTCCACGCCGTATTTTTCACAAAGCTCATCAAAACCGGAAAACACAATATTCAGCAAACCTACCATTTGTTCAGGCGAGAGTGACTCAGTCAATTGGGTAAAATTAACCAGGTCGGCAAACATCACCGTCACATCCGCATGACCATCCGCGATCAATCCCTGATGATTCTTCAGCCTTTGAGCAATACTGCTCGGCAAGACATTAAGCAGCACACGCTCGGATTTATTTTGCTCTTCGGCCAGCAACTGATGCTGCTGATCAAGCTGGTTTTTGATCTTGTCCATCGCTACGACAAAGTGGCGCATCAAAAAATACATAATCGAGGACATCGCGGCAAAATTGAGCGCGAAGAAGAAACCGATGGTCTTCATCGACACGCCGCTGTTGTCCTCAGTGCCAAGATAGAAATCAAAGGATCCGGATACCACCGTCATGACGATATACGCGATGAACCATGGAACGGATTCCCGCCAGCCTGAAACCACCAGTGCGCCTACCGGTGCCAGCAGCGCCCAGAGCATCACGCCGCTGGCGGTGACGGCGTTGCCGATAGTCCATTGCATCACGAATGGGACAAACAGGAATAGACTCAACTGCACAAAACGAAATACTTCAAACTTTTTTGTTTTCAGATAGTGCACTAACGAGGCAACCGAAATCAGCTGGTAGACCAGCGGGACATTGGCCGAAAAGTGCAGCCCCATTATCCAGTAGATCGCCAACCACAGCACCACTGCCAGATTCATGAAGGCGCATGCAAAGATCAACAAATCCCTGTGCAATTTATCCTCTTGCGCGAATGTCGTTTCTGCAACGATTTCAGGGAATTTTGCCATTTTTAGATTTTCCAACAAGTGCCGTTAAGAATTAAACTCTTAGATACCAATGAACAATAGACCGCATCATACCCGAATTAAACAATAAAGAAATAAGGCAAGTCACTTGGAATAATTTAACCGTGATTCTTCATAAATCAGCCGGAAAACGCTAGAATACACGCTTTGTAACCGAACCCCCTCCAAAGGAATCTCATTATGTCGATGTCCGACCGCGACGGCTTTATCTGGTATGACGGCAAGCTCGTTCCCTGGCGCGATGCCACCACCCACGTGCTGACGCACACCCTGCATTACGGCATGGGCGTGTTTGAAGGCGTGCGCGCTTACAAGGCCGCCAAGGGCACGGCGATTTTTCGTTTGCAGGAGCACACCGACCGGCTATTCAATTCCGCGCACATTTTCCAGATGAAAATGCCCTACGACAAGGCGACCATAATGGCAGCGCAACTTGAAGTGGTGCGCGCCAACAAACTGGACTCCTGCTACATCCGCCCGATCTGTTTTTACGGCTCGGAAGCGATGGGCATCGCCGCCAAGACGCTATCCACGCACGTGGCGATTGCCGCATGGTCATGGGGTGCGTATCTCGGCGATGAAGGCATGCAAAATGGTATACGTGTCAAAACTTCCAGCTTCACCCGCCATCATGTCAACGTGAACATGTGCCGCGCCAAGTCGGTGACGACTTACGCCAACTCGATACTGGCGCATCAGGAAGCCGCTAACGACAACTATGACGAAGCGTTGTTGCTGGATGTGGACGGCTACGTTGCAGAAGGCGCAGGAGAAAACATTTTCATCGTCAAGAAAGGCAGGCTGTATACGCCTGACCTGACCTCTTGCCTGGAAGGCATCACACGCGATTCCGTCATCACGCTCGCCAATGAAATGGGCATAGCGATCGTCGAGAAGCGCATCACCCGAGATGAGATCTATTGCGCGGAGGAAGCCTTCTTCACCGGTACCGCAGCGGAAGTCACACCGATCCGCGAACTCGACCATCGCACCATCGGCAGCGGCACACGCGGGCCTGTCACAACAAAACTGCAACAGGCATTCTTTGACTGTGTGGCTGGGAAGCATCCGCAGCATACCGGCTGGCTGAGCTACATTTAGCTACAACCCGGTTGCACCGAAAATTCGAATAGGAACACAAGGGGAAGTATATTGAGCAAACAAGACATCACCCAACGCTACATCGAAGTCACCGCAGATGATCTGCCATTGACTTGCCCGATGCCGAATATGAATTTGTGGAATGCTCACCCGAAAGTGATGATTCCGCTCAATGACGGTGGCGAAGCACGCTGCCCGTATTGCGGCACACTTTATCGCTTCAAGGGTGAACTACCCAAGGCGCATCATTAAAAACCTGCTGCGCGATTTGATAGCTGCGTCGCGCGGTGCTCGCACCTTCGCCTACCCATTGGGTATGTCTCAGATGCTGTGCTCCGTGCTCCTTGCTCTCGAAACGCTCGTTACGGTTTTGTGCAATCCTCCAAACACAGGTCATCCGACGAAATGAAAAAGATATTAGTCATCGGCCCAAGCTGGGTGGGCGACACCATGCTGATGCAGCCAATGCTGATGCGCCTCAAACAGCGTCACCCCGATAGCCAGATCGACATACTTGCTCCGCCGTGGACAGTCGAACTGTTGCGAGCCATTCCGGAAGTGCACGAGGTCGTCATCAATCCGTTTCCGCATGGCGCATTGGAACTGAAAAAACGCTACCAGCTCGGCAAGCAGTTGCGCGATGCACGATACGATCAGGCAATCGTTTTACCCAACTCGCTGAAGTCGGCACTCGTGCCTTTTTTCGCGCACATCCCGTTGCGCACCGGCTTTATTGGTGAGGCCCGATTTGGCCTGCTCAACGATGCGCGCAGGTTGAACAAAGCCAGGCTGCCGTTGATGGTGGAGCGTTTTGCGCAACTCGCCGAACAGGCCGGTGATGATATTCCGCGTCCTTTGCCTAATCCAAAATTGATCATCACCGATGCACAGCGCAGTGCCACACTGCACAAGCTGGGATTGACTCTGAATGGTCCCGTCGCGGTGTTTTGCCCGGGCGCAGAGTACGGCCCGGCCAAGCGTTGGCCGATCCCCTATTTCGCCGAACTGGCGCAGCGCCTGCGTAAAGAAGGCTTTACCGTGTTGCTGATCGGATCGCCCAAAGACAAGGCCATCGCCGATAAGATCGTCGCGCTGGGTAATGATGCCTGCCACAACCTATGCGGCTCGACCGATCTGGGGGATGCCATCGCTCTGCTGTCTTGCGCGCAACTGGTCATCAGCAATGATTCCGGTTTGATGCACCTGGCTGCCGCGCTGGATCGCCCGATGCTGGCACTGTTCGGTTCCAGCAGCCCGCAGTTCACGCCACCGCTCTCGCCCCACGCCGAGGTCATCAGACTTGATTTGAAGTGCAGCCCTTGCTTCAAGCGCGAGTGTCCGCTGGGGCATTTCAACTGCATGATGAAACTCACCCCGGAACGCGTCTGGCAAAAAATCGAGCAAATGTGATTTTCAGACGCGGGATATTACGGCAAACCAGACACACATCCATATTGAATAAACTCTCCCCATGTTGAACAATCTACCCAAGGAAATCTTCAAGGCTTACGACATACGCGGGATCGTCGGCAAGACGCTGACGCCTGAAATAGTCGAAGCCATCGGGCATGCCATCGGTTCGGAAGCCGCGGCACGCGGTCAACACACCATCGCCATCGGACGCGACGGCAGGCTGTCAGGCCCCGAGCTGATCGCCGCTCTGGCGCGCGGTATCCGGAAAAGTGGCATCAACGTGATCGACGTGGGCTGCGTACCCACACCCATGGTGTATTTTGCCGCTTACCAGTTGCAAACCAATTGCGCGGTGATGCTGACCGGCAGCCACAATCCGCCCGATTACAACGGCCTGAAGATGGTTCTGGCGGGCGAAACACTGTCGGGTGAAACCATCCAGCAATTGCGCTCACGCATCGAAAGAAATGATCTCACGCACGGCAACGGCAGCTACGAACAGCGCGACATCAGCGCGGAGTACATCGCACGCATCGTCTCCGACATCAAACTGGCACGTCCGATGCGCGTCACTGTGGATTGCGGCAATGGCGTGGCAGGTGCTTATGTCGCCAATCTGTATCGCCAACTCGGTTGCACCGTGCAGGAAATGTTTTGCGAAGTGGACGGGCATTTTCCCAACCATCATCCCGATCCCTCCGACCCGCGCAATCTTGAGGACCTGATCGCCGCGTTGCGCGACAACGACAGCGAACTGGGCCTGGCTTTCGACGGCGACGGCGACCGCCTCGGCGTGGTCACCAAGGATGGCAAGATCATCTTTCCCGATCGCCAGTTGATGCTGTACGCCGCAGATGTTTTGAGCCGCAGTCCCGGCGCAGAAATCATTTTCGATGTGAAATCCACGCGCAACCTTTTTGACTGGATACGCAAGCACGGCGGCAAACCGACGCTATGGAAAACCGGGCATTCGCTGGTCAAGGCCAAGATGAAAGAAACCGGCGCGCAGTTGGCCGGAGAAATGAGCGGTCATGTGTTTTTCAAGGAGCGCTGGTACGGTTTCGACGACGGGTTGTATACCGGCGCGAGGCTGCTGGAAATTTTGAGCAAGGTGCAAAATCCGAGTGCCACGCTGAACGCATTACCGGATGCAGTCTGTACACCGGAACTGCACATACATACCGCGGAAGGCGAGAACCACGCGCTGCTGGCACAACTGAAGAAAACCGCTCATTTCACTGATCCCAAAGAGATCATCACACTGGACGGTCTGCGTGTGGAATACGCCGATGGTTTTGGTTTGGCGCGTCCCAGCAACACCACGCCGGTGATCGTGTTGCGTTTCGAGGCGGATAGCGAAAGCGGCTTGAAACGCATCCAGAACGACTTCCGCAGAATATTCCAGCAGGCCGCACCGCATCTGAAACTGCCGTTCTGAACCAAGAATGTAGGGTGGATAAACGCAGCGCATCCACAGGATTTCAATATGGTGAGTGGTGGATGCGCTGCGCTTATCTACCCTACTTCGCTTTTTCGATACGCCACCAAGGGCGTATTGCCATACGCCCCTGCGTCCCAAATTCACACAGCTTTTGTAGGTTGGGTTAGCAGTTTCACCACGTAACACAACCTACGCTCGGGCATTCCTACATTACAGCAAACGAGGCCAAGCTCCCCCCTTGCTACAACTTTGTTTTCACCCAGGCAGGAACAGAGGCCAGCGCCGCCGCCAGATGCTCAGGTTGCGTACCGCCAGCCATCGCCATGTCCGGCCTGCCGCCGCCTTTGCCGCCAACTTGCTGCGCGACAAAATTCACCAGATCACCCGCCTTCACTTTCGCTATGGTATCCGCTGTCACGCCTGCGATCAGGCTGACCTTGCCGTCGCTCACCGCAGCCAGCACGATCGCTGCTGACTTGAGTTTATCCTTGAGTTTGTCGAGGGTTTCTCGCAACACGGCCGCATCCGCGCCTTCCAGCAGCGCAGCCAGCACCTTGATGCCGTTGCATTCCTCCGCCTGACTGATGAGGTCATCGCCTTGCGCGCTGGCGAGTTTCGATTTCAAACGCGCCAGTTCTTTTTCCATGGCCTTGACGTTATCGAGGATCTGCGTGATCCGTGCAGCGGCTTCCTGCGGCTGCGCCTTCACTGCATCCGCCACTTGCTGTAACTGCGCTTCCTGTTGCTGCACATAAGCCAGCGCACCCTCGCCGGTCACCGCTTCGACGCGGCGTATGCCCGCCGCCACGCCGCTCTCGGCAAGTATCTTGAACAGCCCGATGTCGCCGGTGCGCTTGACGTGGGTGCCGCCGCACAGCTCGCGCGACGATCCTATGTCCAGCACGCGAACCTCGTCACCGTACTTCTCGCCAAACAGCATCATCGCGCCGGTCTTCTGCGCATCCTCGATGCCCATCACACGCGCATTAGTCGCGGCATTGGCGAGGATTTCAGCGTTGACGATGCCTTCCACTTTGCGTATCTCCGCATCGGTCATCGGCTGTGTGTGCACAAAGTCGAAGCGCGTTTTGTCCGGGTCGACCTGCGAACCCTTCTGCTGTACATGGCCGCCCAGCACCTCGCGCAACGCCTTGTGCATCAGGTGGGTAACCGAGTGGTTGCGCTCGGTGCGCGCCCGCGCCCGCACGTCCACACGCGCCGAGACGCTGTTGCCCACTGTCAGTTTGCCGGTCTTTACCACGCCGTGATGGCCGAACACGCTGGCTTGTATTTTTTGCGTGTCTTCCACCGCGAAAATGCCATGCACACTGCGCAACTCGCCGCGGTCACCAACCTGTCCTCCAGACTCGGCGTAGAACGGCGTGTCGTCCAACACCACAACGCCCGGTTCGCCCTCATTGAGTTCGTTGACCGACACGCCATCCTTGTACAAAGCCAGCACGTTGGCTTTGCTTTCAAGCTTCTCATAGCCGTGGAATGCCGTGGCCGGGCCGGCGTATTCGAGATTCGCCGCCATCTTGAACTTGCCCGCCGCGCGCGCCTGCTCTTTCTGTTGCTTCATCGCCGCATCAAAACCTGCAACATCAACCGTCACGCCGTGCTCGCGGCACACGTCCTGCGTCAGGTCGAGCGGGAAGCCAAAAGTGTCGTGCAGCTTGAAAGCGGTCTCGCCGTTAAATACCTTGTTGTTCTGCTTCGCCATCTCGGCAAGGTCAGCTTCGAGTATCGCCATGCCATGTTCAATGGTAGTGAAGAAACGTTCTTCTTCCAGCTTGAGAATTCCCTTCACGCGCACCTGTGCAGATACCAATTCAGGAAATGCGACACCCATCTGCTCAACCAGATCCGGCACCATCTTGTAGAAGAACGCGTCGCGCGCGCCCAGCTTGTAGCCGTGACGGATCGCGCGGCGGATGATGCGGCGCAGTACATAGCCGCGCCCTTCGTTGCCGGGGATCACGCCGTCGGCGATCAGGAAGGAACAGGCGCGGATGTGATCGGCCAAGACTTTCAACGAAGGCGAATTGATGTCACTACAATTAGTCTCGCGTGCCGCCGCCTTGATCAGCGCCTGGAACAGGTCGATCTCGTAGTTGGAGTGCACATGCTGCAACACCGCCGAGATGCGCTCCAGCCCCATGCCGGTATCCACCGAAGGCTTGGGCAACGGATGCATCACGCCGTGCTCGTCGCGGTTAAACTGCATGAACACGTTGTTCCATATCTCGATAAAGCGGTCGCCGTCTTCACCGGGACTGCCGGGCGGGCCGCCGGGGATATGCTCGCCGTGGTCGTAGAAAATCTCCGTGCAGGGACCGCATGGCCCGGTGTCGCCCATCATCCAGAAATTGTCGGACGCATAGCGCGCCCCTTTGTTGTCGCCGATGCGGATCACCCGCTCGGGGGACATGCCGATCTCTTTGGTCCAGATGTCGTAGGCCTCGTCGTCCTCGGCATACACTGTGACGGTGAGCTTGTCCTTGGGCAGCTTGAACACCACCGTCAGCAACTCCCATGCGTAATTGATCGCATCGCGCTTGAAATAATCGCCGAAGCTGAAGTTTCCCAGCATCTCGAAGAAGGTGTGATGCCGTGCGGTGTAGCCGACATTCTCCAAGTCGTTGTGCTTGCCCCCGGCACGCACGCATTTCTGCGATGAAGTCGCGCGCGTATACGGACGCTTGTCGAAACCGAGGAATACATCCTTGAACTGATTCATCCCCGCGTTGGTGAACAACAGCGTCGGATCCTCATGCGGCACCAGCGAACTGGACGCGACCACCGTGTGGCCTTTGGACGCGAAGTAATCCAGGAATTTCTGGCGGATTTCACTGCTTTTCATTGCACACCCTGAATATCAAATACACGCTTGAACAAGGCGCGCATCATACCACGGGCGGCTCTGGCGGCTATACTACGGCAGGGAAGAAATGCTGTAGTTGTAGGGCGGGTTGGCGTAGCGTAACCCGCCGGATGGTCAAACATTCTGCGCATTACGCCTTGCAGCTAATGCGCCCTACACGGGTTGCTTGTTGGATGGGTTACGCAGGATATTCAAAACGCGTTCCGGCTGGTTGTTCAAGAAAGTTTCCCCAAAGGCCCCATTGCGATTGCTCGGGTGTGAGTGAAGCGAAGACCCATAGTGCCGCGATGTTCAGCGATGGCACAGAAACCGTGCTTGGCTCAAAGCGGATCTGCCGGTTGAGGTGAATGGCGACAGTAAGCTCCTCGGAGTCTACGTACTTGCTAAGGGCGGCGATCGTTGCCTCCAGCGAGGCATTGGGATTGAGTTCTTGCGGTACAACCTCTTTGAGTTGAACTGGTGCCAGATGCTGTTTATCGCCAACCACCCATGACGCAACGAAGTCGTAGTCTTGTGATTCACCTCGTGCGAGATAAACAGGCCGTCCGATTCGCTGACCCATGCCATAACAAAACAGAGCTGCTTCTCGAACTTCTCTCCATTCTCTGAGTGGGTTTGTGCGGAGATTCTTGACCTTCTTTGGAGTCTCCGAAGTGGCTAGTACACGCTCAATTTTACGAAGCTCCGTGAGGAGGCGGGCCGGGTCTCGAAACTCTAGCTTCTGTGCTGCTCGGAGCCACGTACGATCCATCTGAGTATCTAACGTAATTTAGGCGACATGAAGTTCGCCAAGTTGTGCAATGCATCGGGCATCGTCATTCCTCCCCATCAGAAGTTTTCAGCACCTTGAAAATCACATCGAACCCGAACCCGCGCGATTGCATGAAGCGCATCTGCCGGGCTTTTTCCTTGTCGTCCTTTGGCGCTATGCCGAATTTTCTTTGCCACACGTCGCGCGCCGCTTCCAGTTCGCTTTCTTTTAAGGCGGGCAACGCCGCGCTGATTAACTCTTCGGCGATGCCTTTCTGGCGCAATTCGTGGGTGATACGTTGTGTGCCGAAACGGCTTCGCTTGGCGTGCACCAGCTGCGCGGTGGCGCGTTCATCGGATAACCAGCCGCGCGCGGTCAGATCGTCCAGTAGCGCATCCAGATTTACATGGCCAGAGGAATCAAATGCCTGCTCGAAATCTGCATCGGCTTGGATATGCGGCAACAACTTGCCGCGCAACTCGGCGCGGCTGTATTCGCGGCGTGCCAGATATTGCAGGGCGCGCGCGCGCAGACTTAGCTCAGACTTTTTCCTCACCCGGGTGCCCGGCCATAACCAGCAACTTGGCGAGCGTTAACCAGCGGCTTATGTCACCGTATTTTGGTGACTTAGCCGAATGGCTATGCAAGGCTGTTTGCTCGCCTAGTCGAATGGCTATAACCAGCCGCTTGCCCCGCACTTCTGGGCTTAGCGGAATGGCTAGTAGCCTTATCAGTGGTTCCATCAAAAATTATTCGGTGGCTTTCACTTCAGCTTTAGCATCGGCTTTAGCAGCTTTTGCACTCGCCTTGTCGGCGGCTTTCGCGGTGGGCTTTACAACTGGGTCAAGTAACGCCACGCCGACTGCTTCACGCACCTTGTTTTCGATTTCCCGCGCGACTTCAGGATGCTCGCGCAGATATTCGCGCGCGTTGTCCTTGCCCTGACCGATCTTTTCGCCCTTGTAGGCGTACCAGGCACCGGCTTTTTCCACCAGTTTGTGCTGCACGCCCAGGTCGATGATCTCGCCTTCGCGCGAAATACCCTCGCCATACAGAATATCGAACAAAGCCTCACGGAACGGCGGGGCAACCTTGTTCTTCACCACCTTGACGCGGGTCTCGTTGCCAATCACTTCGTCGCCTTTCTTGATCGCGCCGATACGGCGGATATCGAGGCGCACCGAGGCGTAGAACTTGAGTGCGTTGCCGCCGGTGGTGGTTTCCGGATTGCCGAACATCACGCCGATCTTCATCCGGATCTGGTTGATGAAAATCACCAGCGTGTTGGAACGGTTGATGTTGCCGGTCAATTTGCGCAATGCCTGTGACATCAGGCGCGCATGCAGACCCATTTGCGCATCGCCCATCTCGCCTTCGATCTCGGCCTTGGGGGTCAGCGCGGCAACCGAGTCGATCACCACCACATCCACAGATGCGGAACGCACCAGCATGTCGGTGATTTCAAGTGCCTGCTCGCCGTTGTCCGGCTGTGAGATCAGCAGGTCTTCGACCTTCACGCCGAGCTTCTGCGCGTATTGCGGATCGAGCGCGTGTTCCGCGTCGATGAAGGCCGCCGTGCCGCCCAGCTTCTGCATCTCGGCGATGACTTGCAAGGCCAGCGTGGTCTTGCCGGATGATTCCGGGCCGTAGATCTCGATCACGCGACCGCGCGGCAAGCCGCCCACACCCAGCGCGATGTCCAGGCCCAGCGATCCGGTGGAAACGACCTGTATGTCGCGCGCCACCTCATGTTCGCCGAGGCGCATGATCGAGCCTTTGCCGAATTGTTTTTCGATCTGGCTCAGCGCCGCCGCGAGTGCCTTGCTTTTGTTGTCATCCATTTTGATCCCCTTTCAATAGCGATGCCGGATTGTGGCACATCAATTCGTATTTGTACAGAACGTTCGTTCTCTTGTTGTTTTTATAACCAATCACTTGCTGCGGTTTATGCAGCTTATAACCAGCCACTTGGTTGACGTTCTTTGGCAACCTAGTGGAATGGCTAGTAGTTTTATCAGTGAGATGGCCAGTCGTTCCATCAGGCCGTTTCGGTCAATTGATTCAGCAGGTTAAGCGCTCCCTGCAAGGCGACACGCACCGCCTGGATGCGCACTTCGGCACGGTTGCCACTGAGCTGATGCCGTTGTGCGTGAGTCTCGCCATTTTTTATACCCCAGGCGAACCACACCGTGCCCACCGGCTTGTCCGCTGTGCCGCCGTCCGGTCCGGCGATGCCGCTTACAGCCAATGAGACTTGCGCGGCGCTGTGTTGCAACGCACCCGCCACCATCTCGCGCACTGTCGCTTCGGACACTGCACCGTGTTGGCTGAGTGTCGTCTCGCGCACGCCCAGCATCTGCTGTTTGGACAGATTGGAGTAGGTGATAAAACCGCGCTCGAACCAGGCAGAGCTGCCTGCCACCTCGGTGATCGCCTGCGCGACTCCGCCGCCGGTGCAGGATTCCGCCGTAGCCAGCATCAAGCCGTGCGATTTGAGCAGTCCTCCGACTTGTGCGGCGAGTATGTCCGACACTACTTTAATCCGCGCGCCAGATCATTCTGAATATCCACGACCGCTTCCAGTCCCACTGCGATGCGTATCAGGCCATCCGTAATGCCTGCCGCCGCGCGCGCCTCAGGGGTGATGCGCGCATGGGTGGTGCTGGCCGGATGGGTGATCGTGGTCTTGGTGTCGCCCAGATTGGCGGTGATGGACAGCAGCCTGGTGTTGTCGATGACACGCCATGCCGCAGCCTTGCCGCCCTTCACTTCGAACGACACGATGCCGCCGCCGGATTTTTGCTGCTTCAATGCCAGCGCGTGTTGCGGATGCGATGGCAGTCCGGGATAAAAAACCCTTGCCACATTCGGTTGCGCCTCCAGCCAGCGCGACAGTTCCAGCGCGTTGGCACAGTGCGCGTCCATGCGAACTTTTAGTGTCTCCATGCCTTTCAGGAATATCCAGGCATTGAACGCACTCATGGTCGGACCGGCAGTACGCAGAAAGCCGTACACGCTTTCCAGATTCTTTTTGCTGCCCAGCACCGCGCCGCCCAGCACGCGCCCCTGCCCGTCAATATACTTGGTCGCGGAATGGATCACGATATCTGCGCCAAGCTCCAGCGGGCGTTGCAGGATAGGCGTACAGAAACAATTGTCCACCGCCAGCAGCGCGCCGCATTGCTTCGCCACCGCAGCGATCGCAGCGATATCGGAGATTTCGGTGAGCGGATTGGACGGCGTCTCGAGAAAGAACAGCCGGGTGTTGGGACGCACGGCGACTTTCCACTCCGCAACATCGGTGGCGGAAACGTAAGTCGTCTCGACGCCGAATTTCTTGATGATGTTGTTGAACAGGTTCACCGTCGCGCCGAACAGGCTGCGCGAGGCGACGATGTGATCGCCGGCCTTCAACACGCCCATCACGCATGCCAGGATCGCCGACATGCCGGAGGCCGTCGCGATGCATTGCTCCGCGCCTTCCATCGCCGCCAGACGCTCCTCGAACATCGTGACGGTCGGGTTGGTGAAGCGCGAATAGATGTTGCCCGGCTGTTCGCCGATGAAACGCGCGGCAGCTTGCGCGGCATTCTCGAACACGAAGCTGGAAGTCAGGAACAACGCTTCGCTGTGTTCGCCGAACTGGCTGCGCAGCGTGCCGGCATGCACCGCCAGAGTTTCCGGTTGATACGATGATTCAGACATGATTGCCCCTTAAAGTACAAAACCCGGATAGCTTAGCGCTAAACCGGGTTTCCCACGCTTTAGCAGCATTTGTTATGCGCCCGCAAGCTGTTCCTCAAATCGGCGCAGGCTGCAAATTACCATTCGACTTCTCATATTGTCAACTTTGCCACGATGTCAAATATCCACGGCAATGAAATGACCATCAAGCAAATTAATTATTCTTCGGCGGCCAGATCGAGAGCCATCTGGTTGATGGCATCGCTGGCCTTGCCACTGTTGCGTCGCGCTTCGATCCGGTTCAAATAGTCGGCAGTGATATCGCCGGTGATATAGCGCCCGTCGAAACATGATGCCTCGAAATCGGTGATATGCGGATTGGCTTTGCTCACTGCAGCCTTGAGGTCGTCCAGATCCTGATAGATGATGCGGTCCGCGCCGATCTCGCGGCAGATCTCATCGTCGTTGCGTCCGGTAGCGATTAATTCCTGCGGGCTGGGCATGTCGATGCCATACACGTTCGGGAAGCGCACCGGCGGCGCGGCCGAGGCGAAATAAACCTTGCGCGCGCCCGCATCACGCGCCATCTGCACGATCTCGCGGCTGGTGGTGCCGCGCACGATCGAATCGTCTACCAGCAGCACGTTCTTGCCCTTGAATTCCATGCCGATCGCGTTCAATTTCTGGCGCACCGATTTTTTGCGCATCGCCTGCCCAGGCATGATGAAGGTGCGTCCGATGTAGCGGTTTTTCACGAAACCTTCGCGGAATGGCAAGTTGAGACGGTTCGCCAGTTGCAGCGCGCTGGGGCGGCTGGAATCGGGGATCGGGATCACCACGTCAATATCGATCTCGCTCCAGCTGCGCTTGAGTTTATCGGCCAGATATTCGCCCATGTACAAGCGCGTTTCGTATACCGAAATGCCATCGATAACCGAGTCGGGGCGAGCCAGATAGACATATTCAAATATGCACGGGTTATGACTGGCCTTGTCGCTGCATTGCTGGGTGTGCAGTTTGCCGTCGAATTCAACGAACACTGCCTCGCCGGGAGCGATGTCGCGCAGAAATTTGAAGCCCAGGGTGTCGAGCGCGACACTTTCCGAAGCAACCAGATATTCCTTCCCTAGCGCTGTCTCGTTCACGCCGATCACCAGCGGACGGATGCCATGAATATCGCGGAACGCCAGCAAGCCGTAGCCCGCGATCATCGCCACCACGGCATACGCACCGCGACAACGATGATGCACACCGGTCACTGCGGCAAAGATGGTCTGCACATCCAGACGGTATTGCTGGGAATTGATCTGCAACTCGTGCGCCAGCACATTCAGCAACACTTCAGAATCCGAATTGGTGTTGACGTGACGCAGATCCTCCACGAACAACTGCTCTTTCAATTCTTCCGCATTGGTCAGGTTACCGTTGTGTCCGAGCACGATACCGAACGGTGAATTCACATAGAACGGCTGCGCCTCGTTGTGATCCACCGCAGAACCGGCAGTCGGATAGCGCACATGCGCGATTCCCGCATTTCCAAGCAGCGAACGCATATGGCGGGTGCGAAACACATCGCGCACCAACCCGTTGTCCTTGTGCAGATGAAAGGTCTGTCCGTCCAGTGTCGCGATGCCGGCGGCATCCTGGCCGCGATGCTGCAAGACCTGCAAGCCGTCATACAACAGCTGATTGGCCGGTGATTGAGAGATCAATCCGAGTATGCCGCACATTGTTAATTATCCCAAAAAGTTCAGTTCCGAATTCCGTAATGGATGCGCTGTGAGATGCTGTCCGGCAGCCATGATTTAGTCAGCAGTGCAGCATCTTCCAGTGTCTTGCTCGTCAGCGCATTGCGCCAGAATGGCTTTCCATAATAATTCGTCAAGCCAACCATCCACACCACAACGAGCAGCACCATCCCGCCGCGCAACACGCCGAATAATCCGCCCAACAGTCTATCCGACCAGCCCGACCCGACCACCTTCAGCAACTTGGCGAGCAACCTGGTCAACACGCTCCACACGATCAGCGCGGCGATGAACACCAGCGCATAAGCTCCAACAAGACGTGCCGTCTCCTGCTTCAGCGGCAGCAATGGTGCGAGGTCCCCGGCGAACAACTTGCATAACACAAACGCAAATGGCCAACCCAGCAAAGCCATCAACTCATGGATCAAACCGCGCCACAGACCGAGCAATGCAGACAGCAGCAATATCCCGATGACTACAAAATCAAATCCGGTCATTTGGCGCTGAGGATTACCGGGTGCAGCCCACGTTTTTCCAACAGATGACCCACCTTCTCAGCCTTGTCGCGATCAGGGTAAGGTCCGACGCGCACCCGTATCTTGTCGCCGGATTTTTCAGTATAGGCCTTGAAACCCCACTTCTTCAGCTTGTTGAGCTCTTGCTTCGCGGTACTCGGGTTTGCATACGCGCCGACCTGCGCGACATAGCCTTCGGCACCGGCCGGCTTATCCACGCTCCTTGCTTCTATTAATCTGGGGGCATCTGCCGGCTTATGCAAGGGCGCCTTGGGCGCTGTTTGCTGAGCGGGTGGGGCAAGCGGTTTTTTTACATCAGGCGCTTGTGCAGGTGTGGCAACCGCTGCGGTTGCAAGCGGTACCGGAGTGGCCACGACTGCCGGAGCGACTGTCGGTGTGGTTCCCGCCACTTCAGAAACCGCGGCACCCGGGACGAACTCGCCGACCTTGTCGGGAGACGGAATGCTCAAGTCGATGTCTTTGCCGGTAGGCTTGGGTTCGCTGTCCAGCACCATCGGCAGTATCACCACCACCGCCAGCGTGAACGCGAACGCGCCAATCAGACGGCGACGCGCTTTGCGCCTGAGATTCAGCTCATCTTCTGTTTGTGCTTTTGCCATGCTTTAATGAACCTCTAAAATATTCTCGTGGAATGTGTGGATCCCTTCGGCAGTGCTCATAACCAGCGACTTGGCTATCGTTAACCAGCGGCTTATGTCACCGTATTTTGGTGACTTAGCCGAATGGCTATGCAACGCCTTTTGATAGCTTGGTCGAATGGCTAGTAGTTTCATCAGGATAAGCTCCGCGATACCCATCCTACAAAACCCGCAGCCCTTTTGCGACCATCACTTCCGCCACCGTGTAGAACGATCCGAAGGCTACGATTCTATCATTTTCGCCTGCCGCGTTATAGGCATAACTCACCGCTTCGGCGATGTTATCAAAGGTGAGCATCTCGCCCCGCACCCCGCTCCGCCTCAGCGCTTGCGCCAGCTCCCCGGCCGTCGCGCCGCGCGGCGCAGCTATACCCGCCACCAGCCAGGTGTCGATACAGGGACCAATCGCCGCCGCCACGCCTGCCATATCCTTATCCTTGAGCATCGCGAATATCGCATAAGTGTGCGGACAAGAAGGCAGACCGGCCAGATTCTGCGCCAGCGAATGCGCCGCATGGGGATTGTGTGCCACGTCCAGGATCAGAGTCGGTTTGCCGGGCACGAACTGGAACCGACCCGCCAGCTGCACTTCGCCCAATCCGCGCCGCACCGCCCCCATGTTTACCGGCAAGCGGTCTTTGAGCACATCCAGCGCCGCCAGCGCCGCGCTGGCGTTGCCAAGCTGGAACGCGCCGCGCAACGCGGGGTAGGGCAGCGCATTGCGTGAGCCCACCTTGCTGCGGTAATCCCACTGTCCCTGATGCGGTGTGAAACCGAACTCGCCGCCTATGCACCACAGTTCCGCGCCGACTAGCTGTGCCTGAGCGCGTATCGCCTGCGCTACATCGGCATCCGCGCAGATCGCCACCTTGCCGCTACGCATGATCCCCGCCTTCTCGAACGCGATCAGCTCGCGCGTATCGCCCAGATAATCGGTGTGGTCGATGTCCACGCTGGCGATCACCGCACAGTCGTTGTCGAACACATTCACCGCATCCAGCCTGCCACCCAGCCCCACTTCGAGTATCGCGACCTCCACCTTGTGCGCGATGAAACACTGCATCGCCGCGAGCGTGCCGAACTCGAAATAGGTAAGCGGAATTTGTAGGTCGGGATTCATCCCGACATCGTGCGCATGTCGGGATGAATCCCGACCTACATCTGCCTTGGCACACCGCGCCAGCTCGATCTTTTCAAACGAGGCGCACAACTCCGCATCACTCACTTGCTGTTTTGCGATGCGCACCCGCTCGTTGTAATGCAGCAGATGCGGCGAGGTGTAGCAACCGACACGGTATCCGGCGGCGTGCAGCATGGATTCCAGCATCGCGCACACCGACCCCTTGCCGTTGGTGCCGCCGACCACGATGATGGGAAAATCAGGTTGAAGATTCAGCCGCTGTTTGACTTGCGCCACGCGCTCCAAGCCGAGCGCGATGGTTTTAGGGTGCAGGGTTTCGAGGTGGGTTAGCCAGTCGGCTAGCGTAGCGGGCATGTTCTTGTGGGGCGGAAAAGCACAGCGCCTTTCGCAGAATGATGAGTGAAAATCGTTGGCTAAATTTCTTCTACCAAAAACAGTAGAACTGTAGAAAATTTCGCACTGGCCTTGTGCGCACTCGAAGCCCCTGACGGAATGAATAATCCAGAACCTTCCGGGTATCTGACCACACGCCCACGGAAGTCAATTTCGAGTTGACCTTTCAGGACGATGCCGACATGCCCTTTTTCGCACCATTCTGACTCTTCAAATTCGGATGTAAGCTCAAGCAATCGCAATTGCTTCGAGCCCTCACGAAACGCTTTGAAGCGAGCACCGGGCAAAGCATGCTGCCACTCAATTAAATCAAACCGGACCTTAAATGGCTCCAAGGGATTCCCTCGCGTATCAACGTAGCTTAAGCCGCCTCAATCTCCGCCACCGCCGACTGCTTGGTCAGCAACGTAATCAACGTCGCCAATTGATTTTTCATCTCGCGCCGGTCGATGATCATGTCGATCGCGCCATGATCGAGCAAAAACTCCGCGCGCTGAAATCCTTCCGGCAATGTTTCGCGCACCGTCTGCTGGATCACGCGCGCACCGGCGAAGCCGATCAGAGCGCCGGGTTCGGCGATCACCACGTCGCCCATGAAGGCGAAACTTGCGGACACGCCGCCCATGGTCGGGTCGGTCAGCACCGAGATGAACGGCAGCCGTTCCTGGCTGAGTTGCGTCAGCGCGGCGCAGGTCTTTGCCATCTGCATCAGTGACAGCAAGCCTTCCTGCATGCGCGCACCGCCGCTGGCGGCAAAGCAGATGAATGGGCATTTTTGTTCCAGCGAGACCTGCACGCCGCGCACGAATCGCTCGCCCACCACCGAGCCCATCGAACCGCCCATGAAGTTGAATTCGAATGCGGCGGCAACCACCGGCACCGCGTGGATGCTGCCTTGCATCACCACCAGCGCGTCGTCTTCATCGGTGCTGAGCTTGGAAGCGACCAGGCGATCAGAATATTTTTTGCTGTCCTTGAACTTGAGCGTGTCTATCGGCAACACTTCCGCGCCGATCTCGAAGCGCCCTTCGCTGTCCAGCAGCAAATCCAGACGGGTGCGCGCGGTGATGCGGTGATGGTGCTTGCACTTCGGGCAGACACTCTGGTTCTTCTCCAGATCGGAGTGATACAGCACAGCCTGACAGGACGGGCATTTGGTCCACAATCCTTCCGGCACGTTCTTCTTGGCATCGCCTTCGCGACGCTTGATCTTGGGTGGCAATAATTTTTGAAACCAGCTCATGGTATTTTCTCCTCACATCTATGCGATAACTGCGTAGGGTGGGCTATGCCCACCATGTCGGGCGTAGCCCGGCCTACGCCCGATCTACCGCCTGTCTTAATTCTTTGACCAGTTTGCTCACGTTGGCCACGACGTTCTGAACAGTCGAATTCTCGATCTCCTGCACGATGCGGCTGCCCACCACCACGCCATCGCACAGCTTCGCCACCGCCAGCGCAGTTGCGGCATCGCGGATGCCGAAACCGACGCCGATGGGCAGATTGATATGCTGGCGCAATTGCGGGATCTTTTGTTCGATGGCGTGCAAATCCAGATGCCCCGCGCCGGTCACACCCTTCAGCGAAACATAATACACGTAGCCCCTCGCCTGTTTGGCGACGCGTTCCACACGCGCATCGGTGCTGGTCGGGGCAAGCAAAAAGATCGGATCGATGCCGTGTTTGGTCAGATGCGCGAACGCCTCGTGACCTTCTTCCGGCGGAAAGTCCACCGTCAGCACGCCGTCCACACCGGCCTCCGCGCAACGCTGCGCAAAGGTCTCCCAGCCCATCGCTTCGATCGGATTACCATAACCCATCAGCACGACGGGAGTGCCGGTATTGCTGCGGCGGAATTCGGCGACCATATCGAGCACGTGATGCAATGCGACCCCGTGCTTGAGCGCGCGCTCGGAAGCGCGCTGGATGGTCGGGCCGTCCGCCATCGGGTCGGAGAACGGCACGCCCAGTTCGATCACGTCCGCGCCTGATTCCACCAAGGCGTGCATCAATGGCACGGTAAGTTCAGGATCAGGGTCGCCCGCGGTAAAAAACGGGATGAGCGCCTTGCGCTTGTGTTGTTTGAGCTTGTCGAAGGTGGTCTGGATGCGGCTCATAGCGTGATCCCCGACAGACGCGCCACTGTATTGATATCCTTGTCGCCGCGCCCGGACAGATTGACCAGCAACACTTTGTCCTTGCCCATGGTCGGCGCGATCTTCATCGCGTGCGCCAATGCGTGGCTGGATTCCAGCGCGGGAATGATACCTTCCAGATGGCACAATTCATGGAAAGCGCGCAACGCCTCGTCGTCGTTGATCGCGACATATTCGGCGCGTCCGCTGTCCTTCAGCCAGGCGTGTTCGGGACCGACGCCGGGATAATCCAGCCCGGCGGAGATCGAATGCGTCTCGATGATCTGGCCGTTCTCATCTTGCATCAGATAGGTCTTGTTGCCGTGCAGCACACCGACCGGGCTGTTGGTGGTCAGCGGCGCGGCATGCTGCCCGCTGGCGATGCCATGCCCTCCCGCCTCAACGCCGATCAGCTTTACGCCGGGCATGTCGATGTAGGAATAGAACACGCCCATCGCGTTCGAGCCGCCTCCGACGCAGGCGATCACCATGTCCGGCTGGCGACCCGCCAGTTCCGGCATCTGCACCACGCATTCCTTGCTGACGATGGCATTGAAGTCGCGCACCATCATCGGGTACGGATGCGGTCCGGCCACCGTGCCGATGATGTAGAAGGTATTTTCGATGTTGGTCACCCAGTCGCGCATCGCTTCGTTGAGCGCATCCTTGAGCGTCTTTGAACCGCTCTCCACCGGCACCACGGTCGCGCCGAGCAGCTTCATGCGGAACACGTTGGGCGACTGCCGCTGCATGTCTGCCGCACCCATGTACACGACGCACTCCATGCCGTAACGCGCCGCGACGGTCGCGGTCGCCACGCCATGCTGCCCCGCGCCTGTCTCGGCGATCACGCGCTTCTTGCCCATGCGTTTGGCCAGCAGCGCCTGGCCAACGGTGTTGTTCACCTTGTGCGCCCCGGTATGGTTGAGGTCTTCGCGTTTCAGATAGATCTGCGCGCCGCCGAGATGCTCGGACAGATGTTTGGCGTGATAGATCGGGCTGGGACGACCCACATAGTGTTTGAGGTCGTGATTCAGTTCGGCAACGAATTCGGGATCGTGGCGATATTTTTCATAAGCCTGGTTCAATTCATCCAGCGCGCCCATCAGGGTTTCCGCGACATAGATGCCGCCGTATGGGCCGAAGTGGCCGGTGCTATCGGGATAGTTGTAAGTCAATCTGCTTAACCTCATTGATGAACGCGGCGACTTTCGCCGCGTCCTTGATTCCTTTGCCGGCTTCTACACCACTGGACACATCCACTGCATAAGGCCGCACTTGTTTGATTGCTGTCGCGACATTTTCTGCATCCAACCCGCCTGACAATATCACCGGCAACGGCAACTGCTTCGGGATCAATGTCCAATCGAATGCAGTACCGGTACCGCCCGGGATCCCTTCCACATGGGCATCCAGCAGCAATCCTTTGGCACTGCGAAAATCAGACGCACATTGTAGCAAATCCACCCCGGCTTTGACGCGGATCGCTTTGAGATAAGGCCGGTCGAATTGTGCGCAATATTCCGGCGTTTCGTCGCCGTGGAATTGCAGCATATCCAACGGCACATTCGCCAACACCTCGCGCACGAATGCCGCTTCGGCATTGACAAACAACCCGACCACAGTCACGAACGGTGGCAATGTCCCAGCCAGAAGTTTGGCTTGCGCAACGTTGACATGGCGCGGGCTGCGCTGATAGAACACCAAGCCGATGGCATCCGCACCGTTGTTCGCGGCTGACAGTGCGTCCTCGGCTCGGGTGATGCCGCATATTTTTATTCGGGTCACAGCCTGCTCTCCTTGATAGGAACGTGGACCGGGTATCTAGTCAAACCGAATTCCCGATCGATCAAGATTCTCTGCCCTGCTTTCACCTCAATCCTCAATCCCTACTCCTTGATCCTGTTTCTGCGGCAATCCCCACTTCGCTTCGTATTTGATTCGGCGCAAGTATAAGCCATCCGGCATAAAGGTCGGCGCGGCGAAACTGCGCTCGCGGCCTGCCAACACCTCGGCCAACCAAATCGGCGGATACTTTCCTTTGCCCACATACACCAGACAACCGACCATGTTGCGCACCATATGATGCAAAAATGCATCGGCGCTGACATCAAATATCAGCATCTCGCCCTGCCTGCGAATATCCAGTTGGTGGAGGTGCTTGACTGGCGATTTGGCCTGACATTGCGCCGCGCGGAACGCACTGAAATCATGCTCGCCTAGCAAACATTGCGCGGCAACCTGCATGGCGGCGACATCCAGCGGCGCGTGATACCAACCGGCGTTGCCGGCATGAATGGCAGAACGCGTGGCGCGATTGATGAGCAGATAGCGGTAACTGCGACCGTGCGCGGAAAAGCGCGCATGGAATTCATCAGGCACCGGATGCGCCCATAGCACCGCGATGCTTTCCGGCAGCAAGGCATTCACGCCACGCACCCATGCGCTCAGCGGACGATCGGCCTGTGTGTCAAAATGCACCACCTGCTCGAGCGCGTGTACGCCGGTGTCGGTGCGGCCCGCCGCGATCACTGAAATCTGCTCACCGGCGATCTGACTCAGCGCGTATTGCAACGTGTCTTGGACAGTCCGCCCTTCCGCTTGGCTCTGCCATCCGCAAAACGGATGACCGTCATACTCGACACCCAATGCGATTCTCATCGAAGTGCCCACCACAACAACAGCAGTGAGAAGCTCAGCAGCAATGCGTCACTGATGGCAAAGCGGTACAACGTCAATTCCATTTGCTTGCTGATCCCGTCATGCGGTTCAAACAAACTGCGCAAGCTGTCTTGCCAGGTATGCGACTCGCGCAACATCGCGACCTCGGCATAATGCAGAGTCAATGCCAAACGCACCGCAACACGCTCGCGCGACACACCCAACCATCGCAATGGTGCAAAGATAGTGTAAAGCCCTGAAACCAATTGCTGGCGATGCAGGCGATCCAGCAATATGGCCAGTCCGGCTAATGCAGCCAGTAAACGGGTGAGCTGTAACACGCCGTCGCCCAGCCCTTCACGGCTGGGGCTCAACACTCCCAGCGCGTCCAGCAACGGTTGTCCGGGTGTGCTGTAAGCGTATATCAGCAATAACGACAGCATGATCCAGCGCGTGCGGCGCAACAACTGCATGAGCTTATGAGCCGATACCAACAGCGCCAACAGAAAAATGAATCCGGCCGCGACCAGCAATGTCCCAAGCGTCAAGACTTGCATGGCCGCAACCAGCAAGCACCAGACCAGAATTTGCGCGGCAGGATGGAATTTCAAATTCTTACTCCAAAATAAAACGGCAGCCCAACACTGAGCTGCCGTTAACCAATGACTTAGTTGGCGTTGTTTGCCAACTTAGTCAGATGGCTATGCAACGCTAACCAGCGGCTTATGTCACCGTTCTTTTTGGTGACTTAGCCGATTGGCTATGCAAAGCTAACCAATGACTTGGTTGGCGTTAACCAGCGGCTTATGTCACCGTCTTTTGGTGACTTAGCCGAATGGCTATGCAACGCGTTTGCCAACTTATAACCAATCACTTAGCAACCGTCTTCCGGTTGCTTAGTGGGATGGCTAGTTGTTCCATCAGTCAGATGGCTATACGAATCGCATGGTTAGCCGAGTAGTTGTTCGAACAAAGCTTGCGCGGCTTCGCGTTGTCCTGCATCGCCCTCGCGCATGACCTCCTCGAGGATTTCCCGCGCGCCGTCATTATCGCCCATTTCCTGATAAGCCTTGGCCAGATCAAGCTTGGTGGCGACATCCTGCCACTGTTCGTCTTTGCCTCCTGCTGCCGATTCGCTTGGTACCGCTGCCGCATCGTCGAAGTTCAAACTAATGCCAGCAAAACCGATCCCGGCAGAGGGTGCAGCCGGCGCAGGTTTTACGACATCTTCAATCGGGAAATCCAGCGTAAATGCCATGCCACCATCGTCAGCCGGTTTGTAGGCTTCAGTCTGCGCTGCTGGCGTGGATGAATGGCTACCCGTCACATCAAAAACCAGATCATCCGAATCAAGCATCGCAGGATTTGTTGATGTAATGTCGAAATCCATCGTCACCTTTTGATTGGCAGCCGGCAGAATCATGGTCTTTTCGCCATCATCCAAAAAGTCCTGTTCCGGTGATCGAGCAGATTTTGCTGCCGGCGCACCCACATCAAAATCAAAATCGAGACCCGATGCTTGTGCCGTAGAGGTTTCCTCCGTTTGAGGTGTTGCGTCGAAAGCTTTTACCTGCATGGTCGCGCTGCCCGTATCTTCCATAGACCGGAAGCCACCGCCATACATCGGATTGCCCGGTTCCAGCTTGCGTCCAATCGCAACAGCTTGCCGCCATGCATCCTCATCACCGGAATCCTGCAACTGACGCGCAATAGTCGAAAAGGAATTTGCATCCTTTCGGTTTGCATAAATCCCAAGTAACTTGAGATGGATCTGGTGATTATTCGGGGTGCTTTGCAGTGCCTCTTTAAGTATTTCTTCAGCCTGCACATCACGGCCAAAATTGAGGAACAGGTCTGCCTCGCTGATAGGATCGACGTGATCCGATTCTTGGGTTGCTACAGCCTGTGTGACAGTCGAGCGGGTGAAATCGCCAGTATCCGGAGAAGGAACAACCGGCGCGGTAATATGGCCAACAGTCGAACCGACATCCCCTGAATCATCGCTTAAACTTTTATTAAAGGGTTTTTTTTTACGCCGATACATCATTAAACCCATACCACCCAGAACAAGCAAAGCAACTCCGACACCTGCCAGATAAAGTGGCTCTCCGAGTATCTGATCCACTAATGATGGCTCCGGTTTGACCTCTTTGGGTTTTGGCTTGGCAGCGCTCGCTGCTGTCGGTTTGGCGGGCGCAGGTGCAACTGCAGGTGCCGCTGTGCTTGGTGGTTGAGCCAGTGCCGCAGCCTCAGACTTCAATTCGGCAAGGTGTTGCATATCCTGAAAATTCTTTTCCAGCATGGCGGCGCGCTCTTGGCCGTCCTTGACGGCCTTGGCTTTTGCTATCGCATCTTCTTGTGCCGCACTCTTCTTGTCCTGAGCAGACATGGACTTGCCACCGGCACCCGTTGCGGTCTGGTCTCCAGGTGCTTCGCCCTTGGATAGCTTCAGCACCTCCTTGGCGGAACCCTTGGCGACCGGAGCCTTATCGGCAACCGAACTGGTGATTTTTCCGGAAGCGACTTGTTGAGTTGCCTGTGGTTGAGTGCTGATTGTGGCGGCACTGGCCAGTTTTTGTCGGTAGGCATTCCAATCAACTGCCTGGGCATGAATTTCTTTTACCGATTCACGCTGAGTCACACTATCATACTCGTCCTGACTGGGTAATCGCAGAATCTTGCCGGCCCTGATTCGGTTCATGTTTTTGCCGTCAAACTTATCTGCATTGGCGCGATATAACGCCACAAGCATGCGTTCCAGACTCATATCGGCCAGCTTGGTTTGTGCCGCGATCTCATACAAGGTGTCGCCTCGCTGAACCGCCAGGAATTCCTTATTCTCCGACTCGACTGCGGCTACCGAAGCGGCTTGTTCCACAGGCTTGGCTGCGGATTCTTCGGGCTCAGTTCGTTCCACAGGGATAGCGCTTTCTGCCGGCACGGCGGGAACTGCCGATGCAGGGGCTTGCTCCACAGGGGTAGGCTCCTCGGCAGGAGCTGGCTCAGCGGGCGTAATTGCTGCAGTTAACGGGGTGGCCTGTTCCACAGGCGTGGCTGCGGTTTCTGCCGGCACGGCTGATGGGGCGGTTTGTACCGCTGGTGCGACGGCTTGCACTGATGCTTGTGCGGGTTGTACCGGTACGTAATCGACCGGATCGAGCAGGAAAGTATATTCGCGCGACAATTTGCCGGCAGACCAGCTCAACTCAACCATCAGACTTACAAAAGGGTCGTTGATCGGTTGCGCACTGCTTACCTTGATATACGACTCACCACTCGCGCGGCTCTGGATCTCAAATTTGAAATTGTTGCCATACGGATATTCCAGCCCGGCACCCTTATAGACTTCAGGCGAGGCAAGACGAGCGACCAAGCTGTCTTTCTCGGTCTTGTTGACGATCATTAATTCAATTTCGGCCTTGAGCGGTTGCCCCAAAGCAGAAGTCACATTTATCCCGCCCATCCCCACAGCATAAATAGACGTGGACAAAGCCAAACTAGCAACGGCCCAGAGCAGTTTTAGTAGTGATTTTCGCACGCGACCACCCTCACCTTTTTTATTTGACAATACAAAATAACATCAAAGAGTTATAAGCACAAGCTCATAATGTGCTTCGCATTATGGCTTAATTGAGGTATTTCGCAATTAAAATCTCAGCGATCTGCACGCTATTCAGCGCCGCGCCCTTACGCACATTGTCGCTCACCACCCATAGATTCAGACCCATAGGGTGGGAGATATCATCGCGTATACGCCCGACATAAGTCGCGTCGTTGCCTGCTGCATCGATTGGTGTCGGGTATCCGCCAGGTTCGCGTTTGTCCATCACGACCACGCCAGGGGCCTTCTCCAGCAAGGCGCGTGCCTCGACAGCGGTGATTTTCTTGCGGGTCTCGATATGCACCGCTTCGGAGTGCCCATAGAACACCGGCACACGCACCGCGGTCGGATTGACCTCAATAGAATCGTCTTCCATGATCTTCCGGGTTTCCCACACCATTTTCATCTCTTCTTTGGTGTAACCGTTCTCCATGAACACATCGATTTGCGGCAGCACGTTAAAAGCGATGCGTTTCGGATATACCTCGACGTTAACATCTTGCTGATTGAACAGCGCGCGGGTTTGCCCGGCCAGTTCGTCGATCGCCTCCTTGCCGGTACCGGACACCGCCTGATAAGTCGCCACATTGATGCGAGCGATGCCTACAGCATCCTGGATCGGCTTGAGTGCCACCAGCATCTGGATGGTCGAGCAATTCGGATTGGCGATGATGCCGCGATTCTTATATTGCGCGATGGCATGCGGATTCACTTCCGGCACCACCAGCGGAATGTCGCGGTCATAGCGGAAGTGCGCGGTATTGTCGATCACCACACAACCGGCAGCCGCGGCGATCGGCGCATATTTTTCCGACACGCTGCCGCCTGCGGAGAACAAACCGATCTGGGTCTTGGAAAAGTCGAAACCTTCCACGTCGATGACAGTCAGGTCTTCTCCTTTAAAATTCACCGTTGAACCCGCCGAACGGCTGGAAGCCAGCGGATAAAGATTGCGCACCGGAAACTTGCGCTGCTCCAGTATCGAAAGCATTGCCTCACCCACCGCGCCGGTCGCGCCCAATATGCATACATCGTATTGCTTGCTCATGATTCCTTCTCTCTGAAAATAATTCTTACAACGCCGCAACGACCGCGTCGCCCATTGCCGCCGTACCGATCTTCTGCATGCCAGCCTCGAAGATGTCGCCAGTGCGCAGCCCCTGCTGCAACACATTGCGCACCGCAGTCTCGATCCGCTTCGCGATGTCTTCGCGCGCAAAGGTGTAGCGCATCATCATCGCCACCGACAAAATCGTCGCCAGCGGATTGGCGATGTCCTTGCCCGCGATGTCCGGTGCTGAGCCATGGCAAGGCTCATACAGACCCTTGTTGTTCGCATCCAGCGAAGCGGAAGGCAACATGCCGATCGAGCCAGTCAACATCGACGCTTCATCCGACAAAATGTCGCCGAATATATTGCCGGTCAAAATCACATCGAACTGCTTGGGCGCGCGCAACAGTTGCATCGCTGCGTTATCCACGTACATGTGCGACAACTCAACCTGCGGGTATTCTTTGGCCACGTCGGTCACGATCTCGCGCCAGAGCATGCTGGTGTCCAGCACGTTGGCCTTGTCTACAGAACACATCTTTCCCTGACCATTCTTTCCAGCGCGCTTCATCGCAATCCGGAAACCGACATGCGCCACGCGGCGGATCTCCGACTCGCTGTAGAGCATGGTGTCGAAGCCCTGACGCTCGCCGTTGTCCAGCGTACGTATGCCGCGCGGCTGGCCGAAATAAATGTCACCGGTCAGTTCGCGCAAGATCATGATGTCCAGCCCCGACACCAGTTCCGGCTTCAGGCTGGAAGCATTGACCAGTTCGGGATACACCATCGCCGGACGCAGGTTGGCAAACAATCCCAGTCCTTTGCGGATGCGCAACAGGCCTTGCTCCGGGCGCTTGGGCCGGGGCAGCGTATCGTACTGATAACCACCCACCGCACCGAGCAGCATCGCGTCGGCTGCGAGCGCCAGCTTTTCAGTCGCGGCCGGAAACGGATCGCCCGCCGCATCGTAGCCGGCACCGCCGATATGCGCATACTCCATCTCGATCTTCAAGCCGTCGCTGCGCAACGCCTCCAACACTTTTGCCGCCTGTGCAACAATCTCCGGTCCAATCCCATCACCCGGCAATACTGCGATTTTCATTTATATTCCCTGTTAAAATTACAAATTAATTACGCGAACAACCACGGCTGTGCTGCGCGGTGTTTTTCCTCGTACGCTTTGATCTCATCCACATGCTGCAAAGTCAAACCGATGTCGTCCCATCCGTTCAACAAACAATGTTTGCGAAATGCCTCGACTTCAAACTCATACACTTTGCCATTTGGCGCGCTGATGGTTTGCTGTTCCAGATCGATCGCCAGCCTGTAGCCAACATTCGCAGCCACCGCCTTGAACAACTCATCCACTTGTTCCGCAGCCAGACGGATCGGCAACAGGCCGTTCTTGAAACAGTTGTTGAAAAAGATGTCGGCAAAGCTGGTCGCGATGATGGCGCGGAAACCATAGTCTTCCAATGCCCAGGGCGCGTGTTCGCGCGACGAGCCGCAGCCGAAATTTTCGCGCGCCAGCAGAATCTGCGCGCCCTGATAGCGCGGCTGGTTCAGCACGAAATCGGGGTTCAGCGGACGCCTGGAATTATCCCTGCCCGGCTCGCCATGATCCAGATAACGCCATTCATCGAACAGATTCGGGCCGAAGCCGGAACGCTTGATCGACTTCAGGAATTGCTTGGGAATGATCGCATCGGTGTCGACGTTAGCCCTGTCCAGGGGCGCGACCAAGCCATGCAATAAAGTAAATTTGTTCATTTTGACTCGGATGCCTTTTCTGATTTTTCGCCGCCTTTTTGCGTCTTCTTGCCCACCCATTCGCCGGCTTTTTTGACTCCCTTGATGGCGGCCTCGCCGCCCTTTTTGAGGCCACGGCCTGCGGCCTCAGCGCCTTTCTCAATACCCCGCCCAGCAGCTTCGCCGCCTTTCTTGACCCCATCGCCGGCGCGTTCAGGAACGCTCTCCCCGGCAAACGCATGGCCCCCTGCAAGCACACCTAGCGTCATCAACAGAATCGATATGATCTTCATGCTCACTCCTTTCACAATTTGCTCACATCCACGAAATGTCCGGCAATCGCCGCCGCCGCCGCCATCTCCGGACTGACCAGATGCGTGCGCCCACCCTGCCCCTGGCGACCTTCAAAATTACGGTTGGAAGTCGAAGCGCAACGCTCGCCGGGCGATAGCCTGTCGTCATTCATCGCCAGGCACATCGAACAGCCCGGATCGCGCCACTCAAAACCCGCCGCGATAAAAATCTTGTCCAAGCCCTCTCCCTCGGCCTGCTTCTTCACCAGCCCGGAACCCGGCACAACCATCGCCAGCTTCACATTGGCAGCCACGTGTTTGCCCTTGGCGATCGCCGCCGCCGCGCGCATGTCTTCGATGCGCGCATTGGTGCAAGAGCCGATGAACACCTTATCGATCTTGATTTCCACGATCGGCGTGTTCGCCGCCAAGCCCATATATTGCAAGGCGCGCTGCGCCCCTTCGCGCTGCACCGCATCGCTCATCATCAAAGGGTCAGGCACACACCCGTCCACCGCCACCACCATTTCCGGCGATGTGCCCCAAGTCACTTGCGGCTTGATCAGCGCGGCGTCCAGCTTGACCATCTGATCGAACTGCGCGCCCTCATCGCTATGCAAAGTGTGCCAGTAAGCCACTGCCTTGTCCCACAACTCGCCTTGGGGCGCGAACGGGCGACCCTTGAGATAGTTGATGGTGATGTAGTCCGCCGCGATCATGCCCGCGCGCGCGCCCGCTTCGATCGCCATGTTGCACACCGTCATGCGCCCTTCCATCGAAAGGCCGCGTATCGCGCTACCGGCGAACTCGATCGAGTAGCCGGTGCCGCCCGCCGTGCCGATCTTGCCGATCACCGCCAGCGCGATGTCCTTGGCGGTCACGCCCTTGTGCAACGCGCCCTCCACCACTACCTGCATGGCTTTGGATTTTTTCATCAGCAAACACTGTGTCGCCATCACATGTTCGACTTCGGATGTGCCGATGCCGAACGCCAACGCGGCAAACGCGCCGTGCGTGCTGGTGTGCGAATCGCCGCATACCACCGTCATGCCCGGCAAGGTCGCGCCCTGCTCCGGCCCGATCACATGGACGATGCCCTGGCGCGCATCGGACATCTTGAATTCGTTCACGCCGAATTCGGCGCAATTACTGTCCAACGTCTCCACCTGCAAACGCGAGACCGGATCGGCGATACCCTGCGCGCGTCCTGTGGTAGGCACGTTATGATCGGCCACGGCCAGGATCGAAGCGCTGCGCCACAACTTGCGCCCAGCCAGTTTCAACCCCTCGAAGGCCTGCGGACTGGTCACTTCATGCACCAGATGGCGGTTGATATAGATCAACGCGGTGCCGTCGGCTTCCTGCCGCACCACGTGTGCATTCCAGAGTTTGTCGTAAAGAGTTTGCGCTTTCATGTTATTTCGCTTGCCTGATACTCGTTTTTAGAGCGCACGATTATGCCACAACAGGCGCGGCTTGGCATAAGCCTAAGCCACGCTACGCCATAACAGATAAATATCTCTGCGGAAAATTAAAAGATCGTTAACAGGCGAAGAAGATATTTCTTCTTGAAAACCCAGACAATACTTCGAGCACAACGCAGATTCAGCTTCGTGTTAGCATATTGCCATGCAGAACAATGATGCAAAATTTCGTCGAAATAACTTTGATGTGGCCAACGCCGTCAACGTGACCGATCCTGCTTCGGTTGGTGACGCGGTGGAGAGTATTTTTCTCAATCTCTTCCCCAGCGCACGTGTCAGCACCCTGCGGAATGCGATGAACCACATTTCCCAGCTTTATCGCGGCGAGCATCGGGGCTATGCGGCGTGCGATACCGGCTATCACGATTTGCAACATATTATGGATGTAACACTGGCCTGTGCGCGCCTGATGGACGGCTACGAGCGCTCGCAAAAGAGTGGCGAGGGACTGGGCGAGGAACTATTTATCTTTGGCATTTTGCTGGCGCTGTTTCATGATAGCGGTTATCTGCGCAAGCGGGGCAGTGAAGATGACAGGCAAGGTGCGGAATTCACCCCGATTCATGTTTCACGCAGCGCGGAATTATTGAAGAAATATATGCAGGGAGTAGGCTTGGGCAATCTGGCGGAAACGGCAGCGCAAGTGGTGCATTACACCGGCTATGAAGTGCCGGTAGATCGCATCCTGGTGCCCTCCCCTGCTTACCGGACTGTCGGCAATCTGGTGGCTTCGGCAGACATATTGGCACAAATGGCGGATCGTTGTTATCTAGAAAAATGCTACGGCCGGCTATACACTGAGTTTGTTCTGGGCGGTATTGCAATAAAACGCGACGCGCAAGGCAATGAGCAAGTTATTTTTGCTTCCCCGCAAGACCTGGTGATAAAAACTCCGGGATTCTATCGAATCGCGAAAAAGCGCATGGATGAAACCTTACATGGGGCTTATCGTTATGTTGAAAAGCATTTTAACGGACAAAATCTGTACCTTGAGGCGGTTGAAAAAAATATCCTGTTTGCGGAATATGTGATTGCCCACGGCGCCGACATCGGCATGTTGCAACGCATTCCGCCACAGACTCCGGGTTCTGATCTGGCTTCCCCCAAAACCGATGACAGGAAACAGCAAGTAGAAGAAAAAGAACCGGGGACAGAAGACAAAATATAGCGGAGCGCTATCCAGACCCTTTGGAAAGAAGACTGAATATCGGCGATATTAAGGATATTAAGACAGGATACTTCAGCAAAAAAGCAAAGCGATTGATCTTACTCAATCAAAACCCCGGGGGGCTGTTTCATGCCCAGCTTCCACCACACCAGCAGCAACCCCAGTAATGCCACACCTGCACTGCATGAATACAATACGCTGGCGCCGTAATGCTGCCAGATCGGGCCGCTTGCCAAGCCTCCCACCATGCCGCCTGCGCCGTAGGTGAGGCTGCCGAACAAGGCCTGGCCTTTGGACTGATGCCGCCCCTGAAAGAATTCATGCACCAGTCCCACCGAGGCGGCGTGATACGCGCCGAAGGTGGCCGCGTGCAATGCTTGCGCAATGAGCAGCAGCAACAGGAAATCCACGCCCCAGCCGATCAGCATGAAGCGCAGCACCGCCGAACTGAAGCTGACCAGCAGGATGCGGGTGAAACCGAAGCGGCGCACCAGCCATGGCATCAGGAAGAACACGCCGATCTCGCAGACGACCCCCAACGCCCACAAGCCGCCCACCGCGCTTTTGGCGTAGCCATGGTCGACCAGGTAGATCGAGTAGAAGGTGTAATACGCGCCGTGTGCGACGGACATCAGAAAGCACGCACCGAACAAGGCCAGCACGCGAGGTTGCAGCACGATCTGTTTAACCGGCTGGCTGTCGGTGTGATGCGCCAGCACCTCCGTAGGTGGTATCTGCCGGGCAAAGATCAGGATGCCGAATTCGCAGATCACACCAGCCCATAGCAGCCATGCGATGGCGATATAATCGAAGGCATAACCGAGCCCGACCACCGAGACGATGAAGCCGATCGAGCCCCACGAGCGGATGCGCCCGTAGCGTGCGCTGTGCTTGCCGAGATAAGTGAGCGTGGTCGCCTCCACCAGCGGCATCGAGGCGCTCCAGAAAAAACCCATCAGCGCCAACACCAGAAACATGCCCCAGAAACTGGTGGTCGCAAACACGCCGAGGTAGCACACCGCGCTCAGGGTCGCGGCGATCTGAACTACCTGCAATCTTTTACCCGTATGGTCGGCCAGCCAGCCCCAGATGTTGGGTGCGATCATGCGCATCACCGGCTGTATCGACACCAGGATCGCGATCTCGATGGCGTCGAAGTGTATGGATTTCAGGTACAGGCTCCAATAGGGCGCAAACATCCCCACGAAGGCGTAGTAGAAAAAATAGAATCCGGCGATGCGCCAGTAGTAATTCTTGGGGGTATGCATAACGGTGCGGAATCCAAACGGCACGCATTATCTCATGCGGTAAAAATATTTTTGTACCTGCTCTTGAAATGGAAAATTTGACCCCCATTACGCTCAGGTCAAAATTTGGAGAATGGCATGGAACTTAACGATACCAACCCGCAAACCGAACCTCAACCAGCCGGGGCTAACTCTGCGGAAGTGATGCCCAGCCTGGAGGATATGCTCAAGGAGGCCGAGCGCAAGGCGCAGGAACATTACGATGCCTGGATGTACGCCAAGGCCGAGGGCGAGAACATCCGCCGCCGCGCGATCGAAGACGTGAGCAAGGCGCAAAAATTTGCCGTGGAGCGCTTTGCCAACGAGATGCTGGCTGTGAAGGACAGTCTGGAAGCCGGTCTGGTGGTGGAAACCGCGACAGTGGAAAGTTTCAAGAGCGGCATGGAACTGACCCTCAAGCAACTGTCCGGCGTGTTGGAGAAATTCAATATCAGCGAGATCAACCCGGTCGGCGAGAAATTCGATGCGCACAAGCATCAGGCCATCGGCATGCTGGACAGCAACCAACCCGCCAACACCGTGGTCAGCGTGATGCAAAAGGGTTATGCGCTGAACGACCGCATTTTGCGCCCGGCGCTGGTGATGGTGGCGAAAGCCAAGTAAACCCATTAACCACGGAATACACGGAAAAATCGATGTTCACCCTGATGGGTTTTATTCCGTGTGTTCCGTGGTCTAGAATTTAAGTTTTTAGGGTAAAGCTCTTGAATTAATTGACTCACACCCCCAATTTGCAAAGCATCAAATTCATCACATTTAACTGAAAGGAAAGCATCATGGGAAAAATCATCGGTATCGACTTGGGCACGACTAACTCTTGTGTGGCCATTATGGAAAACGGCAAGACCAAAGTGATCGAAAACGCGGAAGGCACACGTACCACACCGTCGATCGTCGCCTATATGGAAGACGGCGAGGTGCTGGTGGGTGCGCCCGCCAAACGCCAGGCCGTCACCAATCCGACCAACACGCTGTATGGCGTGAAGCGTTTGATCGGTCGCCGTTTCGACGAAAAGATGGTGCAGAAAGACATCGACATGGTGCCATTCAAGATCGTCAAGGCAAAGAACGGCGACGCATGGGTGAGAGTGCGCGACAAGGAATTCTCCGCACCGGAGATTTCCGCGCAAGTGCTGATGAAAATGAAGAAGACCGCCGAAGACTATCTCGGCGAACCGGTCACCGAAGCGGTCATCACCGTTCCGGCTTATTTCAACGATGCACAACGCCAGGCCACCAAAGATGCCGGGCGCATCGCGGGTCTGGAAGTGAAACGCATCATCAACGAGCCGACCGCAGCCGCGCTGGCTTTCGGCCTGGACAAACAGGAAGGCGACCGCAAGATCGCAGTTTATGATCTGGGCGGCGGAACGTTCGATATCTCCATCATTGACATCGCCGAGATCGAGGGCGAACACCAGTTCGAAGTGATGTCCACCAACGGCGACACATTTCTGGGCGGCGAAGACTTCGACATGCGCGTGATCGACTATCTGGTCGATGAATTCAAGAAGGAGAGCGGCATCGACCTGCGCAAGGATGTGCTGGCGTTGCAACGTCTGAAAGATTCGGCAGAAAAGGCCAAGATCGAATTGTCCAGCGCACAGCAAACCGAAGTGAACCTGCCTTACATCACTGCTGACGCTAGCGGCCCGAAACATCTGGCCGTGAAGATCACTCGTGCAAAACTGGAAAGTCTGGTCGAAGACCTGATCGCGCGCACCATCGAGCCATGCAAGATCGCAATGAAGGATGCCGGGGTTTCCGCATCCGACATCGCCGACGTGATTTTGGTCGGCGGCCAGACCCGTATGCCTCTGGTGCAAGAGAAGGTGAAGGAATTTTTCGGCAAGGAAGCGCGCAAGGACGTGAACCCGGACGAAGCCGTGGCAGTAGGTGCCGCGATCCAGGGCGGCGTGCTGCAAGGCGAAGTGAAGGATGTGCTGCTGCTCGACGTAACGCCGTTGAGCCTGGGTATCGAAACCATGGGCGGCGTGATGACCAAGCTGATCAAGAAGAACACCACGATCCCGACCAAGGCATCGCAAGTATTCTCCACTGCGGATGACAACCAGAGCGCGGTGACCATCCATGTGTTGCAGGGCGAGCGCGAAGTGGTTTCCGGCAACAAGAGCCTGGGGCAGTTCAACTTGAGTGACATTCCGCCCTCACCGCGCGGCATGCCGCAGATCGAAGTGACTTTCGACATCGACGCGAACGGCATCTTGCACGTATCGGCGAAGGACAAAGCGACCGGCAAGGAGAACAAGATCAAGATCCAGGCCAGCTCAGGTTTGAGCGAAGCGGAGATCAAGCAGATGGTGCAGGATGCCGAAGTCCACGCCGAAGATGATCGCAAGGCGTTGGAACTAGTGGCCGCGCGCAATCAACTCGACTCGCTGATCCATTCCACGCACAAGTCGCTGAAGGAATATGGCGATCACCTGACCGCGGACGAAAAGTCTGCGATCGAGACCGCGCTCAAAGAAGCAGAAGAAGTGGTCAAGACCGACGACAAGGAAGGCATCGAAGCCAAGGCCGAGACCCTGTCGACTGCCGCGCAAAAGCTCGGTGAAAAGATGTACGCCGCCGAACAAGCCAAGGCGCAAGCCGGTGAAGCGGGCGCTGCATCCGGCGCGGAAGCCAAGAAGGAAGAAGGCGACGTGGTGGATGCAGAATTCACCGAAGTGAAGGACGAAAAAAAGTAAGATACTAGATGCTGGGGGCCGGGGACTAAAAACCTCCGGTCCCCGGCCTTTTTGCTGTCCTTCCAACCCCACGCAATCAGTTCCAGAATATGGCAAAAAAAGACTACTACGAAGTTCTCGGCGTCAACCGCGATGCTTCTGACGAAGAAATAAAAAAAGCTTATCGCAAGCTGGCGATGAAGCATCACCCCGACCGCAATCCGGATAACCCGAAGGCCGAGGAGCATTTCAAGGAAGCCAAAGAAGCATATGAGATGTTAAGCGACACGCAGAAGCGTGCCGCTTACGACCAGCATGGCCATGCCGCATTCGAATCCGGCGGAATGGGCGGTGGCAGTCCGTTCGGTGCAGGCGCGCAGGGCTTTGATTTTTCCGACATCTTCGGCGACATCTTTGGCGGTGGACGCGGCGGCGGGCGCAACAATGCACAACGCGGAGCCGACCTGCGCTACAACCTGGAAATCACTCTGGAACAAGCCGCACGCGGCACCGAAACGAAAATCCGCATCCCGACCATGGAAGAATGTGAAACATGTCATGGCTCGGGTGCCAAACCGGGAACCTCTCCGACCACCTGCACGACCTGTACAGGGCATGGCCAGGTGCGCATGCAACAGGGCTTCTTCTCTATCCAGCAAACCTGTCCGCGTTGTCACGGCACCGGCAAGATGATCACCTCGCCGTGCAAGGACTGCAACGGCAACGGACGCATCAAGCAACACAAGACCCTGTCGGTAAAGATTCCGCCTGGCGTGGATAACGAGGATCGCATCCGCCTGACTGGCGAAGGCGAACATGGCGCGAATGGCGGGCCCCCCGGCGATTTGTATGTGGTGATCAACACCAAGCCGCACGCTGTGTTCCAGCGCGACCACAACGACCTGCATTGCGAGATGCCGATCAGTTTCAGCACTGCCGCGCTCGGTGGTTCTATCGAGATCCCCACACTGGATGGAGTGGCAACGATCAAGATCCCCGCCGAGACGCAAAGCGGAAAAATATTCCGCCTGCGCGGCAAAGGCATCAAGGGCGTGCGCAGTTCCAGTCATGGCGATTTGCATTGCCACGTGGCGGTGGAAACCCCCGTCAATCTGACCGAGCGCCAAAAGGAAATGCTGCGCGAATTTGAGGCCATAAACGACAAAGACAGCGAACGTCACAACCCGCGTGCGAAGTCCTGGATGAACAAGGTGAAGGACTTTTTCGCCGCGTAACTATCATCCCAATTCCGGCATCTGATAGTCACTAAAACCTTCGCGCTGAGCCTGTCGCGGCATGAGCCGGACTATTGACTGCCCAACAGCCGTATATAATTTTTTATTTATTTGGTTACGATCGTGGATCTAAAATACAATTCCTATACCATGTCCCGGCTCAAAGCTTTTTCCATTCACCTAACCTTAAGCGCGGCCATCGCGGCATCGGTGATCGCGCTCATGCTGCTGCTCTGGTATGCCCCCCCGTTTTTCTCGGCGCTTGGAGGAAAGCAGGTGTTGCTGATCCTGCTCGGAGTGGACGTAACGCTGGGACCCCTTTTCACCCTGATAATCTTCAATCCTCTTAAGAGCCGCAAAGCGCTGACTTTCGATTTATCGGTAATCGCCATACTGCAAACCGCAGCGCTGATCTACGGCATGAGCGTGGTATTTCAAGCGCGCCCGGTATTCGTGGTGTTCAGCAAGAATTCATTCGACCTGGTTACCGCCAATATGTTAAGCAACGAGGATATTGCCAAGGCGAAAAATCCAATCTACCGTTCACTACCGCTCACTGGTCCGATCTACGTTTATTCGGAAATGCCGACCGATATCAAAGAAAGAAACGAGGTGGTATGGGGTGCATTTTCAGGTAAGGATTTGCCAGAGTATCCCCAATACTACATGCCGTACGACGAGCATATGGCAGTTGCCGGCCGGGCAGCCAAGCCCTTGGCAGAGCTAAAGAAACTGAACCCGTATCACACTGCCGATATTGAAAATTCGATACGCGCCAGCGGACGGGTTGAATCGGATATCGGTTTCCTGCCGCTGCGCGCCAAATATCATGATCAGGTGGTACTGGTGGGAAGAAGCGATGGCAAGATACTGGCGCTATTAGAAGTGAATCCGTGACCTGCCACTGCTTTGTCCAATCGCGGTAAACAATAACCGGCTGAACCTGATTTTCATCCGCAGATATTTCGCTGATCAACCTTTGGATTCCATCTTCGGGTCGCCTGATGATTGGCTATAACCAACCATAAAGTTACTTCTTGGCGAACACTTCACGCAAAAACATCGTCGCCTGCGACCACGAATCCTTGTCTGCTACCGCGTTGTAGGCAATCGGCATATTGAATTTTTTACCGAGCTCATCAGCTTCCGGATTGGTGAAAGCATGTTTTGCGCCGGGATAAGTGACCACCCGGTAATTCGCTCCTGCGGCTTCCATTTCTTTCCTGAAAGCGGCAACCTTGTCGGCCCCTATCATCGGGTCGGCTTCGCCGCTGAAGGAAATGATGCGCGCTTTAATTTTCCATGGCTTGGCGGGATGATCCGTGCCAAGCCCGCCATGGAAACTCGCCACCCCCTTCAAATTCTCACCGATGCGCGCCATATTCAGCACTATGCCACCGCCGAAGCAGTAGCCAAACGCCGCAATTTCATTGGCATCCACGGTTTCATGGTTGAGTAACACCTGCATGCCCGCTTCAAAACGTGCTTTTGCCAACGGCAAGTCCGTGCTCACCTCGGTGGAGAGCCTGCTCGCATCTTTAGGATTGTCGACCACTTGCCCGTCGCCATACATATCAACTGCCAGTGCGGTATAGCCCAACTCCGCCAACATGCGTGCCCGCTTGCGCGCATACTCGTTTTGTCCCCACCACTCAGGCACCACCAGTACCCCCGGGCGCTTGCCCTTGATGGCATCGTCGTAGGCAATATAGCCCTTCAGGGTCGTGCCACCCGCTTCATAACTCACTTCCTTGCCCTGCACCGCCGCTTGTGCCGCGCTGCCGAAACAGCATAACGACAACATCAATAAAATGTTTTTCATGACTCCCCCTTGAGTAAGACTGCACGACACACTACTGCCCGACCTTGAATCCACACGACCTTAACCTGCCCCCACTTGCACCTGCTGCTTCACATAAAAAAGCTTCATGCTTTGACTGTGAACTCTTTCGAGTAACTGTTCGGCAAGCGCATCGTCGATGATGAACTCGACCTTGACCGCCAGCTCGCCAGCCAACTCAAAAAAGGTCTCCTCGTGCATTTTTCCATGCCGGCCGAATCCGGCGATCGCGCGGAATGCAGAGCCACCGTGCACGCCGAGTGATTTAGCCTCTTCCAGCAACCATTCATACAAGGGCATACCTGCGTGGTGCTGCTTTTCACTGATATAAAACGAAAGCAGGTTCATGATCGCGCTCCTATGTTTGCAGCCATTTGAAAGTCTGTATTCCGAGCACCGTCATCAGCAAAGAGCCGCCGAGATGGGTAAAGATGATCGCCGACCCCCAAGCATACTGGCCGCGCAGCAACAGCGTGACGGTCTCTGCCGAAAAGGTGGAGAAAGTGGTCAGTCCGCCGAGAAATCCGGTGATGATGAGCAACCGCCATTCCGGCGACAGTCCCGGATAATGCGTAAAAAAAGCCACCGCGAGGCCGATCAGATAACCGCCGACCAGATTGGCAGACAGCGTGCCCAGCGGCAACTCCGGCAACGCCGGATTGAGCCACAGCCCCAGGCCCCAGCGCAGCCATGCGCCGAATGCCGAGCCGATTCCTATTGCGAGAAAAGCATAAAGCATCACTACGACCCTGTAAAAATTCCGTCATTTATGAATAACATTCGCGTCATTCTACAACACGCACCAGCGCAAAACCTCCCCCCGGCGTGCGGAAGTTGGTGGTCTGTCCCTGATACAGCCGTCCAGCAACCAGATGGATTTGCCCGTCATACACGTAGCAGCGCACGTCATACTTGCGCGACACCGTCTCGGCATCATTCACGCATACCGCACGCTCACCCGGTGGCGCTAATTTCTGCGCGACATAATCGCCGTGCATGATTTCACCAAACACGCGGTGCGTAAGATTCGCGCCGCGATACGCGCCCTTGCCGCCGTAGCCGCTATTTGGCTTGAAGAATAAACTTTTGCGCTCTGCCCACAGCGTGGCTTCCATGTCCGGTCGCACCACGATGGTATGTGGAATACCTGAGTGCAAAGTAGCGATGTCAGCTTCGTCCGCACCCAGTGCGCGCAAACCTTGCGCATCGGTCAACCGCGCCAGATTGCGCTTGTCGGCGTATTGCGCGTAAGCAAACGGATGCGGCGTCAGCACCACCCGCCCGCTAGAATATGCCTGCCGCAATGCGGGATGGTGTTGCAAAGAAAAATCCGTCAGGCGGTTGTACACCAGATCGATTTTTTCTGCGCCAAAATATAAACCATCGTCGCGCGTTTGCAGCGCAGCAGGATCAACGATATGAGCTGCAATGCCGGCACTCTCGAACAAATCTTTCGCCAACAGAAATTCCGGATAGAGATATTGCCCCTCCGGCTGCTCGTCCACAATGGCGATAGTGTTGAGCGGCGCGTCGCCGCGCACCAATCTCCACTCGTTGCTGAACATAGCCAGAAAAGCTTGTTCGAGATTTTCAACAGCAGCCGCTTTGCCGGGTAGGCCGGCATCGCATTGGCTGTCGATCAGCAACTCATTGAGAAAAGCGCCGCCCGCGTTGGTGTTGATCTCGATGAGATGCGCGCCCTGCCCGTTGAGGTGGAAGTCATAGCCGAAGAACACGCCCTTGGCGGTCGGCCGGGTTTCATTGCTTGCCACCTGCCACCCTGCAAGCCCAACCACCCGCTCCACCGCCGCGATCACCGCACGCATCTGCTGCAACTGTGCGGACGTAATGAACAACGGCACATCAGCAAACAAATGCGGGCAACGCTCCGTCACCAGGCTTTGCCATGCCTCGCTCTGCGCCTGCATCGCGCGTTGCAGTGCGGCTTGATTCAATCCGGCCGCATGGCAATCAGCATTGAGTCGTTCCGCCTCGTTCACTACATGCCCAGCATTTTTTGTTTCAGATCAGGCTGAGCGGGTTTATCGCCCAGCCAAATCTTGAACAGCGCGCGATTGAATGCTTCACCGGCGATGTTGCCTCTCAGTACGCCATTCACAATGATCTGCGTACCGCTGGCAGGGAGATAATCCAGATCAACCACATCGCCGTCGTTTACCTTTCCGACCACATGAAAGATCGCCGTCAATTCTTTAAGCTGCGGCTCCAGGGCCTGCATCTCGGCGGCAGTGTGATTCGCGACCATCACCTCGTTGAACGAATGCAGCATTTGCTCGTCGCTGAGTTCACGCAGGATATGCAAGGCTACTCTCTTCTCGCCGGACTGGTTAAGCGCGGCTCCCGCCACATGGGTCTTCTCGCCCAGATACAGTGCAGCGACATACACCTTAAAGAAAAACTTGGTACGCAGACCCGCGCCGTTCAGCACCAGATCGCGGCTGCCGAGATGAATGCTATCCGCCAGTTTCACCCCCGAAACTTCCAGCGCGCTTGCGTTCCAGCTCAGGAACATACAGCAGAACACCAACAATATTTTTTTCATTTTATTTCTTTCAGAAAAGGATTGGAAACCGTCGTGAGCGTCGTCAGGGCAAGGCGCGAAAGGGCGAGAAACCGGAGTGTACAGGTTTGTACATGAGGATTTCGAGCCATTGAGTAACACAGCCATGGCGACGCGCAGCAGGTTTACAAAGCTTCAAAAATTCCAGCCGCGCCCATCCCCGTCCCTATACACATCGTCACCATCCCGTATTTCAGTTTGTGTCTGCGCATGCCGTGCAACAGCGTGGCCACGCGTATCGCGCCGGTCGCGCCGAGCGGATGGCCCAGCGCGATCGCACCGCCGAGCGGATTGACCTTGGCTCTGTCAAGCCCGACATCATGGATCACCGCCAGAGATTGCGCGGCAAAGGCTTCGTTGAGCTCGATCCAGTCCATGTCGCCCAAGCTCAATCCCGTTTGCTTCAACACGCGCGGGATCGCTTCTTTCGGGCCGATGCCCATGATCTCCGGCGGCACGCCTGCCACCGTAAATCCCACGAAACGGCCTATCGGGGTGAGGTTGTAGCGTTTGAGCGCAGCCTCGCTACATAGCAGCACCGCGCCTGCGCCGTCTGACATTTGCGAGCTGTTGCCTGCCGTGACCGAACCCCTTAGGGCGAACACCGTTTTCAACTTGCCCAGCGCTTCGAGCGAAGTATCCGCGCGCGGCCCTTCGTCCTGAGTTGCATCGCGTTTGGCGATGCGCACTGCGCGGGTCGCCAGATCGGGCGAGTGACCGGTTATCGCATACGGCGTGATCTCGTCCCTGAATTCGCCGCTCGCTATCGCTTTAATGGCGCGCTGGTGGCTGGTCAGCGCGAATTCGTCCTGCGCCTCGCGCGAAACCTTCCAGCGTTCGGCGACCTTCTCGGCGGTGATGCCCATGCCGAAAGCGATGGCGATGTTTTCGTCATGCGCGAAGATCTCGGGATTGAACGCGATCTTGTTGCCCATCATCGGCACCATGCTCATGCTCTCGACCCCGGCGGCGATCATCACGTCCGCCTCGCCGAGCCGGATGCGATCCGCCGACATCGCCACCGCCTGCAAACCGGACGAGCAAAAGCGATTCACCGTCACGCCCGGCACACTGTTCGGCAGCCCCGCCAGCAGCAGCCCGATGCGCGCCACGTTCATGCCCTGCTCGGCTTCCGGCATCGCGCAACCGACAATCACGTCCGCTACCGCTGCAGGGTCCAGGTTCGGGCATTGCAGCAGCACGCTCTTCAACACATGCGCCAGCAGATCGTCCGGACGGGTATTGCGGAACATCCCACGCGGTGCCTTGCCGACCGGCGTGCGCGTCGCGGCAACGATGTAGGCTTCCTGTATTTGTTTGCTCATGACATCCTCCTCATTCGTACTGACAACAGGGTTAGTAATGTAGGTCGGGCTTTGCCCGCCGCAAAATTATTGTCGGGCAAAGCCCGACCTACGCGACTGATCTAACGTTTCGCCGCCACGCGATAAACCGCATTGCGCTCACGCTTACCGACCGCAACCACAATCACCAACAACACGGCATCCCGCACTTCGTACACCAAACGGTATCCCACACTACGCAGCTTGATCTTGTAACGATCTTTATGTCCCGCCAGCCTTGCCGCAGGAACACGCGGATTTTGAAGACGCTCGGCCAGCCTCTTCTTAAACTGCTCGCTCACCGTCGCATCCAGCTTGCGCCACTCCACTAGCGCATCGGGATGGAAGCTCAGCTTATAGCTCATCCAGCTTTACCCGCACCAGCCGCTTGCCGTCCTTCAAGCGCGCATCGGCAATGGCATTCAACTCCATGTCTTCCAGTTTATCCATCAGCGCTTCATAAGCCTTCGCCGGAACGCAATAGAAAGTCGGCTCATTGCGATTCAAGATCGCCACTGGGAAACCCTCCCCAGCCGCGACCGTCGCCATCGGATTCTTTTTCAACTCGGAAACACTGGCGGTTGTTTCCGCCAAGATCACATGCGCCATTTGGTTCAACCTCCATTTATCGAGAGCCTACAATAGCACTCTAAACAGGTCTCGGCAATGGTCTCCCAATATCTGGCGAGAATAGAGAAAAGCGAAGCTGACCCTTATAGTTTTCAATTTTGAGTGAATGTCGGATGCAACGAATCTTCCGCCCATCGCTTCGGATTGTTGGCAACATATTCGGCAATACGATTGTAATCCGCATCGTCACGGATAATGTGTTCATAATAATTGCGCTGCCAAACAGGAGCACCCGATGTTTCGCGAAATTCGTTGATTCGCCGCGCGGAAAACGTTTTGAATGCCCGCACAATCTCGGATAACCCATGCCGCCGCAACGCCGTACGGGCGGGTTCCGCCGTACGGGCGGGTTTGAAACCCGCCCCTACATCACGCAACACAACCACCCCATGTACATGGTTCGGCATAACCACAAAAGCATCCGTCGCAACATGCGGATAATGAACCGGCAAATCATCCCAAACTGCCTGTACTTTCCGACCGAGCTCGTTCACCTTCACCTCACTCCCGATTACATCACCAAACAAGCACGCCTTGCCGTGGGCGCATATCGTCACGAAATACGCCCCGGCTTGCGAATAATCGTACCCCTTCAGGCGAAGGCCTTGGCGATGGGGCATGTTTGTGTTGTTGTTCATGGTTCTCTGTATGGGCGGGTTGGACGGTTCGTACGGGCGGGTTTGAAACCCGCCCCTACCGCGCGCCACATCAATAATTTTCCCAGCACAGGCGGAACGGTTGGCTTCACCTTCATGGCATGTTTTAATGAAAACAATTCGAACACGACCCCTTTAATTATTTGCGAGATGCATCATCGTTCCCCGCTTCGAGCAGAACGAGCAGTTACAGCGCACCCCATGGGTGAAAGGCTCGGCTTCAAACGAGAAGTAGATCGCGCCGCAGTGGCAACTGCCTTTGTATGGCGTCATAGCCATCTAGCCCAACCAAGATCACATAACATCACTCCCACGCATTGAACAGCCAACTCCGCATCTTGCTCACGTATGGGGCGAAGATTATCGTGCTTCTCTTGTTCTGCATGCTTGCCACGTGAATGCAGTCGCTGCGGAATTTCAGCTGCGCACCTAATAATGCGCTGACTATTCTTGCCATTCCGACTTTCAAATAATTCAATCAGCGCCCCTAAATCTTTGCCATTCGCTTCTGCAACATGTTCGCTTTGCAAATGGGCACTCAAAATTGCTGTTGCAGCCTCTCTAGCTCGATCCACAATGGATTCATCTCCCGCTCGATAAATATCATCAAGCAGACTTTCAATCTTCCCTTTTACCAAACCACTCTTGTCAGGAACTGCTGCCCAGTCTATCACTGGCAATGCCCCCATGCTTTGTCTCGCCTTAAGTGTATACACAACTTCATTTGTATGAATCAACTCTCTGTCGATAATTGTCCACATACTGAATGCTTCAGACGTTCCTAAAATGACCAGGTATTGACTTGCATCACTGAATGCAGGCATTTCAGATTTAGGACAGGAGAAATAAGTGAGCGCCTCCCTATTTGGATGAAAATGCCTTTCTGACATTGGTGGCGAAATCATGACATTCCAACGTTCGGGCTGAGTTTGGTTGCTTTTATAGAATCTGCCGCGTCTGACCCTCGTTACAGGATCAAATGTATCTTCTCTGAACAGATAACTCGTATATCCGATTGACTCATACTTTGCAGGCTGAATTGTATTTTCTGAAGCCAAAATAAATTTGGCTGGTGTCAATATTGGATATGGCCAGACAATATGACCACCATAATAACTATTACCTTCAAATACCATTTCAGTAATTCGGTCAATTCCAAGAAACATCACAACACCTCATATAGCTTTGCAGAAAACGTCGCGAGCGATGACAGAACGCGGCGCGAAAGGATGAGGAAGCGGAGTTTACAAATGAGTAAATGAGAATTCCGAATCCTTGAGCAACAAAGTTATGTCAAACGCAGCAGTTTTTCATCAGTTCCGCAGTGGCTTCCCATTCTTCAACATATATTCCACGCGCGCCCTTGTCTTGTCCGTCGCCAGCAATTCCATGAAGTTTTTCCGTTCAAGGTCGAGCAGCCATTGCTCGTCCACCAGGCTGCCCGCTTCCACGTCGCCGCCGCACATCGTTTCGGCGATGCGGCAGCCGATGTTGTAATCGTGTTCGGAGATGAAGCCGCCTTCGAGCATGTTGACCATCGCGGCCTTGAGGGTGGCGATGCCGGGGCGTCCGGCCACGGGTATCTGGCGCGGCTGCAACGGCGGACGGTAGGCGGTGGCGGTCAGCGCCCGGGCTTCCTGTTTGGCGACATGCAGCAATTCATACTGGTTGAGCACGATGCGATCCGACGGCCGCAGGTAGCCCATGTCGCGCGCGAGCTCGGCGCTCTTGGCAACTTCGCCCATCGCGATGTTCTGGAAGTAGCGTTTGAGGTAGGGGAAGATGTCGCCGCCTCTGGCTTCATTCGCCGCGCGCAGCGCCATCTCTTTGCTGCCGCCGCCTGCGGGCAATACGCCGACGCCGACTTCGACCAGGCCGATGTAGCTTTCCAGCGCGGCAACAATCCGCGTGCAGTGCATGGAGAATTCGCAGCCGCCGCCGAGCGCCAGGCCGTACACCGCCGCGATGGTGGGCACCTGCGCGTATCTCAGGCGCAGCGAGACTTGCTGGAATTTGGCGACCACGTCTTCCACGCGCGGCACGTTGCCCGCTGCGGCGTTGACGATCTCGCCCAAACCACCGCCACCCGCGATGGTGTATTTCACGCGCTGCGCCGCGCCCTTGAATTTGTCCAACAATCCGGCGGAAGGCGCGTCGCCGGCTTCCTGCACGCCCTGCATCAGTTGCAGCAGATGCGCCCCAGCGGAGAACGGCGCTTCGGTTTGCCAGATGATCAGCGCGGTGAAATGCGCCTCGGCCTCGGCGATCGCACGCAGTATGCCGTCCAGCACTTCGTTGCTGATCGCGTGCATCTTGGACTTGAAGCTCAGTATCGCGATGTCGTCGCCGGTGTGCCACATGCGAATATCATCGGTCTCAAAGACGGTCTCACCGTATTGAATAGATTCGCCGAGCAGCCGGTCGGGAAATAGTTGGCGGCGATAGACCGGCAGGGTGGAGCGCGCCTGATAGCTGTTGCCGGCAGGCGCATAGGAACCCTGCGGGGTATGCACACCGGTGCGGCTCGGATCGACTGCCCATGCTGGCAGCGGGACTTCAGACATCGCTTTGCCTGCGACAATATCCGCGCTGATCCAGCCGGCCACTTGTTGCCAGCCAGCCGCCTGCCAGATCTCGAACGGACCGCTGTCCCAGCCGAAACCCCAGCACACGGCGGAGTCGAGGTCGCGCGCGTTGTTGGCGATGCTCTCCAGTTGCAGCGCGCAATAGTGGAACACATCCCGGAACGTCGCCCACAGGAATTTCGCCTGCGGGTGCGGGTTACTGCGCAGTCCGGCGAGCTTCTTCGCCCAATCGCGTTCGCGCAGGATGTCTTTCACGCCGGAATCCACCTCGCTGTCGGAGAGGCGATACTCCTCGGTGTGCAGATCGAGCACACGGATTTCCTTGCCGATCTTCTGGTAGATGCCGCGCCTGGTCTTCTGCCCCAGCGCGCCCTGATCCACCAGCCGGTTCATCCAGTTCGGCAATTCGAAATGCTTGTGCCACGGATCGTCGGTGAGGTTCTCGCGCATCGTATTGACCACGTGCGCGAACACGTCGAGGCCGACCACGTCCAGCGTGCGGAAGGTGGCACTCTTGGGACGCCCGAGATAACGCCCGGTGAGCGCATCCACGGTGTCGAAGCCAAGGTTGAATGCGCGCGCGTGGTGCTGGGTGGCCAGCATCGAAAACACGCCGATGCGGTTGGCGATGAAATTGGGTGTGTCCTTGGCGCGCACCACGCCCTTGCCCAGCGTGGAGACGAGGAATTCTTCCAGCTGATCGAGCAGCAATGCTTCGGTGCCGGTGCAGGGGATCAGCTCGACCAGGTGCATGTAGCGCGGCGGATTGAAGAAGTGAATACCGCAGAAACGGTGGCGCAAGTTTTCCGGGAACGCTTCAGCGAGCTTGTTGATGGACAGGCCGGAAGTGTTGCTGGCAAAGATAGTCTGCGCGCCCAGGTAAGGAGCGACTTTGCGGTATAGGTCTGACTTCCAGTCCATGCGCTCGGCGATCGCCTCGATCACCAGGTCGCATTCGCGCAGTTTTTCCAGATGCTGTTCGTAGTTGGCGGCCTGGATGCAGGTGAGCTTGGCGGGACTGGCCAATGGGCTGGGATCGAGCTTTTTCAATCCTTCCAGCGCCTTGTTCACATTGCCGTTGGGATCACCGTCTTTAGCGGGTAATTCGAACAGCAGCGTCTCGACATTGGCGTTCACCAAATGCGCGGCGATCTGCGCACCCATGACGCCTGCGCCGAGCACCGCTACTTTGCGGATATGAAAATTTTCGTTCATCTTTTTTCTCCTGTCATATTCGTAGGTCGGGCTTAACCAGCGGCTTATGTCACCGTCTTTTGGTGACCTAGCCGAATGGCTATGCAAAGCTCGCCCGACAAGTCAATCCGGCGGGCACAACCCGCCCTACATCTATTTTCAATCCGCCGGTGGCACAGGGCGCGGCTTGCGATTCTCGTCTACCGCCACATAAGTCAGTACCGCCTCAGTCACCTTGACGCAAAACGGCTTGGCCGGATCACGCTGCGCGTAGACTTCGACATCGACGGTGATCGACGTCGTCCCCACCTTCACGATCCTGGTGTAGAAACTCACCACGTCACCGATGAAGATCGGCTGCTTGAACACGAAAGAATTCACCGCTACTGTTGCAACACGGCCCTTGGCCCGGTGCAATGCCGGGATGCTGCCCGCGATGTCCACCTGCCCCATCAGCCAGCCGCCGAAGATGTCGCCGGTGTAACTGGCATCGGAAGGCATCGCCACCACACGGATGGTCGGCTCGCGCTGCGGCAGGATGGTGTGCTGATGTTCATCCACGTTTGTGTCCTTCATAAAGTTGTTTGATCTCGCCGGCAAATCGCTTGGCCACCTCGGTGCGTCTGAGCTTCAGCGTGGGCGTGAGCAGTCCATTCTCCACACTCCAGGGCTCCAGCAACAGCAACGCGCGGTGCACATTGGCATAGCCCGGAAAGCCGCTCAGATGGGGCGCGATGCGATTCAGCACTTCGGCTTGCACCCGGCTATCCGTCAGCGATTCCGGCATATCTGGTCGTACGCCGACCTGCTGCGCGAATTTCGGCCATGCTGTGGGATTAAGCACGATCAGCCCGACCAGGTAAGAATGCGCCTCGCCGAAGACCATCACCTGATCGAACAGCGGGTCGCGCAGGATCGCTTGTTCCATATCGCCCGGCGGAACTTTTTCGCCATTCGACATGACGATGATTTCCTTGATGCGTCCGGTGATATAGATGTGTCCGGTGTCGCTGATGCCCACCGTATCGCCGGTATTCAGCCAACCATCGGCATCGATCATCGCCCTGGTCGCTTCGGGATTGTTCCAGTAGCCCAACATCACATTCGGGCCTTTCACCAACAGCTGGTTCTGCTCGCCGATGCGCACCTGCACATCGCGTATCGGTTGGCCTACACTGTCCGGAAAATTATTTTCCAGATGATTGCCGGAAATCACCGGGCTGGTCTCTGTCAGTCCATAGCCCTGCACAACAGGCAATCCCAAAGCGACGAACATCCGCGAAACTTCCTGTGGGAGCGCGGCCCCGCCGCTGATCGCGACGCGCATATGGCCGCCCAATTTATCGAGAACTTTTTGCGCAACCAGTTTTTGCAAGATCGGCCAGAACAGAAAAGAGACCTTCCATGGTCCCCGCCCCTGCTCGCGCAGAAAGCGCGACCAGCCGGTTTTCACCGCCAGGTTGAACAGCGTGCGCTTGAGCGGCGAACCTTCGTCCAGCTTGGCCTTGATTGCGCCATAGACGCGTTCGTAAATGCGCGGCACGGAAATCAGCATTGTCGGACGGATGGTTTGCAAGTCCTCCGACAACAGCGGAATGGAACGCGCAAAGGCTACGGTAGAGCCCGTCATCACAGTCAGGTAATAGCCCAGCGTGCGCTCGAAAGTGTGCGACAGCGGCAGGAAAGACAGCAGCAGATCATCGCCGCGCACGATAAAAGTATCCAGGCAGGCATGGGCATTGCTGAGCATATTGGCATGGCTCAGCATCACGCCTTTGGGTTTGCCGGTGGTGCCTGATGTATAGATGATGCTGGCCAGTTCGTTCATCTGGCAAGGCAGCGCGGGCTGCAACTGCGCGGCAGGCGGCAGGAATTCCGCCATGGACTTCAGGCGCGGATCATCCCCGTTGGGTAGTTTATCGATGCTCACGAAACGTACCACACCGCCAAGTTGATCGCGAACCGTGCACAGTGCTTGCCATTGCTCTGCGGTTTCAAACAACAGCGCCCTCACGCCGGCATCGTTGATGATGTATGCGGTGTTGTCCGGACGGTCCACGGTATACAGCGGCACGACCACCAAACCGAGCGACATCGCCGCCTGGTCTAACATCACCCACTGCGGGCAGTTGCGCAGCATGATTGCGACACGATCACCGCGCTGCAACTTCAACCCGGCCAGCGCCGCCTGCCAGCGCGCCACTTCGTCGCGCATCTCCCGCCAGGTGATGTCGCACCAGACATTCTGTACAAAATGACGATAGGCAACTTTGTCCGGCGTGCGGCGCACGCGCTCCACAAACAACCCGTGCAGGGTGCCTGCCTGCTCCGGCGTGATCACATCCATTGCTTGAATCTGCATCCAATCACCCCCAAAAAACTAAAACAAGAACTAGCCAAGAAACAAATCATTGAACAGCGGAGTACCCGGCGACACCGCATAGCGTTCGAAATCGCTCACTCCCGCTTCGCGCAACACCTCTTCGTCAATGAAAAAATTCCCGCTGCAAGTGCGGCTGTCGCGCGTCAGAATCACATGCGCCGCATCAGCCATGATGGCAGGTTTGCGCGAAGCGCGCAGCACCGCCTCGGGAAAGTTGAATTCGATCGCGGCGGTGGCGATCGTGGTGCGCGGCCACAGGCAATTCACCGCTATGCCTTTAGCCCCGCCGCCATTGGCGGCGAATTCGCGCGCCATGCCCAGCGTGCACAGACTCATGCCATATTTCGACATCGTATAAGCCAGGTGCGGCGCGAACCATTTGGCATCCAGATTGAGCGGCGGCGACAACGTCAGGATGTGCGGGTTGGCCGCCTGTTTGAGATAAGGGATGCACGCTTGTGATGCCAGAAAGGTCGCGCGCATGTTCACGTCCCACATCAGGTCGAGCTTTTTGGCGGGCGTTCCCAGCGTGCCGCTCATGCTGATCGCACTGGCGTTGTTGACCAGCACATCGATGCCGCCGAACTTCTCGACGACCTGCACCACCGCCGCCTCGATCGCCTGCTCATCGCGCACATCGAGCTGGATCGCCAATGCCTGCCCGCCCGCTTGCAGCACTTCGTCGGCAACCGTGTGTATCGTGCCGGGCAATTTGGCATGTGGCTTGACCGTCTTGCCGGTGATCACCACCTTCGCGCCATCGCGCGCGCAACGCAACGCGATCTCCCGCCCGATGCCGCGACTGGAACCGGTGATGAAAATTGTTTTGCCGCGCAGATCATTCATTGCCAGGATCCCATTCGGTTTAGTCATAGAGCGAGCATATCTGTCCCGAACCCATTCGACGAGTGCCCGGCATCACCGATCGTATTGTCAGCTATCGCGCATGCACCGCAGACCAACCATTTCCGGTTACTTATGATTCACATGCAAGCAAGAGGTTTCCCCGCAGCACAGCCCCGGAAAGCGTTTTAAGCAGACAAGCAGTAAAACTGCTGATCGCAAATCCGAGCTTGGATATTCCCATATTCAACCCTTAAGCCCGTCACCATGCCAGCACGCCCGGATGATTTTTCAATCACCCTATTTATCCAACCGCCGCCCGCAACTGCCCAGGGGCAAAATCATCCACCATGATGACCTTGCGGCGCAACGCGTAGTCGCGCTCCAATTGCAAAGCTTCGCTCGCAGTAATAATGCCCTGGTCACGCGCTTCGACGATGCGCAACAATTCCTCGAGTGCTTTCAGCTTGCCCGCCTTGCGTGCTTCTTCCAGCCTGACCAGCAACGGCTCACTAGCCAAAGTACTTGCTAGTGCTGCTTCCAACGCGCCCACCGCATCCTGCTCATCGTCCGGTATGTATATTCCGGCAGTCAAACGATCGCGTGCCGCGCCGGGTTGCATCAGCAGCGTGGCGATCTGATGTCCGAGATGATCGGATGGAGGAGATAAATGCCGTCCCAGCGGAAAGATCAGAATGCTCAGCAACCCCCGCACCAAGGCGTTCGGGAAATTCTGGATCACGCCGTTGAAAGCTTGCTGGATATTGTACAGCGCGTCTTGCATAGCCCAATCCAGCAAAGGCAGATCTTCGGCGGGACGACCATCGTCTTCGAAGCGTTTCAACGCCGCCGAGCATAAATACAGCAGGCTCAATACATCACCCAGACGCGCAGAGATCTTCTCGCGCCGCTTCAACGCACCGCCCAACACGGCCATGGCCACATCCGCGCTCAAGGCGAAGGCTGCCGAGAAGCGCGTCAATTGCTGGTAGTAGCGGTGGGTTTCGATCCCCTCGGGTGTTTCAATGCCACGACCGCCGGTCAACCCGAACACCAGGCTGCGCGCGGCATTGCTCAATGCAAACGTGATGTGTCCGAACAGCGCCTCGTCGAATTGGTGCAGGGCCCGGTTATGGTCATGATTTTGCGTGGCGGCGATTTCTTTCAGCACATAGGGATGAGAACGGATTGCGCCCTGGCCGAAGATCATCAGCGTGCGCGTCAGGATATTCGCGCCTTCCACGGTGATGGCGACCGGCATCTGCTGGTAAAAGCGCCCCAGATAATTGTCCGGTCCGAGGCTGATGCCCTTGCCGCCGTGCACATCCATCGCGTCGTTGATGACGATGCGGCAACGCTCTGTGGAATGGTATTTGACGATGGCTGAAATCACCGACGGTTTTTCGCCCAAGTCCACTGCCAACGCGGTGAAACGGCGTGCCGCATCGACCATATAGGTGTGAGCGCCGATGCGCGCCAATGGCTCTTCCACGCCCTCGAATTTCCCGACCGGTACCTTGAATTGTTTGCGCACCCGGCCATATGCACCGCAGGTACGCGCGACCAGCTTCATGCCGCCCATGCTGCTGGCCGGCAGCGAGATCGAACGGCCTGCCGCCAGGCATTCCATCAGCATGCGCCAGCCCTGCCCCACGCGCGATGTGCCGCCGATGATGTAATCCATCGGGATGAACACATCCTTGCCCTGCGTCGGGCCGTTCAAAAAGGCGGAATTCAGCGGAAAATGACGCCGGCCGATCTGCACACCCGGGGTATCGGTGGGAATCAGCGCGAGGGTGATGCCGCGACTGGTTTCTCCGCCGAGCAGGCGCTCCGGGTCATACAGCTTGAAAGCCAGACCGAGCAGCGTGGCCGCCGGAGCCAGCGTGATATAGCGCTTCTCCCAGGTCATGCGTATACCCAGCACGTTCTGCTGACCGGCAAACTCACCGTGGCACACCACGCCGTAATCGGGAATCGCGCCGGCATCGGAACCGGCGAACGGGCCGGTCAACGCGAAGCAAGGCACTTCCAGGCCCTTGGCCAAACGATGCAAATATTTTTCCTTTTGCTCGTCCGTGCCGTAGTGCAACAACAGTTCGGCCGGCCCGAGGGAATTCGGCACCATCACCGTCACCGCCGCGGTGCCGCTGCGCGAAGACACTTTGCTCACCACTGCCGAATGCGCCTGCGCGGAAAACTCCAGCCCGCCGTAACGCTTCGGAATGATCATGCCGAAGAAACCCTTGTCCTTGATGAACTGCCAGACTTCGGGGGGAAGGTCGGCGCGATTGTGCGTGATGTCCCAGTCGTCCAGCATCGCACACAGCTGTTCGACTTCGTTGTCGAGAAAGGCTTGTTCCCGCGCACTTATTCCGCACTTTGGAAAGGCCAGCAGCTTGTCCCAATCCGGATTGCCGCTGAACAATTCGCCATCCCACCAAACCGTGCCGGCATCGATCGCTTCCTGTTCTGTGGCAGAAATTTGAGGGAGAATTTTGCGGAATACTTTAAGCACTGCTCCGCTCACCACGTTGCGGCGCAGGACAGGAATTCCGAAGAACACGATAAACAACAGCAGCACGCCGCCAACCACCATCAACACGTCGTCCGAAAAGCTCGCCTGTATCGAGATCACCGGCACAATCACCATTATTGCCAACACCCAGCTGGTGATCGAGGCGCGGAAAAACGCGAGCATGATGAATATCGCCAGTGCCACCAGAAGAGTTAATGCCATGATAGTTTCGTCTCCAGATTTATTTTTTTCGAGCATCCGCACTTTAACGCGATACAACTAACAACACAACAATGTAGAAACACTGCACACCGTGCCTCTATCTCATCCTGTCGACCGCCTCCTCCACCCGCTCCACCGCGATGATTTCCATGCCGGCAATCTTTTGTTTCGGCGCATTCGCCTTGGGGATGATCGCATGCGTGAAGCCCAGCTTGGCGGCCTCTTTCAAACGTTCCTGACCGCGCTGTACCGGGCGCACTTCTCCGGCCAGGCCGACCTCACCGAACACGACCATTTTTTCCGGCAGCGGTTTGTTCTTGAGCGAGGACACGATGGCGAGCAGCACCGCAAGGTCGGCGCCCGGCTCGGTGATCTTCACCCCGCCCACCGCATTGATGAACACGTCCTGATCGAAACAGGCGATGCCAGCATGGCGGTGCAGCACGGCCAGCAGCATCGCCAGGCGGTTCTGCTCCAGACCCAATGACAGGCGGCGCGGACTGGGTGAGTGCGCCTCGTCGAGCAGCGCCTGTATCTCGACCAGCAACGGACGCGTGCCCTCCTGCGTCACCATCACGCACGAACCGGCCACCTGCGCGCCATGCTGCGACAGGAACAGCGCGGATGGATTGCTCACTTCGCGCAAGCCTTTCTCGGTCATCGCGAACACGCCGAGTTCATTCACCGCGCCGAAGCGGTTTTTGAACGCGCGCACCAGACGGAAACTGGAATGGGTATCACCCTCGAAATACAGCACCGTGTCCACGATGTGTTCCAGCACGCGCGGCCCGGCCAGCGCACCTTCCTTGGTGACGTGCCCGACCAATATCATGGTGACATCAGTGCTCTTGGCGACGCGAGTGAGTTGCGCCGCGCATTCGCGCACCTGCGACACCGAGCCGGGCGCGGAAGTCAGCTGTTCGGAATACACGGTCTGGATCGAATCGATCACCACCACGTCAGGCTTCTCATGAGCGATGGCCGCCTGGATCTTTTCCAGCTGTATCTCCGCCAGCAGATGCATCCCGCGCGCATCCAGCACCAGGCGCTTGGCGCGCAAAGCGATCTGCTGCGTCGATTCCTCGCCGCTGACATACAGTACTTTTTTATGCGTAGAGAGATGCGCCAGCGTCTGCAACAGCAGCGTGGATTTGCCGATGCCGGGGTCGCCGCCGATCAGCACCACTGCGCCCTGCACCAGCCCGCCGCCCAGCACGCGATCAAATTCGGCGATGCCGGTGGGCGTGCGCGGTACTTCCGTTGCAGCCACCTCGGCGAGCATCTGCACCTTGCCTGTTGCCGCCAGCGCGCTGAAACGATTCTTCCCGCTCACCGCCACCTCTGCCACACTCTCCACCAGCGTGTTCCACGCATCGCAATGCGGACACTGCCCCTGCCATTTCGGTACCTGTCCGCCGCACTCGGTGCAGGAATAAATCGTTTTTGCTTTTGCCATGCCTGCCTTTTATTTGATACGCCCGGAGTTTGAAACGCCCAGATTTTGATCCGGCTGGAGAATCAAACGGGCACTGCTAACGCACGTGTGAAAGTTGGGTTATTTGCCCAGCAATCCCAGTCCGATCATGTTCTTCACCATGACCGAGATGTAGCCATGGATGACACTCAGATCCGGATCGCTGATGCCTGTTTCAGAAGAAGCGGCCCAGACCAGCTTGTCGCTTCGGGCTTCATACAGATTGGTCTCGATGACGGCGTATTCGTCCTCGGCGATATAGCCGGGCGTATACATATAGCGATAGCCATACCCGTAATAGTCCGGCCATGAACCGTAATAAGGCGGCGGGTAATAAGCAGTTCCCGGCACATAAGTTTGCACGATCTTTTTGCTCACCAGCCTGGTGATGAGTATCGTGTCGGCTCCCAGCTCTTTCACCTTGGCGGCGATGGCCACGTGATCATCCTGCTGCCTGTCGGGCAGGACGGTATAGCTCGCGATCGCATCCGTCCCGCGAGCCTTGAGTTGCGAGACAAACTCATCCTCGAAGAGTCTCCTGTTGATCGGATTTCTGGCCACCCCGATGACCATGATCTTGGCGGGGCGCGCCTGATAGTTTGGGTCTTTCCAGACGGTGTTAAGCTGAGTTGTGGCGCATGCTGTTAGCAGCATTGCAATGACCGTCAAATAACCCAATGGGTTGAGCCCGATTGGGTTGCGTAAAACATGTTTCATTTTCATACCTCCTGCGGTTCGGATGGACACGCAAAGCATACGCTAGTTCATCACGCCAGACCAACAATACGGTGAGCCGTGCCGCGGGAATACCTTGACACTTTCTGGTACGCGACAAGAACAAGAAAAACGCAACAAATAATTTGCTCAACTCACCTCGAATTCGCGGGATGAATAACTTTTTTGACCAGAAACTTATCCAGCTGGTTCGCGAATGCCTGACGGTCGCCCTGGCTGAATGTCGGCGGGCCGCCCGTATCCACACCGCTGCCGCGCAGACCATCCATGAAATTGCGCATCGTCAGCCGCTCCTGGATCGTGTCTTTGGTATAAAACTCTCCGCGCGGATTCAAGGCATGGCCGCCACGCGCGATCACATCGGCGGCAAGCGGAATATCGGCGGTAATCACCAGGTCACCCTGCTCGACCAAGTCGGCGATCTTGTTATCGGCCACATCGAAACCCGCCGGTACCTGCAGGGCGCGGATATATTGCGAAGGCGGGCAATAGAGCAGCTTGTTCGCTACCAGCGTCAGTAGAATCTGTCGCCTTTCCGCGGCACGAAACAGGATTTCCTTGATGACCTTGGGACACGCATCGGCATCCACCCAAATCTGCATTACGCGTCTCCCGATACCGTGATGATGGCGATTTTATTCGGCAATGACCCGCTCGATGCGCCGGTCGGGGATCAGCCACATGACAGCGACCGCGACGTAGAGCGCATCGGACAGCCATTGATTCCAGAAAGCCGCCGGGATTGCGATGGCATACATCAATTGCGAGGCCTTACCCTTGCGATCATGCCCTACCGCTTTGGCCAACAGCGCATCCTTTCCGCCGCTGACCGAGATGATGCAGTTCTGCAATATCAAGTAAGCCATCGCCGCCATGAACAGCACCACCCCGTATAGCGAAGTGGGCAGCGCGGCGAAATGGTTCTCGCCCATCCAGCCGGTCACGAACGGCACCAGCGACAACCAGAACAGCAGATGCAGATTCGCCCACAACACACGACCGTTGACATATTGCAATGTATGCAACATATGGTGATGGTTGTTCCAGTAGATGCCGATGTAGACAAAGCTGAGCACGTAACTCAGAAAGACCGGCAGTAACGGTTGCAGCGACTGCCAATCCGAACCGTGCGGTACTTTCATCTCCAGCACCATGATCGTGATGATGACCGCGATCACGCCGTCACTGAATGCTTCCAAACGAGTCTTTCCCATTGCCTTCCCCATTCGTTGTATTGCACTTGCACTTGCACTTGCGCTTGATCCTGGCTCGACCGTCAACCTTAAGCTGCTTGTTTCATTTCTTTGAATTTTCCATCCCTATACCTTAATCGCTCAAAGGGGGTGCATTGATAATCGAGTGCGCTATACGCAGCATCATTTCAACCTCGGCGCATAAGTATTAAAATAATTATTAATGATATTCATCATCCTGCCTAACAGAAAGCACTATAGTCATTCAAACAGATGCAATTTTTTAATCCATAAAGGGAACATGAAATGAAATATATCAATATATTGGCTGGCTCACTTGCTCTTTCTCTATCTCTCGCATCACTCAATACAACAGCCGCTGAAGCGCCTGCAGCCAAAGAAAGGGTGGTTATACAGGTAAGCGATGCAGATACCGGCAAATGGAATCTGGCACTCAACAATGCTAAAAACATTCAGCAAGCGTACGGGGCGGGCAAGGTGGATATCGAGATCGTCACCTACGGTCCCGGAATAGGCATGCTCAAAATGGATTCCGTAATCGCAAATCGGATAGAGGAAGCCAAACAGTCGGGAGTCGCTATAGTCGCTTGTCAGAACACGATGAAGGGCATGAAATTGACGAATGACGACATGCTCCCGAATACCAGCTACGTTCCATCAGGGGTAGTTGAGATCATTAAAAAAGAAAGGGAAGGTTACGCTTACATTCGCCCGTAGTGTGCAGCGGGCATAAAACAGCTTCTGTACCTCGCGTCAAGCCGCCGTACTAAATACACGTCGCTCATGAACTGAGCATCGGTTTGGTTTTCCAGAAGGGGATGGACAGGCTAGAACCTGCCCCCCTTTGTAATTTTTAATGCCTGGATGCAGACCAGTTATAGCTGCGCACTTTGCCTTGCTTGTCAAACTTGATCTGCAGGATTTTCACTTTGGCTGTACTCATGTCGGCCATCTCGCCTTCGGCGTAGTAATAGTCCCACTCGTCGAAGCGCTCGCCATCGGTGGCCAAGCTGACCCCCACGCTGGTGGGCTCACCCAGCCAGGAGCGAACCTGCACTTGTGTGGTAACGCCCTGCTCGAGCTTGGCTGCGAATACACCCACATCAAAGTCCCGGCCCAACTTGACCGAGCCACATGCGCTGAGCAAAAGAATAGAAAGAAAAATTACAGTGATACGTGAAAGATTAAGCATGACATCTCCTGTTAAATGATTAGTGCATGGCTATCTTGAGCCAGACTTAGAAAGATTACAAGTTTGCGGAGCAAAAAATATCTGGCTGGTCCCAGCAGGCGCTGAAGACAGGGCAAGGGGGAAAGTTATTGCGCAATCTCCGCACATGCTCACGCCGAAGAATGCGATGTTAAGCCTCAGCTCTTGATTGGCTCTACCCGGCTAGGTGCCCACCTCGTTGGACGCAACCACTTCCTGTTCCAATTCACTGGCCCGTACCCACTCCTGCACCAGCGCGTCGCGCGCCACGGTTTGCACATACTCTTCCACCGGGCCCGGTTCGCTCACACCGTAAGTGAGGAAGCGAAAAACCACCGGCGCGAACATCGCATCCGCAATGGTATATTGACCGAACAACCACGGCCCCGCAGCGGCATACTGCGTGCGCAATTCACGCCAGATGGTTTTGATACGCGCGATATCTGCCTCAAGCTCGGCGGACATCGTCACTTTGCGCCCGCGCGCCCGGATGTTCATCGGCATCGCCTTGCGCATCGGCACAAAACCCGAATGCATCTCCGCGCTGACCGAACGGGCACGGGCGCGCGCTTCACGCTGTGCAGGCCACAGCGACGGATGGGTCTCATACAGATATTCGCCTATCGCCAGCGTATCCCACACCAGCAGATCGCCCTCTCGGTACACCGGCACCTTTCCCGCTGGCGAAAATGAAAACAGCTTTTCCTTATAGCCTGCCACAAACAGCGGAATGCGCATCTCGTCGAAATCCATGCCGGTATGCTTCAGCATCAGCCAGGCGCGCAGCGACCATGACGAGTAGTTTTTGTTGCCGATAATCAAGAGCGGCTTGCTCATGTGGGCTCCGTAGTTATTTGATCCTGATAAGTTTTTCGCTGCTTATTTCGATGTGCGTAAAAAACGACAGGCAAGTTACTGATTATGACCAGGCACCCGTAGGAGCGGGCCATGCCCGCGAACCTCTTGGTCGCGGGCATGGCCCGCTCCTACAGTTAAAGTCATTTAACTAAATGGAATCACTTCATCTTTGAAGGCAGCTTGATCGTATCTCCCGCCACCATAAAAACACCCTTGCCCTGATGATGCAAGGTACGCGGATTCTTCATCGCGGGGTCTATCCACGCCTTGACCACCTCCAGCACGAAGAAGTTGTACTTGTTCACCATCCGGCTGTCGGCCACCCTGCATTCGAGATTTGCGTAGCATTCGGCGATCAGCGGCGGCGCCACCTCAGACGCGGGCAGCGGCGTCAGCTTGAACTTCTTGAACTTATCCACTTTCTTTCCCGAACAGTTGCCGATGCCCACCACCTGCTTCGCCAGTTCCACAGTCGGGATGCTGATCACGCATTCCTTCGTCGCGACCAATGCATCGAAGCTGTGATTGCGCCCGCTGATCACGCAACCCACCAGCGGCGGCTCGAACTCCATCATCGTGTGCCACGACTGGGTCATGATGTTGGTCTTGCCCTTGTGCGCGGTCGTCACCAGCACCACCGGCCCCGGCTCCAGCAAGCGGTAAACTTTGGATAAGGGAAATGATCTTTTCGTCATTGCAGTTCTCCTTTCACAGAGGAATACGAAGCCTGAAGAAAATAGAAGAATTACCGTAGGTCGGGCTTCAGCCCGACATGTCGGGTTAAAACCCGACCTACAAGATACGGAAGTTTTGCTTTCAATTATAGGAAATCCGAAAGCTCGTTGCAGCCGCTCCGAATCTAAGTTGTCGTACCCGCCTGTTGCAGCGCTTCGGCAAACACCTCGACCGGCTGCGCGCCCGAAATGCCGGATTTCTCATCAAACACGAAGAACGGCACGCCGCTGACGCCGAATGCCACCGCGCGCGCCTCGTCTGCGCGCACCGCATCGGCATAAGCATCGCTCTCCAGCATCGCCAGCGCATCGCTCTCGGCGATACCGAACTCCGGCGCAAGGCGGGCCAGTGCAGCGCGGTCACCCACAGTCAGCGCTTCGGAAAAATACGCGTGCATGACGCGCTCGGTAGCACGGTCGCCAAGCTGCCGCGAGGCGGCGAAATGCAGCAGACGATGCGCATCGAAAGTGTTGCCGGGACGCGCATTTTTCAAATGGTATTCCAGCCCGATCTCTGCGGCGATCCCGGACACGCGCGCATTCATCGCCGCCGCCTCCTGCGGGCTGACGCCGTATTTGCGCGCCAGCATCTCCTCCAGCGTGCCCGGCTGCTGGCGCGGCGCTTGCGTGTCCAGCTCGAAGCTGCGCCAGATCACCTGTACATCATCCCGTTGCGCAAAATTGGCCAGCGCCGTTTCAAAGCGCCGTTTCCCGATGTAACACCAGGGGCAGATCACGTCAGACCAGATTTCGATTTTCATGTGCGTTGCCTATATCAGTAGATTGAGGACAGGCGACTTTTCATTGCGCAGAAAACCTGAGCCAGATTCTTTCCTGTAGCTTTCATCAACGTCCTCCTGCAAAAACAATTCGACTCCGGTACTTTGAGCTACTTCTAACCAGCGACCTGGCTGATATTGTTTGTCAGCATAGTCCCTTGGCTATGCAAAGCTCCACCCATACTACCGCGCTGAGTGCGACGGATAAGGTATCTGCATCCTTATCCACCTGCAACGCTACTGCGCGGTGATAACGGCTATCGGTTGCCCGCCCACCGTCACTGTCGCCGCGGTGGTATTGGCTGTAAGCACACCCGAGATGATGGTGTATTGAGAGACTGTGCCATCCCCTAGATTGGCCACATAGGCATATTGGCCCGAAGGAGCGACGGTAACGGAAGATGGGTTCTTGCCTGCCCCAACTGTCCCTATCGGTGCCAACACACCACCTGCGCCGATGCTGTATTCCGAGACAGTGCTGTTACTATTATTTGCCACATAGACGTAGGGACCCGAAGGAGCCACAGTGATGGATGCCGGGGAGTTGTTACCGGATACCGGCACCGGAAGCGTCGCCGTGAGCGTAAGCACGCCCGCGCTGATGGTGTATTCCGAGATGGTGCCGTCGCCGTAGTTCGCCACATAGGCGTAGTGGCCCGAAGGATCGACTGCCATGGAGTTTGGGGTGATGCCCGCCTGTGCTGGTGGACCTAGCGCTGCCAGCGTCCCATCGCTGTTAATGGTGTATTGCGAGACAGTGCCGGGGTTGGGGCCTGCATTCACCACATAGACGTAGTGGCCCGAGGGATCGACGGTGACGAATACCGGGCTCGAGCCCGCCGTAACTGTCCCCGTGGGGTTAGCTGTGGGGGTATTGCTCGTCAGCACGCCCGCGCTGATGGTGTATTCCGAGACGTTGTTGCTGCCATTGTTCGCCACATAGGCGTACAAGCCCGAAGGAACGACTGCGATGGAATATGGATTCGTGCCTGTCGCAACTGACGAGGCTGCCGTTGTGGGCAACGCCCCATTGGCATCGATGAGGTATTGCGAGACGGTGCCGCCTGCTTTCACCACATAAGCCGAAGTGCTGCTGTTCGAACAACTCACCACCACGCTGGTTACGGTGCTGGACGCTGTGCCGCTGCCACCCGTTACGGTACAGGTTTGGGGAAACGGCTGGGTCAGGATCGTGACGTTGTACGTCGCCTTGGTTGTGCTGTTGCTGATGACTGCAGTGGCGAAGGTAAAGGCTCCATTCGCTGAAATGGTCAGGTTGTCGCCGCCGTTATTTTGCAAAACCAGGGGGGCGGACAAGGGCCCCGGGGAACTGGCAAGCCCTGTTACCGTTCCGCCTATGGTGTAGCTGTGGTTTCCACCGCACGCAGAGAGCAATAGCACTGCTAAAGGCAGTATGACATGCATCAGTCTTGTGATATTTAAACGCATTGGATGGTCTCCGTAATTATTTTCAAAAAAACTGTTCCAAGAATAAATATTACATATACGCCCACCCGGTCAGCTCCATGTTACCAAGCGCCTAGCCAGACAAAAAATGGGCCAGTCGACTAACCTGGGTTGACACCTGGAGAGTGGAGGAATGATGGCCTGATCCTCGATGTAACTTTCGAATCTTATACCTAAATGAATCCTGGTAATCATCCATATAAAAAGTGTTGCCAGCCCCATGAGAGTTGTAATAATTTGTTGATTTACTTCTTCTTGCTGGAACATGCTCGCTTATTGCGGGGGGAACAGCCACAGAAGGGAGACATCGTTTATCGCCAGCGAGATTTATGACGCTGAGTCAAGGGGGCGGATTCGATATAATGTCAGCATACGCAGAAACTTGAAATTTTAACCCTTCCCTCACGCCCTCGCGTAAAATCGCCACAGCAATATAGTCACATCGCTCCCGAAAATCCACCGTTCCCGATTACCCAGATAATTTATACCCCCGTGTCCGCCGAAGTCGAACGTTTTTTCTCCGAACAAAGCCCGCTTGCCGCTGAAGTTGCGTCGTTCCGTCCGCGCGCGCAGCAGCGCGAGATGGCGTTGGCCGTCGCCGAGGCGATACGCGATAACGCGATCCTGGTCGTCGAAGCAGGCACCGGCACCGGCAAGACCTTCGCCTATCTGGTTCCCGCGCTGCTCGCGGGCGGCAAGGTGATCATCTCGACCGGCACGAAGAATCTGCAGGACCAGCTGTTCCAAAAAGACCTGCCTATGGTGCGCGATGCGCTGAAGGCGCCGGTTTCGGTGGCGTTGCTCAAGGGGCGCGCCAACTATGTGTGCCATTACCATCTGGAGCGCGCATTGAGCGACGGCCGCTTTGCCACCCGCGAAGACGTCAAGCATCTGGGCAAGATCAAGCAATACGCCAAGGTCAGCGACTCCGGCGACAAGAGCGGGCTGGCCGACGTGCCGGAGAATGCGCCGATCTGGATGCAGGTGACCTCGACGCGCGACAATTGTCTCGGCCAGGAATGTCCCAACCACAAGGAATGCTTCGTGCTCAAGGCGCGCTCTGATGCAATGAAGGCGGACATCGTGGTGGTGAACCATCACCTGTTTTTTGCCGATGTGATGCTGCGCGACGAAGGCGTGGCGGAGCTGTTGCCAACCTGCAACACGGTGATCTTCGACGAGGCGCACCAGCTGCCGGAGACCGCCAGCCTGTTCTTCGGCGAAAGTTTGTCCACCACATTGTTGCTTGATCTGGCGCACGATACGCGCCTCGAGGCGGCAGCTGGAGCCAAGGACTTCGCGCCGCTGCCCAAGGCTTGCGACGAGCTGGATAAGGTTGCGCGCGATCTGCGGCTGGTGTTCAAGAAAGAAGGACGGATGCCTGCTCTTGCGCTGGACAGCTTCAAGGACTGGCAGCCTGCGCTGAAGATCGTGAGCGACAAGCTTAAGCAGCTGTGCGACTTGCTGGAGAAACAGGCGGAGCGCAGCGAAGGCTTGGAGAACTGCTGGCAGCGCGCGCAGGCGTCGGCGCAGCAACTGGCCAAATGGCAAAAGGGCGACGAGCCGGATCAAGTCAGATGGCTGGAGGTATTCCATCACTCGCTGCAACTCAACACCACGCCGCTGTCCATCGCCGAGATTTTCGAGAAGCAGATCGGCGGCAGTGCGCGCGCGTGGATCTTCACTTCCGCGACACTCGCGGTGAAGCAGGATTTCTCGCACTACCAGGGCGAGATGGGTTTGCTTAAGGCCAAGACCGCGTGCTGGGACAGCCCGTTCAACTACGCCGAGCAGGCCTTGCTGTATGTGCCGACCGAGTTGCCGGAGCCGAACAGCGAAGGCTATACCGAGGCGGTGGTGCAGGCCGCGCTGCCATTGATCGAAGCCAGCAAGGGGCGCGCGTTTTTTCTGTTCACCAGCCTGCGCGCGATGCAGCGCGCCCACGAGATACTGCAGGCCGAATTCGACCGGCGCGGCTGGAACTACCCGCTGCTGCTGCAAGGCGAAGGCTCGCGCAACGAATTGCTGACGCGCTTCCGCTCGCTGGGCAATGCGGTGCTGCTCGGCAGCCAGTCGTTCTGGGAAGGTGTGGACGTGCGCGGCGAGGCATTGTCGCTGGTCATCATCGACAAACTGCCGTTCGCCCCGCCCGATGATCCGGTGCTGGCTGCGCGCATTGCGCAACTCAACAAACAGGGACGCAACGCGTTCATGGAATACCAGTTGCCGCGCGCGATCATCGCGCTGAAACAGGGTGCGGGAAGATTGATCCGCGATGAAACCGACCGGGGTGTTCTGATGATCTGCGACCCGCGCCTGATCAGCAAGCCTTACGGAAAGCGCATCTGGCAAAGCCTGCCGCCGTTCAAGCGCACCAGGGTCGAGGCAGAGGCGGTGGCGTTTTTCAACACTGTTCCCCCAGCACAAAACAACCCTGAACGATCCGTCCTGCTCTAGCAGGAGATCAGCTAGTTATCGGCAACTCCAGCTTGGCGACCAGTCCGCCCTCTTTGCCATTTTCCAAACGGAATTCGCCACTATGCAGCCGGGCGGCGCGTTCGACGATGGCCAAGCCCAAACCGGACCCGCTCGCATCGCTGCGTGCGGCTTCCAGCCGGACGAACGGGCGCTTCACCGCTTCGCGTTGCGCATCCGGGATGCCTGTGCCGCGATCTGCCACAATCAGCAGGATCGCGTTCGCTTCCTGGCGAAGCTGCACGGTGATCTCGCCGCCGCCGTATTTGACGGCGTTATCCAGCAAGTTGCCGAGTGCGCGCTTTAACAGCAGCGGCCTGGCAGCTAGCAATGGCACGGGCTGCAAATCAAGCGCGAGTGTCAATGCTTGCGCTGCAAATCGTTGCGCGACTTCTTGCACCAGAATCTGCATATCGACAGGCACCGCGGCTTCGTTTTCATCAAGACGCGCGAAGTCGAGAAATTGCTGGATGACCGCATCCATCTGCTCAACGTCCGCGTTCAGCCCTTCGCGCAGCACCTCATCCCCGCTCATTTCGGCGGCGAGCCGGATGCGTGTCAGCGGGGTGCGCAGATCATGCGAAATACCCCCCAACACCATGGCGCGTTCGCGCTCATGTGCCGCAAGATCGGCGGACATCTGATTGAAGGCGCGTGCCACATTGGCGATCTCCGTGGCGCCTTCTTCACGCAAACGCTGCGGGGTCTCGCCGCGTCCGACCTGCAGCGCGGCCTGCGCCATTTCCTTGAGTGGGCGGGCAACCTGGCGCGCGATAAAGTATGCCCCGAGCAAGGCCAAGCCCAACACCATTGCACCCCTGGCTAACCATACCGGCGAACGCGGAGGCTGCATGCGTTCCTTGGGCAGGGATACCCAGAATTCTTCTCCGCCGATCATAAAGCTCACCCAGAAAGCTTCCACGCCGTTACGCGATTCGGCAAAGCGCGTGTTCGTTCCAACACTGTTACGCACTTTTTCCTTCATCAGGCGCACTTCCGGCCGATCGTCGTGCAAAGGGATCAGCACATCGCTTTCCTCGGCAGCCTGCACGCGCAATCCTTCCGCCTCGGCCAATTCCGCGAGCAATGCGGAACGCCATTCCGGCGCGGCAGAAAGCACGGCAGCGCGCGTGAGATTGACCACTGCCACCACCAACTGAGCCATCTGCTTCGCGCGCGGCTCCTGTTCGACATGCCGAAAAATCGCAATCGATGCGGCAAGCGAGAGCACGATCAATACCATGATGAGCAGAAAGGAACGCGCCAGCAGCGTTCTCGGCAGGCCGATCAAGACTTGACTCCGTCCGGAACGAATACGTAGCCATGCCCCCACACCGTCTGGATAAAGCGCGGCTTGGCTGGATCAGGCTCGATCAGTTTGCGCAACCGTGACACTTGCACGTCTATCGCCCGGTCAAACGGATCGTGATCCCGGCCGCGCGCCAGCTCCATCAGTTTGTCGCGTGACAGCGGATGGCGCGGGTGTGTGGTCAATGCCCTGAGCAACGCGAATTCGCCCGTGGTCAAGGCAGTCGCAATCCCTGCCCGGGTCAGCATGCGCGTGGCAAAATTCAGCTCGCAGTCGCCGAAGGCGATGCTCTTCTCCTCGGTGTCCGGCGCACCGACGGGTTGCGATCCCTTGCGGCGCAACACAGCGGTGATGCGCGCCACCAGTTCGCGCGGATTGAACGGTTTGGGAAGATAATCATCCGCGCCCATTTCCAGGCCGACGATGCGGTCTATCTCGTCGCCCTTGGCGGTGAGCAGAATCACCGGCACGTTCTCACCCGCCCCGCGCAAACGGCGCAAGATCGCCAGCCCGTCCTCATTGGGCAACATCAGATCGAGCACCAGCAGGTGGTAGTGATTGTGCATCAAAGCGCGATCCATCTCGCTGCCGTCCGCGACCGCTTTCACTTCATAGCCCTGCTCACCCAGATAGCGCAGCAGCAACTCGCGCAAACGCGAGTCGTCGTCAATAATCAGAATTCGATGTGTGTTTGTCATGTCGGCATGATAAAGCGAACTATTGTCAAGGCTGTAATAAATTGTGAGGTATTCGTACGATTGATACAAATATTTACATATTCGCCACCGGAACAAACACTTTCCTTACGACTTGATCCTAAGATTCGCTTTCGCACTTAAACACCCAGGAGAAAAAACATGAATAACAGAATCATCCGGACATTGTTTGTTGCCATTGGCTTGACGCTTGCATCGGCATCGGTATTCGCAGCGAAAGGCGGATGTGATCACGCCTGGAGCGCAGAGCACGAATATGGCGGGACCGCACGTTTTGAAAAGCACATGGTCAAACTGCATGATGCCCTCAAGCTTACATCTGCCCAGGAGGCGGCCTGGACTGACTTTTCGAACAAAATGAAACCGGTCAATATGGATAAACCCAAAATGGATAAACCCGGAAATCAAGACTGGAAGGATCTGAGTACGCCGGATCGTCTCGACAAAGTACTGAACAACATGAAATCACATGAGAAGCAATTGGCCGAACATGCGGCAGTTGTACGCACTTTTTATGGCGCATTGACTCCGGACCAGCAAAAAATATTCGACCATCAGTTCCAGGCGCGTCATCACCGCCATGATCACCACTCACGTGGTGAAAAAAATGGGATGTAAGGTTGATTGACTTCCCCATCAACTAAATCGCTCTGCGCTGGTCTAAAAAACAATTCACCTTGAAAGGAACGATCATGAACATTTATCGAACTTTTATTATCAAGGCGCTGACCATTGCAACTCTGGTTGCGATATCGATGCCCGCCAGCGCCGAACAGAATGAGCGGCGCGGAGGGGATGGCAGGCATGACGGCTTCAGGGGTGGCGGCGATATCTTCAGAGGTGGTGGCGATATCCGTCGCTTCGGCCGGCATGATTACAATGTATGGCGTTCCGGTGGTTGGCGGCACGGACGGCATGGGGACAGATTGGGATGGTGGTGGGTCGTGGCAGGAGCATGGTATTTATATCCTGAACCGGTTTATCCATACCCGGATCCTTATACACCGCCGGTCATAGTGACGCAGCCAGCCCCTCAGCCGGTTGGACCTCCACCGGCCCAGTTCTGGTATTTCTGTGCTGCATCGAATGGCTATTACCCTTACGTGCCTTCCTGTCCCAGCGGCTGGGAAACCGTACCGGCTACTCCACCCGCTGTTACACCGAATGCGCCGCCAATCGCTCCGGTACAGTGATGAACAAGGAGACAGCAATGAATTCCAAATGGTATCGCAGAGTTGTTTACGTTTCGGCGCCGCTTGTGTTCGCTGGCTGCATGACGTCCGTCCCGATGGGTCCCAGAGTGGCCGTGATGCCGGCACCCGGCAAGCCGTTTGAAGTGTTTGTAGCGGAAGAGCGCATGTGCCGCCAGTATGCCGAACAGTCGATAGGTTCATCCCCCAATGAAGTGGCGTCACAAAATGCCGTTGGGACAACGGCAGCGGGAGTAGTGATCGGTACGGCAGTAGGTGCACTGGCTGGGGGACGCGAAGGCGCCCCTGTCGGTGCTGCGGTTGGGCTCGTTGCGGGATCGGCAGCCGGTTCGGATCGAGCAGCCTATTCTTCGCGGGATGCCCAGTGGCGTTATGACATCGCATATCAGCAATGCATGTATGCCAAAGGCAATCAGGTTCCCGGTTATCCAATCCAGAGGCAGATCCCGCCGCCACCCGATACCGGATATAGGCAGTCCCCACCGCCCCCACCACGGTGAGGTATCGGAGTGACTTTGGTCAAGCCGAATCATCTTTCATTTTTCCCTTGTATCTTTTTTCCATGTAACGGGGAAACTTGTTACCCAGAACCGGCCTTGCGCAACGAAAGGAAATCACCATAAAAACCAGGACTCTCATTCTATCTCTGACCGTTGCCGGATTAGCCATCTGCATCAGCCTGCCCGCGCTGGCGGAAGAGATTGACCTGAACAACTCGCCACCCCCCGCCTCTCGTATGGAGCGCTTGAACGATAAGTCCTCAGGAGATCGCGCTGAGATGCACGATAAATGGGGGAAAATGTCTCCTGAAGAGCGCACGGCGCGGCGCAAAAAAATGCTTGAACACTGGGAAAAAATGCCACCGGAAGAACGTCTCGAAATGCGCAAAAAGATGAAAGAACACTGGGAGAAAATGCCGCCGGAAGAACGCGAAGCGCGGCGCAAAGAAATGCGCGAACACTGGGCAAAAATGAGCCCGGAAGAACGTGATCAATTCAAACGCGACTTGGGCATACAGGACAATAAGTAACCGCCCCGCTCACTCTGAATGAAACGGCAGGCGGGATTACTGGTGATAAGACTGGCCACCATGAAGCGGCCTACAGACGTTTAACCGCTACGCGACCATCACTTCGTCGCGCATCCGCAATGCCTCTTCGATGTCCACTGCCACCACTTTGGATACGCCTTTCTCCTGCATCGTCACGCCGACCAGTTGCTGCGCCAGTTCCATCGTGATCTTGTTGTGGCTGATGAACACGAACTGGGTGTGCTGCGACATTTTCTTGATCAGCGCGCACAGCCGCTCGGTATTGGTGTCATCCAGCGGCGCGTCCACCTCGTCCAGCAGGCAGAAGGGCGCCGGATTGAGTTGGAATAGCGAGAATATCAGCGCGATCGCGGTGAGGGCTTTTTCCCCGCCGGACAACAGATGGATCGAGCTGTTCTTTTTTCCGGGCGGTTGCGCCATCACCTGCACGCCGCTGTCGAGTATTTCTTCGCCGGTCAGCACCAGCCTGGCTTCTCCGCCGGCGAACAATACCGGGAACATTTCCGACAGATGCAGATTGACCTGGTTGTAGGTGTCCATCAACAGCTCGCGCGATTCCTTGTCGATTCGGCGTATCGCCTCTTCCAGCGTCGCCATCGCCTCGTTCAGGTCCGTAGCTTGCGCATCCAGGTAGGCCTGGCGCTCGGTCGCGGTCTGCAATTCCTCGAGCGCGGCGAGATTCACCGCACCCAATTCTTCGATATCGGCATTCAGGCGGTTCAACTCGCTCTGCAATGCATTCGGCTTGTTGTTGCCAGTGTCCAGCAGCGGCAGCAACACTTGCTCGTCCACACCCTGCAACTGCTCGGACCATTGTTCGAAATGCAGACGCGACTCCTGCTCTTTGAGCGTCAGCTCGCCGAGTTTCTCGCGCAACGGGTTCAGCTTGTGTTCGCAGGCAAGCCGCTCCTGCTCGAACTTTTGCAGATTGACCGTGGCGTTTTCCAGAATGTTGCGCGCCTCGCCCAGCGCCTGCTCGCAAGCCTGGCGCACCAGCAAGGCTGCCTGCAATTGCTGCTGGGCGGTATCATCCTCGCTGACCGACAGGTCAGCACGAAGTTGCGTCAGGTTCTGTTCGAACTGAGCCAGCGCATCGTTGATCTGTTGAACGTTGTGTTGCAGATCAGATATCTTTTCCGTGCAGGTCTTGGCAAAGAAATGTGCTTCCTGCAAGGCGTGCTGCGCGTGCTGCGCGCGGCTGCGCTGCTCGCGCAACGCGATATCCTGGGCGTTGGCATGGCGTTGCGCCTCATCGACCTGCGCATAAAAAGCGGCGATCTGTTCGCGCTGTGTCGCCATCTGTTCGTCTATGCCGCGCTGCTGGTTCTGCTCGACGGCCAGCAACTCCGCAGCCTCCTGCATCTCGCGTTCGATCTGCGCGGCACGTTCAACGCTGCGTTCGTGCGCCTGGTTGAGCTTGAGTATATTCATCTGCATGCCGTGCAGACGTTGCTGCAATTCGTTTCCGGCGGTGCGTAAGGGCGCGATCTGCATCTCGATGGATTGGTAATGCTGCTCGGCTTGCTCGACCTGCTGCCTGGAAAACTCCGCATTGCGGTTCTGCTCGGCCAGCTCCAGCTCCAGCTTCTCGATCTCGCGCTGCCTCGCCAACACGCCGTGCAACTGGCTGTCCGGTGCATGGAACAACACACTGTGAACGCCAATCAGATGCCCTTGCGGGGTGACGAACCAGCCGCCGGCAGGCAGCAGCGCGCGTTGCGCATAGCCTTGCGCCACGTCCGCAACGGCATACACATGCATCAACCAATCGCGCATCACCGGCAGCACTTGCGCGTCCTGGCATTGCACATAACTCAACAATGACTTCAATTGAACCGACTCGACATTGCTCTGCCCATTGCCGGATGGTGCGAACATCGCGAGCTTCGCAGGGGGCGCATCGCTCCACGCGGTCGCTGCATCCAGTGACGGCAAGGCCAGCGCATTCAGCCGCTCGCGCAACACGGCTTCCAGCGCGTCTTCCCAGCCGCTCTCGATGCGTATCGATTGCCACAGGCGCGGCAGCTTATCCAGTTGGTGCTGCAGCAACCATGCATTCAGGTTCTTGTCGCTGTCTATATGCCGCTGCAGCTGTTGCAATGCATTCAGCCTGGCCTCGGTCTGCGCCAGCATCCGCTCCTGCTGTTGCAACGAATCGCGCTGGTTGCGACGCTGCGTATCCGCCACTGGCAATTGTTCCTGCAAGTGCGCCAATTTTTCTACCTGCTCCGCACGTTCCATTTCGAGCTCGGTAACCTGTTGCTGCGCCTGTTGCAGCGCACCGCCATCGGTACCCGGCAGATTGTCTTTTTCCAGCAACAAACGCGAGCGGCGCGACTCCATTTGCTGGATGTTGCGTTGCAGGTTGGCGCGCTGGGTGTCGGCCAATTGCAGTTGCTGTTGCTGTTGCAATTGTTCGCGCTGCAATTCGTTGTGTCTATCCTGCGCAGTGCGCGCCGCCTGTTCCGCCTGCGGCAAGTTCTGCCCTTCCGATTCCGCGAGTAGCTCGGCCTCCGCTACTTTGGCTCCGGCACCTTCCTGCTGGCGCTGCCAATGCTCCAGCAGGGAATGCACGCCCTGCCGCTGATGCTTCTGCTGTTCGATCTGTTTCTCGGTATTGGCGAGTTGCTGTGTCATGCGCTGGCGTTGGTCGGCGACATGCTTGATGTGCTGTTCCAGCCGCGCAATCTCGGCATTCGCCGTGTACAGCTCGCCCTGCTTGGCATGCAGCGCATCGGAAAGCTGGTAATGTCCGCTGCGCGCGGTTTCCAGTTGGCTTTCGATGTCGCGCAGCCGCGCAGTTTCGGCTTCCAGTTCGGTGCGGGTTCTCTCGGTGGCATGCGCAAATTTGACGCGCTGCGCTTCGGCTTCCTGCTTCTTTACCAGCCAGAACAGATGCTGCGTGGTGTCGCGCTGCGTTTCCAGCGCGCGGTATTGCTTCGCCACTTCGGCCTGTGCGCCCAGATGCACCAGCTGTTTTTCCAGCTCCTGCAAAATGTCGCTGACGCGCAACAGGTTGTCGCGCGTATCGCCGATACGCAACTCGGTCTCGCGCCTGCGGTCGCGGTATTTGGAAACGCCTGCCGCCTCTTCGAGGAAAATGCGCAGTTCTTCCGGCTTGGCCTCGATGATGCGCGAGATCATGCCCTGCTCGATGATGGCATAGGCGCGGGCGCCCAACCCGGTGCCGAGGAAGATGTCGGTGATGTCCTTGCGCCGCACGTGCTGGTTATTGATGTGGTAGCTGGAATCGCCGTCGCGCTGCAACACGCGTTTGATGGAGATCTCCGCGTAGCTCGACCACTGCCCGTTCGCCTTGCCCAGCGAATTGTCGAATATCAGTTCGACGCTGGCGCGGGACACCGGCTTGCGCTTGCTGGAGCCGTTGAAGATCACGTCCTGCATGGTTTCGCCGCGCAGCGCGGAAGCCTTGGATTCGCCGAGCACCCAGCGCAGCGCGTCGATCACATTCGACTTGCCGCACCCGTTCGGGCCGACCACGCCCACGATTTGACCCGGCAGCGAGATGTGCGTGGGGTCAACGAAGGATTTGAAACCGGCTAGTTTGATTTGGGAAAGACGCAATTTGGAAGTCACAACGTTATAATGCGCGCCATTCTAGCGGTCATGGCGATCAAAGTCACCCCCGTATCATAGGCTGTCATGACCGCTCCCTCACCCCGCCCTCTGATGAAGCCACTGATGGGACTACTAGCCATCTGACTAGGCCATCAATAAGCGATGGCCAAGTCGCTGGTTATCCCGCAAGCGGGCGAGGGTGATAAAGTGTCGCTTTGCGACGCTAACATTAACTAAACCTGACGGGCAGACCAAATGACTTCAAAGCCGAGCAAAACCCTGGAAACCTTCCCCAACCCGAACCCGCAGCGCGACTACCATATCCACATGGAAATCCCCGAGTTCACCTGCCTGTGCCCCAAGACCGGCCAGCCGGATTTCGCCACGCTGGTGCTGGACTACATTGCGGATGCACAGTGTGTTGAGCTAAAAAGTCTCAAGCTGTATATCTGGTCGTTCCGCAATGAAGGGCATTTTCACGAGGATGTCACCAACCGCATCCTGGATGATCTGGTCGCCGCCACCCAGCCGCGCTTCATGCGCCTCACCGCCAAATTTTATGTGCGCGGCGGAATATTCACCAATGTGGTGGCGGAACACCGCAAGCCTGGCTGGCAGCCGGCGCCGCACATCGAATTGAACCGGTTCGACACGCAATCGAACACCCGGGGCTGATGTTTCCATAATGTTGCCTATATGATGTTCCTGGGCCTGGACTTCGGCACTTCCGGCGCACGTGCCTGCGTCATTGACAGTGAGAAAAACATCGTCTGGAAACAGCACATCGCGTACCCCGACCCGGCTTCGCAAACCCCGTCCGACTGGCGTGCTGCACTGCACACGCTGCTGAGCGCTCTGCCGAAAGATATTGCGGCCGGGTTGCATGGCCTGGCGATAGACGGCACTTCCGCCACGGTGTTGCTGTGTGATGAAGCACTGGAGCCATGTTTCCCTGCCCTGCTCTACCACGACAACCGCGCACAGCAACAAGCCGAACAACTCAAGGCCATCGCGCCAGACAATCATACGGATGCCCGGCCAAAAGTTCTTCGGACCGTTTGCACAGCCACTTCAGGACTTGCCAAGTTTCTTTGGCTGACTCAGCAAATCGACGTTTATCATGCAGCATTTTTTTTACATCAGGCCGATTGGCTCACCGCGCTGCTCAGCGGGAAGCCCGGTATCAGCGACTATCACAATGCGCTGAAGACCGGCTACGACGTTGAGCAGTTATGCTGGCCGGATTGGGTAATGGCTCTGCCGCACACGCATCTGTTGCCGCAGGTGCTGGCGCCAGGCGAAGTGATCGGACGCATCCAGCCGGGCATCGCGGCGCATTTCGGGATCCATCCGCAATGCTTCATTCACGCGGGAACCACCGACAGCACCGCGGCTTTCATCGCTGCGGAGGTAAGTGAGATAGGCGTCGGAGTGACGTCGCTCGGCACAACGCTGGTACTCAAGCAACTTTCACAACATCGCATCGAAGCGCCGGAATACGGCGTGTACAGCCATCGCTACGGCAATCTGTGGCTGGTGGGCGGCGCATCGAATGCAGGAGCCGGCGTGCTACGAAACTACTTTGACGATGCCCAGCTTGCCATCCTGAGTGCGCAGATCGATCCACTGCAGTTCTGCCCGCTGGATTATTATCCGCTGACCAGGATCGGCGAACGTTTTCCGATCAACGATGTGCAGCTCGCACCCCGACTTGAACCGCGCCCCGGTAGTGATGTGGAATTTCTGCACGGGTTGTTGCAAGGCCTGGCGCATATCGAAGCGTCTGGCTATGCCAGACTCGCCGAATTGGGTGCGCCAGCGCTCAAGCGCGTGGTGACCAACGGCGGCGGAGTGAAAAATATCGTGTGGAGAACGATGCGCGAAAAATTACTCGGGGTGCCGGTCAGTGCGGCGGTGCATTGCGAAGCGGCTTACGGCAGTGCACTGCTATGCCTCAATGGATAACGCGTATCTTGCAGCAAGCCTTGAGCTGCATGACTGTCATCGGCATGCCGAATAGAAAATCCTGAAAAGCATGGCAACCGCGCATCTCGAGAAACTCGCGCTGCCCCTCGGTTTCAATCCTTTCCGCGGTCACGTCCAACCACGCCTCGGACATCGCGATGATAGTCTGCACGATGGCGACATCGTTAGAGTCAGTGGCGATATCGCGCGCAAAGGATTGGTCGATTTTAACCCATGAAGGGAAATCCCCAACTATGTCTGGGAGTTTCCCTTCATGGGATAAGACTAGTCTAGCCATATTCATATAACCAAAGAAATATAAATATTCCCCACAATCGCCACACGGGCAAGACGACTGCAATTCAAAACCTTATAATCTCCTCTTGATTCATCTCGCACAGTTCGGAGCCAGCCATGTCACACAACCTGTTCAACACACGCCAAACTTTCAAGCTCGCCAGCGGCAAACCAGGCACGCTGTATTCGTTGCCCGCACTGGAAGCCGCCGGGATCGGCAAGATCTCGCGCTTGCCGGTCTCGATACGCATCGTGCTGGAAGCAGTGTTGCGCAATTACGATGGCAAGAAAATCTCCGAGGCGCATATCCGCCAACTTGCAAACTGGCAGCCGAATGCCGCGCGCACCGATGAAATACCCTTCGTGGTGGCGCGCATCGTGTTGCAGGATTTCACCGGCGTGCCGCTGCTCGTCGACCTCGCGGCGATGCGTGATGCCGCTACCAAAATGGGCAAAGACCCCAAGATCATCGAGCCGCTGGTGCCGGTGAATCTGGTCGTGGATCACTCGGTGCAAGTGGATTACTACAACAGCCCGGACGCGCTCAAGCTGAACATGGAGCTGGAATTCGAGCGCAACGCCGAACGCTACAAATTCATGAAATGGGGGATGCAGGCGTTCGATACGTTCAAGGTCGTGCCGCCCGGCATCGGTATCGTGCATCAGGTCAATCTCGAATATCTGGCGCGCGGCGTGCAGCAAAAGGACGGTGTGTACTACCCGGACACGCTGGTCGGCACCGACAGCCACACCACGATGATCAACGGCATCGGCGTGGTCGGCTGGGGTGTCGGCGGAATCGAGGCGGAAGCCGGCATGCTCGGCCAGCCGGTATATTTCCTGACTCCCGATGTGGTCGGCGTGCATCTCAAGGGCAAGCTGCGCGAAGGCGTGACAGCGACCGACCTGGTGCTGACCGTGACCGAGTTGTTGCGCAAGCACAAGGTGGTCGGCAAGTTCGTCGAGTTCTTCGGCGCAGGCACCGCAGCCCTCACCCTGCCGGATCGCGCCACGATCGCCAACATGGCGCCCGAATATGGCGCGACCATGGGCTTCTTCCCGGTGGATGATGTCACCGTGTCCTATATGCGCAACACCGGGCGCACCGATGAGGAAGTGGATGCTTTCTCCGCCTACTTCAAGGCACAGGGCTTGTTCGGCATACCGCAAGCGGGGCAGATCGATTACAGCAGCGTGGTGGAACTGGATCTGTCGGGCATCGAACCGTCGCTGGCCGGCCCGAAACGCCCGCAGGATCGTATCGCACTGTCACGCATGAAGGAAACCTTCAATACCCTGTTCGGCAAACCAACAACGGAAAACGGTTTCAACAAACCCGCCGCCGAACTGGGCAAACGCTACGCCACCAAGCTGCCCGATCACCGTGGCAACGTGTGCATCCCGATTGCCGGAGGCGGCCTGCTGGACAGCGAAAGCGCACCAGCCGGGAAACCTGCCTTGGGCAGCCACAGCAGCAGCGCAGCCAGCGAGATTGAGATGCTGGACAGTCATCCGACTGCGGCGCAGCGCTGTCAAAGTGAAGACAAAACACTTGCGGTGGTAGAGATCGGCCACGGCGATGTACTGATCGCCGCGATCACTTCCTGCACCAATACCTCCAATCCCAGCGTGTTGCTGACGGCAGGTTTGCTGGCGAAAAAAGCGGTCGAAAAAGGTTTGCGCGTCAAGCCGCACATCAAGACCTCGCTGGCTCCCGGCTCGCGCGTGGTCACCAGCTACCTCACCAACGCAGGCCTGCTGTCCTATCTGGAACAACTCGGCTTCGGTGTGGCGGCCTACGGCTGCACCACCTGCATCGGCAATTCCGGCCCGCTGGATGCGATGATCGAAGAGGTCATCGTCGCCAACGACCTGATTGCTGCGGCGGTGCTGTCCGGCAATCGCAACTTCGAGGCACGCATCCACGCCAACATCAAGGCCAACTTCCTGGCCAGTCCGCCGCTGGTGGTAGCTTACGCCATCGCCGGCAAGATGAACATCAATCTCGACACCGAAGCATTGGGTACCGGCAAGGATGGCAAACCGGTCTACCTGAAGGACATTTGGCCGAGCAGCGATGAAGTGCAGGCCGTGATGAAGTTCGCCGCCGATCCGGCGGTATATCGCAGGCTGTATTCCGATCTGACCAAAGACCTGCCATTGTGGAACGCGATCTCCGCGCCGACCGGCAATCGTTATCAGTGGGACGACTCCACCTACATCGCGCGCCCGCCGTTCTTCGAACAGTTCGGCATGCAGACCGGCAACATCACCGGGATCAAGAATGCCAAGGCGTTGGCGATATTCGGCGACTCGGTCACCACCGACCATATCAGTCCGGCCGGCAGTTTCAAGGCGACGTCGCCGGCAGGAAAATATCTGCAAGAGCATGGCGTGGCGATCAAGGATTTCAACAGCTACGGTTCGCGGCGCGGCAACCACGAAGTGATGATGCGCGGCACTTTTGCAAATGTGCGCATCAAAAACCTGATGCTGCCCGCCAAGGCAGACGGCAGCCGTATCGAAGGCGGCTACACGCTATACAAGGGCGAACAGACGGCGATCTACGATGCCGCGATGAAATATATCGCCGATGGCACGCCGACCGTGATCTTCGCCGGCGAAGAATACGGCACCGGCTCGAGCCGCGACTGGGCGGCAAAAGGCACGCAGCTGTTGGGTGTGAAAGCGGTCATCGCCAAATCCTACGAACGCATCCACCGCAGCAATCTGGTCGGCATGGGCGTGCTGCCGCTGCAATTCAAGGGCGACACTTACGTTGCCACACTGAATTTGACCGGCGAGGAAAGTTTCGACATCAGCGGCATCGACGACAAGCTGAAACCGCAGCAGGACGTGACCCTCACCATCCGCCGCAAGGACGGCAGCACGCAGCAAGTGCCTCTGCTGTTGCGCATCGACACGCCGATCGAAGTGGACTACTACCGTCATGGCGGGATACTGCCGTATGTGTTGCGCGAGCTGGTATCAAAATAAGCAGTTGCAGGGTGGGCTCTGCGTGTGTTGTTGGGGCTTTAGCCCCTTACAACCACGGCGTACCCCTTGCGGGTGCTGCCCACCATGCCGGGCGTAGCCCGACCTACGATTTAGATATAGCCAATATAGGAAACCATCATGGTTACCAGAAATGAACGCGATTCTGTCGGCAGCATCGAGGTTCCTGCCGACCGACTGTGGGGCGCGCAGACCCAGCGCTCGCTCGAGCACTTCCACATATCCTCCGAACATATGCCCGAAGAGATCATCATGGCGCTCGCTGCAATCAAGCGTGCCTGTGCGCTGGTCAACCGTGACCTGGGATTGCTGGATGAGGAAAAGGCGACAGCCATCATGCAGGCCGCCGACGAAGTGCTGGCCGGCCAGCATAACCAGGAATTTCCGCTATCCGTCTGGCAAACCGGCTCAGGCACGCAGAGCAACATGAACATCAACGAGGTGCTCGCCAACCGCGCCTCGGAATTGCTCGGCGGCGTGCGCGGTGAAGCGCGCAACATCCATCCCAACGATGACGTCAATCTCGGCCAGTCATCCAATGACATCTTTCCCACCGCGATGCACTTGGCTGCCGTGATTGGAATTCAGCAAAAACTCCTCCCGGCATTGGCTACGCTACGCGCAACCCTGAAAATTAAATCCGACGAGTTCGCCGGCATCGTCAAGATCGGCCGCACTCATTTGCAGGACGCTACGCCGCTGACGCTGGGCCAGGAATTCTCCGGCTATGTGGCACAACTTGATCTCGCGAAATCTTTATTGCTCGCTGCGCTGGCACCGCTTTACGAACTGGCGGTCGGCGGTACAGCAGTCGGCACCGGACTGAACACCCATGCCGAATTCGGCGAGCGCGTCGCCGCGGAACTGGCGCGCAGCAACGCCGCACGATTCGGCAATGAAGCTCCGTTCAAGAGTGCCGCCAACAAATTTGCCGTGTTGGCCGCACATGATGCGCTGGTATCCGCCCACGGCGCGCTCAAGACGCTGGCGGTCGCGCTGATGAAGATCGCCAACGACGTGCGCTGGCTGGCCTCCGGCCCGCGTTCCGGCCTGGGCGAGATCAGCATCCCGGAAAACGAGCCGGGCAGTTCGATCATGCCGGGCAAAGTGAATCCTACCCAGTGCGAAGCACTGGTCATGCTGTGCTGCCAGGTGTTCGGTAACGACGTTGCCATCACAGTCGGCGGCGCCTCAGGCAACTTCGAACTCAATGTATTCAAGCCGCTCATCGCCCACAACTTTTCTCAGAGCGTGCGCCTGCTCGCCGACGGCATGACCAGCTTCGAAGAATACTGCGTGCGCGGCATCGAGGCCAATCACGGACGCATCGCCGAACTGATGGAACGTTCGTTAATGCTGGTGACCGCGCTGACCCCGCATATCGGCTACGACCGCGCCGCCGAAATCGCCAAACGCGCGCACCATGACGGCAGCACACTCAAACAGGCAGCGCTGGCACTGGGCTATGTCACGGAACAGGATTTCGAGCGATGGGTACGGCCGGCCGATATGGTTCATCCCAGCAAAACGTAAAGGTATGATTCATTCACGGCAGGAATGGCTCGTTTCGGGAAACGCGAACTACCGCTTTCGACCCAATAGGAATGTCATTTTTCCCAATAGCAGAAGTTAAAAGTTACACCAGCCATGAAATCGGCTACTTCGTCGAGCGACTTGCTAGCCAAATATTGGCGAGTGGATGTTATTTCCAAGGCAACCTCTACGTAAAGTTAAGGGGAGACGCGCTTCTGCGGCGTCCGGCTTGAACGCAGGGTTGGGCGTTACTCTGGGCATACAGGACGACCTATATCACTGTGGCTATCACGCACTTGAACCGAAGCTAGATTTTCTTCCAACCTTACTGCGTTATCAATATCTGAGTCAGGTAATTGCTTCCCAGTCTTATCAAGAAAGCGAGCTTTGGTACAGACAATAATCTCTATCTCGTTAACCGTACTAGAGGCAATTGGTTTTGCCATAAAAGTATAAGGCCCCATTCTACCTCCTCCTAAATATTTAAAATGAGAGCCAAACCGCACTTCAGCATAGGCAGCATCAGGTAACACCAGTGACGAAGATAACCAAATATACAAGGTTGGCTGCTGCCGAATAAGCAGATCAACTACCTTGAATTCAACCGATCCACCTGCACTACATAAACTCGATACAGCCAGACAAATAGCTCCGAAAATTAGAGAAAATTTACGCGACATAATTTTTACGCCCAACAGTTATTAGACTGACCCAGCGGTCAGTACTATTAAAAATAGAGGGAGTGCAATTTTATGATAAGCACTTGATTCATTGACGACCCCGCAAATTCCACTGTCAGTATATGTGTTAATGGTACGGACGGCGCGAATATCTCCTTTTGGCACCCAGCGGCTATGTTCAAGACGGTCGGCGCACATTCAATGCGTGGATTGTGGCGATATAAATACTGTCGTATCCTGCGTCGCCCGGATGCGGCGCGAGAAATCTTCTGCCGTGTCTGCCGCATGTGCCCGTGCATTGATATGGACCTGCTGTTGCAACTCGGAAAAAGACAGTCCACCGCTAGCCAGGCGACCGTGCTCATACAGGAACGCCGGAACGTGGCCGCTAGCAAGTATCTCCCAGCTGAATGGCAGATGCTCCGGGTTGACGCGAGAGTTCAGCCAGAAGTTAGTGGTGCAGTTGGTCGTCAGCGAGTTGTAAAACTCGGGGCTGGTCGTCAGCTCGTTCATCTTGATCATGTACTCCAGGAACAATCGCCGGCCGTTCTCGATAGGGCCATTCATCCGGTAAACATAAACTTCTTCGGGCGGATCATGGCGATAGTTGGTACGCAGACGTATGACATCGCGCTCATCGGCCGCCACGTAGTAAAGTTCATATTGGCGGAAGAAGCCTTTGATAGTGGAATAGGCTTCCCCCTTTTCCCTTCGTGCCTCGATTGAAATGGCCAGATGGTCGCCGCCGGTAAAGGCGAAGCTCAGAATTACATGCGCGATGTCCGGCCCCATCCAGTAGATAGCTATAAGATCGACGCCCTCCAGCTTGTTCAGGTCGAAGCGCTTGTCGTACCAGGCAGGAGTGTAGTCGGTCTCGCTGCGGTAGTCGAAGTTGCGAATGTTGTGCACCGTGACCAAATTATCTTCGATCGTTGCATAGGGCAGCACCGCCACGTCCGTTTGCCAGTCGCGTTCGTTGGATGGCTTGATAGTAAAGTACCAGGCCAGGAGTGCCGTGAACAGGACAAGATAAGCGGCGGAAGCGCGCCAACGCCAATGGCGAAATCCCAGTGCGATCACCGCCGCCAGCGATGCCACGGCAAATGCTGCGGCCAGACCGAAGCGTGCGGTGTCGTTATGCGGGCCTGAATAAGCGAGAACAAGCACTCCCCAGCCACCGCTCGCTGCCGTCAGCAGACCAAGCAGAACCAACCCTACAGCTGTGGCGATTCGAATCTGAATGTCTCTCATAAGGGGATATCTTCTGGTGTAAGATCGTCCGCAGCTTCGCCACCTGAACCAGCAAGGAGTCTATCTGATGGCATTGAGTGTGCCTCGTTGATGGCTGCGGCACCCCGTCGCAACGGCATCGTGACGATCAGGGCAGCCGAGTGTTGGCTAACCCTGGCGCCAACCCACCCGATTTCTCTGATTCGGTCATGTGACTCCCTTTGGAATATCCAAGGATATACCGAAATCAATTGATTGACATATCGATTGCCAGTCCAACAACATTAGTGCTGCCCAACGTTAATGATTGTCCGCTCTTGGCACATAGCGGACTAAATCTCGATATAAAAAAGGCGGGGCTCAAACCCACTCCCTGCGAGGCCAAAACTATTCATCCTGCATTTCCCGCCCGGGAAACAGTTCTTCGTTGTAGCCGAATTTCGTCATATCCCGGATGCGCATCGGATACAGGATCCCGTCGAGATGATCGCATTCGTGTTGCACCACGCGGGCATGGAATCCGCTCACGGTGAGGTCAATCAGCGCGCCGAACTCATCCCGACCCTGATATCGGATCTGCGCATGGCGCGGCACCATGCCGCGCAGTCCGGGCACGCTCAGGCAACCTTCCCAGTCTTCTTCCATCGTTTCACCCAGCGGGGTGATGACCGGATTGATCAGCACTGTCTCCGGTACGTTCTCCGCATCGGGATAACGCGAGTTGCGCTGCACGCCGAAGATCACCACGCGCAACCCCACACCGATCTGCGGTGCAGCCAGACCCGCGCCGTTCAGGGCATGCATCGTGTCGCGCATATCGGTGAGCAGCGCGTGCAATTGCTGTGTGTCGAAATGGCTGACCGGCTCGGCACGCTGCAACAAGCGCGCATCGCCCATGCGCAATACTTTTCTAATCGTCATCGTTCACCACACATTCAAGAATACTGCGCACCCGTTCCATCGCAGCGCTGGCAATGGCATTGACGCTTTCCATTTTGATTCCGGCCGCGCTGTCGCCGCGTCCCGCCGCATAATTCGCCACCACTGCGATGGTCGCATAATCGAGTTCCAGCTCTTTGGCCAGCGCAGTTTCCGGCATGCCGGTCATGCCCACCATATCCGCCCCATCGCGTTCATAGCGGTTGATCTCGGCGATGCTGTCCAAACGCGGCCCCTGCGTGGCCGCATACACGCCACCGTCCACACACGGCTGTTTTGCGGTAATCGCGCTGCGCAAAATGTGGCTGCGCAATGATGCGCTATAGGGAAAAGTGAAGTCGGCATTACTGAACGGCTTGTCGCGTGCCTCGAAAAAGGTTGCGTCGCGGCCATGGGTGTAATCGATGATCTGATCCGGCACGACGATCACGCCGGGCTTGAGATCGGCGCGGATACCGCCCACGGTCGCCACCGAGATTACTTTGCTGACCCCTTGTTCGCGCAGCACCCAAAGGTTGGCGCGATAGTTCACCAGATGCGGCGGGATGGTGTGACCATAACCATGGCGCGCCAAAAAAATCACCTCATGCTCATCCAGCGTGCCGAACATAAACGCGCCGGACGGCTCGCCGTATGGTGTGCGCATCACCTGTTGATGCGTGATCTTGAGATTCGCCAATTGGGTCAGACCTCGACCTCCTATGATTGCCAACATATTCTCTACTCCTTGACTGCGTAAATAGCGGGCAAATTTCGCCACGCACCTTCGATATCCATGCCATAGCCGAACACGAAACGGTTCGGCAATTCCATCCCGACAAAATCCGCGCGGATAGGCTTTTTTCGGCCATGCAGCTTGTCGGCAAACACGGCGCTGTAACATTTATCCGCACCCAGTTCCAGCACCCGCTCGCGCAACACCGACAAGGTGTGGCCTTCATCCAGAATATCATCCAGCAGCAGCACCACACGGCCACGCACGTTTTCACGCGGCTCAACTTTCCATTGCATCGCACCGCCGTGCCGCGCATCGCCATAGCGCGACACATGCACGTAGTCAAAATCCAGCGGAAAGTCGAGCAGCGGCAACAGTTGCCCGCTGAACACTACCGCCCCGCCCATCACCGACAGCACCAGCGGATGCGCATCTGCAAGCGTGGCATTGATTTGCTGCGCGACCTGATGCAGTGCCGCCTGCACTTGCTCGTGTGAATACAGCAATTCAGCCTGCTGCAGGATGTCACGCGCCTTCTGGATGGATACGGTCATGGATTATTTCCCTAAGCCGGACGAGCCGGAACCAATGTAGGTCGGGCTGCGCCCGCAAGGGGCAGGCCGTGGATGTAAAGCCGCTAAAGCGGCAACAACCACGCACTGCCCGACATGGTGGGCACAGCCCACCCTACGGTTTTTTGGTCTATTTCAAACTATGCAAATACGCCGCAAACTCATCGCTTACCTCGGGATGTTTGAGTCCCAGTGCCACCGTCGCCTTGAGATAACCCAGCTTGGAACCGCAATCGTAGCGCGTCCCTTTGAAACGATAGGCGAGCATCTTTTCTTCCTGTATTAAAGCGGCGATGCCATCGGTCAATTGAATTTCGCCGCCCGCGCCGGCCTGAACTTTTTCCAGGTGATGGAAAATGCGCGGAGTCAGAATATAGCGCCCCACCACCGCAAGCGTTGTAGGCGCGTCCTCGGGCTTGGGTTTTTCCACGATACCATTCACCTGTTCAAGATTGGCAGCCAGCGGCACACTGCTGACGATGCCGTATTGACCGGTCTGTTCGCGTGGCACATTCTGCACGCCCAGAATCGAACACTGATACTGCTGAAAAACATCCACCATCTGCTTGATGATAGGCGGCTCGCCATCGATCAGATCATCCGCCAACAGCACCGCGAACGGCTCGTCATGCACTACCGGTTTTGCGCATAGCACCGCGTGCCCCAAGCCCAGCGGCTCGACCTGGCGGATATAGATGCAGTTGATGTGTGCGGGAATCACTTCGCGCACCAGGCGCAGTAGCTCTACCTTGCCGCGCATCGCCAGCTCGGCTTCCAGCTCGTAGGCCTTGTCGAAATGATCCTCGATCGAGCGCTTGTTGCGTCCGGTGATGAACACCATATCGGTGATGCCCGCCGCCACCGCTTCTTCCACCGCATACTGGATCAGCGGCTTGTCCACGATGGGCATCATTTCTTTCGGGCTGACTTTGGTGGCCGGCAGGAAGCGGCTGCCCATGCCGGCAACGGGGAACACTGCTTTGGTGATTTTTTTCATATGCTTTCCAATAACGCCAAGAACTGCTGTTCATCCAGAATTGCCACTCCCAGTTCATGTGCCTTGTCCAGCTTGCTGCCTGCTTCGGCACCTGCCACCACGTAATCGGTTTTTTTTGACACGCTGCCGCTGACTTTCGCTCCCAGCACTTCCAGTTTTTCTTTCGCCTCTTCGCGGGGCATGCTAAGTGTACCAGTAAGCACAAAAGTCTTGCCAGCCAATGGCAGTTCTTCGACCGGCTCGCCTTCATTCTCCTTCGGCATTACACCTCCACGTTTCTCATCTAGCAACGCCTCTATCACATCGACGTTATGCTTTTCCCCGAAGAAAGCAACGATGCTTTGTGCCACCACCGGCCCCACATCAGGAACGCGTTGCAACTGCGCTTCATCTGCACGCATCAAATTTTTCAACTTGCCGAAGTGGCGCGCCAGATCTTTCGCCGTCGTCTCGCCCACGTTGCGGATGCCCAGCGCGTAGATGAAACGCGCCAGTGTGGTCTGCCTGCTGTGTTCGATCGCCTCCAGCAGATTATTGGCCGACTTCTCGCCCATGCGTTCCAACTCAGCCAGGGTCTGTAAATTCAATTTGTGTTTGTCATACAGATCAGCCGGTGTGCTCACGATGCCGATATCCACCAGTTGTTCCACCAGCTTGTCGCCCAGCCCCTCAATGTCCAGCGCACGGCGGCTGGCGAAATGCAGCAAGGCCTGCTTGCGCTGTGCCGGGCAGAATAGGCCGCCGGTACAGCGCCAGTCCGCTTCACCCTCCTCGCGCACGATGGCGCTGCCGCACACCGGGCATTTTCCGTGCAACAGCCGGAACAGATCGAATGGTTTTCCCGTATTCGCCGGGCGTCGGTCAAGCACCACGCCCACGACTTCCGGTATCACGTCACCGGCACGGCGCACGATCACCGTGTCGCCGATGCGCACATCCTTCCGCCGCGTCTCATCCTCGTTGTGCAGCGTGGCATTTGACACCGTGGTGCCACCAACGAACACCGGCTCCAGTTTCGCTACAGGCGTGAGCTTGCCGGTGCGGCCGACCTGGATATCGATGTCGCGCACCACGGTCATCTGTTCTTCCGCAGGAAACTTGTGCGCCACCGCCCAGCGCGGTTCACGCGTCACAAAGCCGAGTTGATTTTGCAAGGCGAGGCTGTTGACCTTATACACCACGCCGTCGATGTCGAACGGTAAACTGTCCCGCTTCGCTGCAATGCGGCGATGGAATTCCACCAGCCCTTGCGCGCCCTGCACCACCGCACGATCATCGCACACCGGTATCCTCATTTTGTCCAAGGCATCCAGCACCGCGCTGTGCGTCTCAGGCTTTACCCAGCCCTGATCGTCACCCAATCCATAGGCGAAAAATGACAGCGGACGCCTTGCAGCCAAAGCCGGATCGAGCTGGCGTATGCTGCCCGCCGCGCCGTTGCGCGGATTGACCAGCGCAGGCAAGCCCTGCGCACGCTGCCGTTCGTTGTATTTTTCAAAATCGTCACGACGAATGTAAACCTCGCCGCGTACTTCCAGTACCGGTGCAACACAGCCTATAAGCCGTAGCGGAATCTGACGGATAGTGCGGATATTTTGCGTCACGTCTTCGCCGACCGTGCCGTCGCCACGCGTGGAGGCCCGCAACAGCTCGCCTTGCTCATAACGCAGATTGATCGCCAAGCCGTCGAATTTCAGTTCGCAGGCATACTCAATCGGAGGATCAGTTTCACGCCGGCCCAGCTCGCGGCGTACCCGTGCATCGAAAGCAATCGCTCCTTGGTCGCTTATGTCAGTCTCGGTTCGGATTGAGAGCATGGGCACAGAATGAGCCACCTGCGGAAAGATATCCAACGGTTTGCCACCAACACGCTGGGTGGGTGAATCATGAAGGCGACGCAATTCGGGGTACTGATCTTCGAGTGCTTGCAGTTCACGAAACAGCTTGTCATATTCCGCATCGGAAATGAGAGGGGAATCCAGCATGTAATACTGATAATCGTGTTTCGCAATTTCATTTCGCAACCGGGCTGCGCGGTTGCTGGCGTCCGTTGGATTCTTCATCAGGAAAACAACCTGCGCGCCTGCGCGCTGCCTGGCTTGATTTCTTGACCGCGCATTTTCGCTTCGACCCCGGCAATCTGCGCGCGTATCAGCGCGAGGCCGTTGTCGCTGAGCGCCACGCGGTGATCGTCCACCACGCTGACCTGCAATTCCCTGGCCAACTCGTGCGCAACGTGCATCATCTGGTCGAACTGGTTGCCGGGATCTTCGACGCGCGGCACGTCCAGCAACAAGGTGATGCCCCCCGTGCTGAAAGTTTCCAGCGTGAGATGCTGAAACGGCTTGCTGTCCTGATTGATCAAACTGAACTGGCTATGCCCATGCGAATTCAGCAAATGAAATGCGCCGTCCGATTCCAGGGTCATGCCTTGCATGGCAGCGGCTTGCGATATTTTGCTTCCCGGCAATGAACGCTCGCCGTGCGGTACCAGATTGATCCCGACCATTTGATCCACCTCGGCACAGAATGCATCCAGTTCAACCGCGTGACGGTGCATTTCATCAAGGTCGGGTACGGTGGTGTCCGCCTTGATATGCTTGGCGATGCCCAGCACCAGATCGCGAAAATCCGCCAGTTTCGCCGCGCTGACCATGCCACCCCTGTCCACCAGTTGCAGCGCGATACGAAAGCGCGCATACAGGGTCTGACCTTCGGCGATGGCTCGCTCCCACTTTTTTGTGCCCAGCGTCAATCCACACACCTGCACCGGCTTGCCGAAATCGAATTTGCGTTGCCACAATCCATCCAGCACGGCAGGTGGACCGGGCTCGTCCAGATGCAGCTCGATGATGAAGTCGCTGCGCCCGTCCAGCAAAGCGCAGGACTCATTCAACAAAGCCGTGGCAGTCGCATCCGCGTTCGCCTCGACTAACGCTTCTTCAAGCATCGGTGCCGATGCCGTTTGTTGACTTCGCATTGCCTGACTGGCACCAATATCCTGATACAACGCGTCTGTATGGCTGGACTTGAACGCTGTGCCGAACTTGCGCCGATACTGCCTCTGCTGCCACCAGCCATAGGCATATACTACGACGATCACGCCGAAACCGATCGTCAGCAAGGCTGCTTGTAATTCGCTCATAGGAGAACCATAACAAATATCAGGAACATGGCGCAGATTATCTCACGGCAAAGACCGGCTCAACACTCTCCTTGGACTGCTTCTATGCCAAAATGGTATGGATGCCAAGTTCGCGAATCGGCTTAAAACTCTGAGGAATAACCTGTTTGGCATTTGTTGTCGGCAATGGCAGGGACGGACAAAGAGTGCGGGATTGTGAATTTTTTATCACCCTGCAAAACGAATTGAACCTGTCCCGTTTATTAATCTAATTTCCCCCATCACCTGGTCAACTAGACCAAAGGCAATTCCGCGTTGCTCATGCCGATAGCAGAAATCTCGTCCAATGCTTTGAGAAATTGATGCTGCTCATGCAGTTGGGCCAGCGATTCCGGGTGCGGCTTTCCGCGCATCTGGGCGAGCCGCGCGCGGCTGGCGGCGGGCATTTCCCAATTCAATCCCCGCAGCAGTTCATCCGCCGATTGCGGCTTGTTACACACCAGCACCATGTCGCAACCCGCATTCAGCGCAGCTTCGGCGCGCTGCACGATGCCGCCCGCGACGGTCGCGCCTTCCATGCTCAAGTCGTCGCTGAAGATGCAGCCTTCGAAGCCCATTTGGCCGCGCAGGATGTTCTTTAACCAGACCGGCGAGAACCCAGCCGGACGGCTGTCCACTTTCGGGTAGATGACATGGGCGGGCATCACGGCGGTCAGGCCGTAGTTCACCATCTGCCGGAACGGGACCAGGTCGCACATTTCGATATCGACGAACTCGCGCTCGTCCACCGGGATATCCAGATGCGAATCGGCGCGCACGTAACCGTGGCCGGGGAAATGTTTGCCGACCGTCGGCATGCCGCCCTGCTTGAGTCCCAGCAACAGGCTGTGCGCCAGCTCGGCGATCGCTTGCGGGTCGCTGTGAAACGCGCGGTCGCCGATCACGCTGCTCTGCCCGAAATCAACGTCCAGCACCGGCGTAAAGCTGAAGTCCACGCCGCTGGCGCGCAATTCCGCCGCCAGCACATAGCCGACTTGTTGAGCCAGGTGCCGGGCACGTTGCGGATGCGCATCCCATATCTTTCCGAGTTCGCGCATCGCGGGGATTTTGCAGAACCCCTCGCGGAAACGTTGCACCCGGCCTCCCTCGTGATCCACCGCGATCAGCAACGGCGGGCTACGCAGCGCATGGATCGCGGCGGTGAGTTCATACAGTTGGCCGGGCGATTGATAATTGCGTGCGAACAGGATGACCCCGCCGACCAGCGGATGACTCAGGCGCGCTTCATCCTCTGCGGTCAGTTGCGTACCAAGCACATCCAGCATCACGGGGCCCAAACTCATATCTTCTCCTAACGATTAGTCAATGGGACGAAAGATCAATTGGTTTCCAGCACCACAAACGCGACGATCATGCTGCGTTCGTCACTGATGGAAAGATGATGGCCGCTGATGCCCAATTGCGCCAAATGGGTGCGCAGCACTTGGTCGAACAGCAGCACAGGCTTGCCGAGGCCGTCATGTGTAACACTGATGCGGCGCAGGCTGACCGGATCGCGCAGTCCGCTGCCGATGGCTTTGGCAAAGGCCTCTTTGGCGGCGAAACGCTTCGCGAGAAAACGCGCGGCATGGGGGCTGGATTTGAAACTCGGCAACTCGCGCTCGCTCAGCACCCGTTCGGCGAAACGCGCGTCATAGCGGACCCACATCGCTTCGATGCGCGCGTATTCGACGATGTCCGTGCCAATGCCGAAAATCATGATAAATCTGCTGCGCAGCCAGATTCACCCGCAGGGAGTAGGCCGGTGGGTACCCGGCTGCTATGCAACCACCCTTCCGTTCGCTGCGTCGCATGTTGGCTCCGACTAACCTGAAGGAAAGTCTCCGCCGCAACTGCGTTGTCGTTCAATCCTGAGCGTAGCGGCCGTCGCTTTAGCGACGGGAACCGCACGGCCTGCCCCTTGCGGGTGCGCCTACCTATGAGGTATGTCTCGTCTTTCACTGCGCTGCTCCTTGCACTCTGGCTTGCTCGCTACGATTTCTATACATGGCCTGCCAACAATGCCTTCATTTTTTTGACCGCCGCTTCCAGACCGATGAACAATGATTCGGCAATGATGGCATGACCGATGTTGAGTTCAACCAGATTGGGGATTGCAACGATAGGCTGCACGTTATGGTAATTCAGTCCGTGCCCCGCATTCACCTGCAGTCCTTGCGCATGGGCGTGTTCCGCCGCAATGCGGATGCGCGCCAGCTCATGGTTGTGCTCCGGAACATTGTTCGCATCGGCATATTTTCCGGTGTGTAATTCCACCACCGGAGCACCGGTGCGGCGCGCCGCATCGATTTGCTTTGGGTCAGGGTCGATGAACAATGACACGCGTATACCCGCTTCGGCACAGCGTGCGCAGGCCGCCTTGATGGTATCGAAATAACGCACCACATCCAGCCCGCCTTCGGTGGTCAGTTCTTCGCGACGCTCCGGTACCAGGCACAAATCATACGGCTTGATGCGCAGCGCGATGTCGAGCATTTCGTCGGTGACGGCACTTTCCAGATTCATGCGCGTTTGCAGCATGTCGCGCAGCACCTCCACATCGCGGTCCTGGATGTGGCGGCGGTCTTCGCGCAGGTGCAAAGTGATCGCATCGACTCCGGCCGATTCCGCCAGCAGCGCGGCGCGCACCACGTTGGGATAAGGCGCGCCGCGCACTTGGCGCAGCGTGGCGACGTGGTCAATGTTCAATCCTAATTTGATCATAGTTTCTGTAAGTCCTTAATCAGTTCTCGCGTATGCAGAATCTTGCCGCCAAGATGATGATTCAGCAACACCCGCATCAGTTGCTTGCTCTGCTGTGCGGTGGTCGGATCGGAATAGTCATCTGCTGCCATATCGAGCAAAGTCTTGCCCAACACCGGCAAGCCGATTTGCATGTCGCCGTCATCCGGCGCGCTATCATCCAGTAACGGGCCCCGCTCCACGGCGTAACGATAGCAGACTTCAGGCTGTATTGGCTTATCACCGCCGGCCTCATGTACCAAAATCAGCGCGTAGCCCAATTCTTGCAGCAAATGTTTTTCAAAACAACGCAGCGTGGCAGCGTGGTCGGCTTCGTGCGCCAAGCGGTACAAGGTGGCGCGGTAGTAGTCGAACAGTTGTCCATGCGGATCGTCGCGTGCCAGCAGGTTGATCAGCAGTTCGTTCAGATAGAACCCGCACATCAACGCCGTGCCTTGCAGATAGGGCTGCCCGCCCTGCCATTCCGCGCTGTGCAAGGTACGCACTTCGCCCTTGCCGAACCAGCTCAACAGCAACGGCTGGAAATTCATCAGCACGCCGCGCAAGCCGGATCGGGGGCGCCGCGCGCCGCGCGCCACGATCGCCAGCCGTCCATGCTGGCGGCTGAATGCTTCGATGATCAGGCTGGTTTCGCGGAACGGATAGCTGTGCAAAACAAACGCCACCTCGTCCTGCTGTTTGTTGCGGTTTGCTGCGGTCATTCGTAGTACGTTGTCATTCGTAACCCAGGCTGCGCAGAACGCGTTCGTCATCCGCCCAGCCGCTGCGCAATTTGACGAACACCTCCAGGAACACTTTGCCATCGAACAGCTTTTCCATGTCCAGCCGCGCCTGGGTGGCAATCTCCTTGAGCTTCTCGCCTTTTTTGCCGATCAGCATCGCCTTGTGGGCTTCGCGGTCCACCAGGATCGCGGCATGGATGCGGCGCAGCTTGCCTTCCATTTTGAATTGCTCGATCACCACACTGGTCGAGTAGGGCAACTCATCTCCGGTGTAGCGGAATATTTTTTCACGCAATATTTCAGCGGCCAAAAATCTTTCGCTGCGGTCGGTGATGTCGTCCTTGTCATAGATCAATTCGCCCGGCGGCAGGTGACGGCGCAGCGCCTCGCGCAATTCATCCAGCTTGCTGCCCAGCTTGGCGCTCACCGGCACGATGTCGGCAAACTTGAAATCCTGCGCGACACGCTCGGCAAACGCGAACAATTGGCCCTTGTCCGCCACCTCGTCGATCTTGTTGATCACCAGCAATACCGGGCGATTGTCCGGCAGCAGCTTGAGCACTGCCTGGTCGCGCTCGTCATAGCGCAACGCTTCCAGCACATACATCACCACCTGCACATCGCGCAAACTGCTGGTCACCACTCGATTCATGCCGCGGTTCAGCGCGTTGAGATGTTTGGTCTGGAACCCTGGCGTATCGACAAACACAAATTGGCTGTGCTCGTCGGTGTAGATCCCATGGATGCGGTGGCGCGTGGTTTGCGCCTTGCGCGAAGTGATGCTGATCTTCTGCCCGATCAGATGATTGAGCAGCGTGGACTTGCCCACATTGGGCCGACCGACGATGGCGATAAAACCGCTGCGAAATGGTTGTGGCAGGGAATCCGCGTTGCCGTTGTCTGTAAAAGCTGTTGGTTGTTCAGTCATGATGTGGCCGGTAATTGTTGATAGGCTGCCTGTGCCGCCTGTTGTTCGGCATTGCGGCGGCTGGTTCCCGTACCGCATGTGGAAATGTTTAATGATGGAATGACGCACTCCACTTGAAAAGATTGCGCATGAGCTTCGCCTGACATATCGACCACGCTATAGGTCGGCAGAGGGATCCTCCTGCCTTGCAGATATTCCTGCAATAAGGTCTTGGCATCTTTGCCCAGCGTCTGCATATCCACCTTTTCCAGATAAGGCACATACAAATTCAGCACCACTGTTTCGGCATCTGCAAAGCCGCTATCAAGAAGCACCGCGCCGAACAATGCTTCCAGGGCATCCGCCAATATCGATGGGCGACGAAATCCGCCGCTCTTCAACTCGCCCTCTCCCAGCCTTAATTGACTGCCCAGATCAAGTTGCTGCGCAAGTGTCGCAAGGGTTTCTTCCTTGACCAGATTGGAACGCAACCGCGATAGCTCGCCCTCGCTCAATTGCGGATAACTGCTGTACAGGTATTTGGCAATGACGCAGCCAAGGATGCTGTCGCCCAGAAACTCCAGTCGTTCGTTGTGCTCCGGTGCGTAGCTGCGATGGGTCAGTGCGTGCTGCAGTAATTGCGGTTGCTTGAACGCATATCCCAATTTCTTGCATAACACACTGCCGCGCATTGGTTCCTGCGCTTTCCTCCGGATGTCCTTATTTACCTGCACTGCTCGGATTGAATTCGAGAAGAAGGCTGACATTGCCGACCAACGGGATCTTGACGGAATAGCTGGCGCTCAAGACCGGTCTTCCTGCATCGCTGGAAATATCGATATCGCTCGATTTGATCGCGGTGATGGCGTCAACCGATGCGCGCCTATCGAAAGATGCAATAATGTCGTGTGTACTGGCTTTTTGCATATCCGGATCATGTGCAATCGTTTCGAAGATATTTTTGATTTCCTCTGCCTGCATATATGCAGGCACAAGTTTCAGACCTGTGATGGCCAAAAAAACCAGCAGGAATGCTCCAAAAATAAATCCGCCAAATGTTATTCCCCGCTGCTGCACCGGCATTGCTGTATTCATTCTCCGCTCCTGGCTTATTTAATCGACATCCCTATGCGTTTCAAATCAGAGAAATTCATCCAGATGAAAAATGCCTTGCCGACGATCTGGTTGTCCGGAACGAATCCCCAATAACGGCTGTCACGGCTGTTGTCGCGATTATCGCCCATCATGAAGTACTGCCCTGCCGGCACCTTGCAGCGCACCATTTCATTGTCATAACTGCAATTCTCGCGCCCGCTGAACTCGGCTACCGCACCCAGATGCAGCGTTGGCATCTCAGGATTGATCAGCACGGCGTGTTTGTGCTCACCCAATGTTTCGAGACGTCTTTCAGTATGCACAAAGTTCAAGCCGGTCTCAACGTAATTGTAATCCCCATCTGCTTGCTGCGCTTGTTCGACCCCGTTGATCCACAACCGCTTGTTGCGATATTCGACAGTATCGCCGGGAAGTCCGACCACGCGCTTGATATAATCCAGCGTAGGATTTTCAGGGTAGCGGAACACCATCACATCCCCGCGCTGCGGATCGTTAAGCTGAGCGATCTTTTGATTGATGATAGGCAGCCGCACGCCATATGTAAATTTATTCACCAGAATAAAGTCGCCGACCTGCAGAGTCGGGATCATCGAGCCGGAAGGTATCTTGAACGGCTCGATCAGGAAAGAACGAATGAAAAATACCACCAGAATGACCGGAAAGAAACTCTTGGCATATTCCACCCACCATGGCTCGACAACCCCGCTGCCGCGCTTGGCCGCCAAGGCGAAGCGATCCAACAACCAAATGCCGCCGGTAACCAGCAACAACACGAACATAATCAGTGCAAAATCCATCGTTACTCCTTAACCTTAATCGTCCACGCGCAGGATCGCCAGGAAGGCCTCCTGCGGAATCTCTACACTACCCACCTGCTTCATGCGTTTCTTGCCGGCTTTTTGTTTTTCCAGCAATTTTTTCTTGCGTGAAATATCGCCGCCATAACATTTGGCCAACACATTCTTGCGCATCGCCTTGACGTTCTCGCGCGCGATAATGTTCGAGCCGATCGTCGCCTGGATCGCCACATCATACATCTGGCGGGGAATAAGTTCGCGCATCTTGGCCGCCACCTCGCGTCCGCGATGCTGGCTGTTGGCGCGATGCACGATCACCGACAGCGCGTCCACCTTCTCGCCGTTGATCATCATATCCACCTTGACCACATCCGCCGCACGGTATTCCTTGAACTCATAATCCATCGATGCATAGCCGCGCGAAACCGATTTCAGCTTGTCGAAAAAATCCATCACGATTTCCGCCATCGGCATTTCATACACCAGCATCACCTGCTTGCCGTGATAACTGATGTTGATCTGCGTGCCGCGCTTCTGGGTACACAGCGTGATGACCGAACCCACATACTCCAGCGGCATGTAGAGATTCACTGTGACAATCGGCTCGCGAATTTCCTCGATCTTTGACGGGTCCGGCATCTTTGAAGGATTGTCCACTGTCAATACCTTGCCGTCGCGCTGCACCACCTCGTAGATCACCGTTGGCGCAGTGGTAATCAAGTCCATATCAAACTCGCGCTCCAGCCGCTCCTGCACGATTTCCATGTGCAACAGGCCCAGGAAACCGCAGCGGAAACCGAACCCCAAAGCCTGCGACACTTCCGGCTCGTAACGCAGTGCCGCATCGTTCAGCTTGAGTTTCTCCAGCGAGTCGCGCAACGCTTCATATTGGTTAGACTCCACCGGAAATAATCCGGCAAACACCTGCGGCTGCACTTCCTTGAAACCGGGCAACGCTTGCTGCGCTGGTTTATTCAGATGGGTGATCGTATCGCCTACCCTGGCCGCTTTCAGTTCCTTGACCCCGGCGATGACAAAACCGACTTGGCCGGCGCTCAAACTTTCTCGTGGCTGCGACTTGGGCGTGAACACGCCGACATTTTCGGTCAGATGCTGCGCGCCCGTCGCCATGAACAGGATTTTTTCCTTGGGCCTGAGCGTGCCGTTCATCACCCGCACCAGCATCACCACGCCGACGTAGTTGTCAAACCAGGAATCGATTATCAGTGCCTGCAACGGTGCATCTGGATCACCTTTGGGTGGCGGCACCTTGGCAATCATCGCTTCCAGCACATCCTGCACACCCTCGCCGGTCTTGGCCGAACAGCGCGTAGCATCGTGCGCATCGATACCGATCACTTCTTCGATTTCCTCGATGGCATTTTCCGGATCCGCCGATGGCAGGTCGATCTTGTTCAGCACCGGCACCACTTCGACACCCAGATCCAGCGCGGTGTAGCAGTTCGCCACGGTCTGCGCCTCAACACCCTGTGAGGCGTCCACCACCAGCAACGCGCCCTCACATGCCGACAACGAGCGCGACACCTCATAGGAAAAATCCACATGCCCCGGTGTGTCGATCAGGTTGAGGTTATAAACCTGTCCATCCCGCGCCTTGTAGCTTAACGCGGCCGTCTGCGCCTTGATAGTGATGCCGCGCTCGCGTTCCAAATCCATTGAGTCGAGCACCTGCGCTTCCATCTCGCGATCGGACAAGCCGCCGCACAACTGGATGATGCGATCAGCTAGAGTGGACTTGCCATGGTCGATGTGAGCAATGATGGAGAAATTACGGATATGCTGCATAGAGTCCAAAATAAAAATCCCGCCTAAACCGGCGTTTTCGCGAAGCGCCCAAAATTCAAAGGGACGGATTCTAGCCGATTTGGTCGGGACACGCAGGACTGTGATTACTTTTCGTCCAGTTTGATCGCCACGTACGAGGCGTTGTCATCACGCCGCACCAGCAACGCGACATTCCGCCCCTTGGGCACCCGCTTGATAAATTCGTTGAATTGCGCCAGCGAACGAATTGGCGCATTGCCAATCGCCAGCAGCACATCACCCTGATGCAGCCCGGCGGCACGCGCAGCCGATCCTTTGGCATCCTCTACCAGCAAACCACCATTGATTTGCAACTCTTGCTGCTGCTCCTTGGTTAACTCGCTGACGGCAATTCCCAGACGTGAAATCGTCTCGCCCACATCGTCGTCCTGCTTCTTCTTGGAAGCCCGAGCCAGCATGCCGTCTTCCGGCAACTCTGCAACCTCAACGGTGACTTTCTTGGCTTCACCCTTGCGCCACAACTCGACCACCACCTTGCTGCCCGGCTTGATCGCCGCCACCATACGAGGCAAATCGCTGGAACTATTCACCGCCTTGCCGTCGAATTTGAGAATCACATCGCTTGCCTCGATGCCCGCCTTGTCCGCCGGAGCATTTTTTTCAACACTGCTGATGAGTGCGCCATTGGGTTTGCTCAAGCCGAACGATTCAGCCAGCTCTTGTGTCAATTCCTGTATCGTCACCCCGATACGTCCACGCGTCACCTTGCCGCTAGTGCGCAATTGGTCAGACACTTGCATCGCCACATCGATCGGAATCGCGAAAGACAAGCCCATCGAACCACCGGAACGGGTATAGATTTGCGAATTGATGCCGACCACTTCTTCATTCATATTGAACAACGGGCCGCCGGAACTACCGGGATTGATTGCCACATCAGTCTGGATAAATGGCACGTAATTGTCTTGCGGCAGAGAACGTCCCTTGGCGCTGACAATGCCGGCAGTCACGCTGCTATCAAAGCCGAATGGTGAACCGATCGCAACCACCCATTCCCCTACCTTCAACTTGTTCGGATCGCCTACATTGACTTTCGGCAAACCGCTCGCTTCGATTTTCAGCAAAGCCACATCGGTACGTTTGTCTGCCCCAATGACTTTGGCGCGAAACTCACGCTTGTCAGTCAGGCGCACGGTGATTTTGTCGGCATGATCCACCACATGCGCATTGGTCATGATGTAGCCATCGGCACTGATGATGAAACCCGAGCCCAGAGATTGCGATTCCTGCTCGCGCGGCATCTGCGGCGCAAAGTGACGGAAGAAGTCGTAGAACGGATCCCCCTCTGGCACATTGGGCAAAATTTGCTCATTACGCATGATTTGCGTGGTGCTGATATTGACAACCGCCGGACCCTGTTTTTCCGCCAAATCAGTGAAATCCGGCAACTCCTTGGTCAGCGCCGATGCGCTGCACGTCACCCCGAATACCAGAATGAACAGGCTCGTAAATTTTCTCAGCATGCGATTCCCTCCAACAACAAATAATTAACAATATATGGTGCGAGAACCTCTGCTGGCATGGGTCGCCCCTACTCTCGCCATAGCCTCGCTATATAAGGCTGGAAGCGGCTCCTGTCTTGGCGCAATGATATCCATTTGGCGAAAGCAAACCCGACAAGCAATCCAAGCAATGCACCTACGGCTGCATAACCATCATGCTGTTCGGTCTGTGCCGCCAAAATATTCCCAAGCATCGCGCCCATGAGCAACAACGTCAACGGTAACAAATAAACCAAGCCTATCCCACGCAATACCGCACCCTCAGCAACCGATATGATGACTTGATCGCCGACATTCGCATTGATTTGGTTGTCTACTCGGAATTGGCGCGGTTTGCTGCAAAACAATTGGGACAGCTTGCCCGCCCCGCAACCCTTGCCACTGCACTGCTCGCATCCATTCGCCTGACTTGCCTGGACCAGCGCATACTTTCCATCAGTCTGTATGATTATGGCACGCGTCTCCAGCATGATCATTTACCGTTATAGCGTACCGAATCGATTACTTGCATCACTGTGTGTGGCGGAACTTCTCCAACCACGGTAACCAGTGACTTATCCATCACTTTGTGAAACAGATTCACCGCGCCACGACTGGATAATCCATCAACATCATCTTCATCCCCATCATTCGGCTCGATGAATATTGAAATCGCACTCAAACCGTCGGAGTACACAATTTGTGTCACAAGGTTATCTTTGCCGTGCATGGGCCGCAGAATCTCCATCGTCTTTTGGAAACCGGTCGGCAACATATCGGCCACCCACCCGCTGTTGGTGGGCGTGAAGCCATTTCCTGCTTGCGGCGGCTTGGGCGAACCATTGCCATGGATATCCGGCAAATCACACTTCTCGCACCAAGAACGATCGATCTTTCCACCGATCTGCAATTGGGTAAAGGCATATTGTTCAGCCACTTGATTTTTGTCGCCCAGCACAGCAACCTTCAACAACAAACCCGAATCGGTATGCACCCACATTTTATGCGTATAGCGCAAATTATCTTTGGGCTGAAACAAGATGACCTGAGCGTTGTAACCCGCCACTCGCTCCACCCCCAGCAATTTGGCCTGATAGTTCGCGTTCAACGCGGATAACTGTTCGGGCAACAAATACGGGAACCTGCCACGTCCTTGCTGGCTGTCAATCTGTACCATCTTGTGGTTGGTGTAGCTCCAAACCTGCCCATCATGGCGAATTATTTCTCGCTTGGGGCCATCCAGGCTTTCCAGCTTCTCATATTCGCTGCCTGCTTCGTTTACGTGGATGATGTTCGAAGTCTCGACATGATTGCCATATTGATAAACGAACACCCCGCTGTAATCGGTTTGGTGTCCCGCAAAAGCGGCGACCTCGAGCCAATCAAGGCCGACCGGCCTCTCTTCTGCATAGACATTCGCAACAAGCGCGAGCAGCATTCCACAAAGCGCAACACGCAACTTCATCGCTATTTTTCCCCTGCGTTACTTCTCATTTGGCTTGATTTTCGCTTGGTTTGCTTGGGAGGGTGGCTTCATCGCTGCTGTAAGAAACGGCGCGGATATAGGTTGCGCCGCCATTCACATCCGCGCTGGGGGAAAATTCCTGGTGCGCTATCAAATAATCCTCGGAATTAGGCTGGATTTGCATGCTCGCTGGACGCAAAGCGGCTTGTTGCATCGCCATCTGGGGGGCTATCTCAGGACTGATCTGTAACGACATCCAAGCCACCACGCCGACAGCCGACAGCGAGGCCACCGCCGACAGTGCAAACGTACGCATTTTCTGTTTTACCGCATGACCGCGCGGAGCCAGCATAACAGGCTCATCCTGCATACGTTCACGCACCTTCGCACTCAAATCAGAATGGATGTGATCCGGTTGGCGCAGCACATCGCCAATCAAATGGTAGGCAACCCAATTTTTACGAGTCGCGGGGTCGCGTTTAAATTGGTCAAGCACCATCCCCACATCATCCTCGAACAATTCGCCATCCATCAATGCAGAAATCTCTTGCTTCATATCTACCACCTCTTACCCTTGCTGGTTTCTAACAACGGACGCAGATTCTCCGCAACCGCTTCGCGCGCCCTGAAAATTCTCGACCGTACAGTGCCGACCGGGCAATTCATTACACTGGCAATTTCCTCATAACTCAAACCTTCTATCTCGCGCAGCGTCAAAGCGCTACGCAAATCTTCCGGCAACTGTAGTAATGAAGCTTGCACTACGTCGACAACCTGTTTGCTCATAAGTTCATTTTCCGGCGTACTGACTTCACGAAGCAGACTGGCCTCTTCAAACGACTCCGCATCATCCGCATCAAACGGCGTACTGGTGGGCGCGCGGCGCTTGTTCGCCAACAGGTGGTTTTTTGCCGTATTGATGCCGATGCGATACAACCAAGTATAGAACGCACTCTCGCCGCGAAAACCGGGCAACGCGCGGTAAGCCTTGATAAAAGCATCTTGCGTAACGTCCTCTGCTTCAGCCGAATCCCGCACAAAACGAGAAATGAGCCGCCCGAGCTTACGCTGGTATTTTGATACCAACAAATCAAAGGCGTGCTTATCGCCGCGCTGGACACGCTCTACCAGCTGTTGATCGACATCTCGCTCTGTCATCCCTGACTATTCCAAATTATTATGTTGCTGAACGATTTGTTCCGCATGGAGATTATAACCGCTCCATACCTTCCGCGTCAGCCCGGCTTTAAAGTGGTCTTGATCGTGCGGCGAATGCAAAAAAGTAAAATAATAGTTCCATTTACGAATCTGGCCATCAAAACGTAACAGTTTTGCTATAGTCCCAACCTTAATCTACACACCGAGAATCAAATTGCTGCAATTTGACACGCTAATCATCGGCAGCGGCCTGGCGGGACTGACACTGGCCATCAAGCTAGCCGAACATAACAAAGTGGGGCTGATCACCAAAAAATCATTGCTGGATGGCGCCAGTGGCCAGGCGCAAGGGGGTATTGCCGCCGTATTATCCGGGGAAGACTCGCTGGATGCCCACATTCAGGACACCTTGACCGCCGGTGCCGGCCTGTGCGATGTGACTGCCACGCGTTATGTCGTCGAGCATGGCAAAGCCGCCATTGATTGGCTGATCAATCAGGGGGTACCGTTCACCCGGGACGAATCCAACGATATGGGCTACCACCTCACCCGCGAAGGTGGTCACAGTCGCCGACGCATCATTCATGCAGCCGATGCGACTGGCCAAGCCGTGCAGGAAACTCTTGCCGCGCGTGTGCTGCATCACCCGAACATCACCGTACTGGAAAACCATATGTCGGTTGATCTGATCACTGGCAAAAAACTGGGTTGGCAGGATAATCGCTGCTATGGTGTGTATGCCCTGAATTGTGTGAGCGATGAAGTCATCACCATCTCCGCACAAAACACCATTTTGGCCACCGGCGGATCGGGCAAGGTCTATCTCTACACCACCAACCCGGACACTGCGACAGGTGATGGCATCGCAATGGCATGGCGCGCCGGTTGTCGCATAGCCAACATGGAATTTATCCAATTCCACCCAACCTGCTTGTACCACCCTCACGCGAAATCCTTTTTGATCAGCGAGGCGGTGCGCGGCGAGGGTGGCATTCTGAAACTGCCGGACGGTACACGCTTTATGCCGTGGCACGATGAACGAGCAGAACTTGCTCCGCGCGACATCGTGGCAAGGGCGATAGACTTCGAAATGAAAAAGCGCGGGCTGGATTGCGTCTATCTGGACATCTCGCACCAGTCGGTCGAATTCCTGCAGGAACACTTCCCGACTATTTATGCGCGCTGCCTCAGCTTGGGCATCAACATCAGCAAGGAGCCGATCCCGGTGGTTCCCGCCGCACACTATACCTGCGGGGGTGTCGTCACCGACTTGCGCGCGCGCACCGATGTGGAAAATCTTTACGCAGTGGGAGAGACCGCCTACACCGGACTGCACGGCGCCAACCGCCTCGCCAGCAATTCTCTGCTGGAATGCCTGGTGTTTGCCGACGCCGCAGTGCAAGACATCCTCAGCAAGCCCGTCGGAAAAATACTCGCTTTGCCCGACTGGGACGAGAGCCGAGTGACAGACGCAGACGAGCAGATCGTCATCTCGCACAACTGGGCAGAACTGCGTCACTTCATGTGGGACTACGTGGGCATCGTTCGCACCAACAAGCGTCTGCAACGAGCTCAACACCGCATCCAATTATTGCAAGACGAAATCAACGAGTATTACGCCAATTTCCATATCAGCTCAGACTTGCTGGAGCTGCGTAATCTGGTGTTGAACGCAGAATTGATCGTACAAAGCGCTTTGTCACGCCACGAAAGCCGCGGACTGCATTTCAGCAAGGACTACCCGGAAACTCTGCCTAATCCACAACCGACCATTCTTTCTCCCCGCTATAACCATAACCAATCACTTGGCAGCTTGCTGCCTTAGTAAGATGGCTAGTTGCTTTATCAGTGACTTACCCAGCGTTAACCAATGGCTTGGTTGGCGTAGTTTGCCAACTTATAACCAACCACTTGGCAACCGTCTTATGGTTGCTTAGTGGGATGGCTAGTTGTTTCTTCAGTCAGATGGCTATGCAAAGCCTTCTGCTGGGTTATAACCAGCCACTTGGCTGTTCTCTT